>Ga0187783_10000860_pt1 | contig 22325 bp, 19 predicted proteins | sample 1015_SJ02_MP02_2_FD_132471 | JGI IMG/M metagenome (GOLD analysis project Ga0187783, IMG submission 132471) | Tropical peat soil microbial communities from peatlands in Department of Meta, Colombia - 1015_SJ02_MP02_20_MG | ecosystem: Environmental > Terrestrial > Soil > Wetlands > Peat | place...
ATCAGCTTCGCCAAGAGCCACCGCGTCGGCATGGCGCAAACCGCCATCTCGCCCGAGGGCCTCATCGGCCATCTCGGTGACATGGGGGCCTCCCATAACAACTTTCACTCCCGCGGCGCGCACTGCATCAGCCATGCGATAGGCCTTGGCAATCATCCTGGTCATCCCGCCAATGCCAACCAATCCGATATTTTGTTCACGCACATAGCGCCTGATGCCTGCTTCATCCATGGGTTGTGCGTTGCCGTCAATCAATAACACTTCGTGACCAGGTGGGGTCAGTGCCTGCAGAAGAAACATCCAAAGATGCGGCATGAAGTTGCGGGTGACACCGTTGTCTGGATTGTACAGTAGGATTTTCATCGGAGTCGCGACGAGGTGATCATAGGCCACCATTCGGTACAACGCGGAAATCAGCGAACCCGCATAAGTATATAAGTGAAGAGCATTTACGACTTGTTATTTTTTGGAAACTTGCGGTAAGGATGTCGTCGTTGTGTTCGCGCTGCGAAACTCACAGGCAAGGTGTGTTCGGCGGACGGGTTTACGAACGCGTCGCGACTGGGATGCGCCTGACTTTGACCGGGAGAACTGGGAAGAGCCAGGGCTTCAGCAACGTGACTCAGCGATTGACGAAACAAAGGAAGCTTTGTATGTCCCTGTCAGGGCGTGGATTACACACCAACAGATTGAGGGCCGCTGGAGGCTAAATTAAGTATGCGCCGCAGGCTAGAATCCGACGTCAATGCACTGGCCTGAATTCTTCCAGCTCTGGCGTTAGGACACAATGCCAGCAATTCCTCATTTTGGCTCTTCATAGCCGCAAGCAGGGCACGGATCGTCAAGGTGCCCAACATAATGTGTCGTGCAAAAGTATCTGCGGTGCATCACTTCTATCGAGCCATGCTCTGAACGCAGCACGACCCTATCGCCGTTGACGGACAATACCGTGCTTCCATCAAGGTCTGCGAGCAGCAGGCGGAATCCATCCGGAATTTGAGCTGTGAGATTCACTTTATCGCCAGCTTCGAGTTTGCCCTTTAGGAAACCATTCATCGTAATCTGCTCGGATTTGGGCAATTCCGCTACAGTCTACCCTCTCAACCTGATCCTCTTGCTCGCCTTGTAGATTTCGCTTTGGTTACCGAGCAAGGTGCCTGTGACGGTACAAGCGCCCATGGGAATATTCCCCTCTGTAATGGGTCCTTCCCGTTCAAAGCGCGCCCACTTGCCGGGTTTTCGGGCTTAGAGAAGCTTCCGAATCACCGTCCCACCGACGGGACGTATGGTCAGCCAACCACAAAGTTCCGATGCAAACTGTCCGCGTTTGCCCGGCACAGCTCTGTTGTCGGAATCGACTTGCGCGCTCCGCAAGCAGGGGATCGCCGGTTCGATCCCGACCCTTTCCGTGATTCTGAAGGGATTGTGTTGCCTCCGGCCAGAGCATCCAGAGCTCGGCGCATCGCATGTTGCCGGACGTGCGAATGGTGCCGCGGCTGTGTCCGGCAATGGCCAGGATCGTGGCGTCAGAGGTTTTGAAAACAACAATGAGTGACTCGTAGGGTGACACTGTATGATGGACCACTTATGCGCGACATTTGGAACGTCGGCCTGAGTTGGCGGCAGGAGTCCGTGTTTCGCTTGGATGATGCAAGACTCACGCCCTTGTTGCGCAGTAGACTGCAGTTGGCCGATGCGTTTGAAATGACTCCGGGCACCAACCTCGGCCCCTACGGACTCACAGTGACGGTAGAATGTTGTCTACGATGATTGGCCAAACCGTTTCGCATTACCGGATTGTTCAGAAACTCGGCGGCGGGGGGATGGGTGTGGTGTATAAGGCCGAGGACACTACGCTCGGTCGCACCGTCGCTCTAAAGTTTCTTCCAAGTGAGGTCTCGAGCGACAAGCAATCGCTGGAACGCTTCCTGCGGGAAGCGCGTGCTGCGGCTGCACTCAATCATCCCAACATCTGCACGATCTACGAAATTGGTGAATGCGACGGCCAGCGTTTCATCGCCATGGAGCTGCTCGAAGGGCAAACCCTCAGACAGCGCATAGGCGGCAAACCGCTGCCCCCTGATGTGTTGCTCGATGTCGGCGCGCAAATGGCGGATGCACTTGCTGCGGCACACGCCAAAGGCATCGTACACCGAGACATCAAACCTGCGAACATCTTCATCACGGAGAGCAGCCACGCAAAGATTCTCGACTTCGGTTTGGCCAAACTGACTCTCACGCGCCGCGTTGCGGAAACCGTTGGAGCGTCCGCCATGCCCACGGTGGCGGGCGACGAGATGCTGACTAGTCCCGGCACCGCGGTTGGCACCGTGGCCTACATGTCGCCGGAACAGGTGCGCGGCAAGGAACTCGACGCACGAACCGATCTCTTCTCGTTCGGGGTCGTTTTGTACGAAATGGCCACCGGCATGCTCCCGTTTCGCGGCGACACATCCGGAGTGATCACTGACGCAATCCTCCATCAGGCGCCGGTCGCTCCCGTGCGCCTGAATCCCGATGTACCAGCCGAACTCGAGCGCATTATCAACAAAGCACTCGAGAAAGAGCGCGACCTGCGCTACCAGTCCGCGCCGGAAATGCGCGCCGACCTCAAGCGCCTGAAAAGGGACACCGAATCCAGTCGGATTCTTTCATCATCGCAAAGCGCCGTCGCTCCAGACGGCACACCCGTCATCAGTTCCTCGCAAACGAGCGCCGTTCCGGATTCTTCGGCCATCGCCGTTCCCGCCCAGCCGCCGGTATCAGCCATCGGACGTCACAAATATCTGCTCGCGGCTGTCTGCGTCGGCATCGCGTTGGTTGCATTTGCGGCCTACCACTTCGGAATCGGTTCGCGCGCTCCCAGCGAGCCCGCGAAAATTACTCAGATCAGCCGGTGGGACAAGCCCATCGAATCCGCGCGGCTTTCTCCCGATGGCCATACCGTGGTATTCAACTCGACGGTTGCGGGCGTCCAACAGCTCTTCGTGATGCTCACTTCCGGCGGCGAGCCGCTTCAGCTCACTACCGACGAGGGCGACAAAGTTGCCGACAACTTCTCTGCTGATGGTACCGAGATTTATTACGGAACATTTCTGGGACGGAATGAAGTCTGGTCGGTTCCAACGCTCGGGGGAAAGCCCCGACGCGTTGTGGAAGGCCATGCTCTGGCGCCCTCCGTTGATGGCGCGTCCATCTTCTACGCAAGATTGAGAGATATTTTTCGTGCCGACCGTTCCGGTCTGAACGAGAAGCTGGTTTACACCCTCGGCCCCAAGACCTTTGTCACTCGTCGCATCCTGCCCTATCCCGATGGGAATCGTTTGCTGCTCCTCACCGGCGATACCGTCTCTTCTATCGAGAATACCAGCGCGCTTGAACTGGATCTCTCGAAGGAGAGCGCCGCCGATTTGGGCCAAATTCCAGCCAATCCCATCAACATCGTGTGGGCGGAACCCGGCAAATCCATCATCTTCGGCCGCACGGCAAGCGGCCTGAAGAACATTTGGCAGTACAGTCTGAAGGACAAGAAACTCACGCAGATCACTTTCGGTCCCGGACCGGATGATTCACCTATGCCGGACCCGGCCGGAAAAGGCATCTACTTCGTGAATGGGAAATCCTCCGGTGTTCTCACCAACTACAACACGCGGTCAAAGGAATCCACGGATATCGCCTCGCAAAATGCTACTCAGCCCGTGATCTCGCGCGATGGCAAACGCGTGGCCTATATCACCAGCCCCGCACAGGACCGCAACGAGCTTTGGGTCGCCAGCCTCGACGGCAGCAACAAAGTGAAAATCGCCGCTGCCACGGCCATCGCCACAGGATTCTGGTCGCCCGATAATTCGCGCTTGCTGTTCGCCGCTGAGGAACCCGGCGCTGCTGATAAGCTCTATTCCGTCAATGCCGATGGCACCAACCTTCATCAGTTACAGGGAACCGGCGGCAGCATCCAGGCTGCTCTTTTCAGCGAGGATCAGAAATCCGTCTTCGTGAACAGCTTGGACAAAGGATCTCCCGGACTTAACATCTGGAAGGAAAGCAGCGAAAGTTCGGCCCCGGAGAAACTGGTGGAGAATTGTGGCATCGCGTTTGAGACTTCAACAGATGGCAAGTATCTACTCACTTTAGTCGGCGGTGGAAGCCGGCTTGGAGTTTATGAGGTCTCCATCCCCGATAAAACCTGTACCGGCCTGCTGCCAGGCGTCGTCACCTTTGGCATCGCGATGTCACCCGATGGCAAGTCGTTCCTGTACGCGGTGCCCTCGGAGCACGACGTCTCCATTCACCGCCAGCCCTGGCGCGATGGCAAGCTCACTGGCCCCAATCAAGTCGCGCTCAAGATTCCCTTTGCTTTTCCGCTCCTCGCCGGCGGCAATGGCTACGATTTCTCGCGCGATCTCTCCACCGTCATCTATGCCCGCGTCGGCGGTCACTCTGACCTATATCTTCTGAACCAGAAATAAATCCGATTCCCCATCCTGGAACGGGAACGAAGCGGACGCCTGAGGTCCCCGGCCGTCAGGCGCCCGCTGCACACGTGTGCTGGGAGGAGCGGTCTTCTCGAGACTCGCCCTTTTCAAATCGACATCTCACTGAGAGTCTTACTCTCGCCATCTTCTCTGCGCTGCCGGAGCCCCTCGACTGCTCTGGCCCCTCCGATCAATGCAAGTACCCCGCTACCAATCAGCAGCAGCAGCGGTGTCGGATTGTCAGCTGACATCATGGGGCCTTCCACGGGGGTTGGCGAGCTTATGGTCGATATGTTGGCGGCTTCTGCGCCCGGAGTTGCGTTTACCGGCTGAGTGAGCGCAACGGTGTCCTGGGAATCGTCAAAGTGTGTGGGATCCATGTCCTGCTGTGCGCTCGCGGGTCGTGCTAGCAACAATCCCACTCCTGCCACTGCTATCAACATCGCCGGTACTCGAACTACCTTTTGCAATTTCATTGTTCTGTCTCCCATCTCGGTTTCGCAATCTGTTGCGATGCCTCAAGTAAACGCAAGTTGCATACCAATCCACCGCCCCCGGAGTTTTTCAGCTGCGCGAAATGGAACTCGCTCGATGGAAAAGGGATAGAAACATGGGTGCCCGGAAGCCCCGCGGGTTCAAGCGCGTGCGCCTGTAGCTAGTTGATTGGGAGAACCGCTTCTGATAGTAGCCTAGGAGGATGATCAGTGTTCCCGCACTTAAACGGACGAACCCCGTAGTCAACAGAGAAGAAAAGACATAGCCGCGACCTAACGGCCAATGGCGGAAGGCGGGAGCCGGCAGCACTCATTCGGATAGTCACATGATCCTTTCGGATAGCCCGCTTGCCATGGCGGCGTTTCCCCAATCGGCGTTAGAATAGCGCCTGTTCGGAGCGGTGATCAGGGCGTCGGGTCCTCAGCGTGCATCCCAAGCTTCTAGCTCTCAGTGGTCCCCTTGCGAGATCGGACTTTCCCTTCCTTCAATCGCTATCCATCGGCCGAGACGCCTCGAATTCCATCCGGCTCAATGACCCAGCCGTCTCCCTACATCATTGCTCGATCCGCCAGGAAAGTGAACGCTTGATCCTTACCGACCTGGAAAGCGACTCGGGTACCTTGGTTAACGGAATCCCCGTAAGAGAACGGGTGCTCGATCCTGGTGATCGGATAACCGTTGGCAGTTCTCTGTTTGCCTTCCAGATGGAAAACGTATCCGCCGCCCCGACCAGCCCAGTCGAGCTCGACGACTCCATCTCGCGCGGACAAACGCGTCAACTGCGCGACGACGAGTTGTTGTATCTGCATCCGGAATCACTAGCAGCTTTGCCGCCGTCAGAGCGGCTGGCCCGGTCTCTCAGTGCGCTTTTGAAAATCGGCGCGGCCATCAATTCGATTCGCGACGTTGAAGGTCTCGCGTGGCAGTTGCTCGGGGTGATTTTCGAGGTCATTCCAGCCGAGCGCGGCGCGATTCTCCTGATCGGTGACAATGGCGAGCAGATCTGTTCTCCGATCGCTTGGGACCGAGTCTCCGGGCCAGATCGGCCCGTCCATGTGGGTCGCTCGCTCACTCGCCGCGTGATCGAACAAAGAGCTTTCGTGCTAGAAAACGAGGCGCCTGAGTCCGATGTTAGCTCATCGACCGGGCCGGCCGGATCTTCCCACTCGGTACTGTGCGTACCGCTCATTGTTTCCGATCACGCGCTCGGCGTCATCTATCTCCACTCGAGTAGTCAAGCGACGTCCTTCACCCACGAGGACCTAGGGTCGCTCGCGGCGATCGCCGGACTGGCCGCGACAGCCATCGAGAACGCGCGGCAATTCGAACGTTTGGGCCTCGAGAACCGGCAACTCCGCGCCGAGGTCAACTTGCAGCACGACATGGTCGGGCAGAGCCGCCGTATGCGCGATGTCTACCAGTTCATCGAGCGGGTGGCCACCAGCGACTCGACCGTCCTGATCCAAGGCGAGAGCGGCACGGGCAAAGAGCTTGCAGCGCGCGCCATCCACAACAATAGCAGGCGCAAACAGCGGCCTTTTGTGGCGTTGAATTGTGCCGCCCTGACGGAAACACTGCTTGAGAGCGAGCTGTTCGGCCACGAAAAGGGCGCCTTTACCAGTGCCCTCTATCAGAAAAAGGGCCTGCTCGAAGTGGCTGAAGGCGGCAGTGTTTTTCTCGACGAGGTGGGCGAACTGCCAATGACGCTGCAAGCGAAGCTGCTGCGCGTTCTGCAGGAGCGCGAGTTTGTACGGGTGGGCGGAACCCGGTCGATCCGGCTCGATGTCCGTTTCCTTGCTGCCACCAACAGGGACTTGCAGAAAGCGGTGCGAGAGGGAAAGTTTCGCGTCGACCTCTTTCACCGACTCAATGTCATTTGCCTGACGATGCCGGCGCTCCGCGAGCGCGCCGAAGACATCCAATCGCTGGCCCAATATTTCGTTTCTCGATTTGCCCAGAGATGCGATCGCACCGTCCGTGGAATCTCTCCGGAAGCCCGCGCCTGTCTGATGCAATACGACTGGCCGGGAAACATTCGTGAACTGGAGAATGCCATGGAGCGCGCCATGGTCATCGGCTCGTCGGATTGGATTCTCCCAGAAGACCTACCGGAAGCCCTTCTGGACACGGCGACCTCCGGCGCCTCCTCTCCGGCGAAATACCACAGCGCCATTCGCAACCTGAAAAAGCAGTTGATCTTGGAGGCATTTGAGCATTCTGGCGGGAGCTTTACGGAAGCGGCGAAATCCCTGGGCGTGCACCCCAATTACTTACACCGGCTGGTCCGCAATCTAGATCTGCGGCTGGCGCTGAAGAGAAATACCAGCGCCTAGCGGCAAGAGACCCGCTTCGCGATGGCCGAGGACATCCCTCCAAGCGGAGCAGTGATCCCAGGTCGCTCACGCGGTATAGCTCCAAGTATGATACGCACCAATAAAAAGTCTTATCAGGGCAGGGTCCTTGCCGTACGATTTAGTCTACGTGGCTTTGAAGCCAAGGGCCACGTGCTGGTCTGGCAGTTGGCCGGACCCTGAGGTCGCTTGTGATTGTCGATCCGCAAGATAGGCGGGAAATCTCCCGGACGTGGCGCCAATACCTCCGTGAGATGAGGGAAAGCTGGGGTGTGGCTCGGTGGGTATATCAGGAATTCGTTACCCGCCAGAGTCGCCATTGGACCCGGCGCATGCTTGTGTGTCTAGCCATTTCTGTCACCGCTCTCAATGGCATAGCTTGGCTGGCTAAATATTTAGTTGACGGCCTCATTCATCACGACGCACACGCCGTCAAGATGAGTTTCATCGGTATGGCCGCCTTCGTTGCCGTATACGGCTATTTCGACCGCCTGCAAATGATTGCGCGAGAGTATGCGCAGGGCGCAAATCTCGCGCAGTTGAAGCGCCGGATGAATGAGCTGTTTTTTGAGAAGAGCATGGGCCAGCATTTGCAGGAAAGCTCGTATTTGAACACGGCAAACATTGAGCGAGGCAAAGGACGCATCGAGCAGCTGGAAAACATGCTGATGTTCGAGGGCTCCTCGGCGCTCATCTCGCTGACCGTGGCACTGACGCTCCTATGGTTCCGCGTACCGGCGGCCGGGTTCTTTATGACTCTGCTATTGGCAAGCTACCTGGTTTGGCTGGTGTATCTGAACCGCAATATTTGCGAGAAATGTGTACCGTTCGACAAAGAATTCCGGCGTATCAATCGTTGGGAACATGAACGTTGGGAGAAAATCGAGCGTGTAAAGACATGTGCCAAGGAAGGTGCGGAGATCACCTACCAGAATCGCTCTTTCCAAAAGGTTCTCCAGGAGGAGCGCACTTTTTGGCTTTGGTTCATTGGAAAGGTCACCTGGCGTGGATATTCCAACCGTTTCGTCCTTCTGGGCACGCTTGGGTATGGCGCCTGGCTCATTTGGCGGGGCGACTGGTCAAACGGCGTCTTCGTGCCGCTGCTGATGTATGCGACCAAAGTCAGCGAGAGCATCTGGCATATCGGCCATATCGAACATCAGATCAACTGGAATATGCCGGCTATTCGTACAGCGATGCTTACGCTGACGGTTCCACCGGCGATCACCGACAGACCGAATGCAGTTGAACTCACAAGAAAAAAGGGAGTGCGCGTAGAGATGCGCCATGTCTCCTACGCCTACGCAGCGGAGAAACGTGATCTGCCCGGCCTGCCCGCCGCTAGCGCCAACGAGGCTAAGCCGGTGGCGTCGGTTCTTCGTGATGTCAGCCTTACGATTGAGCCAGGCGAAAAGGCGGCTCTTATTGGCCCATCGGGCGCGGGTAAGACCACCATCATGCGCCTTCTCATGCGCTTTATGGATCCGACCTCAGGCACAATTTGGGTCGATGGCCACGACTTGCGCAATCTACGACTGTCTTCATGGCTCAATCTCATCGCCTACGTACCGCAGCAGGCGCAAGTATTTGACGGGACAATCCGTGACAACTTGCTTTACCGATTCACGGATGAACCGATCGATGTGCCCGACGAGGAACTCTGGGCCATCATGCGAAAGCTGAAGATCGATTTTGGCGACCGCCTGACCGACGGCCTTGATACGCGAGTCGGCCGCCACGGGATCGAACTATCGGGCGGCGAGCAACAGCGGCTGATGATCGGAGCGGCGGCGATGCGTAAGCCCCTATTCATGGTCGTCGATGAAGCCACCGCCTCACTCGATGCTACGACCGAGAAAGCCGTGCAGAAGGGCCTGGAAGAGGTGCTGGGAGATGACATGGGCGCTCTCATCATAACGCATCGCCTTTCGACGGTGCGCCGACTCTGTAGCAAATTCCTGGTGTTGCGCGACTTGGAAGGAGTTGCCCTGGGGGAATCGCAACTAGAAGCTTCGGCCAGCTCGTTCGAAAAACTCTACGAAATATCGCCGACGTTCCGCATGCTCGCCGATGATCAGGGAGTGGTACTTTTTGATAGTCCGCAGCCAAACCTGGAAATATCAACCGAACCTATGAGCGGCGTAGAGGAAAGCGTGCGTTGTCTGGAACCAGAGTCGATAGGATGACCGAGGACGAACATCATCGACGCATTGACCTATGGGATGCCCTATGAATCCTCCGCTAGCGAGGTCCCCCCGTTGAGCGGTAATGATGGGAGGCGGCCCCTCGCCTTTGTCCTTTTTCGGCGCGCCTTCGCTTCGACAGCAACGGGAGCCGCTGGAGCACTTGTTGCACGGCTCACCTGAAAAGGAAGTCTATGGACGTAGGGGCGCTGGCTCCTGTTCGTTAGCGTTGAAACCCGCATTCCTAAAGATGGCTTCCATGATCGCTCGTTTCAGTTTTGTGCGGCGGTTGAAACAGGTGTCCTGGATTCTGTGCATGACAGTGTGGCCTTGTTTCCAGACGGCAGCTGTTACTGCTTTGGCGCAAAACCAAAGCCAGCCTCATGCGCCATCGTCAACAGCACAGCCAGGCGCTCAGGTAGGCCAGTCGAACTGGACACGGCATGTGCAGGAGAACGACGCGCAAGCTGCGTTGCCGGATCGGACCGCGATGCTGCGCGGAGCCTACGGTCCGTTCCGCGCCAACAATGACCTGCTCTACTACCACCTCGACGTGCGCGTCAATCCGGAGCAGAAGTTTCTAAGCGGGACGAACACAATCCGATTTCGCATGCTTACGAATGGCACGCGCATTCAGATGGACCTACAGGAGCCGCTGCAGATCGAGAAAATTCTGTTGGGTACGATTCCGCTGAAGTACGAACGTGATTCCAGCGCCGTCTTCATCGATTTTCCCCGGCCCCTACAAGCGGGACAGGTTTACTCGATCGACTTCTATTACTCGGGGCATCCTCTGACCACAGGGCGGTTCGGTGGCATCACCTTCCAGACCGATCCCGCGGGGCACACTTGGATTAACACAGCTTGCGAGGGTGTAGGCGCGAGTATCTGGTGGCCGAACAAAGATCAGTGGCGCGACGAGGTTGAAGACATGGACATCAGCGTCGAGATTCCGAATGGCCTGGTGGATGTGTCGAACGGAAAATTCATGGGCAAAACCGACCTGGGTGACGGATACACTCGCTGGGACTGGCATGTAAGCTATCCCATCAACAACTATGATGTTTCGATGAACATCGGCAACTATGTTCGTTTCGGAGACAAGCTAGGCGATCTTTCGCTCGATTTCTATGTGCTGCCGGACGATCTGGACAAGGCGGAGAAGCAGTTTGCACAGGCGAAGGGCATGTTGGAGGCCTACCAGCATTACTTTGGCGACTATCCCTTTGCCAAAGACGGCTACAAGCTGATCGAGGTGCCCTACTCAGGCATGGAGCACCAGAGCGCCGTGACCTACGGCAATCTTTTTCAGAACGGCTACCTGGGGCGCGACTGGACGGGAGCGGGGATCAGCCCGCGCTTCGACTTCATCATCGTACACGAAAGCGCTCACGAGTGGTTCGGCAACAGCATCACAGCCGCCGATCCATCCGATATGTGGATTCACGAGGCTTGGGCGACTTATTTGGAGAGCCTCTACGTCGAATACTACTGGGGTACAGAAGACGCCCTTAAATACCTAAACGGATACAAAGAGAAGGTGAAGAATCAGCGACCCATCGTGGCGGAACGTGGAGTGAACGCCGAGCCCCCACAGGATCAGTACTTCAAGGGCGCGCTGATGATCAACACGCTGCGGAGTTTAGTCAATGACGACGCGAAGTGGTGGTCTCTGCTGCATGATTTCTATCAGCATTTCAAGTATCAAAACATCATGACCGAGGACGTTGTGACGTACTTCAATCAGCACACGGGGATGAATTTGACGCCCGTCTTCGACCAGTATCTGCGGCACGCCCAGATTCCCCGGCTGGAGCTGCTGTTCGGCGAGGCTCCCGGGATGGTGATGTACAAATGGCTTGCCGACGAGGACAATTTTGCGATGCCCGTCCGCGGAGGCACGCCGGGGCATTGGCAGATGATTCATCCAACCACCCAGTGGCAGTGGATGCAGACGTCTTTGACCAAGGATGAGTTTCAGATCCCCACCGAGCTCTACTACATCGACGTAAACAAGCAATAGCAGAGGCTTCGGCGAGTGCCGACCACGTATTGCGCATCACTGTGCCGAGAGCGCCTTGGTCGAAGAGCAATAGCCACTGAACTGGCAGGACCTTTTGGTTTAAACACGCCCGGCGGCAGTCCGTGTGGCTGCCGAAACCCGTTTGGTTTGATTCGCCCAGTTCGTTCCCGGGTAACTGAACAGCAGATCGTATCCGGGTGAGCCGCCAGCCACGAAGATGTGAAAATCATCAGGGCTCTGAACGACCGGGATGCGTCCACCGGGCTTCAATGCATCCAGGAAGACCTGTGCTCGACCGGGCCGAATTCGCCCGTCGGCGACCGATGCCCGAATGAAGTCAATTTCGTTGTCGTGGCCGAAAAAGACGGGTCCCGCAATCTTTTCGTAGGGTACGCGTGTTTTATCGTAGAGATGGTCCTGCAGGCTTCTTCGCGTGTAGCCATGATGCGCCAGATCGACCGCGCAATCAGGATGAAGCACTAGGATGTGAGTCTGAGAATGAGGCCAAACGACTCCACCGCTTTGAATCCTGGCGACGATCGCATCGATGACGCCCTGACCGGTCCAGGGTGTCACGGCTCCGCCGCCGAAAACGGCCGGATTCACCGAAGTTGCCACCGTGACAGTGCTGTCCTCGGCTTTGAATCCGCGACTCACATGGTACGGCTCCCAGGGGCTTCTTGCCATGTCCTCCGCAAAAGTGAAAAACGTATAGGCCTCCAGCCTCCCAGTGAGCGCCATATCGTTTACCTGCGGCCAGGTCTGGCCGATGTTCAGTAGGGACAACCGGAGTGCCCGGCCGACCGTGCTATTTGCTCGCCACCCATGCCCCAGCATTCCGATCCCTGAGTTGAAACCCAGTTCTTGTGCGATGGGGCCATCGACGATAACGACGGGCGTGAACGAACCAGTGGACGCTTGCACGTGCGTCAAGTCGTAGCCCTTGTCGGTGAAGCCCTCCATGGCTGCGAGAATGACAGGAAAGTACTCCGGCTTCGCACCCGCCATTACGGCATTAATGGCGATCTTCTCTACGGTTGCCGTGCCATTCTTCGGCGCAACTTGGCCGATCACTTCTTCTGGCGACCGCGTGGTTCCACTCAGCATCGACCTGACCAGTTCGGGGGCCGGCGGAACGATCGGCAAACCGTCGGCCCAATGGTTGGCCAGGAACATTTCGTTCGTCTTTTCAAACGCGTCCAGGAAATCGTTACCGCTCACCCAAATCTCGCCATTTTCCTTTTGCTGCCGGATCGGCGACGGTTTCGCCTCCTCTGACGATAACGGACGCGTCAGCAGGTCGATCATGCAGTCGAAAGACGCGCCTGCGAGAGGTTGCAACTCTTCCTTGCTATCACGGAAGCGATAGTATTTGTCGGCTGGCAGCGTCAACAGCCGAATTCCCGGCATGCCGCGGTCCCTGGCTGCCGACTTGGCATCCGCAAGAAATTCGCTGGTTATGAAGTAGACGCCCGGCATTCCTGACTTTTCAATTTCGATCGTGTCGTGGGAACCCCACCACGTGCAGCTCCCTCAATCGCCTACACCAAAGACAAAAAGATCGCCTTGCTGCTTCACCGTGGGGTACCACTTCGGCAGGTTCGTGATGGTTTGCGCGGCTGGTTTCGGATACATCACGGGGGTTGCGTTCCGATACTTCTCCGTTAGCATGTCAGCGAGCGCAGCGAGGAAGTTGTTCGCCCCGAATTTGCCGTTGTCGATGAGCACGACTTTCCTGCCCTCGAGTGTGGGCACACGTGGACTGATGCCGAGTGTCGCCGGCGGAGGAATTTCGCCGCGGGGATTCATGACTTCAAGGTGCATTGTGAGCAGGCCTCCTTCTCTCGGGGAAAGCGAGCGCAGTGGCCCTGATTCTAACCATTCAATTCTGTTGTTGTCAAAACAACGTCATTTTTTTTCTTCACTGCATTCCGGGCGAGACGCGTGTCGAAGCCGAGTGTCGTTGTGTTAACAACAAGTCCTGGTTGACAGCACAGTGACAGAGGGCTACGCTTCCCGCCAAGAGTTAGGGAGGATGCGTCCATGAAACTGCGATGGGCCTGCTTTTTAGGCGCCTTGCTCTGCCTGAGCCTTTTGTGCTGCCATCGGGCCCTGGCCAAAGACAAGAAGAGACCGGATCCTGCGACCATCGTTGAACCAAAATTCACGGTACTCAGTCCGCTGGGCGTTCCGCCAGCCATCCAAACGCTGGCTATGGCGCCGCGGCCGAATCGTCTCGACGGCAAGACCATCTACATCGTGGACGATGGTTTCGTAGGAGGTGACGTCCTCCTAAAGGAAATGGCCGCTTGGTTCAATCAGAACATGCCAGCGGTGAATGTCGTTTACCGCCGGAAAGCCGGGGGTTTCCCTGACGAAGATCCGCCGCTGTGGGCGGAAATTAAGGTAAAAGGCGACGCTGTAATCATGGGACTTGGGCATTGAAGCTATTGCTCGCCAGCGGTCGTTGGTCACTGCGTTACCATCGAATCCACGCTAGGCAAACCCACCGTTTCGATTATCACCGAGTATTTCAAGAACCTCGTCGAAGAGAATGCCGCAAAGAAAGGAATGCCACACCTCCGGTTCGCGTTTGTCAAATCACCGGTATGGGGCAAGACCCCGGAACAGCTTCAAAAGGATGTAATCGAAGGGACAGATCCGGTAACCGGCAAACCGGTCATGCGCGAGATCGTTGACGAGCTGACCGCGCCCGTCAGCGAAATCGACAGGACCACCCGAACCATCCCACAGCCTGCCGGGCCCGACCACTTCGGTCCCGACACTGCGGAAAACCTGCAGAAACTGTTCCGCGAGAAGGGCATGACCGATTACCTCCCCATCGTGCTTCCGACACAAGAGAAAGTGGAGGCGATGCTCAAGGCGACCCGTCACAAGCCCGATGAGATCGTCGGCAAGATTTCGCCTACGCCGGGAGTCTACGAATACTGGTCCTATACGGTGAGGCAAGTTGCCGTGAACGCAGTAATGGCTGGGGCCGATCCCCAATACTTTCCAGTGATTCTCGCGATTGCGGCAGCCGACAAGGAGTCCCTGTCGAGCTCGGACAACTCTTTTGCCGAGGCGGTTGTGATCAATGGGCCCATCCGGGATGAGATCGGCCTCAATTACGGGATCGGAGCCCTCGGTCCGTTCAGCCATGCCAATGCCACCATTGGCCGCGCCTACACCCTGCTTTCGATCAATGCCGGCAACTGCGGCAAGGTCGGTGAAACCTACATGGGTGTTATCGGAAATCCGATGAATTACACCAACATCGTGATTGCTGAGAACGAAAAGGAGTCGCCTTGGCGGCCCTTCAGCGTGCGGAACGGTTTCAAGTCGGGCGAAAGCGTGGTGAGCATCTTTGAAGGATGGGGCGTCATTTCTGCGAAGAACTCCAAATTCGCCGTCTGGCAAAAGGACATGAATTTTGCCCAAGAACTTAAGAACATTCTCAACGACCAAGATCAGCTTTTCGGAGGCGTCGCCGTTCTCAGCCCGGCCGTAGCGAATTATATCCAGCAGGAGGGTTACGACACGGTTGAGAAACTGACGGACTGGCTCTACAAAAGCCCCGGCGAAGACCAGGCGCACTTTTGGAGTCCGAGGCAGATCAACATTCTCGTGACGGGATCGTCCAATAATCTGTATTGGGACTACGGCGGGATGAGGTATGTCACAAGTGTCTCAGTTGATAAATGGCGCTGACGGCGATGCGCGGCGGCATGGACGTGGGGAGAGTACAGATGTTGTCTTGACAACTACATCTCTGTTTTGTTGTACTTCTTATGACACTGATAGGAGTCCTCGAATGGCCACACAGCTGCGTTCGGCGGTACTCAATCCGCAAGCACACCAAACTGTGACAGCAGCTGGTGGAGAGGCACCGAGCAAGACTCGCTCGTTCCGTTCGCTCGCGCCACGCCTGGACAATCTCAACGGCACGACCATCTACCTGGTCGATACCGGTTTCGGCGGAAGCGGTAAATTTCTGGACCAGGTGCAGGAGTGGTTTGCCGAACACATACCCTCGGTTAAGACCGTGCGGCGACGGAAGACCGGCAATATTTTTCGCGACGACACGAAGGACCTCTGGAACGAAATCAAGGAAAAGGGCCAGGCCGCGATTTTAGGCGTAGCGGGTTGACCCGGTTGCGCCGTGGCGGTCGCCACTTGCTCTCGCACTCTTGAAGAGGAATATGGAATCCCAACGGCGCCGGTCTCGACCTTCGAATTCGCCGGTTTTATGGCTGACGATCTACGCTTTCACGGCGTGCCTCTGCGCGTCATTTATACTCCGCATCCGGTCGTCGGCATGCCTCCTTCCGTTCTCCGTGGCTACGTCGAAGGGAAAGACCCGTCTACCGAGCGAATCGTCGCTGAAGAGATCATCGAAGCGCTCACGAAGCCCGTTCGTGAGGACGAGTTTACCGGGGACTTCGCGCCAGTTTCTCGAACCGGCGTCAGGCAGCCACTGCTTGAAGCGGATACGGACGACCGTCTGCAGCGTCTGTTTTATGAGCGGGGTTGGACGGACGGACTGCCTATCATCCTCCCCACCGAAGAGCGCGTTGCGGAGATGCTGACCGGTACAAACCGTGCGCCGGATGAAGTGGTTGCCGAAATTTTTCTCCACGACACGCAGGAGTATCTCAAGTTCACCGTTGAGATGGTGGCGATCATCGCTGTGATGGCCGGTGCGCGGCCTGAGCATCTGCCCGTAATCCTGGCTGTGGCTTCGACCGGCCACCCTTCCATTCCTGGTTCGACGACGCCGTTCGCCTGCATGTTGCTCGTCAATGGTCCCATTCGGAACCAGATCGAAATGAATTCCGGTATTGGAGCGTTCAGTCCCCGCACTCTCGCCAATTCGGCGATCGGACGTGCCTGGACACTGCTAACGATCAACTGGGGCTATTTCCGGCTGAAGAAACAGTTCTGGAGTTCGCAGGGCAATCCCATTGGCTTCGGCAACATGTGCGTGGCCGAAAACGAGGAGAGAAGCGTTTGGGAGCCGTTCCACCTGCAGAAGGGCTTCGGTCGAGACGAGAGCGTGGTCAGCATCTTCCGTGGCTGGAGCTTTGTGAACAACGTAGTCGGGTCGTCGGTAAGATCGGTAGGCGAAGACACCTGCCTACTGCTGGGGGCCCTGCCAGGGCTGTTTTCCTCGGCGACGTTAATCGTTGATCCGCTCGTGGCGCGGCACCTTAAAGAGAACGACGGCTTCGAGAGCAAGCTCGATTTCGGCCGCTGGATTTCAGAGCACTTCAAAGTACCGGCAGGGCAGTTTTGGGGCACGGACTTGATCCATATGCTGATGGCTCCGGTCGCCGACGAAGGAGTAGAGCCCTACGCATCCTGGAAGAAGCTTCCCGCGGACGCGCTGATTGCGCCTTACGACAAGCCGGAAAACATCAACGTCGTCGTCGTGGGCGGCGAAACCAGCCCTATGTGGAAGGTCTCGGATTTTGCCTACGCGGCAAGCGCATCGGTGGACAAGTGGCGAGCAAGCCCTGTGGCGGACCGATGCACTGACGGAAGCTGCGGGCTTTCGGATGAACCCTGAGTAATGTGAGCGTGGCACAGTGCGAGATGGCACGGAGCCGCGCAAATTTCAGGAGGCCGATAGTTATGGATCGACGAAACATGTTGGCTCTTTTGGGCCTAGGCCCGGCTCTGGTCGCCGATACGCCCTCTTTTGCGCGCACGGCCCCCAAAACGACGCCTGAATCCGCAGCTCCCCTGACGAGCGGACTGGTCACCTCTCTAAATCCCGCCGTCACGCCAAAATTGGCGACGCGAATACCTCTCGCGCCGCGCCTCGATACGCTGGATGGGAAAACGATCTACCTTGTGGATACCGACTGGGGAGGAATGGGTCAAAACGATGGCATCCTTCAAGAAATGCAGGCGTGGTTTGCCGAGCATGCCCCCAGGGTCAAGACTGTCATCAAAGTGAAGAAAGGAAACTTTGTCACCGACGATCCCGCATTGTGGAAGGAAATCGCCGATGCCAAAGGGGACGGCGTCGTCCTTGGCGTCGCAGGTTGACACGGCTGCGTCGGGGCCGTGAGCCGCGAAGCCGGAGAGATCGAGCAGAAATACGGTATACCCACGGTCGCCGCTGCCGGTTCTAACGTCGTGTCGTTCGGAATCGGCGCCAACTTCATTTACAACACCGGCATGCCCATTCGCTACGTCGGAGTCCCGTTTCCCTTCTCCGGGCAGCCCAGGTCCGTGCTCAAGACCTATATCGAAGGGAAAGACACGGTGAGCGGTAAGCCGATGATGCAGGCGGTCCTCGACGGCTTCACCAGACCTCTCACCGATGCGGAAAAAATGTCTGGGAGTCCTCCCGAATCGGCGCCAGAGCCGAGACTGCTTCCGGCCGACACAGAGGATAACCTACAGCGCTTGTTCAAGGACAAATGCTGGACCGACTACAACCCCGTCATCATCCCGACAGAAGAAAGAGTGGCTGCGATGTTAAGGGGGACCAGCCACAAGCCGGATGAAATCGTGAAATCGGCTGCCGGAACCTTCGGAACGCGCCGACCGTTCACGGTCGAAAAAGTTGCTGTACTTGCGGTCATGGCAGGCGCGAAGCCCGAGTATTTCCCGGTCATTCTAGCACTGGCCAGCATGGTGCCCTATCAGGACTCCACAACGTCGATTGCACAGATGATCGTGGTGAACGGTCCGATCCGCAAGGAAATCGACATGAACGCAGGCCTCGGCGCCTTGGGTCCGAACAATGATGCAAACTCTGTTATCGGACGATCGGTGACCCTCATCCACAAGGTTATCCAGGGTTACGACGAGGGCGTCACCGGCTTTGCTTCCCTCAGTAATCCTCTGCGATACGACAATCTATGCATCGCCGAAAATGAGGAAGCCTTGCCCGAACGATGGCAGCCGCTTCACGTCCAAATGGGACATAAGCCTACCGACAGCATGGTGACGATGTTCACCGGATGGAACTTCATCAACAGCACCGGCTGGGTCGAGCAGCACTACGCTCCTCAACTGCTGATGCGAGATTATATGTCTTCGCTCTCCGGGATGAGTGCGACGCTCCTGATGGATCCATCGGTGGCAGAGCTGCTCAGCAACGTGCAAGGCTTCACGACCAAGCCCCTGCTCGCCGAGTGGCTTTCTCAGAATGTCGAGAAAACCGCCGCATCGTACTGGGGAAATGCGATCGTATCGAGCATGTTGGGTCCGCTGGGTGCCCAAGGGCTTGAGCCCTACGCGAGCTGGAAAAAACTCCCCGGGGACACGAGGATCAAGCCCTTTAACAACCCTAAAAGCATCCATGTGGTCGTGGTCGGCGGCAAGACGGCGAGCGTCTGGTTCGCCACCGACTTCATGCCGGAGAAAAGCGTCTCGATCGACGCCTGGAGGTAAGACTTTCCGGTCACCCGCCGAAAAACTTAGCTCCCGATACGGTGTTGGCAGGGGAGCATACCCGCCCCCGGCACCATTTTCTTGGCGCTCAGTCGGCAGCCGTGACCGGTTCGGCGCTGGGCGCCCTCGGAAATGCCGCAGGAACCCTCCTTTGCAGTGACAGGTGCGGGCATCCTTATCGGTTTGCGTGTCGCGGCGAATTCCGCATTTCGGCTGCCTGTCGTGTCGTTGTCAAAAAACAACTGTCGAACATCTGCGGCCGGCACAAAGCAGACCGGAATGGCTTCGCAATCTTTGGCGGGCAGACGACCATTATCGTATGATGATGTCTTGACAACAATATCAGGGCATGCGTATACAACAGGAACCGACCGAACGGTGGATCGAGGGAGGCCCAAACCATGGCGAAATTTCCCAAACTTCCGATGTTTGAAGGTATCAACGCACCCAGCCGAATCGAAATCGATATTCACGATCTCGAAGTGGAAGGCGACATCCCCGCCGATCTTGACGGAGCCTTCTATCGAGTCGCTCCTGATTTCCAGTATCCGCCGCGCTTTGAGAACGATGTGCCATTCAACGCGGATGGCACCGTTTCGATGTTCCGCTTCCAGAATGGGCGAGTCGATCTGAAGCACCGTTACGTCCGCACGGACCGGTTCAAGCTGGAGCGCGAGGCGGGTCGCGCCCTTTTTGGCCTCTATCGCAATCCCTTTACCGACGAGCCGTGCGTGCAAGGGAGGAATCGCGGTCTCGCCAATACCAACGTGCTCGTTCACAACGGCGTCCTGTTTGCGATGAAGGAGGATAGTCCGCCGGTGGCCATGGATCCGCAGACTCTGGAGACCAAGGGCAACTGGAATTTTGGCGGCGGCTTGAGTAGTCAGACCTTCACGGCCCACCCGAAAATCGACCCGCAAACCGGGCAGATGCTGGCCTTCGCCTTTGGAGCCAAGGGCCTGATGACGCGGGATGCGGTCTATTACGAAATCAGTCCAACGGGTAAAATCACACGCGAAGTATGGTTCGAGATGCCCTATTACTGCATGTTGCACGACTTCGGCGTGACGCGAGACTATATCGTGTTCCCGATCATTCCTGTTGTCGGCTCGATCGAGCGGCTTCAGTCAGGTCTGCCGCACTACGGCTGGGACTCGAGCAAGGACATCTATCTCGGGGTGCTGCCTCGCGACGGCGAATCGAAAGATCTGCGGTGGTTCCGCGCGCCCAACCAGTTCGCCTCACATGTCATGAACGCCTTCAACGATGGCACCAACGTTCACATCGATATGCCCGTGGCCGAGAGCACGATGTTTCCGTTCTTCCCCGATGTTGCAGGTACGCCGTGGCACCCGCAGAAAGCGATGTCGCGAGTCACCCGATGGACAGTGGATATGGGTTCGAAGTCGGAGACTTTCCGTTCCACAGAGCGGCTCAGTGACTTTGTCGGTGAATTTCCGCGCATGGATGACCGGTACATCGCGGCGCCGTATCGCCATGGCTGGCTGCTGGGCTTCTGGGGCGTTCGCTCGGCCCTTGGCCACGTGGATCACGCAACAGGACAAACCTCGAGCTGGGAGGCGGGCGAAAAGACCAGCCTTCAGGAACCGTGCTTCCTCCCCAAGCCCAAATCCGCTGCGGAAGGCGACGGATACATCATTCAAGTCGCGACACATCACGACGAGATGCGGACCAACGTGTACCTCTATGAGGCGCTCCGGGTCGAGGATGGACCGTTCGCGACGATCAAACTTCCGCTCCGATTGCGGCCAGGCTATCACGGGAGCTGGGCCACAGGCAGACAGATCGCGCGGCCAGAACCGGCCGCCGCTGGGGAGCCTAGATGAATTATCAAAAATACGTCGAGCTGTTCAATTCCGGCAATGACGAGGCGTTGGTCGAGACCTACTTCACCGAGGACACGGTGTTTTCAGGCGGCGCTCGAGCCTTTCACGGCGCCAACGAGCTGCTGAAGTTTTTGCGCTGGGCCCACGACGGCATTCGCGAAATCCTCCGACCGCAGGTTGTGGCCCAGAACGACGATCACATTCTCGCGGAAATCGATATCGACTTTCACGCACTGGTGGACAAGCCCGACTTTCAGTTCAAGCCGCTCCAGAAGGGGGAAATGATCACGGTTAAATTCTTCGTCGTCTACTATCTCCGGGACGGCAAAGTCTGCCATCTGAAAGCCTCTACCTGGCCAGTCGAAGTGGGTGTTTCGAAGCCGACGCCGAAGCTGGGTGGAACTCTGGAGCAGCGCCAGTCGTTCGTCGAATACACCCAAGCGTTCAGCAACGCCGACTTCGATTGCTTCATGCAGTATTACAACGACGATGTGGTTTGCGAATTAGGAAGCATGACGCTCGAAGGCAAAGACGGAATCGCCACTTTCTACCGGGAGATGTTCAAGACAGTTCGCGAAACCCTCACAATCCATCAATTGGTGGCCGACGAGAACGGTATTGCTGCCGACATGACCACGCAGTTCACGGCGATCGAGAACGCGCCGAATTTCGTCGTAGGCCCGCTCCAAAAAGGCGAGTCGATTCGCGGACGTGTTTTTGTTCATTACGTTTTGCGCGAAGGCAAGATCTCACGGATTGCGGTCGCGCGCGCTGGCGAAATGTCGCGCCTCCAAGCCGCCACATGATACCGCTGGCCTGAAATGGAGGACAGAAAATGACGGACCAGCAAAATCTCAGCAACGACCAGCTACTCTGGCTGTTTGAGAGGATGACTCTGATTCGGCTCATGGAAGAGATGGAACGATGATCGAGGTGTACGCCCCTGAGGGCAAAATCGTGAAGGTAGGCGGTCAAGTCTGCATGGTGGATCTGTAAAAGTTGGTGTCGATCGGCCGTCCAAACAACAAGGGGGGAAGAGTCATGGATAGACGACAAATGTTGGCGGTGTTGGGGCTCAGCCCGGGGTTGGTCACAGGCTCACCTTCTTACGCGCGATCCATCTCGGAAGCAGCTCCGTCGAAGTCACCTACAGCAGGTGAAGGCTTGGTCACGGTCATGAACCCTGGAATACCAAACAACCTCGCAACTCGGCACCCTCTCGCGCCGCCGCTTGATACCCTGGATAACAAACTGATCTACATGATCAATCTCTCCTGGGAGGGGCCGGATGCCGGCAACTACTTCTATGGAGCCATGACCGAGTGGCTTGTGCAGCGTTACCCGGGGATTAAGACGGTCGTGAAGGTGACAGCGGATGGCATGTTTGGCCTCGATCCCGCGATCCTGAAGGAGATGGCTGCCAATAAAGCCGACGGAGCCATCGTCGGCGTCGCCGGTTGAAACGCCTGCGTCGCGGCCGTGAGCCGCTGGGCAAAACAGATCCAGATGCAGCTCAAGGTTCCCGCCATCGGGGTCTCGTC
>Ga0187783_10000861_pt1 | contig 22321 bp, 14 predicted proteins | sample 1015_SJ02_MP02_2_FD_132471 | JGI IMG/M metagenome (GOLD analysis project Ga0187783, IMG submission 132471) | Tropical peat soil microbial communities from peatlands in Department of Meta, Colombia - 1015_SJ02_MP02_20_MG | ecosystem: Environmental > Terrestrial > Soil > Wetlands > Peat | place...
CCTGCAAGCTGGCACAGCCCCCCTTCGAGGAGGCGAAGGCAGCCAATAACATCATCTTCCGCATTCCCACTCCCGTCTTTGGCGCAGGCTTGATCGAGAACCTCGACGACTCAACCCTGCTGGGGAATCGGTTGAGCAATCTCAAGAACAACTTTGGCATTGCCGGCACTTTCAACCACAACGGGAATGACGGCACCATCAGCCGCTTCGGCTGGAAGGCGCAGAACAAATCGCTGCAGATCTTTACCGGAGAGGCTTACAACGTGGAGATGGGCATCACCAACGAGCTGTTTCCCAATGAGCGTCCGTTGCCGGAAGAAGATCAGCTGGGCACCGGGCTGCCGACGAACTGTCTAAACCTTAGCGGAGATGGCTACCCAGAGGACAGATCCCATCCGACGTCCACCTCGAACCCAGGCGTTCTCGACGCCGTCTCGGATTTTGCCAACTTCATGCGGTTCCTGGCTCCGCCTCCATCGGGTGGAGTGGTGCTGAATGGAGAGGCTGTTCCCGCGGCAGCCATCGCTGCTGGCGAAGCCTTGTTCAGCTCGATCGGCTGCGCAACCTGCCACAATCCAACGCCGGGCACGACGCAAGTGTCCGACTTCGTTCCTGGGTTGAGCCAAGCGCCGGTAAATGCGTTCTCTGATATTGAAATCCATCACATGGGTACGGGCCTGGCAGACAATGTGTCGCAGGGCACCGCGGGCGGTGATCAGTTCCGCACGGCTCCCTTGTGGGGCCTGGGGCAGAGGATCTTCCTGCTGCACGATGGCCGCACCACGAACCTGATTACGGCAATCGAACAGCACGCGAGCAATGGCAGCGAAGCCACGGCTGTGGTGGAAACTTTCTTCACCCTCAGCCCCGCCCAGCAGCAGGAGGTGTTGGATTTCTTGCGTTCACTGTAAATGGTTTCCCTGGACTTGCTGGCGGGATACGTAACCAGTGTCTCGCCAGCCGTCCGTCGCTCTTTCACCCGGCGCCATTCCACCCCCGTTTGATCAGTCCTGGTACTAGTCTTACGCTTGACGTAACGCGTAACGATCTGGTATGTCTGAATCGTCAGCTACCGGGACAAGCGGACCAGAGAATTCGCCTCCGGTAAGCGAATGCAGGCGTTCTCGGGAATTGAGCGTGCGGCACGGCTGAAGCTTGATCGTTTGGAAGCAGCCGTCGAACTCAGAGATCTCAGTGCGCTGCCCGGCAACCGACTCGAAGCTTTGAAGGGCGACCCCAAGGGTCAGAACAGCATCCCCAGCAATGACCAACGGAGAATTTGTTTTGAGTGGCCGAGCGGGTCACCCGGCCCAGCCAACGTTGAGATTGTTGACTACCGTTAGGAGAGAGGTTGTGGCAATTCATGCAATTCACCCTGGTGAGCATCTGGCAGAGGAGCTGGAGGAACTGGGCATGAGCGCTGCCGAGCTCGCGCGACTACTCGATGTCCCCACCAACCGTGTTACCGAGATTTTGAATGGAAGGCGAGCCATAACCGGTGACACGGCGCTTCGACTCGCGCATTTCTTCGCGACAACAGCCGAGTTCTGGCTCAACCTGCAGAGCATATACGACCTGCGTATCGCTCAGAAGAAGGCGGGAAAGTCGATCGACCGACTGCCGACGCTGAAACATGTCGGCGAAGCACGTGCGTAGGTGCTGCCCCGTGTTTATGACTCTGGGTGTGGCTGCAGCTTGCTGAACATCGCCAACGTTGGAAACATTTACAACGAATCTCTGGGCGTTTTGTACGTTGCAATGTGATTTGAAGGAGAATGACAAGCATAGGCCGAACTGACTCGTAATCAATAGGTTGAAGGTAGTGGTAAGCCCTCAAACGACAACCACCGGGGAGTTTCGATCTGAATTCGGGTATCCGCAACATCGCCATTATTGCCCACGTGGATCACGGCAAGACCACGCTGGTTGATGCCATGCTTCGGCAGAGCGGAACCTTCCGCGATAACGAGACCGTCGCCGAACGCGTTATGGACTCGAACGATCTGGAACGCGAGCGCGGCATCACTATTCTTGCCAAGAATACGGCTGTGTTTTATGCGGGCGTCAAAATCAATATTGTGGACACGCCCGGGCACTCCGATTTTGGAGGCGAGGTGGAGCGCGCGCTGAAGATGGTTGACGGCGTCATGCTACTGGTCGATGCCAGCGAAGGGCCGCTGCCGCAGACTCGCTATGTGCTGAGTAAGGCGCTTGAAGCAAACCTCAAGCCGATTCTGGTCATTAACAAGATTGACCGGTCGGATGCTCGTCCGCAAGAAGTACTGAACGAGGTTTACGACCTCTTTATTGATCTTGATGCCAAGGAAGAACAGCTTGACTTCCCTGTTCTCTACACGAACGCCAAGGCGGGAACGGCGGCGGTGCAACAGGAAGCGGCGGGCGAGGATCTGCGTCCGCTGTTTGAGTCAATCGTCGGTACCATTCCCGCGCCGCAGGGAGACAAGGACGGGCCCCTGCAGATTCTGGTCGCTAATCTTGATTACAGCGACTACCTGGGCCGGCTGGCGATTGCCCGCGTGTTTTCCGGGACGATGAAAACTGGCGAAGACGTAGCGATCGCCAAGCACGATGGGTTACTCCACAAGACAACAATCACCAAGATGTTTAGCTTCTCCGGGCTTAAACGAACCGATATTACCGAGACTGCGCTCGGCGACATCATCGCCGTGGCGGGCGTTGAGGGCATCACGATTGGCGAAACGATTACTGATGCAGAGAATCCCTCGCCACTTCCGCCTATCGTTATCGACGAGCCGACGATTGCGATGCTGTTTACCATCAATACGTCTCCGTTTTGTGGGCGCGAGGGCAACTACGTTACCTCTCGTAACCTGCGCGAGCGGCTGGATAAAGAATTGCTTACCAATGTTTCTTTGCGCATGGAAGAGACGGGCAGCACCGACTCGTTCAAGGTTCTGGGGCGCGGAGAATTGCAGCTTTCCATTTTGATCGAGATGATGCGGCGTGAAGGTTATGAGTTGATGGTTGGCAAGCCGGAGATTGTCACCAAACGCATCGACGGCAGGTTGATGGAACCAGTCGAACATCTCACCGTCGATGTTCCCGAGGAATTCGTCGGCGTCGTCATGGAGCATGTTGGAGCACGGAAGGGCGAAGTTGCCAACATGCACAATCACGGCTACGGACGCGTGCGTATCGAATTTCGCGTGCCCAGCCGTGGACTGATTGGACTGCGCAGCATTTTGCTCACTGACACGCGCGGCACCATCGTGATGAATGCGCTTTTTGATGGATACATCGAATGGCAAGGAGAGATTCCACATCGCCCAACGGGCGCGCTGATTGCCGACCGGGATGGGGTCACGACCTCCTACGCTCTTTACAATTTGCAGGAGCGGGGCGTGCTTTTCGCGGGGCCTGGCATCGCCGTTTACGAGGGGATGATTATCGGAGAGAACGCTAAAGATATCGATCTCGACGTCAACGTTGTGCGCGAGAAGAAACTAACGAACATGCGGGCCTCGACTTCCGACGAAGCGATCCGGCTGGTGCCTTACCGCAATCTGAATCTTGAACAGGCGATTGAGTTTATCGCTGACGATGAGTTGGTTGAGGTGACGCCGAAATCGCTGCGGTTGCGCAAGAAAGTTTTGCAGTCGAACAAGCGGAAGCGGTCGATGACTGAGGTTGAGGGCTGATGGCCTGGAGTTGCGGTGAGCGCCGCAGGAAGTCCGCGTCTAAAAGCATCAGACGGTGATCGCCCGCGGCACAGGCGGCGCTTGTTGTCCACTCGCCAACATCGACGAACAACCCATCCCGTTCATAGCACTGACACGATTATCTTTCGCAGTTTCATTCGTCCATTCCGAGTAACAGGCTGAGCGCAATTGTCTGAACCGGGGGATTCACGTCGAAGACGCCAAATTCGCAGGCAGGAATCTTGTCCGTTGGGGCCTGTACCACTCCCGCAGGAAAAGAATCATTCCGCTCTTGCCACAGCCTGAAACCTTCTTGCACCGACGTACCAGCATAAGACGGGCGATTCCTTTGTTACTGACCATAGAAGTGGAGCGGAGGTGTTTTGTGCCTCCTGAACCACTGGAATCTCTGCCTCCCGTTGGACAAGACGATTTGTGATTCCCGTGAATGCACGCATTGCCGCGAGGGCCGTACAACTCCCGAGTACCTATCCGAATGATCCTTTGGACCGAATCATCGGGGCTACGGCGTTGGTCGAAGGGCTCGCATTGGTCACTGCGGACGAGAACATCCGTCGATCGAAAGTGTTACCAACAATATGGTGGGAAGAATAGATGCGCCCTCAGACCATTTCGCATTACCGCATCGTCAAGAAGTTGGGCGGCGGCGGGATGGGTGTGGTGACGTCGGGCAGAAACTTCAGCGGCGACAGCAGGCGGAAGGTGCAAGAACAACTATTTGATCCGTTTTCTTGAGCTTGTGAACTGGTGGTCCCCAAGGGCCTTCTCAACACCGAGCCAGAGGTCTGGGAGATTCGCGAATTGCGTGCGTCTTTTCGAATGTGAGAAGCATTGGCGGTTCTTCAACGGTTCGTTCGCCTCCCTCCCCAGGTCGAGCCCCCGGACGGCAAGAATCGTACTTGACTGGCTTGCGTCCAAAAATGTAGGGTTACCGCTTGATTCCTCAGGCCAAAAGGAGGGCTATGCGCCGCCAGATCGGCGCCCTGGCACTCGTCGTTTTCCTCGCCATTTCGAATCTCTCCGGTCAAGCCCGGCCGGACACCCCTGAGTTCGACGTTAAGGAGCACTATACTAAGTACGAATTTCGCATCCCTATGCGCGACGGGGCGCGTCTTTTCACTTCGGTCTACGCACCGAAGGACAGTTCGCATGCCTACCCGTTTCTGATCAACCGCACTCCCTACAACGTGGGTCCCTATGGGGAAGATCAATATCGCTCCCAGCTCGGCCCTTCGCCGGATTTCGATAAGGCGGGATATATTTTTGTGTTCCAGGACGTGCGCGGCCGCTACATGTCGGAGGGCAGATTCATTGAGATGCGCCCCCACATCGACAATAAGAAATCCAAACAGGACGTCGACGAGGCCAGCGATCTCTACGACACCATCGAGTGGCTACTGAAGAACGTACCCAACAACAACGGAAGCGCCGGAATCTGGGGGATTTCTTATCCCGGGTTCTTTACTTCCGCCAGCATCGTCGATTCGCATCCCGCGCTGAAGGCCGCCTCGCCCCAGGCTCCAATGACGGACCTTTTCATGGGGGATGACGCCTATCACGGCGGCGCTTTCATGCTCGCCGCCAACTTCGGTTTCTATAGTTCTTTCAAGCCGCAGGACAATCCCCAGCTTCCGCCCGAGGTCTTCGTGCCCTTCGACTACGGCACCAAGGATGGATACGAGTTTTATCTGAACGCGGGGCCGATCGAAAATCTTTCAAAGTTGCTCGCAGGCAAGAGCGCTCTCTGGGACGACCAGATTCACCACGACACCTACGACGATTACTGGAAAGCGCGGAACCTCGCGCCCCACATGAAAAATATCCACTGTGCCGTGCTCACCGTGGGCGGATGGTTCGACGCCGAGGACCTGCAAGGGCCGTTCAGCACTTTTCACGCCATCGACAGGAACAATTCCGGCATATTCAACTCTCTTGTCGTCGGCCCTTGGGTTCACGGCGGCTGGAGACGCTTGGATGGGGATCACTTGGGGCGGATCGAATTTGCCGCGAATACCGCCGAGTTTTATCGCAAAAACATTCTCTTTCCATTTTTCGAGCAGTACCTGAAGGGCGCGTCCGACGCCAAGTTGCCAAAGGCCTACGTGTTTGAAACCGGCACGAATGTCTGGCGACGCTATTCCGCCTGGCCCCCGGAGAATGCCCAGAGGAAAACGCTTTACCTTCACGCCCATGGCAGGCTTTCGTTCGATCCTCCCACGGAGGAGTCATCCTCTTTCGACGAATATATCAGCGATCCCGCCAAGCCGGTTCCTTTCGTGAACTACACGGCACAGAACGTGCCCCAAGAATACATGGTGTCTGACCAGCGTTTCGCGGCCAGCCGACCGGATGTCCTGGTTTACGCCACACCGGTTCTCGAGGAAGATGTGACCATCGTTGGGCCGATTTCTCCGCAGCTTTTTGTGGCGACGACGGGGACCGATTCGGATTGGGATGTGAAGCTCATTGACGTTTATCCGCCCGACTTTCCCGACAGCAAGCTCGACGCCCCCAAAGCGGAAGATCGAAACAAGCCCAGAACCGATGTACCGCCGCCGTTGTTCATCATGGGCGGGTACCAGCAATTGGTTCGCGGCGAACCCTTCCGCGGGAAGTTTCGCCACAGTTTCGAGAAGCCAGAGCCTTTTACGGCGGGCAAGGTGGAAGAGCTTAACTATACGATCCAGGATATCAACCATACCTTCCGCCGGGGACACCGCATCATGGTGCAGATCCAGAGTTCTTGGTTTCCCCTCACCGACCGCAATCCCCAAACCTTCGTCGATATCCCCAATGCCAAGCCTTCCGACTTCGTGAAGGCCACGGAACGCGTATATCGCAGCAAGGGGCAGGCATCGGGAATCGTCGTAGAAGTGCTGCCCCGTCCGGACATGGCAGAGGAACGCAGGCCGTGACTCGAGGTTGGCGCAATCAGGCGCGGTCGAAAAATTCTTCTAGCGACGAGGACGTTTTGCACTCAGAGCTAGCAGCTGCTGGCGAAGAGCCAAGTTTTCGAGGATGAGCTCCTCGCGGAAGCGGAAGACGGCAACAGTCCAGGCGATAACGTGTACCGGAGGAACTGGGTCACGGCCGAGATCTTATCGCAATTCCGGCGGTGCCCTGGTTGCAAGGGTTTGATTTCACAGATGCACCAGGTTTTGATGAGCCACAGGGTCAGAATGGGTCCAACATGCCAACCATGTCGAGCCGTTGCAACAAGCGATGCAGACCTCATGGTCATCGGAAGCTCGGGGTTGGCGGAGCTGCCGCGATCGCTAGCGAAAGTCGAAAAGCGTCTAGGCCGGGAGGTAAATGGTACAAACTACTCCGTGGGCCAATTCCGTAAGAAAGTCGCCGCAGGCGATGAATGGCCTCCGTATCAGCTGCAAAGAAAACATCACGCCGAGTGGTGGCTGGCACTCAGAGAAACTCGACGAGCGCGTCCATGGTCCCCTTGGATCGCTCTTCCATCAGCCAATGCCCGGTACCTTGCAACTCGATCACCTTGACATCAGTTGCGACACGCTTCATCTGCGGACCAAGGATCGCGGCGCTGGCCTTCTCGCCCGCGATCGATAAAACAGGCATTGTCAACTGAGTCTGAGACATTTGAGCGAAGTCTTTTGCGGTGTTAGGCCAGGAAGCGAAGTACGCCCATCCGGCTCGCATCCGTCCCGGACGGGAGTAAGCAGCCACATACCACGCGCGGTCTGCTTCTGAAAGCGAGCGCTTTCCGTCGGCAGCCAAGTCATTCCAGAAATAAGCGAAGTAAGTCTTCTCCCGGCCTTCTACCAAGGCTTCAGGGGTGGGACCGTGGAACCGAAAATGCCAAAAACTGGGGCTATCATAGGCCAACTCCCATCCCGGCACACCGGGGAGAAAAGCGTCCATCACCACAAGCTTTTCGACCTCGGTTGGGAACTGCGCCGCGTAGGCGTATGCCACCATGAGACCGATGTCGTGTCCGACGACTCTCGCCTTGCTGATTCCGAGCGATTTCGCAAGAGCATGGATGCGAATGGCTGCGGTCTTCATATCGAGGCCGTCTTTGGGAATGTCGGACTCGCCAATTCCCGGCAGGTCTGGAGCGACAAGGGTGAACTTGTCCGTGAGCCTCGGAATCAGGGGCCTCCACATCCGCGAGGTTTGGGTGTAACCATGGAGAAGGATCACGGCAGGCCCGTGGCCGGCTGTGAGGTAGTGAATCTTGATCCCATCGACCTCGCTGAACCGAGATTCGATCGCATCGGGACCAGACTTGGTTTGGCTCATGGCTGCATCATTCCCCGCCAAGGGAAAGCCGAGGAACCCTCCAGCTTGTGGTTTCAGGTCCGTTCTCATTGATCTCCCTCCACACGTAACGGTTTCTTTCCGTGGGGCCATCGAGGTTCACGAGCCCGCTTGAAGAGTGGTTCCAGACTATACAGTCCAGAATCGGACATGTCAATCCTGCCCGGTTGTAGACTGGAAAAGTCTAGATATGGCCCGGCCCAAGGAATTCGATCCCGAGCGCGCTTTAGCCAAAGCCATGAATCTTTTCTGGCGCTTGGGGTATGAAAACACCTCCCTGGAAGCATTGATGAGGGAGATGGGCATTGCCAGACAGAGCCTCTATGACACATTTGGCGACAAGCGTGCCCTCTACCTGAAGGCCATGGGACATTACCGGGACCAAACCAATAGTCAGATGCAAAAAATGCTGAATGAGATTCCGTCCGTCCGAGACGGGTTCGCAAGACTTCTCTACGGCCTTGCCGCTGAAACACGGGAACAACATGAACGAGGCTGCCTGTTGTTGAGCGCCAACCTGCAGCGTGACGCCAAGGACGCAGTGGTAAGGGATTTCTTGAGGGATAACCAGGCTAGAGTCGAAGCCATCTTTCGCCAGGCTCTCGCGAGAGCCCAAAAGCAGGAAGAACTGCCGCCTAACGATCCCGCCGCTCTGGCGCGCTTCTTTGTAGTCACCATTCAAGGCATGAGAGCAATGGCCAGGCTCAAGTCAGACAGGAAAGCGTTGGAACAGGTCGCTCGCGTCGCACTCGGCGTGTTCAATTCATCAGCCTAGCGCAGAATCTGAGTGGAGTCAGGTTTGAGGCTCCGATCCGACTCGTAAATCGTGACAGGCGGCCAAGGGTAATCGTGCGTTGTGATTTACTTCCACCATCGGGATTTGTGGGCTTTCCCGCGTGTCCGTTGGGGCCTGCGGCCCGCTGAATCTCATGAGAACCGAGCTCCCGCCACGGGCCGTCGTCGCAGTCCTGGAGGCCACATCCAGTACGGATGCACCGCCAGCTTTCGCGCCATCGCAACCTTCGCGATCTTGCGTCCGCGGCGCGTCGGCAGGTGATAATCTTCTGTAACAACGCCACGCGTGCATAGACGATGTGTTCTTTGCGTGGTCGCGGGACGAACCCGGGCACTAACGTTCACGCCGGTGGCGGGGCGGGTTCAGGTTGCTGGGGATTGGCGGTCGAGGCCGTGAACAAAACCCCTCTCCCCCGGTCATGCAGGGAGAGGGGCCGTTGCAGTCGAAACGTGTTTTAGTCGTCATCGTCACCCTTGATGGGTGCCGGGTTGTTGAAGTCGCTCGGGGGGCGAACCGTTTTCTCGCCCGGATACGGCCGCGTAAACCCAGTGGCCAGGTACCAGTTCAGATGGTTGACGGTGTCCGGGTCTTCGGAGTCGGGCTTGGTCAGTTTGCCGGCGAAGATCTGCGCCTTCTTCTGGAGCCAAGCCGCCCTCAGAGCCTTGATCGTAGCGTTGCTCGTCGGGTCGACTGCGCTGGTTGAAACGCCGTCAGTCAGCGGGATCTGGTTCGGCACATGCGTCCACGGCTTGAAGTTGTCCTCGGGCGGCGCTCCCTTGACGAAAGCTGTCCTCATCGGCGATGCCACGAGGTCGAACTGATTCATGGGCGGCAGACCGAGGATTTGCTCGATCGTCCGCGTCATGTTGACTTGCGTGTAGTAGGTGTGGTCGGTGGGCCCGTTCTGCACGGCGTACGGGCTGACGACATAGCCTGGGCTGCGATGACCGTCGATGTGGTCGACGCCGTTCTGCGAGTCGTCCTCCTCCAGGAAGATCGCAGACGTCGACCAGACGGGGCTGTGGCTAATGTATTCGATAATGCGACCGATGGCCAAGTCGTTATCGGCCTGTTCGGCCTGCGGGGTCGGCGGCCCGCCGGTGTGGTCGCACATGATCCACAGGATTTCCAACGCGGGCACTGAACCGTTCGCTACGTCATTCTTGAAGTCCTGCACCCACAGATCGACGCGGAACTGGTCGGGGATGCCCAGGTCGAAATATGGGAAGTTCTGGATCAAGTGTTCATACACGGCCGGGAGAGAGGACTCTGCCTGGACCGTGTTCTGGTAGTAGAGCGTCTTCTCACCCGCGGTCCCAGGTGGTCCGCAATCTGGCCCTGCCTCGAAGCACTGCGAGTCGGCGTAAAACTGGCTCCAGGTGGGTTCGAGGGTCGACCCGTTCGGCTGTAGATACGTGTTGTTCTCGATGTATTCGCCGTAGATCTTCACCGGCAGACCAGCAAGCGCCGCTTCCGAGAACAGGAAGCCCTTCTTCTGGTAGACGAGTGCATCGCCGGCGTTCCCGCCTGGATAGCTGCGGACCCAGTCCGGCGACTGGATGTCGTCGGCGTAGGGCGCCATGCCCTCCTGGATCCATTGGTGACCGTCAGCCGACTGGCGGCTCGGGTCGTAGAAGTTGTCGAAGAGGGGGAAGCGCTTCACCAGCTCGTGCGCGTTGGGCGTGATCGGGGTGCCTCCGGCTGCGGAGCCGTCGCCGAAAACGGCCAATGAGGGGTCGCCATCGCCGGCAGCCACGTCGCCCAGGATCTGATCATAGGTGCGGTTTTCGCGGACGATCAGGAACACGTGCTTGATCAGCGAGGGGCTGCCGATCTTGTCCGGGATTGCGACCGGCTTGGCATCTGGGGCGCCACCGGAGGCAGCCTGGATATTGACTGCCAAGTCCCAGTGATTGTTCTGGAAAACCTGCGTCGACATCGTCGCCAAGGTCGCGCTATCCAGCTCCGGCACGGGGACGATGCTGACGGTGCCATTGTCTTGGTGGGTATTGTAGTCGCAGACTCCGTAGTCGCACTCGAACGAATCACGCGTACCGATACCCTTGTCGTTGGCAACAATGAGCACGTTCTGGGCCTTGTCCAGCACGACCGAGGCCGGCGCATAGGCTACCGGGATCATGCCGAGGACGGGATTCGCCGCGCCCTTGCTGAGGCTGACCACCGCGACCGCGTTGGCATTGTAAAGCGCGACGTAGGCAATGCCTTTCTGGGAATCGACGGCGATCGAGTTCGGCGCGGCGCCATAGGCAGGTTGGCCTGCGCCGGGCACTCCGATCGGCAACCCGAGGTTGATAGTCCACGCCACTTCGTTCGTGGCTGTGTCGATAACTGAGATGGTGTCGCTATAGGTGTTGGCGACCAACAGATACGGCCCATAGAACGCCAATCCGGTCGGGTGCAGGTCGGTGAAAATAGTATCGGTGACCTTCAGTGAGGCCAGGTCCACCACAGAAACGGTACCGGTGATCGCGGCGCCGACGTACGGGTCGGCGACGATTTCAGTGCCGGCGGAGTTGATCTGGAAGTCTGCTTCTGTAGCGATCCGGCCACCCTCGTTGCTGACGTAGGCGGTCGTGCCGGTGCTGTTGATCACAATGCTGTGCGGGGCGTTGCCGACGCGGATCTGCTCACCCTGAACCGGCGGCTTCGCGGTCAGGTTGATCTTGGTGAGCGTGTCCTGCTGGTTCAGCAGGGCATAGGCGCTCTTGCCATCACTTGAGAGCGCCACGCCGCCCGGATAAGAAGTGCTCGGAGTGTAGAACGAGCCGCAGGGTATGCCATAAGAGGCCGGCGGGCTGTCGGGATAGCAGATGATGAAGGGATCCGGCTGCAACGGTGGCACGCTAACCTGGACGTCGTTTTCCAGCAAGCCCTCACTATCAACGTTGGCGATGGTTACATTGCTACTGTCTTGGCTGAACACCAGGTACTTGCCGTTCGCCGAATAGGCTATGCCCTTATAGCTGCCGCTCGGATCCTGTCCTGCTGTTCCGACCGGGATGTAGTTCTGCAGGACAACGCCGGTCGTGGTGTCGAACACCTCGACGGCTCCGTTGCCATTGCTCGTCGACGTACCCATGGTGAGCACGGCGGCGGTGTGAGTGTTCAGATTGGGGTTCAGCGCGACCGCCTTCGCGCGGACCTGGATACCGAGGTTGACTTGGAGGCCGGCAGGGGTGATGATCTGGCCGTCGCTGACGACCCACGACCCGTTCGGCTGCGGGCCGGTGACGTAGGTCGGGTACGGCACCGACTGAGCACCGGCGAGCGCCGGAAGGCTCAGCCCCGCCGCCAGCAGGCCCGTGAGTGGACGCAGACGGCTGATCCGAGACCTATTTCGAGACCTATTGCGAGACTTATTTCGAGACATGTACCGTTCTCCTCCTTCGATTTTTTTCATCACGCAGACGGCATCGGTCGTGAGACATCGAGGTGGAACTACTACCAGCCATCATCGTCGCCAACTTAACAGACCTGCTGTGACAGCTTTGTGACAATCGAGTGAAATTTCCGTTACAGGGGCTGAACTTTTTCTCGGATTGTGACTCGCGCAGCTGGAAGTAAAGGAGAGTCCGTTTCGTGGACGTTGTCTTCGTGTCTTTCCGCTGAGGCGGGCTGCTTCTGCGCAATCACAATCGGGCGATAGCCGCGTCCAGTCCCGACTTGTCGTCGACGAGCGCGCGCAGGGGCCCCAGCCAGGGTTCGTAGCGTCGCCAGCGCGCGACGGAGGTGCGATAGATCGGCTGGCGGGTCTGCCACTTGCTGGGGGTCTTCACGGCCCGGGGATTGCATTCAGGGCGCAGGCACCGGTCGTGCCATGCCAGGCCGCAAGCCGCGATGATCCGCCGGACGACTGGTTCGGGCGCGCTGGTCAGGTCTTCGTAATCTACCTCGATGAAGCGATCCGCCAGCAGCACGCTCCGCCAATGGTCGATGAGCCGCTGGTAGCTGCGGAAATACATAACCAGTTCGGCACCTCCGGTCGGAAATGCCAGGGTCGGATGGAAATGAGTTTGGTGGATCGACAGCGCCGTGTCGATGGCAGAGCGGCGGCAATGGATAATGAGTGCGCGCGGGAAAGCTAAGTGGATCAGCCCGGCCCAGAGGAAGTTGAACGGCATCTTGTCGGTCACTCGCGCCGCCGTCGGCGCAATCGCGCGCAGCACGCCGAGATAGTCTGCCGCCGCCCTGGCGAAAAACGGCGCCTCGTTCCCGGCCGCGCCGGAGCGGTGCCACGTCGCCCCGCGCTGGTTCCAGAAATGCAACTCGCCGCCGGCCCCGACTTCGGGATGCATGGACACAATCTGCTCGACGAGTGTTGTGCCGGACCTTGGCATGCCGAGGATCAGCACCGGCGTCTGATCGCAACTGCCGAGTGCGGGCGCCCGCGCGATCAATTCGGGTGTGCAGCGGGCAATCAAGTGGTCGATCTCGAGGGAGAACGCGGCCGAGTCGAACGAGGCAGAGCCCCGGCGCACGGCGTCTGCGGCGTCGAAATGCTGCATGGCTAAGGCGCAGTCACCAAGATCCTCCGCTGCCTTGCCGATCGCGAGGTGAAGCCGCAGGCGTTGCCCCGATTCCAGGCCCGGCGTGGCCAGGGCGGCTTGCATCTCTTGCAGCAGACCATCGTCATCGCTCGTGACGGGGCGGCACCGGACCAGATCGTAGTAGCTTCCCGCCAGCAGTGGCGAGATCGCGATCGCCCGTTCGAAGCATGCGCGGGCCTGGTCGAAACGGCCGAACTCAGAGAGCAGATTGCCGAGCAAATCATACGCCATGGCGTTCCTCGGATCGGCCACCAGCGTCTCTCGCAGCACCTGTTCGGCTTCCTGATTGCGATCCTCGATCAGCAGCTCCCGCGCCTGGCCAAGGCGGCCGAAGCTGGTCTTACCTCCGGTCACCGCCGCGCGCCGGAAACCGCCGATCGCCTCCTGGCGATGGCCCAGGGTGTAGGCCAGGGCGCCGGCGCGGAACCAGGCCTCGGTCAAGGATGGGAGCAGCTTTGTGGCACGGTCGTACGCAGCGATTGCCCCGCCGATGTTGCCCAGCTTTTCAAAGGCGATTCCAAGGCGGAAATATGCATCGGCGTAGCGCGGGTCACTGGCGACGGCCCGCTGCAATGCCGCAATGGCGTCCGGTACACGGTGGACCTCGAGACAGGCGAGGCCGAGATCGTGCTGGATGGTGGGATTGGACGGCTCGAGCAGCGCTGCATCGCGCAACGGCGCGATTGCATCGGCTGGTCGCCCGGCCCTGAGGAACTTAGTGGCCAACGCAAGCAGAGGCGCCACCTGCTGCGGCGCGGCTGGGTTTGGAGACTGGGACATGGCGCGAACCTAGCGTCGAGCTATGGCGTGGCCATCGGAATGGCCAGCGCAACTGCCACCCGACCATGATCTGCCAAAAATGATCTGCCAACCAGGAGAATTTTCCTATAGGCCATCCTGCACGCGATCGAACGGGTGGCAAGCAAGAAACTGAAAAAACCGTTCCGATGACTTCTCGATACGTCAGCCAGCAACTTGTCGGCCTCGCCCAAGCATTGTTCCACAAGCCGACACGACCTATTTCCCAGCCCGCCGCTTCGGATAACTTCCGCATTGACTGGTCCCGTCCCAGAATGCCGCTAAATTCAATTAAATTAGGTAGACCGTCTGGGGTCGTGGGGAGCGGTAATGAATCAGTGCCGTTACCGATATACTGACGCCTCCATTCCAATGGCCGGAGGAACCTACGTGCTAAGCCGCCGGGAATTTCATCTCTCTCTTCTTAATCTCTCTGTCGCGATGGTTTTGCCTCACTCTTTGGCCCGGGGCGTATTGGCCAGCACATTGCCTGACGTGCATGAGCTTTACAGAAGTGCGATCGTCATGGATTCGCTCTGTGCCCCCTTCGTCGATGGTGAGACGCTGCCCGGGCCCGAGCTCGTCGAAGTCGTTCGGCGATCGGGGATTACAGCGCTCAATTGCACAATTTCGGCCATGGATTTTGAGGGCACAGTCAAGAACCTTGCCTCCCTAGAAGCTCTGGTTGAAAAATATCCCCGCGTGTTCGCGATCGTTCGCCAACATTCAGATATTGCCCGTGCCAAACAGGAGAGCAAAATCGGGATCATCCCAGGCTTCCAGTACACCGCTCTTCTGGAGGAAGACCCAGGGCGCATCGAGATGTTCGGCAAGCTTGGCGTGCGCATCATGCAAATTACCTACAATGCGCGCAGCACCTTTGGCGACGGCTGCCTCGAGCCGGGGAACGCCGGGCTGAGCATCGCCGGGATCGCGGCGATCAAGAAAATGAACGAGATCGGAGTGGCTGTCGACCTCAGTCACAGTGGATATCGCACAACGTCAGAAGCGATCGCTACTTCCACGAAACCCGTGTTGATCTCACATTCAGGGTGTGCCGCAGTATATTCTCATCCTCGAAACAAGCCTGACGACATTCTCAAATCATTGGCGGATCGCGGCGGTTACTTCGGCGTATATCTGATGCCGTACCTGGTGGCTTCTCCGACCGTACCGACTCGACAGCACGTACTCGATCACCTGCTGCATGCGATCAACATTTGCGGAGCGGACCATGTCGGAATCGGCTCGGATGGGGCGATTCAGGCAATTGTCCTCTCCGCCGCCCAGAAAGCTAATTTCGATGCCGACATTGCACGCCGCAAGAAACTGGGGATCGGCGCGCCCGGCGAGGACCGTTATCCCTATGTGCCCGACCTGAATGGACCGGACCACATGGAGGTTATCGCCGAAGAGCTTGCCCGTCGCGGTCAGCCGTCTCCGGTGATCGAAAAAGTGCTGGGCGCGAATTTCCAGCGCGTTCTGGGTGAGACTTGGGGGACAGCTTAGAATGGAAGGCTGCTTGCCTGGAGTCGCAATGCATGAGAAATCTGCTGATTGTTAGCTGTCGCTGACTGGTCATCGATGAGGGCGGACCAGGAGACGCTAGGGTGCCTTTTCTGGCTGCTGATGCATGCCGACGCCAGGACATACCGTTCTTCAGCGACTTGATTCACCGAAATCGTTAACCGTTGACTGCGGTATCCACAAGGAGATCGACGCTGCGCGAGCGCGAGGGTGGATGATCCGGGCCGCGGAAGGGCGAAGGCACTCGCTTGTCTGAGAGCGAATGACACGCAACCCTTTCGTCGCGACTGTCGCACGCATGCCATCTCGACGCGAAACCTCCGCTTCCGTACAGCACTTTCCAACGTCCCCCGCGATGTCACAAACCGCTTTCGCTTGATGGGCGCGAGAAAAACCACTGTGAGGGGGTGGCCCGCGCTCGGTACTAATGCGGAAGAATTGCGGATGGCTTTCGTGTTGCTCTTGATCTGCTTGGAGTCGGTAAACCGTGGGCGACCACGCGCAGGTATGGTTGCGCTGAGGGGACTGGAATCTTCCTTGTGGTGTTCTTCCACTAGAACTCATTCGTACCGCAGGGCGACCATGGGATCGACGTGTGTGGCCCGGCGGGCTGGAATCCAACAGGCGAGCGAGCTCACGGTACCGAGCAGGATGATAACACCCAGGTAGGTGACAGGGTCGCTGGGGCTCACGCCCATCAACAACTTGCTCATAGCACGCGTCAGCGCAAAAGCGGCCAGCAGGCCGACTAAGACACCGCTCCCTACCAATACTAGTCCCTGGCGAGAAATCAGCTTCAGGATGTCGGCGCGGGCGGCGCCTAGCGCCATGCGCACGCCAATCTCGTGCGTGCGCCGCGCCGCCGCAAACGAAACCACGCCGTAGGTTCCCACCACTGCCAGCACTAGCCCCAGGATTCCCAGAACTCCGGCCAGCGATGCCGCCAGCTCAAAGATAAACAAGCCCGCCAGCCCGTGCACGGTTTGCTCCATGGTGGCCGCCTGAAGGATCGGCATGTCCGGGGCCAGGCTCAGGATTTCGCGCTGCATGACAGGAATCATCGGCTGCGGCGAGCCTGAGGTGCGGACCTGCACCGAAGCCAGGGAATCATAGTCCTGATCGAGCGGCACGTAGAAGTAAGGCTGGGGGTCTGATGTAATAAACCAGTACTGTCCGTCCGCCGCTACGCCTACGACCTGAATGAACGGTCCGCTGGCGCTTTTCAGACTGAAGCGCTTGCCGACGGCATCTTCGTTTGGCCACAGCCGCCTAGCCATGGTCTGATTCACAATCGCCACCGGCGGCGCCGTTTCGTTATCCGAATCGGTGAAGATACGCCCCCGCAATAGCGGAACTCGCATGGTCGGAAAATATCCCGGGTCTACGCCGTTGTACGTAATCTGCGGCGCCTGCTCGTTGGGACCCGGCACATGACCTTCCACGTAAACTGGGCCGTTCTGGCCGGGATACGTGAGTGGCACGGTGAGGGCCAGGCTGGCCGATTCCACGCTTGGCAAAGCCCTCAGCCGACGTTCCAGTTCGCGATAGAAGTTTTTGGTGCGGACCTGATCGTAGCCGACCTCGTGAGGGTCGAGCATGACGCTCACGACGTGATCAGGATCGAAGCCCAAGAACATGTGCTCGGCATGCCTCAGGCTGCGCAGCAAGAGCCCGGCCACCACGAGCAACATGAGCGAACCCGCAATCTGCGCCACCACCAGCGAGCTGCGCAGTCGCAATCGGCCGGCCGGGTCGCTGCGCCCGCCCTCGTGCAAGACCGTGTTCAGGTTGGCACGTCCGGCGCGCACTGCCGGCCATAGGCCGACCAGAATTCCGGTGCATACGACAGCCGCCATCGTATAGGCGAATACCTTCCAGTCAAAACTGCAATCCATGTGGAAACCGGCGCCGGCGGAACTGGTGGTAACCGGATGGAGAAGAGATCCAGCGGCCGCAATAGCCAACTCTCCGAATACCGTTCCCGCAATGCCCCCAATCAATGCCAGCAGCAGGCTTTCGGTGAGCATTTGTCGGATCAGCCGCCAACCGCCGGCTCCAATCGCCGCGCGGATCGCCATCTCTTGTTGGCGCGCCGCCGCCCGCGCCAGCAGAATGTTGGCCACGTTCATGCACGCCAGCAGCAACACCAGCGCCGGCAGCACCAGGAACAGCCCGGCGATGACCGGCACAAAGCTAGACACTTGCGGTGCCGGCCGCGCCCGGCGCTCGGGTATCACGCGCACTGGTGCCAGCCCCTTGTCGGTCGTGGGGTACTGAGCCGCCAAACGCTTGGCTACTACGTCCACCGCACTGTTCGCCTGTGCCAGGTTGATCCCTGGCCTGAGACGCGCAAAGGACATCAGGGAGCGATCGCCGCGGTCCGTCCAGAGGCTATTGCCCTCCTCCCCTTCCGACATCATCGTCAGTGGCAAGTAGCCGTCCATGTCGAAGGCGAAGAGCAGTCCATGGAACTCGGGCGGCACAACGCCAATGATGGTCGCCGGCCTGCCGTTCACGGCAATGTGCTTGCCGATTACTGCCGGATCCCCTGCGAATCGCTTCTGCCAGAACGAATATCCCAGAACCAGGTTTAAAGCTTCGCCGGGCTGGTCGCCTTCGCCGGGCACAAACAGCCTCCCCAGCAGGGGCTTTACCTCCAGTGCGGAAAAGTAATTCCCGGTAACCGTGCTACATGTAAATTGCCCGGCCTTGCCATCGGCACTGAGGCCGGCATAGCCACTGTCATACCCGATGACGTCAGAGAATACACGCGCCTGATTCCCCAGGTCGAGCAGGTCAAGGTAGGAAAACCGGCCGCCTCCGCTTCCGTTGGCCAAAGCCATGATTTGTTCCGGGTGAGGGACGGACAGTGGGTGCAGCAGCCATTCGTTGAGCACGCTGAAGATACTGCTGTTGGCTCCGATGCCCAGGCCTAGGGTGATGACCACGATTGTCGTCAGCCCCGGCGACTTGCGTAGCATACGCAACCCGTAGCGTGAGTCCTGCAGCAGAGAATGGACCACCGTGACCCCGCGCACGTCGCGGCACTCCTCCTTGGTCTGCTCCAAGCCGCCGAATTCCAGCCGTGCCCGGCGCTGCGCCTCCTCGGGCGGCACGCCACCGCGGGCCAGGTCCTCGGCGTAAGCCTCAATATGGAAGCGGAGTTCGGCGTCCATGTCGCGCTCCATGTGCGAACGCCTCAGCATCGCGCGCAAGCAGCCGAGGAACCGAACTGCCCCTTTCATAGTTCCCCCGGCTTGGTTTGGAGAATGCCCGCAATGATTGCAGCCATGCGATTCCATTGTTCGACTTCTGCCTGGAGTTGCCGTCGGCCCGCCGCCGTCAGACGGTAGTACTTCGCTTTGCGCTTGTTCTCCGACTCCCCCCATTCGCTGGCGATCCAGCCCTGGTCTTCCAGTCGGTAGAGGGCGGGGTAGAGCGAGCCCTGTTGAATCTCCAGGCGGTCCTTGGAAATCTGCTGGATGCGCAGCAGGACGCCATAACCGTGTAACGGCCCCAACGACAGCGCCTTGAGGATCAGCATGTCAAGCGTGCCCTGGAGAAGATCCGGTTGCTGGCTCATCCAACACTTTCCTAGACAATCTAGGAATATAAGGTTCCTCTCCTAGGCTGTCAAGGAGGCGAGGTGCGAACTTACGTTGGGCGGTCCGTGAATCGCAGCGGCAAGGTGAGAGTGGAGAGCCGCTGCGCCTTACCGGTGGCCGCGTGATTGTGGCCGGATCTCGGGCTATCCGAAAGGTACCCACGTCCGAGCTAGCGCAAGCCAGCAGGCGAGCTCACGCCCTTTGCCCGCGAATACCGAGGTAGTGGAAGTGACCAGCTTTTTAGGCGATTGGCAGTGCCCCAAGGAAAGCCGGTTTCTCCGGCAACGAATGTGCGACCGGGCGGGCATCCAGGAAGACCCTTCCACAACTGATCTAGAGAGGCCTCTATTGGTTGGGGGCCAACGACGGTTACAACCGAAGAGAAAAGGTATCGTCGCGATTCCGTTCCCGCGCTCGAGGTTTCTGCTAATCTCGACACCTGGCGAAACTGCGGTTCACTTCAATAGGGAGGCATTGCTTCCAGAATGGCCGAATCTCCCATCACTCCACGCAATCAGGACTTTGCGACTTGGTATCAAGACGTTGTTCTACGAGGCGATATGGCCGAGCCGGCGGAAATCGTGAAAGGCTGCATGGTCATCAAAGCCAACGGCTATGCTGTCTGGGAGTTGTTGCAGCGCGAGCTTGATACCCGCTTCAAAGCTACGGGCCACCAGAACATGTACTTTCCTCTGCTGATTCCCGAGAGCTTTCTCCATAAGGAGGCGGAGCACGTCGAAGGATTTTCGCCTGAATTGGCGGTAGTGACCCTGGCCGGGGGCAAGCCATTGGACGATCCCTATGTGATTCGGCCAACGTCGGAAACCATCATTGGCCACTTCTTTGCCAAGTGGATTACCAGCTGGCGCGATTTACCGTTCATGGTGAATCAATGGGCCAACGTCATTCGATGGGAGCTGCGCACGCGCATGTTTCTGCGGACGACGGAATTTCTATGGCAGGAAGGCCATACCGCACACTCCAATCATGACGAGGCGGTGGCAGAAGTGCGGCAGATGCTGGACGTGTACGCGGAGGTGGCCGAGGACGTGATGGCGATGCCCGTGATTAAGGGCGTGAAAACTCAAGCGGAGAAGTTCGCCGGAGCGCTGCAAAGCTATTCCATCGAAGCCATGATGCAGAACGGTTTCGCGCTGCAGGCCGGCACCAGCCATGACCTCGGACAAAACTTTGGCAAAGCGTTTGGTGTCCAGTTCCAGAACCGAGCAGGCCAGCTCGACTATGTATGGCAGACCAGTTGGGGTGCCAGCACGCGCCTTATCGGCGGGCTGATCATGAGCCACTCCGATGACAAGGGTCTAGTGCTGCCACCGAAACTTGCGCCTATTAAAGCCGTGATCATTCCCATCTATCGCAAGGACGGCGAGAGGGCACGCGTACTCGAAGCTGCCCATCGTATTGCAAGCGAGGTCGGAGCTAGGGTGGACGACCGCGAAGACCAGACTCCTGGCGCTAAGTTCTTCCATTGGGAGCGCCGTGGTGTTCCGGTTGTACTTGAATTCGGACCCCGGGATCTTGCATCCGGCAGCGTCGTACTGAAGCCAAGAGCTACCGGCGACAGGCACTCGGTAGCAGTAACCGATGCTGCCGAAAAGCTGCACGAGCTGCTGGGCGAAATGCAAAACAGGATGTTTGTTGCCGCAAAGCAACGTATGAAGGCGAATACGGTCCTGGCCAACTCGATCGGGGAAGTGGAGTCAATTCTCCATGATGTCACGGCCGAAAGGGGGGGTGGTAAGTTCGTTTTGGCACACGTGAAAGATGATCCGCGTTGCGATCTGCGGGTGAAGGCCTTCAAAGCCACGATCCGCTGTATTCCCTTGCTGGATGAATACGACGGCCCGGGCAAATGCATCATTACGGGCGAGCCGGTTGAACGTCGGGCTGTCATAGCAAAGGCGTATTAACCACCAAAGCATCGTGAAAACTTGGCGCAGTTGGGCCCATTGTTGGCAAACAAGAAGCTCTCGAGAGCGGGCCCCTGGCAACCCAATCCACTGTTTGGTTTCACTGGGTTGAACCTAATCCGACAATGGGCCCGGTGACTCTAAACCCTGATTCCCAGCCAGAATCTCCGCAATTCTTTGACGACTGCTTCCCGTGCTCAAACCCCTCGTCGATCCGTTGCCGTGCCACTTGAATTCCTGCCACGATTGCAGAGGCTTGCGTCGGGAATGCCGGGGGCAAGTAGAACACTCGCTTTCCATGACCCCGTCAGCATCGTGTTCCTCGACGGAGAATGCAGCCGAGAATCCGCCATCTTCGAGGGCCCCCCCGATCACGTAGCCCCGCGTCCCTCCCGCTCACGCCCGCAAGCTCTCAGGTGTGAATTATTGCCTTGCGACTGGGAAAGATTCGTAACGGCTAAGCGGCGTGATCCGGTGTGCGCCGGGCAAAATCACCAAGTATCGCCACCGCCCGTGGGAGGCCACGCCTTCAGCCATCGCCGAAGCAGAACGATCTGCCCAACATGGTAGCTGTTATGGGCGACGGTCTGCGCAAGCACAGCTTCGACCGAGTTGGACTGTTGAGCGTGGGCGGGCGTTGTTATCTCCACTTGCCGGGTTAGCACCTCAGCATCAGAATTTGCCAGCCGCACCATTTCCTGCAATTTTTCCGAAAAGAGCAATACTTCGCCACGCCACTCCGTCTCGCTGGCTGGCGTCGATGCAACAGGCCAACTATCGGCCGCGCTTACCGGGTAGGGCGCCGCATGACCGTCGATTCTGTTTAATTCGTAATCCATCCAGTAGTTCAAGTGCTTCAGAATTTGCCAAATAGAATGGGGGAAGCCGCTTAGGGTGGAACCAGCCAGTTCAGCCGACAAATCCTCAACACAAGCCAGGGGGCTGGCGTGCGCACCTTCCCCATACAGCAACTCAATCAACGGATTCTCAGACATGATCGCACCCTCGGCTCGCATCGTTTGCCGCCGCCTTACTCGCCCTAGACGCGGCCAGCCACGACTTCAGTTCTTGAATGTACTCAGGCGAGAAGCTGCTTGCGGCCCGCATC
>Ga0187783_10000862_pt1 | contig 22284 bp, 14 predicted proteins | sample 1015_SJ02_MP02_2_FD_132471 | JGI IMG/M metagenome (GOLD analysis project Ga0187783, IMG submission 132471) | Tropical peat soil microbial communities from peatlands in Department of Meta, Colombia - 1015_SJ02_MP02_20_MG | ecosystem: Environmental > Terrestrial > Soil > Wetlands > Peat | place...
GTCGTGCTGCTGCCGGACAGCGGCCGCGGCTACCTGTCCAAGATCTTCAACGACGAGTGGATGGCCGATTACGGCTTCCTGTCCGCGCAGACCTCCGAGCCGCTCGTCGCCGACGTACTGGCCCGCAGGCAGCACGGCCTCCCCGAACTCGTGCACGTTCACCCCGAGGAGGACGTCGGGGCGGCCATCGCGTTGCTGCGCGAGTACGACGTGTCGCAGCTGCCGGTGGTAAAACAGGAGCCGCCGCTGATGGCCGCCGAGGTGGTCGGCTCGGTGGTGGAGCGTGACCTGCTCGACGCGCTGGTGGCCGGGCGGGCCAAACCATCGGATGCGGTCGGCGGGCACATGTCGCCGCCGCTGCCCACGGTCGGCTCCGGGGAGCCTGTCTCCCGCGCCGTCCTGGCCCTGGAGAAGGCGGGGGCGGCCGTGGTGCACGTGAACGGCAAGCCATCCGGCCTGCTCACTCGCCAGGACGTGCTGACCTTCCTGGCCGCGAGCGGCTGACACCAAGAGAAGGGCGATCATGAGCAGTCAAGACGCGTTCGAGACCCTGGCCATCCACGCGGGCCAGGAGCCCGACGCGCTGACCGGGGCCGTCGTGCCGCCGATCTACCAGGTCTCCACGTTCAAGCAGGACGGGGTGGGCGGCCTGCGCGGCGGCTACGAGTACGCCAGAACCGCCAACCCGACCAGGACCTCGCTCGAGCAGTGCCTGGCCGCGCTCGAAGCGGGCCCGGCGGCGCTGGCCTTCGCGTCAGGGATGGCCGCGGAGGACTGCCTGCTGCGGACGGCGTGCTCGCCCGGTGATCACGTGCTCATCCCCGACGACGCCTACGGCGGCACGTACCGGTTGTTCGCCCGGGTGCTGGCCGGATGGGGTATCAGCCATGAGGTGGTCCCGATGTCGGACATCGCGGCCGTGCGGGAACGGCTGGCCGCCCGGCCGGTGAGGATGGTCTGGACCGAGACGCCGACCAACCCGCTGCTGAACATCGCCGACATCAGGGCCCTGGCCCGGGCCGCGCACGAAGCCGGCGCGATGCTCGTGGTGGACAACACGTTCGCCTCTCCATACCTGCAGCAGCCGCTCACGCTCGGCGCCGACGCGGTGGTGCATTCCACGACCAAGTACCTGGGCGGGCATTCCGACGTCATCGGCGGCGCCCTGGTCGTGGCGGACCCCCGGCTGGCGGAGGCCATCGACTTCAACCGGAACGCAACCGGCGGGGTCCCCGGGCCGTTCGACGCGTGGCTGACGCTGCGCGGCGTCAAGACGCTCGCGGTGCGGATGGAACGGCACTCCCGCAACGCCATGCGGGTCGCCCAGATGCTGGCCGAGCATCCCGCGGTGGCGGAGGTGCTTTACCCAGGGCTGCCCACGCACCCGGGTCACAAGACGGCCCAGGAGCAGATGCGGGCCTTCGGCGGGATTGTGTCGTTCCGGCTGCTGGCCGGCGAGGAGGCGGCGGTGCGGGCCTGCGGCCGGACCCGCCTGTTCACCCTGGGCGAGTCGCTCGGCGGCGTCGAGTCCCTGATCGAGCACCCGGGCCGGATGACGCACGCCTCGGTGGCGGGCTCGGAGCTCGAGGTCCCCGGCGACGTGGTCCGGCTGTCGGTCGGCATCGAGGACTGCGATGACCTGCTCGACGACTTGCGCCAGGCGCTGGCCGACTGAGAAACCCAAGCGCCCGCGTCCCGGCGGGCAGGACGCGGGCGCTAAACCGCTAAATCAGCGGGGTCAGCTCCTCCCGGCGGGCGAGCTCTCCCTGTCGGCAGGCGCGGCGGCCTGCGGCTTGGGCTTGTAGGCCAGGGTGAACCAAGCCCCCACGGCGAAGATGACGCCGACCACAAAGCAGCCGGTCGCCTTCAGCGGGTGGTGCCCCGTCGATCCGGCAATGTGCCCGGGGATGAAGCTGGGCAGCGACTTGGCGGGCTCGGCCAGGTAGATGACGGCGACCACGATGAACACGAGGGCGATGATGCCGAGAATCACGGCGAGGATCGTCCTGCCCGGCGACCTCACGCTTGATCCTGTGCTTGAACTCACGATTCCTCCTTGTGCGGGGCATGCGGTAAAGCTGTTTTAGTGTCGGCCGGTCGTGGTCTTACGAGTCCGCCCGGTCCGGGTCGGCCGCGTCGGGTCAGGCCCGCAGCCGCCTAGCAAAATCTACCGTCGGCTGACCCTCCGGGTGCGCAAGAAGTCGCGGATAACGTACTCCCCGAGACGTTCCGGTGCCGCCTGCAGCACCCGTCCTCCGTTCCTCCTCGCCACATTGTCGACGAACGCGCTGAGCCGCGCATCGTCCGCAAGCATGAAAATGTTCAGCGCGGCATGACGGCGCGTCATCTTATCCACCTCGGCCAGGGTGAGCTCAAGCGTCTCCGGCGAGGGCGGCCAGTCGAACCAGGACCGCCCGTCACGCTGCAGGTGGGCGGTCGGCTCGCCGTCGGTCACGATCAGGACGACCGGCTCGTGTTCGGGGTGCCGGTCGATATGCCGCCCGGCCAGCAGTAGCGCGTGGTGCAGGTTGGTGCCCTGGACCATGTCCCAGCCCAGCCCGGCCAGGTCGGTCTCGCGCAGCTCGCGCGCGTAGTTGGAGAAGCCGATGACCTGGATGGCATCCTGCGGGTACCTGCTGCGCAGCAGCGCGTGCAGCGCGAGCGCCGTCTGCTTGGCCGCCGCCCAGGTCCCGCGCAGCTGCATCGAGTAGGACAGGTCGACCAGCAGGGACACCACCGCCGCGGTGCGCCGCTCGGTCTCGGCCACCTCGAAGTCGCCGGCCGCGAGCGCGATGCGGCCGCCGCGGCCGCCGTCCCGCAGGCCACTGCCACGCAGCAGCGCGTTCCTGACCGTGGCCGGGACGTCGAGGGGCTGCTCGTCGCCGAACTCCCAGGCGCGGGTGGTGCCGGTGAGCTCGCCCGCCTGCCCGGCGTCACGCTGGTCGTGGTCTCCGGACCGCCCGCCCAGGCTCATGTCGGCGAAGATCTGGCGCAGGGCCGTGTCTCCCAGCCTGCGCACCGCCTTGGGCGTGAGCTCGAGGCCACCGCCGTGCCGGGTGAGGTATCCCTGCCGTTCGAGTTCGCGCTCGATGCGGCGCAGCGCCTCGACGTCATCGACCGCCTGCCGGCCGAAGGCCCGCCGCACCGCCTCCTCGTCGATGTCGTCCAGGCTCGCGCCCGGGTAGTCCTGCCCGAACGCGTTCTCCAGGTCGGCCAGGTCGGCCAGCTCGGCCAGGGCCGTCGTGGCGTCGCCCAGGCCGAGCGGTTCCTCGCCGGACATCTGGACGCCGCCCATCATGCCCGCCCGGTCCAGATCGGGCCGCCTGGCCCGCAGCGCGTCGGCCAGCTGGGCCATCTGGCTGGCCAGCCCCGCGTCATCGAGCGCGCTTGCCATCAGCTCGGCCAGTTCGGCCCGCTGCTCCTCGCTGAGCGAGCGCAGCAGCCGCTCCGCGGCGGCCATCCGGCTGATCAGCGAATCGACCAGTTCCTCCAGGTTGTGCGGGTTTTCAGGGAACAGGTCGCCGTAGCGCTCCATGAACCGGTCGAAATCGGCCTGGGTGTGGGTCCCGCGCGCGTCGGCCGCCAGCATCTGGTTCAGGTCGCTGAGCATGTCCTTGATCCGCTGCATGGCCTGCGGGTCGGGGGACTGCAGGGCCTGGCGCATGCCGCGGAACTGGCTGTCGAGCACCTCGCTGCGCAACAGTTGCCGCAGCCGCTCGAAGGTCTCGCGCGCGGCGGCCGACCGCCAGTCGTAGTCGGCCAGCTGCCTGATCGCCTGCGCCGTGTCGGCCGGCAGCGCGTCGAGGTCCGCCTCCCGCATCCGGGCCTCGTCGCTCGGGTCGGGGAACAGCTCGGCCCGTTCCTGCCCGACGGCGGTGTCGAGCAGGGCCCTGGCCTGCTCCAGGATGCCGTCCAGGCGCCCGCTGCCGCGGACCTCGCGCTGTCGTTCTCGCACCCGCCGGAGCAGGTCGTCGAGGCCGCGCCGGTCCCCCAGGCCCCGGCGGAGCAGGTCCCGCAGGGCGTCGGCCGGGCTCGCGCCCGCGAGTATCGCGTCGCCCATCTCGTCGACCGCGCCGCGCACGTCGTAGGAGAGGGCCAGCGGGTCCGGGCCGTACACGTACCGGCCGTACCGGTAATTCGCCATGCGGTGCCTCTTTAAAACGATCTAACGTCCGGTACACGCTCGTTCCGTCGGCGGCGTCCTTGGACAGCCGGCGCATCAGGTACAGCCCCTCCAGGGTGAACTCCACGGCGGCCGCGGCCTGCCCGAACGACTCGCCGCCGTCCATGCCCAGCCTGGACATGATCTTGGCCAGCCCGGGCACCTCGCCGACCCGCGCCAGCAGTTCGGCCGCCGGGACCAGTTCGCCCGACTCCACCGTCCCGCCCTCGTCGAACTTGGCCAGCAGGCCGGACAGGTCGACGCTGCCCAGCCGGGAGCGGAATGTCTCCGCGATCGCCCGGCGCAGCAACGCGCCGAGCACCTCGTCCTCCCTGCCCTCCTCGCTGACCTCGAACTCGACCTTCCCGCGCAGCGTGCTGACGATGACGGGCAGGTCGCACACCCGGGCCACCGGCGGGTCGGCCGACCCGGCCAGCGCCGACCGGCGCACCGCGGACGCCGCCGCGCTTTCCGCCGCGGCGATCGCGAACCTGGCAGAAACCCCGGAGCGCGCGTCGATGGCCGGCGATTCGCGCACCGCCCGGGTGAACCTGGCGATCACCTCGACCAGGTGGTCGGGAAGCTCCGCGCCGACGGCGACGTCGGCTTCCTGCCTGATCAAGGTGAGCTCGTCGGACAGGGACAGCGGGTAGTGGGTGCGGATCTCCGCGCCGAACCTGTCCTTCAGCGGGGTGATGATCCGTCCCCGGTTGGTGTAGTCCTCGGGGTTGGCGCTGGCCACGAGCAGCAGGTCAAGCGGGAGCCGCAGCGCGTAGCCGCGGATACCGATGTCGCGCTCCTCCATGACGTTCAGCAGTGACACCTGGATCCGCTCGGCCAGGTCGGGCAGCTCGTTCAGCGAGAAGATGCCGCGGTTGGTCCTCGGCACCAGCCCGAAGTGGATGGTCTCCGGGTCGCCGAGCGTGCGTCCCTCGGCCACCTTGACCGGGTCGATGTCGCCGATCAGGTCGCCGACGCTGGTATCCGGCGTGGCGAGCTTCTCCCCGTACCGCTCGCTGGCATGGCGCCAGATGACGGGCAGATCGCCGCCGAGTTCGGCGGCCAGCCGCCGGCACCGGGCGCAGGAGGGCCGGTACGGGTGGTCGTTGATCTCGCAGCCCCCGACGGCCGGGGTCCACTCGTCAAGGAGCCCCACCAGGGTGCGGATCAGGCGGGTCTTACCCTGGCCCCGTTCCCCGAGCAGAATGACGTCGTGTCCCGCGATCAGCGCCCGCTCGAGGTGAGGCAGCACCGTCTGGCCGAACCCGACGATGCCAGGAAACGGGTCGCGGCCGGCCCGGATCATGGCCAGCAGGTTCCGTCTTATCTCCTCCCTGACCCCGCGGTGTTCGTGCCCGCTAGCCCGCAGTTCGGCGAGCGTGGCAACGGCCGGTGGAAGCTGACGCTGGGTGTCTGGCTGCACAATTCGAGGCTATGTGGTCGTCGCGGCCCTTGGCACGTGGCCCAGGTCACAGGACAGGCGCCGGCACCCGGGCGCACGTGGCACACTTCTATCCCGTGGCGATGACACCTGACACGGTCCGCCCCGATGACGTGGTGGCGGCGCGCAAGCTGCTCCGGGACGTGATCTCGGAGACGCCGGTGCTGTTCTCGCGCGCACTGTCCGAGACGATCGCCGGGCCGGTCTACCTGAAATGCGAGAACCTGCAGCGGACCGGGTCGTTCAAGGTGCGCGGCGCCTACGTCAGGATCGCCCGGCTGTCGGACGCCGAGCGGGCCCGCGGCGTCGTCGCGGCCAGCGCGGGCAACCACGCCCAGGGCGTCGCGTTCGCGGCCGGCCTGCTCGGCTGCGCGGCCACCGTGGTCGTGCCCGACGGCGCCCCGCTGCCCAAGGTCGAGGCCACGCGCGGCTACGGGGCCCAGGTCGTGCTGCACGGCAGCTGCGTGGAGGACGCCCTGGCCGAGGCCCTGGCCCTGGCCGAGCGAACCGGTGCCGTCTTCATCCACCCCTACGACCACCCCGATGTCGTGGCGGGTCAGGGCACGCTCGGCTTCGAGATCGTCGAACAGTGCCCCCAGGCGCGCACGCTGGTCGTTCCCGTCGGCGGCGGCGGCATGGCCGCCGGGGTCGCGGTGGCGGTCAAGGACCTCGACCCCGCGATCCACGTGGTCGGCGTGCAGGCCGACGCCGTGGCGCCCTACCCGGCCTCGCTGGCCGCGGGCCATCCCGTGTCGGTCAAGGCCGCGCCGACCATGGCCGACGGCATCGCGGTCAGCCGCCCGGGCGACATTCCGTTCGCCATCCTGTCCGGCCTGGCCGAGCGGGTGGTCACCGTCACCGAGGAGAGCCTGTCCCGCGGGCTGCTGCTCTGCCTGGAGCGGGCCAAGCAGGTGGTGGAGCCGGCCGGGGCGGCGGGCGTGGCCGCCCTGCTCGAGCACCCGCGGGACTTCACCCCGCCGATCCTGGTCGTGCTGTCCGGCGGCAACATCGACCCGCTGCTGCTGTCCAAGCTGCTGCGGCACGGCCTGGCCGCCGCGGGCCGCTACCTGGCGTTCCGCTGCAGGCTGCCCGACCATCCCGGGTCGCTCGCCACGCTGCTGGCCGACCTGGCTGGTCTTGGCGTCAACGTGCTCGAGGTTGGGCACGAGCGGCTCGGCCCCCGGCTGCACGTGGACGAGGCCGAGGTGGGCCTGGTGGTAGAGACCCGCGGCCCCGCCCACTGCGAGGAGGTGATCGGCGCGCTGCGCGCGGCCGGCTACACGCTCGCCTTCGGCTGAGCCGCCTGCCATGCAAGGGGAGCATGCTATGCAAGGGGAGCAGGAGCCGCATGTGCGGACGGGCGAAAGCACCGCGACTGACCCGGCGGAGCCGGCGGATCCGGGTCGGGCGGAGCTACTCGGTGAGGGCATCGCCCGCGGTGCCTTCGTCGTCGCCAGCCTCACGATAGCGTCCCGGGTCCTTGGCCTGGTCCGCACGCTCGTGTTCTCCCAGGCCGTGGGCGCGAGCTGCCTGGGCACCACCTACGTCACCGCGAACCAGGTGCCCGATCTCCTGTACCAGCTGGTCCTGGGCGGCGCGCTGGCCAGCGTGATGGTCCCGGTGCTTGCCCGCTCCGCCGAGCGGGCCGCCAGTGACCCGGCGGAGAGGGCACGGGTCGGTGACATCACCTCGGCGCTGCTGACCTGGACGGTCATTATCGTCCTGCCACTCGTCGTGGTCATCGTGGCGGTCGCAGGGCCGATCGCCACGCTGCTCAATCCCAGCAACCCGAACGCGCACTGCGTCCGGCCCGAGATGGTCGCCGTCACCGGCGACATGCTGCGGGTGTTCGCTCCCCAGGCCCTGCTGTACGGGCTGTCGGTCGTCCTGTACGGGCTGCTACAGTCCTACCGCCGGTTCGCCGCGCCGTCGATCGGCCCCGGGATCTCCAGCCTGGTCCTCATTGCCTGCTATGTGGCCTTCGTGCCGTTGAACAAGGGGCGGTCGCTGGCCCAGCTTCCGCTCACGGCCGAGTACGTCCTGTCGGCGGGAACCACGCTGGGCATCGCGGTCCTGGTCGTCGTGGCCATACCGGCCACGTCGCGGCTGCACCTGCGGCTCCGGCCGGTGCTGCGGTTCCCGCCCGGGGTGGCGCGCCGGGCCGGCGGCCTGGCGCTGGTCGGCGTGGCCGAGCTGATCGCCATCGACGTGGCCAACGTCGTGTCCATCGCCCTGGCCAACGGGCACGGTACGACCGGCGCCATCGTCTTGCTCAACTACGGCTCGCAGGTGTTCGGCTCGATATCCGCGATCCTGGCGCTGTCCATCGTGGTCAGCGCGTTCCCCGTGCTGTCGGCGCGCGAGGGGCCTGACTTCGACCGGACCAGCGCCTCCTCGACGCGAGCAGTCTTGCTCATGTCGTGGCTCGGTACGGCGGTGATCGTGGCGATCGCCATTCCCGCCGCTCACGTCCTGGCCAAGGAGCCCGATCAGATGCCGCAGCTGATCCAGGCCTTCATCCTGTTCGCCCCGGGCATCGCGGGCACCGCGGTGATCGCGAACCTGTCGCGGGTGATGTTCGTTATCGGGAGGCTCAAGGTCGCGGCCGCGGCGCTGGCCGGAAGCTGGGTCATCACAATCGTGGCCGACGTTGTGCTGGTCCAGCTGGTTCCGCCTCGCCTGGTGGTCGGCGCGCTTGCCCTGGCCGTGACCATTGGCCAGACCGTGGTGGCGATCCCGCTTGTATTCGTCACCCGGAGGATATGCGGCACGGCCGCGGTCCACGGTGCGGGCCGCGCAACGCTGTCCGGGCTAGCCGCCTGCGCCGTCGGCGCGATGGTCGGCGTGGCGGTCACCCTGGCGCTGCCCCTGCATCGCAAGCTGGAGGCCGTCGCCCTCGCGGTGCCGGCCGCCTGCTGCGCGATCCTCGCGTTCGGCGTCGTCGCGTATCTCCTCGACGACGGCGACCTGAGGACCTTCCTGGCCTGGGTGCAGCAGACAGCCCGGTTCCGGGCCTGACGGAGCCGGATGCCTGGCTCACAGGTTGCCGCGCCTGGCCTGCTCCCGCTCGATCGCTTCGAACAGCGCCTTGAAGTTCCCCTTGCCGAACCCCTGCGACCCGTGCCGCTCGATCAGCTCGAAGAACACCGTGGGCCGGTCCTGCACCGGCTGGGTGAAGATCTGCAGCAGGTAGCCGTCCTCGTCCCGGTCGGCCAGGATGCCGAGCTCGCGCAGCTCCCCGGTCGGCACGCGAGTCTCGCCGACCCAGGAACCCAGCTCGTCGTAATAGCTTCCCGGAGTGCTCAGGAACTCCACCCCGGCCGCGGTCATGGCCCGGACGCTGGCCACGATGTCGTCGGTGGCCAGCGCGATGTGCTGCACCCCGGGACCGCCGTAGAACTCCAGGTACTCGTCGATCTGCGACTTGCGCTTGCCGACCGCGGGCTCGTTCAGCGGGAACTTCACCTTCCGGGACCCGTCCGCGACCACCTTGCTCATCAGCGCGGAGTACTCGGTGGCGATGTCGTCGCCGACAAACTCCTTCATGTTGGTGAAGCCCATGGCTCGGTGGTAGAAATCCACCCACTGGTCCATCCGGCCGAGTTCGACGTTGCCCACGCAGTGGTCGATCCCGGTGAAGAACTCGCGCTCACCCGGCGCCACAATTGGCGGGGCGGGCACGAAGCCGGGGAGGTACGGACCCGAATAGCCGGAACGCTCCACCAGCGTGTGCCGGGTGTCGCCGTAGGTTGCGATGGCGGCCACGATCACCTTGCCGGCGTCGTCCTCGAGCAGGTGCGGTTCCTCCAGGCCGACCGCGCCGCGGGAGACCGCGTAGTCGTACGCCTCCTCCGCGGAACTGACCTCGAGGGCCAGGTCGGTGGCCCCGTCGCCGTGCGCGGCCACATGGCGGCCCAGCCGGGTTCCGGCCCTGGCCTGGCCGCGGACCACGAACCGCGCGTCGCCGGCCGCGAGGACGTGCGCCGCCTCGTCTGGGTAGCCGGTCTCCGGCCCCCGGTAGGCGATCCGCCGCATGCCGAAGGCGGTCGAGTAGTAGTGCGCCGCCTGCTTCGCGTTCCCGACCGCGAAGACCACCGCGTCCATGCCGATGATGGGAAAACCGATGGGGCCGTCCTGGGCTGAGGTACTCATGACGTTAGCATGGGGACCAAGTCTCAAACTGCGCAACCAAGTGCGGTTTTTCTAGACAGATTGCCTATTTATTCCGAACGAATCGTGGTATCTCTGTGCAGTATGACCATCAGTGCCCCGGGGTCGGTCGACCGGCTGGATGCCGCGCTGATCGAACTGCTTGCCGCCGAGCCGCGGGTGGGCGTGCTGGAGGCTTCCCGGCGGCTCGGAGTCGCCCGCGGCACCGTGCAGGCGCGCCTGGACCGCTTGCGGGACCGCGGCGTGATCACCGGATACGGGCCCGAGGTGGATCCGGCGGCGCTCGGCTATGAGGTCACCGCGTTCATCACGCTGGAGATCCGCCAGGCCGGCGGCCACGATCCCGTGGCCGAACGGCTGGCCGCGATCCCCGAGGTACTCGAGGTGCATACCATCACAGGCGGCGGCGACATGCTCTGCCGCGTGGTCGCCCGCAGCAACGCCGACCTGCAGCGCGTGCTTGACGCCATCGTTTCCGCCCAGGGCGTGGTCCGCTCCTCTACCCTCATCTCGCTCGCTACCCAGGTCCCCTACCGTGTCCTTCCCTTGGTCCGCGCCGCCACCTCGAGCAGCGAGGGAGATGCCCGCGGCGAGGAGCTCTGACCGGGTCATGGTGACCTTCAGCCAGGCGGAATCGGGACGGAATCGTGATGTGGGCGTGGTGGCCCTGTTTGGCTCGGACGGGAGGGTTAGGTAGATGTCCATGCGCGACCTACCGGTCGACCGGGTGGTGGTGGGCGACATCCCCCAGCAGCCGCTGGGATTCCAGCCGCGGGCGGACCTGCTGGCGGCGCTGGGCGGGGAGGGCCCAGGGGTGTCGGTGCTGGTTGCCGCGGACGGGATGCAGGGGGTGGGCAAGACCCAGCTCGCGGCCGCGTACACGTGGGCCAGGCTGGCGGAGGGCTGGCCGCTGGTGGCCTGGGTCAACGCCGAGGACGCAGGCAGCTTGCTGGCTGGCCTGGCCGCGGTGGCCGAAGCCGCGGGGCTGCCTGGCGGTGACGCCGGGCAGGACACCGGTGATGCGGGCCAGGCGGTGCGGCATCGGCTGGAGGCGGATGGAGACCGCTGCCTGGTCGTGTTCGCCGACGCCTCCGACCCTGACGTGCTGCGGCCATTTATCCCTGTCGCGGGGGCGGCCCGGGTGCTGATCACAAGCACTAGGCAATCGCTAGCGAACCTGGGCGCTGGCATCCGTGTGGACGCGTTCACCGCCGAAGAGGCGGTGGCGTTCCTGACCGGGCAGACCGGCCTGGCGGATGACGCGGGAGCCGCCGCGCTGGCCGCCGAGCTGGGATACCTGCCGCTGGCACTGGCTGCGGCCGTGGCCGTGATCGCTGGGCAGCACCTGACGTACGGGGAGTACCTGGAGCGCCTGCTGGCCGCGCCGCCCGGGAAGCGCCAGGTTCGGGGGGATCCGTACCCGCGCGGCGTAGCCGAGGCCGTGCTGCTTTCGCTGCGGGCGGTCCGGGCGGCTGACTGGACGGGCGTGTGTATCGGGGCGATGGAGATCTTGGCGGTACTGTCGGCGGCCGGGGTCCGTCGCGAGCTACTCCACGCCGCCGGGCAGGCAGGCATGCTGGCTAGCGGCGGGCACCGGGTGGACGCCGACCTGGTGGACCGGGCCCTGGATCAGCTGACCGACTGGTCGCTTGTGACCTTCAGCCTTGACGGTCAGGCCGTCGTCGCGCACCGCCTGGTGACACAGGTGGTCCGTGATGGACTGGCCCGCCAGGGGCGGTTGACCGCGGCGTGCCGGGCCGCCGCTTCGCTGCTTCAGGCGCGAGCACGAGGGCTTGCGGGGTTGGAAGATCGCCAGCTTGTCAGGGATCTCGCCGAGCAGGTGATCGCGCTCGACAAGACGGCCGGACTCCTGCGCAGCGCCGGCCGGGAGCTGGAGGGAATTCTGCGCCGGCTGCGGTTCCTTGCGCTCTATTACCTCATTGAGCTGGGTGGCGGCGCGCCGCAGGCCATCACGGTCGGCGAGCCGCTGGCCGCGCACCTGGAGCGGGTGCTTGGGCCCGACCACCTTGACACCCTGAACGCTCGGAACAGCCTCGCCGCCGCCTACCAGGACGCGGGCCGGGCCGCCGAGGCGATCCCGCTGTTCGAGCGGACCCTGGTCAGCCGGCAGCGGCTGCTGGGCCCGGAACATCCCGACACCCTGACCTCACAGAACAATCTCGCCGCCGCCTACCAGGACGCGGGCCGGGCCGCCGAGGCCATCCTGCTGTTCGAAATGACCCTGGCCGCCCGCGAGCGGCTGCTGGGTCCCGACCACCCCGGCACCCTGAACTCCCTGGGCAACCTGGCTGCCGCCTACCGGGACGCGGGCCGGGCCGCCGAGGCGATCCCGCTGTTCCAGCGGACCCTGGCCGGCCGGGAGCGGCTGCTGGGCCCGGAACATCCGGACACCATACGCTCGCGGAACAATCTCGCCGGCGCCTACCAGGACGTGGGCCGTCCCGCCGACGCGATCCTGTTGTTCGAACAGAGCCTGGCCGCCTCTGAGCGGCTGTTGGGTGCGGGCCATCCCAGGACCCAGGCCTCGCTGCACAGCCTCGACCTCGCCCGCCAGGAGGCAGCGCGAGCGGAGAACGCGGATCGCGGTGCGAGCGCACCGTTAACAGAGGGACTAGTGAATCAGGTCGGTGGCGATTTCCAGGATGATCGCGCGGAGCTTGTCCGGGTCGTCGACCTGCTGGAGATAGAAGATGCAGGTGGCGCCGACCGACAGGACGGCGGTGGTCGCGCGCACCCGGTCGCGCAGCGGGGCGTCGGGACCCGCGAGCAGGTCGACGAGCGCCTCGAGCCGGCCGCGGAAGCGGGCGAACCTGTCCTTGCCTGACTCCATGGCCTGCATCGCGGCCCGGTTCTGCTCGACGAAGCGGAAGACTTCGCTGCCGGCCATCACGATCCCGACGTAGCGGTCCAGGATCTCGCGCTGGGTTCGCGGCCGCTCCCTGGCCCAGTCCAGGAGCGCATCGATCTCGGCGAAGTAGTCATCGGTGAAGCTGTGGACGATGTCTTCCTTGGACTTGAAGTGGTAGTACAGCGCGGCCTTGGTCACGCCAAGCCGCTCGGCGATCTCCCGCAGCGAGGTCTTCTCGTAACCCTGCTCGGCAAACAGTTCGAGCGCGACCTTCTGTGCCCGGGACCGGGTATCGGTCCGCGGCACACCGAACTGACCGGCGGCGCCGGAGGCGCGCTTGCCGCCGCGGTCGTCCGCTGCGGGTGCGGGCCTCTGGTCGTCCATATCTGTGTCGTACCCTTCGGGAGTTAAGCTAATTTACTTGACGGCCGGTTAGTTACGAGCCTAGCATATAACTTGCCGGCCGGTAAGTAGTCTAGTCGGTCGAATCGCTGACGGGAAGAAGCCGGGCGCGGACAGGAAGAAGCCGGGCGCGGACGGGGAGCCGGCGGCGAGCCGAAAGCCAGCGGACGGGAAGGGAGCGACAGGGTGGCGGACGCAACGGGGCCTGGCGCGGGCGGGCAGGGCGGCGGCTCGGGGTCTGCCGCGGCTGCCGTCAACGGGCAATCGGGGACGGACGGGCAGTTCCTCACGCACCGCGAGGTGATGGTCGTACTGCCCGGGCTGCTGCTCGCGATCCTGCTGGCCATGCTGGACAACCTCATCGTGAGCACCGCGCTGCCGCGGATCGTCGGCGACCTCGGCGGGGTGGCGCACCTGTCCTGGGTCGTGACCGCCTATATCCTCTCGTCACTGATCGTCACGCCGTTCTACGGCAAGCTCGGCGACATGTACGGGCGTAAGAGGTTCTTCATCGTCGCGATCTTGATCTTCCTGGCCGGGTCGGCGCTGTCCGGCCTGTCGCAGTCGATGGCCGAGCTCATCACCTTCCGGGCCATACAGGGGCTGGGCGCCGGCGGGCTGATGGTCGGCGCCATGGCAACGCTGGGCGACATCGTGGCGCCACGGGAGCGCGGCCGGTACATGAGCTACATGATGGTGGTGATGATGCTCGCCACCATCGGCGGCCCGCTGGCCGGCGGATTCATCACCACCGACTTCTCCTGGCGCTGGATCTTCTACATCAACCTGCCGGTGGGCGGCGCGGCGCTGGTCTACCTGATCTCCACCCTGCACCTGCCCGCGAAGCGGGTCAGCCACAAGGTTGACTACCTCGGCGGCACGCTGCTCGGCCTGGCCGCCACCTCGCTCGTCTTGCTGGCAACTTGGGGCGGGACCGAATACCGCTGGATCTCGGGCCAGATCATCGGACTCGCCGTGCTGGCGGCGGCCGCCACCATCGCGTTCTGCCTGGTCGAGATGCGGGTGGCCGAGCCGATCCTGCCGCTGCACGTGTTCAAGAACCGGAACTTCTCGGTCACGATGGCGCTGACCTTCCTCACCGGCCTGGCCATGTTCGGCGCGATGACGTTCCTTCCGCTGTACCAGCAGACCGTCCAGGGCGAGACGCCGACCATCAGCGGCCTGATGCTGACCCCGATGATGCTGGGCGTGACCGTCACCTCGATCGTGGCCGGGCAGGTGACCACGAGGACCGGCCGGTACAAGATCTTCCCGGTGCTGGGCGGAGCCATCATGGGCCTGGGCATGTTCCTGCTTACCCACCTGGGCATCGGCACCACCAAGGGCACCTCGGCGCTGTTCTACGTGGTACTGGGCCTGGGCATGGGCTTCCTCATGCAGATGGTCTCGCTGATCGCGCAGAACAGCGTGGAGCAGCGGGACATGGGCGTGGCCAGCAGTGCCCGGATGTTCTTCCAGCAGATCGGCGGCTCGCTGGGCGTGGCGGCGTTCGGCGCCGTCTTCGCCCGCAGGCTGATCGAGTCGCTGGCCTCGGCGGTGGGCAGCGCGCATGTCAGCGCGAACGGCGGCCAGCTCGACCCGGCCACGGTCAACTCGCTGCCCGCGCCGATCCGCCACGACGTGTTCTTCGCGATCGCGCACGCGGTCCAGTCGGTGTTCACCTGGGCCCTGCCCGCCGCGGTGGCGATCTTCGTGCTCGCCTTGTTCATCAAGGAAGTCCCGCTGCGCGGGCGGGCGGCTCCCGAAGCCGGGCAGACCACGAGCCAGCAGCCGGAACTCGTGTCCTGACCCTCTGGGGCCGGGGCGCTCCGCTCCCGTGGTCGCTACCAGCGCAGATGGCCTTTATATCCCGGCTGCGGAGGGTATGTAGGTGGCCGTGAACGCGACGTCGCCGTGGCTGAGATCACCTACAGGCCCAGCCCGGGATCGGACGGCCGCCGCGGCGGCGAGCGGCCAGATAGTGGTGGGTGCTATCCCGCAGCGGCCGCCTGGTTTCCAGCCGCTGGCAGACCTGCTGGCCGAGCTGGATCAGTCTGACGCGGGCGTCTCGGTGCTGACAGGGATCCCTGGAGTAGGCAAGACCCGGCTGGCGGCCGCGTATGCGCAGGCGAAACTGGCGGCTGGCTGGCGCCTGGTGGCCTGGGTCAACGCCGGTGAAACCGGGAGTATGCTGGCCGGCCTGGCCGCGGCGGCTGAGGCCGCGGGGCTGTCCGGCAGTCCGGAGCGGGATGCGGCTGGTGCGGGCGGCGCGCTGCGACGCTGGCTGGAGGCCGACGGGGAGCGTTGCCTGCTGGTCTTCGACGACGCGGAGGATCCTGATGCGCTGCGGCCGTTCCTTCCCGCCGGCGGCGCAGCCAGGGTGCTGATCACCAGCAGTCAGCAGCCCGCGGCTGACCTGGGCAGCAGCGTCCCGCTTGATGTGTTCAGTACCGACGAGGCGGTGGAATTCCTGACTGGGACCACGGACTTGGCGGAGGACGAAGCCGCTGCAGTGGCTGCCGAGGTGGGTCATCTGCCGCTGGCGCTCGCTGCGGCCGCGGCGGTGATCGGCTTTCAGCTGGGGTACGAGACGTACCTGGACCGGTTGCGGGCGCTGTCGGCCGAGGAGTACCTGGCCGCGGACGAGGGGCAGATGTGCCCGCCCGCAGCGGCCAAGTCCGTGGTGCTGTGCCTGGATGCGGCCCAGGAGTGCGATCAGACGGGCGTATGCCGCGGAGTGACGGAGATCATGGCGGTGCTCTCGCCCGGGGGGGTCCGCCGGGAGCTGCTGCATGCCGCCGGGCAGGCGGGCGTGCTGGTCGGTGGCGGTCAGCCGGTGGCGGCGTCCCTGGTGGATCGGGCGCTGGAACGGCTGGCCGACTGGTCGCTGCTGAGTTTCAGCGTGGACAGCCAGACGGTCATCGCGCACCGCTTGGTGATACGGGCGGTGCGTAAACGGCTGGATCGCCAGCAGCAGACGGCTGTGTGCCGGGCCGCCGCCCGGGTGCTGGAGGCGCGCGCTGAGGAGCTGGCGGGGCCGCGGGATCGGCAGGCCGCCAGGGACATCTCCCAGCATGCGACGGGACTGCTTGACAGCGCGCCCAGACCCGCTGCCGCGGATGACGAGCTGACCAGGGTTCTGCTCCGGCTCCGGTTCCTGGCGCTGTATCAGCTGGTCGAGTTGGGCGGCAGCGCGCAGCAGGCCATCGCGGTCGGCGAGTCGCTGACCGCGGATCTCGAGACGCTGCTCGGCACCGACCACCTTGACACGCTGAATTCCCGGAACACCCTCGCCGCTGCCTACCTGGCGGCGGGCCGGGTCGCCGAGGCAATCCCGCTGTTCAAGCGGACGCTGGTTGCCCGGGAGCGGCTGCTGGGTCCAGACCACCCCGACACCCTTACTTCGCAGAATAATCTTGCTGCCGTCTATCAGGATGCGGGCCGGGTTGGCGAAGCGATCCTGCTGTTCGAGCTGACCCTGGCCGCGCGGGAACGCCTGCTTGGATCCGGCCACCGCAGTACCGTAAACTCCCGGAGCAACCTCGCGGCCGCCTACATGGCGGCGGGCCGGGTCGCCGAGGCAATCCCGATGTTCGAGCAGACGCTGGTTGCCCGGCAGCGGCTGCTGGGTCCAGACCATCCCGACACCCTTCGCTCGCGGGACAACCTGGCCGCCGCCTACCGGGAAGTGAGCAACGCCGCCAGCGCCGGCCGCGACGCGCGCCAGGTCGTGGTGGGTGCTATCCCGCGGCTGCCGCCGGGTTTCCTGCCGAGGCCGGATCTGCTGGCACAGCTGAACCGACCAGGGTGGGGCGTGCTGGTGCTGACGGGAATGCCAGCGGTGGGTATGAGCCAGCTGGCGGCCGCGTTTGCGCGCGCGAAGGTGGCGGCGGGCTGGCGCGTGGTTGCCTGGGTGAACGCCGCGAACCCGGCTGGCCTGCTGGCTGGCCTGGCCGCGGTAGCGGACGCTGCGGGGCTATCTGACGGCGGGCGGGAGCGCGGCGCGGCCGACGCGAGTCTGGCGGTACGGCACTGGCTGGAGGCCGACGGGGACCGCTGCCTGCTGATCGTGGACGATGCAGAAGATCCTGATGTCCTGCGGCCGTTCCTTCCGGTACAGGGAGCGGCGCGGGTGCTGGTTACCGCTGCCCGCGGGTCGGTGGCGGACCTGGGAACCAGTTTCCCTGTGGGCGTATTCAGCGCCGAGGAGGCGCTGGCGCTGCTGAACGAGCGGACCGGCCTGACTGACGAAGCCGGTGCCTCGGCGCTGGCCGCCGAGCTTGGGTATCTGCCGCTGGCGGTCGATCAGGCCGCGGCCCTGATCGCTCGGCAGTACCGGGGCTACCCGGCGTACCTGAGGCGGCTCCGGGCGCTGCCTGCCCGCGACTACCTGTCAGGCGACGAGGAGTCCTATCCACCCGGCGTGGCGGAGACCGTGCTGCTGTCCTTGGAGGCGGCTAGGGGAGCCGACCGGGAAGAGGTGGGCAGCGAGGTGCTGGGGGTCGTCGCCGTCCTGTCTGCGGCGGGGGTCGCCCGGGAACTGCTTGATCTCGCCGGGAGGGCGGGCATCCTGGCCGCCGGCGGACGTCGCGTCGCCGCGATCGAGGTCGATCACGCGCTGGCCCGGCTGGCCGACCAGGCACTGCTGACTTTCACGATCGATGGCCAGACCGTCCTCATGCACCGCCTGGTAGCCTCGGTGATCCGCGATGAGCTGGCCCGACGGAAGCGGTTGACCCGGGTGTGCCGGGCGGCCGCATCGGTCCTTGAGGCACGCGCGGAGGCGGTCGTGATGTCGCCGGATCGCCGGGCCGTCAGGGATCTCACCGAGCAGGCTACGGCGCTGCTTGGTAGCGCGGGCACGTCGGACGAGCAGCTGACGAGTAGCCTGCTGCGGCTGCGGCTTCGCGCACTGGACAACCTGATTGAGTCGGGTGACTGCGCGCCTTACGCCATCGCGGTCGGCGAGTCGCTAGCCGCGGATCTTGACCAGGCACTGGGACCTGACCATCCCGACACCTTGAGCGCGCAAACCGGACTCGCCGCCGCGTACCACGCGGCGGGCCGGAACGCCGACGCGATCGCGGTGGTCGAGAAGACTCTCTCGGCCCGTGAGCGGCTGCTCGGTGCCGATCATCCCAGCACCCTCACGTCGCGGAACAATCTCGCCAGTGCCTACCGGACTACGGGTCGGCCGGTCGAGGCCGTCCGCTTGTTCGAGAAGAATGCGGCCGCTTGCGAGCGAGCGCTTGGTGCCGATCACCCCAAGACCCTGGCCTCACGGCACAGCCTCGACCTCGCCCGCCAGGAGGCAGCCCAAGCGGAGAACGCGGATGGCGGTGCGAGCACACCGTTAAAACTCGTCTCATAGCCGGGGCGACTCGCCGGTCCAGTTTCACCATCGGGCTGGGTGTCCGGCTCGCCTCGGCGACTGATTCCGCGCGACAATAGGCGTAGCGCTACTGTTGCCTAGCAGGAATGACCAGACGAGGAACCCTTGTCATGCGCCCTGACGCCGGGCACGACCAGCCTGCCTCCAGCGAAGCTGGCAAGGCCATACCCGCCAGGCTCATCATCACCATCGACGGCGCCGATGCGGGTTGGGCCCCGATCTACGACTGGCTTACCGTCGGCCGGGAGTGCGCCGGGGTCGACGAGCGTCACCGGCTGCTGATCGACGACCAGGCCGTCTCGAGGACCCATCTGCAACTGCGGCTTGACCTCGACCTCGACGAGGCATGGCTGACCGACCACAGCACGAACGGGACCCGGCTCAACGGGAAGCGGATCGAGCGATCCATACCGGTCCGGATCAAGCCAGGCGACCGGGTGCGCCTGGGCCAGGCCGAACTGGAGTTCAGGTCCTGGCGCTTCACGGTCGCGGAGGGCACAGGAGAGCCTCGTGCCGACCAGGACAGGAAGACCGTCCGGGAGATCAAGGTGTCCGAGATGGTCATGGTGGTCGGCGACGTCGTCGGCTTCTCGACCATCGCCGAGAATACCCACGACCGCGTGCTGCTCGAGAACATTGACCGCCTCTACGCCGAGCTGCGGCAGATCCTGGCCCGGCATCGCGGCACGCTCAGCAACTACGTCGGCGACGCGTTCTTCGCGACCTGGGAGGCGGAGGCCGTCCCGGCCCCGACCCGGGCGGCGGTCGGCTTCGCGGTCGAAGCGGCCGAGACGGTGCCGCGCATCGCGGCCGGCCTGGCCCTGCGCGATCCGGGCGGAGGGCCGCTGCGGATGGGCTGGGGCGTGGCCTCCGGCCTGGCGGCGGTGAGCCAGCTGACCGAGATGCTCGTGACGGTGCTCGGCGATACCACCAACGTGGCCTTCCGGCTGTCCGGGATAGCAGGCCGGGACGGCTGGCCTGATGTGCTGGTGACCGAGGCCGTCCACCGCGCGACCGCGGACGCCTTCGCCTTCACCGCGCCGTCGGCCATCCAGGTCAAGGGCCGCAGCCAGGCCGTCGAGGCCCTGGGCGCCAGCAGGCTGCCCGAAGTCCGGCCCGGGTGAGCGGCGAGCGGGACCTGCCGGAACTGAACGCGTTCCTGGCCGGCATCCCGTCGTTCGCTGCGCTGGACGAGGCGACCAGGCTCGAGCTCGCCGCAGAGCTTGAGCCGGTGCACGTGGCCGCCGGCCACGTGATCTTCCGGCAGGGCGACGTCGGCGACGGACTCTTCCTTGTGGCGAGCGGCCGCCTGCGGGTAACGGTGGCGGCCGGCGGAGCCGAGCGCGCCCTGCATGACCTTGGCCGTGGCGCGATCGTCGGCGAGATCGCGCTGCTGTCGGACCGGCCCAGGTCGGCGACCGTGCACGCGGTCCGCGACAGCGACCTGCTGCTGCTTCGGGTCTCCTCGTTCCTGTCCCTGATCGAGCGCAGCCCGGCGCTTCTGGCCGAGCTGGCGCGGATGCTGGTCGACCGCCTGCTCACCGCCAACCGGCTGCTGACCGTGGACCGCCAGCAGGCGCCGCCGCCGGCGGCGCGTACCATCGCCGTGGTCCCGGCCGGCCAGGACACCGGGGCGGCGGCCACGGTGGCCGAACGCCTGGCCGCGCAGCTGGCGCTTACCGGTCCGGTCATCTCGCTTGATGCCGACGTGGTCGCGCGGCGGCTTGGCCCGGGCGCGGCCCAGCGGGCACCGGGCGACCCGGGCCGGGCGGAGCTGACCGGGTGGCTGCACGCCACCGAACGCGACCACGACCACGTGATCTACCGGCCCGACCCGCAGGACACGGCCTGGAGCCGGCTGTGCCTGAGCCAGGCCGACCTGGTGCTGCTGGCCGCCTCGGCCGGGGACGATCCGTCGGTCGGCCCGGTGGAGGCCCGCGCGCTGGCGACGAGCTCGCTGCGCTGCGAGCTCGTCCTGCTGCACCCGGCCCGGCCGTCGGGGACGGCCAGGTGGCTGAGGGGCCGGCCGGTGGCCGACCAGCATCACCTGCGGGCCGGACGGCCCGCTGACGTCGCGCGGCTGGCCCGGATGATCACCGGCACCGGCTGCGGGCTGGTGCTGGGCGGGGGCGGCGCGCGGGGCCTGGCACACCTGGGGGTGATCCGCGCGCTTGAGGAGGCAGGGGTGCCCGTCGACGTGGTCGGCGGCACCAGCATGGGCGCGGTCATGGCCGCGATGTGCGCGCTGGGCCTGAATGACGGGGAGCGGATGCAGATCGTCAGGGACGTCGCCCGCCACCGCCGCCGTCTGCTGACGCCCACGCTGCCGCTGATCGCCTTGTCCTCGGGCCGCCAGGTGGACAGGGACCTGGCCGAGCACCTGGGTACCGCGCGCATGGAAGACCTGCCGCTGCGTTTCTTCTGCGTCTCGGCCAACCTGACCCGGGCCGAGGAGGTCGTTCACGAACGCGGGCCGCTGTGGCCCGCGGTGCGGGCCAGCCTGGCGCTGCCGGGGATCTTCCCGCCGGTCTACGCCGACGGGGACCTGCTCATCGACGGGGCCGCGGTGGACAACGTGCCGGTCGAGGTCATGCGCGGCCGGGTCGGCCAGGGCTGCGTCGTTGCGGTCGACGTGTCGCCCGAGGTGGAGCCGCTGACCGCCGCCGCCCCGTTCGGGGCGGGCCTGTCCGGCTGGCGCGTGCTCGGGCAGCGCCTCAACCCGTTCGCCCCGCCGCGGCCGGTCCCCTCCGTCGTGGACATCCTGAGCCGCTCGACCGGCCTGTCCCAGATCCGCTCCCAGCGCGCCACGCTGGACGACGGCCGGGTCGACCTGCTGCTCCGCCCGCCCGTCGCCGGGGTCGGCAGCCTAGACTTCAAGGGCTCGATCGCGCTCATCGAGATCGGCTACCTGCACGCGGCCCGGGCGCTTTCTGAATCCGGGCTGGCGAAACGCTTCATCACCTGAGTCGGCCCGACACGATTCGGCAGGCGGCATTCCGGGTCATAGCAGGCGTAACCCTAATGTTGTCTCCCCTCATGGCCTTGGCGACCGGAACCGTGCATGATGGGTGCAGTTCAGCTAGACCCAGGGTGGGGGTATAGCAGGGATGACCAGACGAGGTCCCCTAATCACACTGAGTGCTGTAATCGTGCTCGCGCTGATCTTCTTGTGGGCCAATACCCTGGTTCCGAAGCCGGGCAGCACGGCCGCTTCGGCCTCCGCGGCAGCGTCCCAGGGGACGACGTGGAGCCCGTCAGCGTCAACGTCGGCCTCGGCGGCATCGACAGGGACCGCGCTGCATGCGCTGTACGCCGGGCGGAGCAGCGGCGACCAGGTGACGGTGGCAATCGCCATCAACGGCAAGAAGGCCGCCGCCGATCTGAACGCGGGCCTGGCCAGCGAGGTGTCGATGCAGGGCTCGGTGAGCGGCAGCGAGGTCACCATGACTGCCCGGAACGGCATCGGCATGGAGGGCTACGTGTCCGGCCAGGACATGTTCGGCACGATCACCGGGTTCCTCGGGCAGAGCTTCCCGTTCTCGGCCGAGCAGGCGGCCGTGGAGGCCGTGTACGCCGGGCGGAGCAGCGGCAACCAGGTGACGCTCGCTGTCGTCACCGACGGTAACAAGGCGGCGGGCTATGTGTGCAACGGCCGGAACGTCGAGGCCTGGCTCCAGGGGTCGGTGCACGGCAATCAGGTCGGCATGACCGGGCTTCACGGCGCGGGCCTGACCGGCTCGCTGTCCGGCCTGGCCATGTTCGGCACGGTCACGCCGGGCGCTGGGCCGGGCTTCCCCTTCTCCGCCGAGCTGTCCCCGGACCCGGCCGGGGTCTACCAGGCCCGGATA
>Ga0187783_10000863_pt1 | contig 22271 bp, 21 predicted proteins | sample 1015_SJ02_MP02_2_FD_132471 | JGI IMG/M metagenome (GOLD analysis project Ga0187783, IMG submission 132471) | Tropical peat soil microbial communities from peatlands in Department of Meta, Colombia - 1015_SJ02_MP02_20_MG | ecosystem: Environmental > Terrestrial > Soil > Wetlands > Peat | place...
CGCGGCTGTGTCGCGGCCTACGACCATGTCGACGATAAGATCACGCTATGGAGCTCGACGCAGACACCCCTTGTGGCCGCCCGCCTGCTGGCCGAACTGCTTGGGCGTCAGGAAGCGTCGGTTCGCGTCGTCGCTCCCGAGGTCGGTGGCGCCTTTGGACCCAAGCTTGTGTTCTATCCTGAGGAGGCTGCGGTTGCGATCGCGGCGCTAATGACAAAGCGCCCAGTGAAGTGGATCGAGGATCGACGTGAACATTTCATCGCAACCACACAAGAGCGCGATCAATATTGGGACGCGGAAATGGCGTTTGATCCGGGCGGTAAAATTCTCGGCGTACGTGGATCTATGGTGCACGACCATGGGGCATACACGGCGCGCGGCCTTACCGTACCGCAAGGCGCGGTCGCTGCATTGTCACTGGCTTACATCGTTCCGGCCTATCGGATCGACGTCACTGTCGTGCTCACCAACAAGGTACCTGTCACGCCCGTTCGCGGGGCAGGCCAGCCGCAGGGTGTGTTCGTCATAGAGCGTCTGCTCGATCGCGCGGCACAAGTGCTGAACATCGACCGCGCCGAAATCCGCCGCCGCAATTTGGTGTCGGCGACCGGGATGCCGTTCAAGAAGGACTTCGTCACACGCGGCGGCGTGCCGATCATCCTCGATTCGGGCGATTATCCGGCCTGCCAGGCAGACGCCCTCGCGCGCGCGGGGTGGAGCGATTTTCCGCGCCGGCAGAAGGAGGCGCGGCTCTCCGGCAGATACCTCGGGATCGGCCTTGCCAACTTCGTCGAAGCGACAGGCCGTGGACCATACGAGCAAGTGCGCGTTCGGGTCACTAACGACGGAATGATCGATGTGGCAACTGGTGCGGCCGCGATGGGCCAGAGTACCAAGACCATGCTTGCACAGATCGTCACCGAACAACTTGGCGGCCAGATGGACCGCGTGAGGATTGCAGTGGGTGACTCCGGCTCTGTATCGCTGGGTTTCGGCGGCTTCAACAGCAGGCAAGCTGTGATGGCGGGTTCATCGGCGCATCTCGCCGCCATGAAAGTTCGCCGAAAGATATTGCTGGTCGCGAGCCAGCTGTTGGAAGTGGATGCCGGCGATTTGGATATCGAAGGCAACCAGGTCATCGTAAAAGGCGCCAAAGACAGGAGGATCTCGCTGGGTCGGATTGCCAAGATCATGGCCGGTGTCCCTGGCTTCGTATTGCCCGGCAATCTGCCGCCGGGGCTGGAAGCGACCGAGAACGTGATCATTGATCAGATGACTTATGCCAATGGCGCCGCCGTCGCAGAGGTCGAGGTCGATATCCCCACGGCTGCGGTAATGGTGAAGCGCATCGTGTTCATTCATGACGCGGGGCGCATCATCAATCCGATGATCGCGAAGGGCCAGATCGTCGGCGCCATCGCTCATGGCATTGGCAATGCGCTATACGAGTGGATGGCCTACGACGAGGAAGGTCAGCCGCTGACCACCACGCTCGCCGATTACCTGATGGTAACGGCTTCCGACATGCCGGAGATCGAACTCGGTCACCGAGAGTCGCCGACGCCGCTCAATCCGCTAGGCGTAAAAGGCATCGGCGAGTCGGGCGTGCTGCCGATCCCCGCCGCTATCGCGTCCGCGGTTGAGGATGCGCTTTCGCCGTTCGGCATTTGCATCCGGCAATTTCCCATCCGGCCTCGCGACCTGTCGGCCATGCTCGAGACCGCAGGCGCAAAGCTCAGCTTCGGACCTTGACCAAAGCTCCACGACCGGTGCGCCAAAGACAGTTGTGCCGACGCCAAGGGAGATCCAGCGCGGTATCACCGCGTTCGCGCGCACAACGCATAGTGGGAAAAAACCCCGCGGGAAGTGCTGGATAGAATAGGGTGGCAAGCCTGTCATACGGTCGGCAGCTTCGTGGTTGTGCGGATATTCCAACGCCGGGCTCGTTGACATAAAGCGAGCACTTAAGGACGCGCACGAGATCGGCCAAGCCGCTTCGTTGATGTATGCGGTATTCCACGCGCGGTTATATCGATATGCACTGCGGACGCTACAGGGGTCGACATTCTGGATATTTAGGCTCATCATATTGGGCCAAAGCCTGGGCGGAACTCGACCAATTCGATGATGCTTGGCGCTGTACAGGCGAAGCAAAATCATTCTCGTTTCCGGTTCGCCAAAACCACGCCGTAAAGGATTAGCGCAAAGGCGATGACGTGAAACACCTGCAGGGGCTCGCCGAGCAGGCCGATCGCGAGCAACACCCCAAACAGCGGGATCATGTGCAGGAAGATGCCGCTGCGGTTGGCGCCGATCAGTTCGACGCCGCGCGTGAGGCAAATGTAGGCAACGACGCTCGGGAAGATCGCGATGTAGCCGATGGCGGCGAGCGTAAACGGAGTCACCTCCATCCGGGCACCCGACGCAATCTCCCACGTGCAAAACGGCAACACGAACAGCGTCGACACGAGGAACAGCACGAAGAGGAAGCTGAGCCAGTGGATCGCTGGGCGATCTCTGAGCAGGGCCGTATAGATGCCGTTGGTCGCCATAGCGGTCAACAGTAGGAGATCCCCTCTGTTAAAGGCCAGCGCGTGCAGGACGTCGAGGTGGCCTTTGGTGATAATTCCCAACACGCCGGCCATCGATACGGCCGTACCACCCGTCTGCCGCACTGTCAGCCGCTCGCGATAGATCAGAAAGCTTGCTAGGGCGATGAAGATTGGTCCCGTCGAGTTGAGGACGACGCTGTTCAGGGCCGTGGTATAGTTGAGGGCGATATACTGCAGCGTGTTGAAGAGACCGCCACCGATCGCGCCGACGAACGTGAGATAGCGCCAATGAGTCTGGATCACTGGCCAGTCGCGCCGCACATGGGAGAGCCCGAATGGCAATACTACCACGGTCGCCAGCGACCATCGCAGGAATGAGTAGGTAATTGGTGGTATATGGCCAGCTACCGCGCGGCCGAGCACCTGATTGCCCGCCCAGCAAAGCGCCATGAAGCTCAGCAGCAGGTAAGCGTTGTCATAGAGGCGCGTGGTCAGGCGGCGTAGCATCTCAGGGGAAGCTCCAGGGCTCCGGCCGCTCTACGAAGGGCCGAGATCCCATATAGCCCAACGAGGGCTGACGCTGCAGCGTTGGCTATGGCCGACCCTGGGGCGCCAACGGGAGTTTCCCGAGGAGGCGCCCATCGGGCAAAGCCCACAATCAGGCGTTGAAGCGCCATGCAATCTCGAGGGGACTGTGGACTCGTTCTGCAGCACCTCTATGCTTGGGGTCGGTCCTCCCCTCGACGGAGCAAGCGTTCCGAAACTCGGTAAGCGGCGGGATTGTCATCCAATGCAAGAAGTGATGCGGTGGCTGATACAAATCGGGATCCTGGCGCGGCGCAACCATGGTGATCGCCTCATGGTTCCTGGCGGGTATACCCTCGAGCGGCAGCACGCTCGCAGACTCGTGCAATGTGGAATCAAACCATTAAGCCGGCCGGGGTCGGCTGGGGCGTTCCGCGTCGCATGTGGAGGCTGCCCGCGATCGCAACCAGGGGCACCTTACATGGTACCGCCTACCAATTCGCCGTGAGATAGGGGGCGCCCCATCCTGTGCAGCCTTGACGATGCGCCGCTTCCCTTCTAGGGCTCCAATCTTTTTTTCGTCTTGCGTCATGTGGTCGTGCACACGCAGTACTCTTTTTTTCTTGTTGCCGGTTTCATATCTCACATCTGAGTCGCGGTCGCAGTAGCTGTTTTTGCCTTGCGGCCGACCTTGATAATAAATCTCCTTGGGTCAGGCCGGGACGTGCCCCTCGGTGGGACCGCTCCTCTACGGGCGATGCCGCTCGGCAACTTCGGCCGCTAATGGGGTCATGTTGCGAAGAATTGCGCCTCGCGCGCGGCGCGGTCTTAGTCTGACTATGTCAAGCGCAGTTGGCGGGCGCCGTGATACCTGTTAGGCTCGACGCCATGAAACTCGCAAGCTTCACCACAGCGGGCCGGGCGTCGTATGGTCTCGTCACACGCGGCGGTCTCGTGGACCTCGGCGCTCGCCTGGGTTCGCGTTTTCCGACCCTACGCGCAGCGCTCGCCGGCGACGCGCTGGGTGAGATCGCCCGCGTCGCTGATGCTAAACCCGACCTCGCGCTCGCCGATGTGACCCTACTGCCGCCGATCACGGCGCCCGACAAGATCGTGTGCATCGGCCTCAATTACCGCGCCCACGCCGCCGAAGCCGGTCTCAAGGTACCGGAGTATCCGAGCCTGTTCTTGCGCCTGACCAACACGCTGGTGCCGCACGGGGGCGCGCTGGTGCGGCCGTCGATGTCTTCTGCCATGGACTACGAAGGCGAGCTGGCTGTCGTGATCGGCCGAGGCGGGCGTCACGTTGCGGCCGAGACCGCGCTTGACCACGTCGCCGGCTACTCCTGCTTCAACGACGGCTCGCTGCGCGACTACCAGCGCCAGCATTCGGTTGCCGCCGGCAAGAATTTTTTGGCGACAGGCGGCTTCGGCCCTTGGCTTGTGACCTCCGACGAGGTTTCCGACCCGTCGCAGTTGACGCTGGCGACGCGAATCAACGGCACCGAGGTGCAGCGCGGGGAAACCGCCGACATGATCTTTTCCGTGGCGCAAATCGTTTCCTATGTGTCTGTGTTTACTTGCCTCGAGCCCGGCGACGTGATCTCGACCGGCACGCCGCCGGGCGTCGGCATGGCGCGCCAACCACCCCTGTGGCTCAAGCCTGGCGACGTCGTCGAGGTGGAGATTTCCCGAATTGGCGTGTTGCGAAACGCCGTCGTGGCAGAAACAAATTGATATCGCGGCGAAACTCATGCAGTTCATAATGCCCGGGGCGGGTCCCGGCCATCCAGAAGCGTTGATGTAGGCGGTCGCCGACCGGTCATTGAATGAGAGGAAGTGAATCTGAGTGCGTTCGTAGATCCCCAGGCAGCGGAGGGATTAGCCGTGTAGCCGAGGATACCCGCTTTGCACAAACCGGTCATGTTGGGCCGTCTCCTCCTCCCGCCCGGAAGGCCGGGCATACGGAATCCAAAACTCTCGTCGGCGGAACCCCACTTGCTAGTCGTGACTGTTTGCTGATGTGCAGCTGACGAACACATCCTGCTGGCTCTTCTCGGCAAAGGCATTCGGGTAGCCCTCTCGCGTTCCTAGCGGCGCGTGATGCAACGCCGTGCAAGTGGGCTCGGGCGCCCGGCTCCTCGCCGATCATCATGCCGGCCCGGCTGGCCCATAAGTAGAACTCCGCCCGTGGCGTGCGGCTGTCTACGTAGGCCTGGTCTGATCCTGGTGGGGGCTGTCGCCGATTGAGAAGTCGGAAGTTCGCCCACCAATGATCAGTGTTAGGAACAGCGGCAACGTCTTAATCCGCCAGCGCGAACACTTTGCACCAGCCATTCGGGCTGATGTCGCCTTCCACTACCTTGCAAGATCGCGGCGCTTCGAACAGGGTGCAGGTCGCGCACATGCGGATGTCCTGCGGGGTGTCCTGATACTCGGCATCCCGCTTCGACATCTTGGTCTGCGCGCCGGCCGGCTCGGCGGCCGCAAGTCCGGCCGACGCGGCAAGAATCAGGGCCCTGAGCAGTCCACGGCGAGGGAGGTTGGTCGGGCAATCACGCATTATCTAGGTGCCTCGCAAAGCAACCGCCAGACGCGGCGCGAACCTGCTAGCATCGTGACAGATTAGTCGGCATCAACTGGGGACACCAGGCCCTGGCGGGTCTGTTGCCGCATCGCGCGCGGTATGCGTGGTTTAAAGCATCCGTCGGACACGTTCGCGCGGGTATGGCGCTCGGGCGACCGTCGACGAGACTGGAGAGGGCCGCGCCAGGATCCCAACCGGCGCGGCCAGGGGAAGGGTCTCGAAATGCCTTCTGCGAGCGTCGGCAACGATCCGAGGAATGCGGGTACGTAGACCGGAGAAAATAGCCACGCCGCATCGCATAATCATTTCGGATCATTGAATTTTGAATCGAATCGGCAAAACGAACTCAAAGGTTGATCCCTGCGCCTCAGCGGGCGGCTTGGGTAACGGCGAGGCGCGACGAAGCATGGCCAAGGCCTCATCATCGAGAACCAGCGAGTCGGAGGTATGCACAACATAGGACGCCACCACGGTGCCAACGCGGTCGACCGTGAATGCGACCATCACCTGGCCCTCGACGCGATGAGAATGTGCGCCAGCCGGATAGCGCTTGTAGCGATTGAGGTGCGTTACTAAAGTTTTTTCCCCGCTCGCGCGGACCTGGAGCGCTGCCGCGGGTAGACCAATTTCGGGTGCCGTCGGAACCGGGGAGTTCTTTTCGTCCAGTCGGGGTGGTGCCGTCGGCAACGAAGCGACCGAAGCCTGCGACTCGCGTTCCGCTTGCTTGTCCATCTCCTTTTCAACGGGCTTCTGGTCCTCCTCGCGCCTTGTTGGCAATGAGACCTCAGGATTGGGTGCGAGCGGCGATGGCTCGACCTCGGGTGTTTTCACAAGCTCCTGCTTCAGGACCTCCTTAGTGGCCTCCGATGTAGCCGCTTGCTCGGGGGTGAGCGGTCCTGGGGGAACATCACCCAATTCGACGGGCGAGCCAGCGGTGATCGGGGCAAGATCGATGGCTATCGTTCCCGCGATGCCGGCGTCGGTCGATTCTGGCGAATACAGCAGGAGAGCGAGAAGCCCGACGTGCAATGCAACCGCGAACGCGGCAGCGCCCGTCCAGCGGAACATTGCCCGCTGCAAGGAGTCGCAAAAATGAGCAATTCTGATCATTGGGTGAGCGCTACGTACCCGGGACTGGGCGGCTTTCCTCCTTACCTGACGGCGCGTCCGTTCCCTCTAGGCGTTCCAAGGCCATCTTCAGGTAGTCTGCCAGCCCCAGGAGATTCATGACGTGCATGAGCTCGCCGTAGGTGCGGCCTTGTCGGCGCGGAGAAACACCCTCTTTTGTCCGTCCACCGCGATCGCTCTGTCGAGGGCCTGTGCTAATCGTTCAGGCGAGACAACGTCGTTGCCGAGCGAGAGCGTCAAATCACCCTTGATCGTGACGAATGCCGGTTTTTGCGGTCGTGGCTCAGGCTTCGCGCTCGAAACAGGGGCATCCACGCCCATGTCGACCGTTGCAAGGGGCGCGGCAACCATGAAAATGATCGGCAAGACGAGCGTCACATCGATGAATGGAGTGAGGTTGATCTCGTGAAACTCGGAATTCTCGTCTTCGCCGATTCCGGGGCCAGCCAGCATGTGTTACTCTGCGACCTGTAGGGGCATACGCCGCCCAAGCCCGCGGTCCAGATCGCGGGAGACGAGGCGCAACACCGCCGCCGATGCATCGCCCAGGAGCGCGCGATAGGCGCCGATTGAGCGGGAAAATTGATTGTAGATGATGACAGCCGGGATCGCAGCGAACAAGCCAACGGCGGTGGCAAGCAACGCTTCGGCAATCCCGGGAGCAACAATGGCGAGGTTTGTTGTCTGCGCCTTGGAAATGCCGACGAAACTGTTCATGATGCCCCATACCGTCCCAAACAATCCGACGAAAGGCGCAGTCGCGCCAATCGTGGCAAGCAACCCGGTTCCTCTGTTCATCGCGCGGCCAGCCGCATGCTCCAGACGGGCGAGCCGCGTGGCGATGCGCTCCTTAATTCCCGTGCTGTCGGAAATGTCGGCTGAGAGCCGCAGTTCGGCCCGCGCCGCTGAGATCAGATCGTGCAATACCCCGCGCCGTTGCGCAACATAGACCGATGCCTCGGCGAGCGAGTTTTGTTCGCTGATGCTGCTCAGGAGCTGACTGAGTCCGCGCCGCGCGAGGAAGAGCTCAATACTCTTCGCAAACCAGACCGTCCAGGTCACTAGAGAAGCAAACGCAAGCCCGAGTATGACGGATTGTACAATCACGTCCGCGTTCACGAACATGGACCAAGGGGATAGATCGCGCGGCAAATGGCTACTTCCAATAGCAACAGCGCCGGGGGGCGGGGGACTGATGACGTCCTGGGCATGCAGAGTGCCGGTGACGAGTAGGAGAACCACGGCATAGGCCCAAACTACTATTGGCCGCCAATTCCTGATCATGACCTGGACCTCGTTTATGCATTCCGTGCCAACCGTTCGGAGGCGTCGGTGGACTTTAGCGAGCCGCCGTCTCTGTCTCCAGTGTGGTCGGCTTCGGCAAGGCGCGTGAATGTCGACGCAACATTCAACGTACCGGTCACCCATCCAGGCGTCGTGGTCGCGGGTTGCCCAACCCGGCCGCCAACACTCCTGAAGGTGCGCTGCCAATGCCCAACGAGCGCTACAACGATCGTGTACGCCCAAGCTTCTCCAGCGAGCTGGAGGCGTCCGCTACGTCAGAGCTCGGACTGGACCATGCTTGATGTGCAGGGAGGACGGCGGTCCGCGCGCCTGAAACGCGAATGGCTTCTCGCTGGGCTTGGCGCTTTCCCAATAGCGCACCGTAATCTGGACGCCACCGAGCTCCAAAGACAGCAACGAAATTGGCGTTGCAAGAAGCAGAAAACCCGCGGTATCCATTGCCGCGCACAGCGGGCAATACTTCTCATGGTTGGTGTCGGGGACAGGGCAATGATCCTGCATCCGGCCTGCGCAGGCCGCTTGGACGATCGCTGCCTGCGCGCGCTGCGCGGAAACCGCATGGACGTGACCAAACGGAAGAATGACCTGAGCCGCCAGCGCAAGTACGGCCAGCAGAACCAGGGTCGGATGCCGCCGGAAGCAGTCCAAGGCGCTCCTCCAATACCGCCTTGTACCACCGTAGCGGCACGATTTGTCAACTCTTGGACACGCCGCTCCAGGCCAGCGGGTCGTCGGCGAGCAACTAAGTCCCACCGTATTCGGCAGGCCAATGGAGAACCCGGCGCTCCGCACCGCTGGGCGGCATCGCCTGTACGATTTGCCAATGCAGGTTGCCAAGGCGTGTCGCGAGCACGTCGATTTCATGAGCGTCGTGGGGGGAACGATGCAGCGATTTTCTGCACCAATCGCTACACTTCGGCATTCGTTGACCTAACTGCAAAAGCGCGATTCACCGCGAAAAAGGCGAGCACAGACGCGTTCTCACCGTCGTGTATGGCCACAACATCACGACCACTTGCGCTTACAGGCTTTGAGGTCCGCCCAACTACTGACAACACCTGATCGACGAGGGGATTTGTCCCGATACGCAGCACCGCCAGCCGCGTCGCGACCCGATTCGTTCCAGGCGACGCTTGCTGTCGTGGCAATGGAGGAAGTCGAACAAGGTTCCGAGGCGTATCACGCAGAACGCCGTGCCCACCTTTGCGCTGATGCGGACGCATGATCGCGTTCCGGACAGGCGTAGAAAGATGCCGTTCACTTCCTCATTTCATTGAGCTTCTCGATTAGGACCTTTGCCGCCGGTCCGGAGGAAGCCGGATTTTGGCCGGTGATCAACTGGCCGTCGGTAACCGTGTGAACGCCCCAGTTCTTGACCTTGGAAAAGGTGGCGCCGAGGTTAATCATTTCGTCCTCGACGAGGAAGGGGACTACCTTCGTCAAGCCCACTTCTTCCTCCTCGCCATCGGTGAAGCCGGTAACCTTCTTGCCCTGAACCAGAGACTTGCCGTCTGGCGTCTTGACGTGACGCAGTACTCCCGGGGCATGACACACCAGGGCGATTGGCTTACCGGCGGCGAGGAAGGACTCGATCAGCTTCGCCGAGTTCTTGTCTTCGGCGAGATCCCACATCGGGCCGTGGCCGCCAGGATAGAATACGGTGTTGAAACTTTCCTGTTTGAGACTGTCAAGGCGGACAGTTTTGTCCAGCTGAGCTTCCGCAGCGGCGTCCTTCTCGAACCGGCGCGTGAGATCGGTTCGGAATTCGGGCTCGTTACTCTTGGGATCGAGCGGGGGACGACCGCCCTTCGGAGAGGCGAGCGTGATCTCAGCACCAGACTCCCTAAAAACGTAGTAGGGGGCCGCGAGCTCCTCTAGCCAGAAACCGGTCTTGCGCCCCGTGTTTCCGAGCTGGTCGTGCGAAGTGAGAACCATCAGGACTTTCATGGTTTGCTCCTATTGTTTGGCGCGTTTCATCAGATGATGAAAACAACGTGTGTCTTCAATCCGATTTGCTCAGTCGCCGGATCGCCGCGCGAACCACTTCCGAAAAGAGTTGCCTGTTCCCACGCCGCATAGCGCCCACCCGTGTTGATTGAGCTTGGGATACGTGCTCTGCCCAGCTCCGCGGCGCCTGGTGGTTCTCGTCGGCAAAGAGACTCGCGGTAGTCGGAATGGTGACGTTGGCGGCGTAATCCATCGCCAAATACCGTGGAGGTCCTGCATCGTCGCGAGCCCTTGCGAAAATCGTCCATGACAGCTTCGCTGTCCCCGCCACCTTGTCGCAGTGATGCGCATGCGCAAATCGACAAGCACCTCTTCCAGAACGTTGACACAAAGGGGCGGAGTGCGGCCGATTATGGTTCCGAACAGGCGAGGCCCGCCCCCTCGAGTTAGCAGCGCGCGGGAACCTTGCGGATGTCTGATTCCATCAGCTCGGAAACCATGAAGCGGCGGCGGCTCTGGGGACATTCAGATAGAAGATCTTGAAGTTGTCCGCGTCGGCAGGGTGGATGCCGACAATGGCGTTGTGACCTCCGGCGAACGTGTGCTCACCATGGCGGACCATGGTCGAAGGAACGCACGCACCAGTGAATCAGGGCAAACGCCCAGTGGCAGGTAAAAAAACCCTAAAAAGCTGCGACCCGATTGTCGGGCGATCGACAGGGCGCAACTTAGACTGGTTTCTGCCTCGAAACACGAGATAGCACGCATGGATTCGCTGCGATAGCTTCCCTGCAAATGCGGCTTCTTCAAGCGAGAAGGCTCAGAGCAAGAGAGCGGGAGACGGGTTAATCAGGGCGTCCGACCTCGGCTGAAAGGTACGTAGATTGCCACGGAGCAATTGATAAATCGGTTGCAGAGCTCTGTTTTCGGTTGTCACCGTGGTGGCCTTCCATACCCGACTGCCGCTTCCACATGTTAGCCGCCGGCACTTGGTACCAGGGACCTAAGCGCCGATCATTTCGCCGCGGCGCGAGCCACATAGTACAGTTCAATGCGACGGCGACAGATGCCGCACTTTCGGTAGCACCTCCTTGGCCAGCAATTCCAGCGAGCGCTGCCACACCGCCTGGTCTTCGACGTAATCAAACCCGAACACCAGTAGGTGCCCAAAGCCGCCGACGTCGTCGTGAACGCGCTGGATTTTCTCGGTGACTGTTGCCGGTGAGCCGATGATCCAGTTGTGCTTCGCGCAGTATTCGGGCGTCACGTCGCTGTCCGGCGCGCCCTCGTCATGCTTCAGGTATTGTAGGAAGTCGAATTCCTTCAGCAACGGCAAGAAATACTCCCGCATCATGCGGCCCATGTGCAGACCCACCGAAAGCCTTGTGGCTTCGGCGTCCGTATCGGCGACGAAAACCTCGCGCACCATCCGCCATTCCGCGCGATTGGCTTTACGGCCGGCTTTCTGTGCGCCTGCCTCGACCGACGACCAATGGCTGCCGACGTATGCCGGGTTGAGATTGAGGCTCATTGGGATGTAGCCGCGCTCGCCTGCGAGCTTCAGAGTATCGGAGCCCTTTGAGAGGCCGGCGACCCCGATCGGAGGGTGGGGCGTCTGCAGCGGCTTGATGTGGGATTTGAGGAATCCATACATCACCTCCGGATTCTTCACCGTCCAGAACTTGCCTGCATAGGTGAATGGCTCATTGGTCGACCAAAGCTTTAAGATGACGTCAAGCGCCTCGCGCATCATGAGGCGGTTGACGCCGTTGGCGCCATCGACGTTAAACATTTCCCAGTCACTCGGCAGGCCGCTCGCCGCGATGCCGAAGTTGAGCCGCCCGCCCGAGATATGGTCGAGGATGGCGACACGGTTAGCGATTTGCGCTGGATGATGGAAGGGCAACAGGAAGCCACCAGGCCCGAGCCGGATGTTCTTCGTCTGCATAAGCGCTTGGGCAACGAGGAGGTCGGGTGAGGGATGTGGTTCCCAGGGAGCGGTGTGATGCTCGCCAATCCAGCACTCCTTGTAGCCGAGTTCGTCGAGCCAACGGATCACCTTGAGATCCCATTCGTGACCGTCCTTGAGGGGCCTTTCGGGCGGATGCGACGGCATCGTGAAATAGCCTAGCTCCATGGGTCCTCCTCTTGGCCTCTGTCCAGATCGCGCGCCTGATGCATGATATCACCCGCGGAAAGAACCGGAAGCGCAGATGAGCGGAAGTCCAACGTTGGCAACCCCTGATACCTTGCCGGTTTTCACCGGAGTCGGCAATAAACCTTGATCGGTCTGACGCCCGTGAAGAGGCGTCCGTCGCAGCGGCGATCCCCGTTTCGCGCTCGCACGCGCATTCCCAGGGATCGAGCATTGCATCCTCTCCCTCCGACGGCGGAGTCCGAATCCGGCGAGCCACAGTTCCTTTCCAGATGCTATCCGGAAATGCGCATATTGGCGAAGGAGCGTCAGCATGATTCTCGCGGGGCGGCCGAAAGCACAGAGCTGTACCCTCACCAATACTGGCTACTTGGCGTCGTCCCCTAGATCGGGGAGCGGCGGGCTCCTGTAAAGCGTTGCGGGCGCGATAGGCAAAGTTCATGTAGGACAGACTCGATGTCAGCCAATTCAGCATTCACGACCGCCCTAGAGCGCGCACTCTGCCATGCATTGCATCACGTGAAGGGCGACGACGATCGGCCAATCGGCGCCGCAGCTGATCTGGCTCAACTACGGGCCCGCCTTAACCGTCCCGTGCCTCACGCCGGCATGGACCCGGCGCAGGTTATCGACGAGCTTGTTCGTGACACTCAAGGAGGGATTATCCGCAGCACCAGCGGCCGATTCTTCGGGTGGGTCATCGGCGGCTCTTTGCCCGCCGCGCTTGCGGCCGACTGGCTGACAACGGTGTGGGATCAGAATGCCGCCATTCACGCCTGCGGACCCGCAGGGGCTGTCATCGAAGAAGTGGTCGGCGCATGGCTCAAGAATCTGTTCGGATTGCCTCAGAGGGCAAGCTTCGCGTTCGTTACCGGCACGCAGATGGCGCATATGACGTGCCTTGCGGCTGCCCGCCATCGACTGCTCAAGCGGGCCGGATGGGACGTCGAGGAACAGGGAATGACAGGTGCGCCTGCAGTTCGGCTGATCACAAGCAGCGAGCGCCACGGATCGGTCGAACGCGCCATTCGAATCTTGGGAATTGGCAAGCGCGCAGTCAGCACATTGCCTGCAGATGCACAAGGCCGCCTCGATCCAGCTTCACTGACTCATGCTTTCGAAAATGGGCCCGAGCAACCGACCATCGTGGTCCTCCAAGCGGGCGACCTCAACATTGGCGCATTCGATCCATTCGAGGAGCTAATCCCGATCGCGCACAAGCACGGTGCATGGGTGCATGTTGACGGAGCCTTCGGCTTGTGGGTAGCAACGAGCCCCAAGCACCGGCACCTGTTGCGTGGCGCAGAGTTGGCGGATTCGTGGACCAACGACGGGCACAAATGGCTCAACACACCTTTCGATTGCGGTTACGCATTTGTGGGCGATGCCGATGCGCATCGCGCGGCCTTCTCGCATCGAACTAGCTACAGGATGCATGTTGGTGACGCCCGCGATCAGATCGACTGGAACCCGGAATGGTCGCGTCGTTCCCGTTGTGTGGCTACCTACGCCGCTTTGCGCCAGCTCGGTCGGTCAGGCATTGCCGAATTGGTCGAACGCACGTGCATGCATGCGCATGCGTTGGTGATCCGCATTGGCAGTTTACCCGGTGCCGAGGTTGTATGGGAACCAACGATCAATCAAGGCTTGGTGCGCTTCATTGATCCCAAGCCAGGAGCCACTGACCACGATCACGATCGGAGGACCGATGAAATCATCTCGCGGATTGTTGCAACTGGGGAAGCATTCTTTGGTGGCACCACTTGGCGAGGAAAACGCTGTATGCGTGTATCGGTTTGCAACTGGCAGACAAATGAAGCCGATGTCGACCGCACGGTAAGCGCGGCACGACGAGCACTGGGAAACCTTGCTCCATGATTGAACCAAGATGCTCGAAATGTCCGAGCCGCGAGCTACGGCCTAGGACCGCATACGCGTCATCAGATCAGGCAGCGATGCTGGCGGCCATTGCTCCCATAGCCGCGCCTTGCCGGCTACGTCGAGGCCTTCGCCCAGGAGGACGACCAGCCTACCAGCTTCCAGCCGCTTCTTGAGGTGATCGGTAATCGTGCCATGATGCTATGGCGCTCGTCGAGGAGCAGGATTGACCCGCCCCGCATTCGGTTACCCCCAGCGCGTGCCAAGGTGCAACGCGATGATTGAAGCGGTGATGCGCGTCTTCAGCATGGCCTCTTCGACGGTGTGGCGCGGTTGGTCGGCATGTCTCACGCGCGGGCCCGCTGCGTAGGAACCGACTGGCGCCTGCGGGTGCTGTTCACCGGGCCATCGCTTGGGTAGCAGGATCGATTGAAACGGAGGTGCGCCCGATGAAGACGTTCGCGTCCTCGCCTTTTAGCATATGTCTCGCTGCCGCCGCTTTCATGTCGCCTCCAGCACTCACGCGGCACCGGCCGGCATCTGCCGAACCTGCGGGTCCCGGGCTTGTCGAGGATCTGATCGCCGCAAACCGCGTCCTCGCCGCGCAAGGCGTGGTAGACGCCGTGGGCCACGTTAGCGTGCGCCACAACCGCGACCCGAACCTCCACCTCTTGTCGCTCGCGCGCGCCCAAGCTTGTGACCGCGGCGTCATGGAGTACGACCTCGACCGCAATCCGGTGCGCGACCCTGGTCGGCGCCAGTACTCGGGGCGCTACATCCACGGCGCGACCTACGCGAAACAATGGTTATTTAACAGCCAACCTTGGGTTCGAGCCAGCTGACCAAGTTCGACCCAGGCGTGGCGACAGACCACGAGCGGCGCCAGCGGGCCCGACCATCGAGCGGGGAAGATACATTCGCAGGAGACCGGCCTTTGCCAACGTCAGCGCCCGGACGCGCCGCAGCCTCTCGTAGTCCTCTTGAGCGGCTCGGATCTGCGGGACGAGGCGTCGAGCCCGAGCGATCACGTGCGCTTCGGCCGGCGCCGACGTGGAAGGCGGAGAATGCGATATGAGCATGCTTGCGTCCCGCCGAAAGATTGCGCGCTGGATGGCCCCATGCAATCGGCTGGCAGCTGCGGGGCAGGGTTGGTGGAGCAGGCCCAGCAGGCAAGCTGAACTCCGATTCGCTTGATACGCGTCGCCAATCTGAAGGCGCGAGCTCAGAAACCAAGGCAAGTCGCTGGCGAGCTAAGCGCTTGACCTCGCTTGCGCGCCATGGCATCGCCGCATCGCCGCGCGAGAACCGGCGGCGGCGTACCTTCGCCGCTAGCAGGCGTCAGGCTCACCGGCGAAAGCGCGTGCCGCTCTCCCCTGTGAGCTCCATCGATCGGCCCGGGAAGCCCTTTGTACCCGGATCCGAGGACGCGGCGCCATGGGGCACGATCGCCGCGCCGCAAAGATCAAGATCGCAGAGCCTTCGGCATGAACATCATCGGCTGGCTATGGTGGCTCCTGTCGACGTTGGTCGGCACCCTGCTCGGACTGATCTGGTTCCTGATCGCAGGATGGGTTTCGACACTCCTGCAAATTGCCGTGCTGATCGGCGCGGTCTACCTGCTCAAGTACGGCTGGCAGCGCGCGCCGTTTGAGATGTGGCGGCGCACGCGCGCCTTCGTCGGCTTCTTTCTCAATTGGATCCGCGCGCGCGAGGCCGCAGGCGCCACAGCCCAACCAGCGCCGGTGCGGATCGTCAAAGTCAAGGAATTCGGCGACATCAACATTTCGACGCTGCTATCGCTGCTGATGCTGATTGGCCTCATCATTCTCGCCGCGTCGTAGGTTCGGCTCAGTCGCACCAGCGAGAAGCCCTGCAACGAGCTCTCCGGCAAGTGCGGCGCGCCGCTTGTCCGCGTGCTCAATCCCGCTCAATCCAACTGAACCTGGCGCTTCATCGTAAACAGGCAGGAGTCGTTGTACTAGCGCTCGCCTGCGGCTGCGAAGTCCGGTACGGGTGAGGGGCCGAATATCGGCTCGGGATGGGGCAAGAGACCAAAATCGAGCTTAATCATGGTTGCTCAAGTTTGACTAAAAGTGACCCTTATCCCATAATCCGTGGCCTCACTCCGTATGTGTCAGGTACACCTCCTCGCTTGCCGCATGCAAGGTCTTTGCGGTGGCTATTGAAACATCCCCGCGAACCCGAAACACCGATTGGGTGTTTCTCCCCGTCACCCATCCGAAACAAGGCGTAACGCTCATGCAGAAATGGTCAACGCTAGTCCTGGCGGCGGCAATGTTCACGTTCCCTATCGTCACGGCCGCGCAGGACGAGTCGCATAATGATGCTGATGCGCTCAAACATAATTTCCTTGCCGAGCACGAAATCGGTCACCGCTACCAGATCGATCCCAGCACTCTGCCGCTGCCGAAGACGGGGGCGATCGTTACCAATCGTCCATTGACGCTCACCTACACCGGGCAGGTGCCCCAGGTTCCGCCGGGCTTTTCGGTGACGCCATTCGCAACCGGTCTCGCCAATCCGCGCCGCCTTCTCGTGCTCCCCAATGGCGACGTCCTGGTAGCGGAGCAAAGTGCAGGCTACCTGACCTTGCTGCGCGGTGTTGACGGCGGCGGACATGCAGCCTGGATCGAGCGTCACGTCGAGGATCTCAACAAGCCGTATGGCCTGGCTTGGCGCGACGATCATGTGCTGGTCGCCGACCAGGATGGCATCTGGCAGGTGCCGCACCAGGTTGGCGCCTTACGTGCGGGCCGCAACCAGCAGCAGCGCGTCGACCAAGTGCCCCCAGAGGAGCGCAAACCTGTAGCGGGCGCCTACGGCGCGCAGCTGATTACCAAGAAGGGCGTGTTCGGCATCGTCCAGGGGCATCAGAACCGGCACCTCGTCGTCGACCCTAAGAGCGGGGCGCTTTTCGTCGGCGTGGGCTCGTCCGGTAATCTCGGCGTCGAGCCCGAGCCCAAGGCCACCATCCAGCGTTTCGATCCCGACGGCTCGAACCAGATCACCTTCGCTTCCGGCACCCGCAATCCGACAACCCTCGCCTTCCATCCCCAGACCGGGGAGCTATGGGCAGGCGTGCAGGAGCGCGATGGCCTGGGAGACCGGCTGCCCTCCGATTACCTGATCCGGGTTCAGCAGGGCGGCTTCTACGGGTGGCCCTATGCCTATATCGGCAAACATCCGCAGCCTGGTTTCGCCAATCGCGCGCCCGACAAGGTGGAGGCCACGCTCGCGCCCGACCTCCTGTTCGAGGCCCACTCGTCGGTTCTCGACCTAGTCTTTTACGATGCTGACCAGTTTCCGCCGGACTATAAGGGCCATGCCTTCATCGCCCTCAAGGGATCGTGGAACCGTTCTGAACCGACCGGCTACAAGATCGTGCACGTGCCGTTCAAGGATGGCAAGCCTGAAGGGTACTATGAGAACTTCATCGTTGGCTTCTGGGCGTCCGGCGAGCGGCGCGCGGAGGTGTGGGGTCGCCCGACGGCCCTCGCGGTCGCCAAGGACGGCACGCTACTGATTGCCGATGACACGGGCGGCACCATCTGGCGCGTGTCCTACACTGGGTCGCAAAAGACGCAGTGACTCCGATTGAGTTGCCGACATGGCCGTAGTTCGGCGAAGAACGCGCCATAATCGATCGGCTCGCCGCTTCCGAAATTTCACTTGTGGAAAGTGATGCGATGAAGTTGCGCTTCGCCTGGCCCGGAACCCCTGGCGCTATACGTCGCCGGCGGTATTTCTTCTACTCTCGTGTTCCTCATGATCGGAGACGCCCGCGCACAAAAATCGATTCGGAATTAGTCGGTCCGCACAAGTGAAAACTTTCAGTTTTGTTGCTCGGTCACACGTCTGTGGGTGAAGCCGGAGAGCATGGTCCGACAGGCCGGGCACGATCAAGTAACCATGGTTTACTCTATTAGCCATGCCTCGTTCGCGGTAAGACCACAAATCTTATCAAGCCCGCGACAATTCCTAACGCCGACATCAACAATGGAATCTTGTCTGCAAGGGAAGTCGCCCAGCCCAAGCTCAATGCCGACTGGATCATGCTCTCCAGGTGTAGATTGCGAAAATCCCGCTGTCGGAGCTGAGCGGCTTAAGCGATGCCGAGATTGGTTGCAAGGCCGGTTCCGACCAACTACTTCGACGACCCGTAGTAGTGGTCGGTGTCGAATCGATAATTCAATCCGATGCGTGCGGTACCGGCGACGTCCACTAGTCTGTTGCTGGTAATGGTGATACCGCTGGGTGGCAAAGACGAGGCTACCAGTCTTTCAGATCCCAGATCGATGTGCTGGTATTCCACTTTCACCGACCAATTGGGAGCAAGTGCCAGCTCGACGCCGCCACCAATTACAGATCCGATACGCGTGTCATCGTTGTGCAAGTTGGCGCTGAAGCCGGAGCCGGGATTGAATACCAACAGCTGATCCCTGACACCGCCATAGGCAAAGCCGCCGGTCACGTAGATGAGGCCGCGATAGAAAGCGAAGCCGACACGGCCGCGAACGGTGCCGAAGTAATCGAAGTTCTGGTGGGCGTTAAGAAGGTCACCGCCGGCATCGAGGACGCGGCCGGCAAAGCCGGCACTGACGTCCGCTCCCTGCAAGTCGGTCTCTACGCCCAACAGCAGCGGTCCCTGCTGCCAGTTGTACCCAAGCTGACCGCCGCCGAACCCACCCTCGGGTTGCACGCCCCGCGTAGTAGCGGTGAAACCAAGGTTGTTTGAAAGAACGAAATTATCGTTTCGGTCGTAGTTGTCCCCGTAGCCCCCATTTGCGCCAATGTAGAAACCGGTCCAGCTGAACGGAACATGGGCGGGCCCAGGATTGCCGGGCATGCCGTCGGCAAGGGCAAACGACGAGCTACTCACGATCAAAATTACTGCGACGGCGACGGTTGTTCGCATCGGATTTTTCCTTTCGCCGCAGTTCAAGTCGGCTCGCCAATCAGTGTGCTGACCTGCCAATGCCGATGCCGTGGAGATTACCAATCACGACCCAGATGGGCCTAAATTCTGACGCTAGATGATTCGACAGTTCGCCGGTTCAATTGCCGAGTATCAAAAACAGGCGCATGGCTATGTGTTGTAGTGTGATCACACTTATTCAAACCTCTTCGAGCGGCGTTGTTTTCTCTCGACGCTAGGACCATCCAATACCGATATCCTTGGCGAGCTCGACTCGGGCGCGTTCGATCTTCTCGGGCTCAGCCCCCGGCCGGCCTAGGCGCCTGCGCACCACGCCGGCCGTGGACGTGAACTTGCCGTCGCGTGCCAAGACCGCCAGGCTCACCGACCTTGGCACCGGCACGCCTGCGATTGCAAGCCAAGACGAGCAAGTGCCTCAGTTACCTGGCTGGCGCGCCCTCGCCGACCACGACGAAGGTGCCCACTGATGCGCGTCGACAAGCGGGGCTATCTAAATCAGCGCCTTCACCGACCGTATAAACGCCTCGATTCCTGTGCCTCGGGCCACAGCAAAGCTGGCGAAGACCGCGTACTCACTGCGGGACGCCTGATGCCGAGCCTATTACCAGATCATCCACGTTGGGGATTCGCCGCCCCGACCGCGAAAGCGCGCGCGATGCACGGTTCGCAGATGCACGGTTCCCAGCAGATGCGCGGCTCTCACATGGGCCACCTTGGCCGGCGGACCGAAGCCCGCGAGCGTTTCGACGGGCGCCGTCGGTTGCAAGTGCACGATCTTGTAGCCCTTGGCCTTAAGCTCGGCCAGAAGCCGCGGCACGGCAGCCGCGGTCGAAGGATGAATATCGTGTAGCAGGATGATGCCGCGGCTGTGCTGCGCGAGGTTGGCCATTACCCTGTGCACCACGCTTTGCGCATTGCGGGTTCGCCAATCGAACGAATCGATATCGATAGCAAACTGCGCGATGTTGCGGCTCTTCAGGTAGGCAACCGTCGCCGGGCTATCGCTGAGATAGGGATAGCGAAAGAACGGCGCGATCTTGGCTCCGGCGGACTTCTCGACGGCGGTAAAAGCCGCTTCGATCTGCTCCTTCATGACATCGGGGCCCAGCCTTGCCAGATTGAGGTGCGACCAGGTATGCGTGCCGACCGTGTGGCCCTGCTCGACGACCTCGCGCACCACGTCCGGATATTCGGCGGCCATTTCTCCGACCATGAAAAATGTGGCTTTGGTGCACTGAGTGGCCAGCGCTGCCAAAATCGGGCGCGTCGTATTGGGGGCGGGGCCATCATCGAAGGTCAGCACGACCTCGCCTGAGGCCAGTAGGTCGGGATCGCCGTGCGGCGCGCCGAACCACGGCCCACCCGTGGCATCGATTTTGATGATCCGGGAGACTCCAAGGGCATCGGGCGTCGTGCAACCGCCCTGGAGATCTTCGGCCAGGGCCGACATTGCAAGTACTGCGAAAAAAACGCCAAACGACAGGCCAAAGGCGGGCGCTGTGGTCCGCATAGCTTCCCCTTTTCGCCCCCGCACAACATGAGCGCATGTGCTCCATCGATGCAAGCCTGGCTTTCATGCCGCATACGGCGGAGACCGCATCGAACCAGCCAGAGCCGACACGGCTAACGCGCTCCTTGGAGCACATTTGAGCTCGGCCTGCTAGAGAGTGCTATCATTTATATCACCACGGGAGCCTCCAACTCGATGACATGGCTAACGCCGTAGGCGGCGGCAAAGTATGGGAGAGGTTTACTCTTCTGCCAATGCGGCCCCCTCAGGGCCTCGACCCCACTACGAGAGTCCGTAGCGGTCGCCGCCACGGATGCGAGGGAAAGGTCCATGCAGGCCCGCCGAGCCCTGTGTCTCTCGTCGCCCATCGTGGCGTCGCCTCTAGCAGGTCGAGCCGGCTATTTGGACGGTTCGCCGGACCGATCGAATTTGAAATTCACCCCGATGCGCAGTATGTCGCCTACATCGTGCACCTTGCCCGTCATCGAGCTGGTGTTGGGCGGGTAATCGTATATGACGGTGGTTTGGTTATACCCGAGGTCGGAGTGCAGGTACTCGGCCTTGACCGAGACCCGCGGGCCTAGGGCTGCTTCGTAGCCGCCGCCCCACACGAAACCGGTCGGCGTCACCGCCGAGGTACTGGTGACGTCACGAGACGGATTGCAAGCCGGGCAGCTTGACGAGATATTGACGTTAGCGTCGCCAACGCCGAGTCCTGCCGTAATGAACAGCAACGAGCGTTCCCCCAACACGACGCCAGCGCGTGCGCGAACGGTCGCTAGCATGTTCATCTCTCGGTAGGCGCTGGTGGTGACCGTCGGCCGCAGGGGATTGGTCGAAACGGTCGAGAGTTCGGCATAGCCGTTGAGCCATTGCAGATCGGTTTCGACACCTATGACGAGCTTGCTCTGCTGCCAATTGTAGCCGGCCTGCGCGCCGCCGGTGAAGCTCGTGCCCCAATCGAGCCTGGCCCGGCTGGGCGTCGTGCCGTCGGCGATTTCCGAGCCGAATCCCCCAGTACCGGTGTCCGTGCCGCTGAAGCTGATATCATGGCCGTCGCTCCAGGCGGCGCCGGCATTCACGCCGTAATAGAATCCCGACCAGCTGAAGCAGCAACCGTGGGCGGCGCGCCATAGGCGCCCGGGGCGCCGTCGGCCCGGGCATGCTGCGCAAACCCCGCAGCCAGAAGCGCCGCGGCGAACAGGGTTCGCAAACTGCCGGATTGAAGTGTCATGGTTGCGGACTTTCCTTCGAAGAAACCGTGCATCGGCCTGCTCAGTCAGAATTTTTGCGCGACCCCCATGTAGAAGGTGCGGCGCGGTCCATACTGCGGAGCGAACACGCCGATGCCGGAGCCGCTGCGGATCTCGTAGACGGAATCGAAGAGGTTGATCACGTCGAAACGCAGCGTCGTCGGCTTCATACCGTTGTCCCAGGTGAACTCGTGGGAGATTCCCGCGTTGACCTGTTCGTATTGGGGCACATGGTCGGTATTGGCAAAGCCGCTCCGCAGGCCGCTGCCGTAGACCAGATCGGTGCTGAACCGGGTTCCGTCCCATAGGTAGGACACGCCGGCCGAACCAGTCCAAGTCTGCGCGTGATCCGTGTAGACGTAGTGCGCGGTGATGTAGGCGAGTTCGTCCGGGGGAAACAGTGATTGGTCGGAGGCAACGTTGGTGGCCATCTGCTGGCCCCAGGCGAGATTGGCGTAGGCCTTGAGATCGCCG
>Ga0187783_10000864_pt1 | contig 22241 bp, 21 predicted proteins | sample 1015_SJ02_MP02_2_FD_132471 | JGI IMG/M metagenome (GOLD analysis project Ga0187783, IMG submission 132471) | Tropical peat soil microbial communities from peatlands in Department of Meta, Colombia - 1015_SJ02_MP02_20_MG | ecosystem: Environmental > Terrestrial > Soil > Wetlands > Peat | place...
CACTTGGGCCGTCTGCGGCTCGTAGGCGATGAGCTCGATGAGCTCGTGGCGCATCACGACGCGCCCCGGCGTGGCACCGAGGTTCCTCCCGAGCTCGAAGCCGCTTTTGTCGACCTGACGCGGATAGCCGCCGTTGTTGCGGACGTCGTCGAGAAAGTTCTGCAAACCTTGCACCAGGCTGATGCCGCCCGTTTCCGTGGCCTCTTTCACGACCCCGGGATTGAGCCACGGCACATTGCTCGGCGCAAACGCGTCGCACATGAGCCGCATCGCAAAACGCGCTTTTTGCCGAGTTGCTTCGGGTAAACGCGACGAATCAACGAGCTGCATCGCCGCGTGCGTGCGAGCCTTATAATCCTCCACTACGCCCGCGAGGATAGGATTGGTGCTCCACTCGGGGTCTGCGAACCGTTTATCGTCCACGGTTGAGTCCACGGGCTGTCCGCTAAGCCGCCGTAACATGTTCAAGGCGACATTCTGCTCGGCGAGCACCAAACCGGTCAACCAGGTGCTCATCCGCATGGGGTCCATCATGACGTCGGCGATCACCGTCCGCAACGAATCGGTCAGTGACGCCGGGTCGAGCCCCGCCACGTCGATCCCGTAGCACAGCTCCTCAGGGGCGATTTTCTCGTCTGCGATCATCACATGTACCAGCCGCCGTTGATATTGTACACCGCGCCGGTGATATAGCCCGACCTTTCGTCGAGCAGAAAGCGCACGAGCTGCGCGACCTCGTCCGGCTGGCCCAGCCGGCGGCCGGGTATTTGCTCGATCGCATTCTCGATGGCGGCAAGCGGCATCGCTCGCGTCATGTCGGTATCGATAAAGCCGGGCGCTACCGCATTGACCGTGATGCCGGCCTTAGCAACTTCGAGCGCCACGGTCTTCGTGAGGCCCAAGAGCCCGGCTTTAGCAGCGGCGTAGTTGGACTGCCCGAAATTGCCGCTTTCGCCGACGACCGAGCTAATGTTGACGATCCGGCCGAAGCCTTGTGCGATCATCGTCTCCAGCACGGCCTTGATCATGAAAAACGGTCCGGAAAGATTGACTTTCAGAACCGCTTCCCATTCTTCGATCGTCATGTTGCGAACCGTGTGGTCGCGGGTGATTCCCGCATTGTTGACGAGAAAATCAACGCGGCCGTGCTCGCTAAGCACGGCGGCGACCGCCGCCCTACACCGGTCGAACGTGCCGACGTCGGTTTCATAAAAATGCAGCCGAGGGGCGGCGCCGTTGAGAGTCGCAGCGAGGCTCCGAGCCCGCGCGCGATCTTCTGGAAGACCGAGCACCGCGACCGTGGCGCCCTCCTGGGCCAGTACGGTGCTGATCGCGCCGCCGATCCCGCGCGCTCCGCCTGTTACGATTCCAACGCGTCCTTTGAACGGTAAACTATCCACGCGCTAGATTTACCCAACGGCAGGCGCCATGCCTGCAGGCATGGCCTTGGCGGCACCAAGCCGCAAGGCGTCACAGCATCCCCAGTCCGCCGTTGATGTCGAAGATCGCCCCGGTGATATAACTGGACTCGTCCTCCAGCAGGAAGCGCACTACTCGCGCAACCTCGTCCGGCCGGCCCAATCGGCGCTGGGGAATCTTCTGGACGACCTTGGCTAGCACATCTTGCGGAATCGCGGAAACCATTTCGGTTTCGATGTAACCCGGCGCAACGCAGTTAGCGGTAATGCCCCGCTGCGCCATTTCAAGCGCGAGGCACTTCGTAAAGCCGATCATGCCAGCCTTTGAAGCCGCATAGTTCGCTTGACCGACGTTTCCCGTCTCGCCGACCACGGAGCTGATGTTTACGATCCGCCCGGAGCCGCGCTCGATCATGTGCTCGAGCACGGCCTTCGTCATCTGAAACGCGCCGGAGAGGTTGACATCGAGCACGTGTCGCCAATCATCAACTTCCATCTTGCGCACCGTCTTGTCGCGGGTGATTCCGGCGTTGTTGATGAGGTAATCGATGCGTCCGAACCGGTCCATGACCTCTTTGACAACGCGATTGCAATCGTCGACCTCGTCGACGCGGCCCTGATGGATCGAGACGGCACGGCCCTTTTCGTCCATCTGCTTGGCAAATTTCTCCGCGCTCTCCCGTCCGCGACTGTAACCCGCGGCGACTGACGCACCGCTTTGGGCAAGACAGTCGGTGATCGCGGCGCCGATGCCGCGCGTGCCCCCGGTAACCAATGCCACTCGACCTTCAAACACAAGCGCGCCCTCCTGAATCGCGACGAATTCGCGCCGCCGGACCAGCTCTCATGCCGGGCATGCTTCTAGCCGAACCGGCCCGTGATGTAATCCTCCGTTCGCGGGTCGCCGGGCTTTGTAAAGAGCTTGCCGGTGTCGTCGATTTCGATGAGCCGCCCGACGCCGCTCTCGTCGGCCAGCATGAATGCCGTCACGTCGGAGACGCGGGCGGCCTGCTGCATGTTATGCGTCACCGCGACGATCGTAAATTTTTCCGCGAGCGAGTGCATGAGCTCTTCGATTACGGCGGTAGCGATCGGGTCGAGTGATCCGGTCGGCTCGTCCATCAGCAAAACTTCGGGTTCGGCAGCGACCGCGCGCGCGATGCAAAGCCGCTGCTGCTGTCCCCCCGACAGGCGAAGCGGGCTCGTGCGCAGCTTATCCTTCACCTCGTCCCAGAGCGCGGCCGAGCGCAGCGCTTTCTCCGCCGCCTCGAGCTTCTGCTGGCGATTTAGGCCTCGCGGCGCGCATGCGAGCGCGTTGTCGAGTATCGAGAGCGTAGGAAATGGGTTCGGGCGCTGAAAGACCATTCCGACACGGCGCCGGATGGACATCGGATCGACGCCGTTGAGGTAGATGTCCTGTCCTTCCAGCAGTACGCTGCCCTCGACGTGCGCATCGAAGCCGACTTCGTGGATACGATTGAGGCAGCGCAGCAGCGTCGTCTTACCGCAACCCGAGGGTCCGATCAGCGCGGTGACGGCATTGCGCCGAAATCCAATCGAAAACTCGCCTACGGCTTTTCGCTCTCCGTAGTATGCGCTCAAATCTTGAGTGGAAAGAGCCGCTTCCCGGGCCCCGATACCGGTTTGCATCAGCTCTCGAGTCCCCGCATCGCCCTGCGCAGCATCAGCCGCGCACCCAAGCTCAGCACGAAGACCGCGACGACCAGCAGCAATGCGCCGGCCCACGCCTGGGCTTGCCAGTTCGGGTACGGGGAGATCGCGTAGTTGAAGACCTGAAGGGCAAGTACGGCCATCGGGTTGTTCGGATTCGCCTCCCAGTACTGGCTGCCGAAAGCCGTGAACAGCAGCGGCGCCGTTTCGCCAGTCACGCGCGCGATCGCCAGCAGCAGTGCCGTGATGATCGCCGGCCTTGCGGTCGGCAGCACGATCCGCACCGTGGCGCGAAAGTTCGACATTCCCAGCGCGAGCGCGCCTTCCCGAACGGTCTGCGGAACCGAGCGAATCGCCTGCTCCGACGTTCGCACCAGCAGCGGCAGCATCAGCATCATGAACGCAAATGACGCCGAGAGCGCCGAGAAGTGTTTCAGCGGCGCAACCAGGACGGCATAGGCAAATAGACCGATCGCGATGCTCGGCACTCCCGAGAGCACGTCGGACATGAAGCGCAGAGCTTCCGGGACCACTCCGCGTCCGAAGAGTGCGAGATAGATGCCCGTCAGCAGTCCGATCGGCACGGCCATCGCCGTCGCGATGCCGATGATGATGAAGGTTCCGAGGATTCCGTTGCCGACGCCGCCGCCCGGCACGCCGACGGGGTGCGGAAGCTGGGTCAAAAAAGCCCAGTTGATCGCGGCCACGCCCTGCACCACAACGTATCCCAAAATCGCCAGCAGCGCGCCGGCTGCCAATATCGCGCAAAACAGCGCCAGGGCGGTTCCGAGCAATCCGAACGCCCTTCGTTGCCTGAGCCGGCGATATCGCAGTGCCATGACCGTCACGCCGATCCTCGCACCCTCCAGATCATCATGCGCGCGAGCGCGTTCACGACGACGCTGACGACGAACAGGATTAACCCCAGCTCGATCAGCGCGCTGATATAGACGCTGGTCGTTGCCTCCGTGAATTCGTTGGCGATTACGCTTGCGAGCGTATACGACGGCGCAAATAGCGACGACGAAATCTCCGGCCGGTTTCCGATCACCATCGTCACGGCGATCGTCTCGCCCAGCGCGCGCCCGAGCGCCAGCACGCATGCTCCGAAGATGCCCACGCGCGCCGCCGGCAGCACGACCCGCGTCGCCGTTTCCCACTTCGTCGTCCCCAGCGCCATCGAAGCTTCGCGCAGATCCTGCGGAATGGCCGCGATGACGTCGCGCGAGATTGCCGTGACGGTCGGTACGATCATCAGCGCGAGGATGATTCCCCCCGTCAGCAATCCTACGCCGTAGATCGGGCCGGAAAAGAGCGGCGTCCAGCCCAGCGTTTTCTGCAGCGCGGGGCCTATTGCCGTTCGCACGAACGGCGCCAAGATAAAGAGACCCCATAAGCCATAGACGACGCTTGGAACCGCGGCCAAAAGCTCGATGAGAAAGGAGAGCGGTGTCGCCAGCCAGCGCGGTGCGAAGTCGGCGAGGAACACCGCTGCCATGATTCCGACGAACCCGGCAAGCACGATCGCGATGAGCGAGGTGACGACCGTTCCGTAGATCATCGGCAACGCGCCGAACTTGCTGTTCACCGGATCCCAAGCGCTCTTCCAAATGAACGACGGGCCGAACGCGGCGATCGACGGCCACGAGCCCAGCACCAGCTCGACGAACAGCCCGATGATGAGCAATGCAAACAGAATGCTGCCGCCGTACACGACGGCCGCGAAACCGTGGTCGACCGGACTGACGAACCGCGCTACGCGCCGAAAGCGCGGTGGGGCCATCAGCGCTGCATCTGATTGAGCGTTGCTTGCGCCGCCGTCTGGACGTTGCGCGGGAGCGGCACGTAATCGACCGACTTCGCGTTGGATTGTCCCTGCGTCCCGACCAGCCACGACAAAACGTCGTAGAGCGCCTTCGCGCGATCGGCCGGCTTCTTGTAAACGACGATCCAGGAGTAACCCGAGAGCGGATACGAGTTTTCGCCGGCCGCATCCACGATCGAAAAGTTGGTCGCAGTCACCTCGGGCTTAGAAGCGGCGGCAGCCGCGACCGTGTCGGGCTCACACGCCACCCACTTCCCGGCTTTGTTTTCGAGGAGCGCGGCCGGCATGTGGTTTTCGATCACGTACGCAAGCTCGACGTATCCGATCGCGCCGGGCGTGCTTCGAACCTGGCCCGCAACGCCCTCGTTGCCCTTCGCCCCAACCGAGCTGGGAGCCGGCCATGAGACGCTCTTGCCGACGCCGACCTTACTCTTCCACTCAGGCGAAACGTGGCTCAAGAAGTCGGTGAAGATGTAACTCGTGCCCGAGCCGTCCGAGCGGTGAACCACGACGATCGACATGTCGGGGAGCTTCACGCCGGGGTTGAGTTTAGCGATCTGCGGATCGTTCCATTTCAGGATCTTTCCGAGATAGATGTCGGCGACGGCTTGGCGGGTGAGCTTGATCGTCGCGGTAACATCCGGTAAATTGTACGCCACCGCCGCGCCGCCAAGCGTGACGGGAATCTGCAGCACGGGCTGGCCGGCGCGCCCGAGCTCTTCGGCGTTCATCGGCACGTCGGTCGCGCCGAAGTCCACGTTCTTGGCGGTGAACTGCTGGATGCCACCGCCGCTGCCGATCGATTGATAGTTGATCGTTACGTCGGGATTCTTCTGATTATAGATGTAGAATGCTTTGGAGAAGAACGGAAAGTCGAAGCTGGAACCCGCCCCCGTCAGTTGGGTCGCCGCCAGGGCCGGGACGGCCAACGCGACGCCTACGGCGGCCGTCGTGAAACAGCGAAGGAACGATCCTTTCACAGAAAACTCCTTATTGACGCAAGTACGCTTTAGTTTAAAGGGAGCTCGATTAACCCTATGTTAAGGAAGCGGTGATGCCCGCAGACCAACGGCCTTCACTCGCGGAGTTGCGTCATACCGCAGCTCACGTGCTTGCCTATGCCGTCCAGGACCTCTTCCCGGACGCAAAACCGACTATCGGCCCCGCAATCGAAAACGGCTTCTATTATGACTTTGATCGCGCCGTGCCGTTTACTCCGAGCGACCTCGAGCGGCTGGAAACGCGAATGAACGAGATCGTCGCCGCCGATTACCCCATGACCGGCCGCGAGGTTTCCCGGGCCGAAGCAATTGCCGCCTTTCCGGACAACCCCTATAAGATCGAGATCGCTCGAGAAATTCCCGAGGGCGAGCCGATCACGCTCTATACGATCGGCGGCTTCACCGATCTGTGCCGTGGCGGCCACGCCGAGTCAACCGGCCGGATCGGCGCGTTCAAGCTCACCAGCGTGGCCGGCGCCTATTGGCGCGGTGACGAGAAGAATCCGATGCTGCAGCGGATCTACGGCACGGCCTGGTACGATCGTGCCGAGCTGCAAGCGCATCTAGCCCGCGTCGAGCAAGCGCAGCAGCGCGATCATCGCAAGCTCGGTGCGGAGCTCGACCTTTATTCGATCGAAGCCGAAGCCGGCGGCGGTCTGGTCTTCTGGCACCCCAAAGGCGCCGTCGTTCGCGGCCTCATCGAGGACTTTATCGCACAAGGCCTGCGCGAGCGCGGATATCTGCCCGTCGTCACGCCGCACGTTGTGAGCGAACGGCTGTACGAGATTTCCGGACATCTCGAGAACTACGCGGAGAACATGTTCGGCGCAATCGACGTCGAGGGTCAGCGTTTTCGCCTCAAGCCGATGAACTGTCCCGGCCATATTCTGATTTACAAAAGCCGTCTACGCAGCTACCGGGACTTGCCGTTGCGGTTTTCCGAGTTCGGAACGGTCTATCGCTTCGAGCGCTCCGGCGTGCTTCACGGCCTGACCCGCGTTCGCGGCTTCACCGTTGACGACGCGCACTTGTTCTGCACGCCCGAGCAACTTCAAGGCGAGTTCGAATCGACGCTCGACGAAGCTCGCAGAGTTATGACGGCGTTCGGCTTCACCGACATCACGTATCTCCTTTCCACTCGCACCGCCGACGAGCGCGGCGAAACCGATGCCGTCGCAGAAGACGCGATTCGCAAGGCGCTGCTGCGCTACGAGTTGCCGTTCGATATCGACGAGGGCGGAGGCGCTTTCTACGGCCCTAAACTCGACATCAGCGTCCGCGACGCGATCGGACGCCCATGGCAGCTGGGAACCGTCCAAGTCGACTTCATGCTGCCCGCTCGCTTCGGCTTGAAGTATCGAGCGGCCGACGGCACGGACCGGCAGCCCGTCATGATCCATCGGGCGCTCGCAGGATCGCTCGAGCGCTTCTTCGGCGTGCTCCTCGAGCACTACGGTGGAGCTTTCCCCGCTTGGCTTGCGCCCGTGCAAGCCGTGATTACGCCGATTTCTGAGGATCAGCTGAGTTACGCGCGCCAGGTTGCCGATAAGCTTAAGGAAGCGGGCTTTCGGGTAGAGCTCGACGAAACCAATGAGAAGCTCGGATACAAAATCCGGCATTGGAAAACGCAAAAGGTGCCATACATTTTAGTAGCGGGCAAACAAGAGGTTGCAGACGGCACAGTGAACGTGAATCAGCGCGGTGTTGACGAAAAGCGTACGCTTTCGGTTGCTTCCTTCGCGGAAGAGTTGCGCAAAGCGATAGAGGCGAAGCAATAACGCGATGAAGATTGACGCTCGCGCGGTTTTCGCGGCGCTGGCGCTGATGCTTGGTTCGTGCCAGGGCAGCGGTTTCGACAGCGGCATGGGCGGAATGTCGCCGCCGGTTACGCAGCCCGGTTCGATGAACGGTGGCATGAACGGCGGACTCGGCGGAGGCATGAACGGTAACAATGGCCTCGGAAACCAAATAGCAGGCCCCGAACTCGGACCCAACGGGCAGGAAGAGCTTGCCAATCCGGGCGCCACGCTCGCACCGAACGAAGCGCAATACGCCATCGCCCAAGGTCCCAGCGGGATGAAGTGCCCCAACGTCACGGAGTTCACTCAGCAGTACACGTGCACGGTTTCGTTCAACATGCCCTCGCCCACGCCGGCGCCGAGCGGATCGGCCGCGGCCACCGCTAAACCAACGCCGACACCCACGCCGACGCCCACCCCGCAAGCCACTTCGTCATCGGATGACGACGAGATGGCTGACGACACCCCGACGCCGTCGCCGACTCCGTTGGGCAGCATGACGATGTTGGTTGAGCCGTTACCGCACGACGTGCCGAATATGACCAACCCCAACCCGCTCTTCATGCACATCACGCCGCTTGTCGCGATTCGCCTGCAGAGCAACATGGACTTCCAGCTAAACGGCGGCGCACTCGTGCAGTACACGCTTCCCAATCTGCAGTTCTCGGGACGCGTCTTCGGACTACAGCTTTACAACGAGTCGTATCTGCACGGTAAGAAGATCGATCAGCTGATAGCAAACTACGCCAAGTGGACGTCGCCGGAGAGCAACAGCGTACAGTTTCAATTCTCGGTCCCCAGCGTAACCGTTCGGCACACGCAGATTTGGCTGCTGGCCCTGTATGGTGCACAGCTCCCGCCCGGCGCGACGCCGACGCCCTCACCGACGCCCTCGCCCACGACGTCACCTTCCGCATCTCCCTAAACGCTTAGAGGCGGGGCACGCGCTTCTTTGAAGCAGGCAGCCGCATTCGCGACCAAGAAGCTGCCGTGATTCCGTTTCCGACGAGGATTTCTTTATGAAGCTACACTCCACGAAACGCTTAGCGCGTTGGGGCGCCTCATTGATTTTGGCGGCTTTTGCCGCCGGATGCAGCGGCGCGATGACACCTTCGGTTAGCCAAGGCGCCGGCAGCCAAAACGCACTTCGGGGACTCGAGGGCGCAGCCGACGTCGCGCATCAGATCGCAACGGGCGCATTCATTCCGGCTTGCCCCACCATCGTCTTTGGCGAAGGGCGCTGTCTCGCCATCGGCTTGAAAGACACCAGTCGAGCGCCCCGCTCCGAAGCCGGCCCCTACGGCTCGGTCATGGGGTTCGGGCCCGCTCAGCTTCAGTCGGCCTACAACATCGAGAACGCTGCCAAGAACGACAAAGGCGGTCTCGTTGCCGTGGTCGAGGCGGGCGGCGATCCGGCGCTCGATCACGATCTCGGCGTCTATCGCAAGCAGTTCGGTTTGCCGCGCTGCGACATTCGTAACGGATGCTTGCGCATCGAAAACCAGTATGGAAAGATACGGCCGCATCCGCCGGTGATCGACGGCTGGCTCGCCGAGCAGTCGCTCGACGTCGACATGGTCTCGGCAAATTGTCCGCATTGCCGAATCCTAGTCGTCGAAGCGAGCACCAGCCTTGGGATCGCCGAGCGCACGGCCGCGCGCGCACACCCTATCGCAATTTCCAATAGCTGGGGCGGCTCGGAGTTTCAAGGTGAGAAACCATCCGAGCACCGGCTCTTCGACCATCCCGGCATCGCCATTACGGCGTCGTCCGGAGACGGCGGGTACGGCGTTATCTTTCCGTCGGCCGCGAACACGGTGACGGCGGTCGGCGGCACGTCGCTGTACAAGGCGAGCAACTCCCGCGGTTGGAGCGAAACCGTTTGGGAGGGAAGCGGCGCCGGTTGCAGCCAGTACATTCCCGAGACCACGTGGCAAGCACCCATCGAAGAAAAGTTGGGCGGCTGCAGCAAGCGGATCGTGGCCGACGTTGCCTACATCGCCGATCCAAACACCGGTGTCGCCGTTTACGAGTCGCTTCCGGGCGACGGCGAACCGCCGGGCTGGCAAGTTTGGGGCGGCACCAGTGTCGGTTCGCCGGCGATTGCCGCGATTTACGCGCTCTCGGGTGACACCTCTGGGTATCCGGCCTCGATTGCCTACGCGAACCCCACCGATCTCTACAACGTTACCAGCGGTACCGACAGCCCGAGCGACCAATGCGCGCCATATTACTATCTCTGCAACGGCGAGGTGGGCTACAACGGCCCGACCGGACTCGGCACTCCCAACGGCTTGGGAGCCTTCTAATCGCGATCGACGTGCAGCAATCGCTGACGAAGATGCGCAACCGCCTGGGCGTGGATCTGTGAGACTCGCGACTCCGACACGCCCAGCTCGGCTTTGATCGCTTTCAATGGCTCCCCCTTGAAGTAGTACCGGCGAACGACCGTAGCCTCTTGCCACGGCAGCGATTCGACGGCGCGAATGATTTCGGCACGCAGTTCCTCGCGCTCGATGCCGCCGGTGACGTCGCTTTGCGCGTCTTCCAGCGTCTCACCGAGCGACACGTCACGATCGCCGATGGGCAGCAGCGGCTCTTCGAGCGAAACCACGGATGCGCTCGCGAGGCGCTGCCGCCGCCGATCGAGTTCGGCGACCGACAGGTTGAGGCGCCCCGCCAGCTCCTCTCGCGTTGGGTCGCGGCCAAGCTCAGTCTCTAACCCCTCGTGGGCGCGTTCGATTTCCCGCGCACTCTGACGAACTCTGCGCGGAACCCAGTCGAGCGACCGCAACGCATCGATGATCGCCCCGTTAATCCGAGTGATAGCGTACGTCTCGAATTTGACGGCGCGGGACTCGTCGTATTTTTCCAGTGCGTCCATGAGCCCCAACACGCCGTCGTTGATGAGATCGTTGATGTCGACGTTCGAAGGCAACGTGACCGAAATGCGTCCCGCCACGTACTTGACAAGGTGCAAGTACTTATGGATGGCCTCTTCGCGGGAAAGTGCTTGCTTAGCCATGGCATCCGAGAGTGCGAATCCCAAACTGCAGTGCGTGCCGGTAAAGATAGAGCCGTTCGCTCATCGTTCGCTCTCGATCTTCTTTCAACAATACCTCGCCCAGGTTCGGAGTCCTCGCGAGCTGTTCGAAAAGCCGCCCGAATCGCGCCGGCCGGCCCTCGAGGTAGCGCATCAGCTGCACGCGCCGGGTCAGCCTGCCGCGGAAGCGCGCATCGAGCAGCGCCGAATAACGAAGGCTTGCACGCTGCGCGTCGTTTCGTTCGCGGGTAATCGCATCGGCCGCAATCCGTCCGCTCATCGCAGCCTCAAAAATGCCCTCGCCGTTGGTTGCATCAACGAGCCCTGCGGCGGTTCCCCCCGCAAGTACACCCGCATCGGCGACGGCCGGACGCGGGACGCCGCCGTACAGCAGGTTTCCCTCGGTCTTGCGTTCGCGCACGGCGGCATGCCGGTAGAGTCGCGCGCGCACGCGCGCCGTGAAGTCGTCAAGCTCGGCACGCAACGCGTCCGCGCCGATCTTACCCATGACGCCCAAACCTATTGCGAGGTGATCGCGTTTGGGAAACATCCATGCAATGATCTGCCGGCCGTCGCGCGCAACGTAGTAATGCAGCTCGAGGGTTTGGTACGCGATCGGATCGGCGCCCCGATCGAGGTACTCGCGATACTGCAGCGTCGTCATCAAGCCGCTGCGCCATCGTTCCATCGCCAGCTTTCCGAACGATGGGTCGTCGAGCCGGGCGCTCGCACCGCCTGCGAAGAACACGCATCGCGCTGCGACGCGACACCGCTTGCCGCCGGCGAGGTCGGCGTACTCGACGACAATTCCGTTGCGTTCGCGGCGAAGGGCGCGAAACAGCGCCCGCGTGCGAATTTGCGCGCCGTCGTCCGCCGCGAGCCGCGCCATCGTTGCATCGAGCTCCTCGCGCGTGCTCGTATGTCCGGGGCCGAAACGCAAATCGTACTGCTTACCGCCGGCATCGAAGAGCGAAAGCCACGGAGTATCGCAGTGCACGATCGCTCGCGGCAAGTCGAATTGCTCGCAAAATCCGGGACGCAGCCCCGCCGCGCAAACGCGCTTGGCACCGATGACGGCGTCCTTCTCGAGCACGAGGGTATCTATCCCCGCGCGCGCCGCCTCGCGAGCGGCCGTTGCGCCGGCCGGCCCGCATCCAACGACTAAAAGCTCGATTTCCTCCACTTGCGGGTATGGTTGGTATATTCGGGCTGCGGTTACCTTGGCGGGGGGCCTGACAAGGTAGATATGAAGGTCCCGTTGTAGCGCATCGCACCAACCGTTTTCGACAAAGGAGCAAAGAGACCAGGAATGACCGCTCAAACAGCGATCGTAGCGGGGCTTGCCGGCGGAGCGCTCGCAGTTCTTTACGGCATAGCACTGACGTTTTGGGTGCTGGCGCAGCCGGCCGGCAACGCCCGCATGCGCGAAATCGCCGCCGCGATACAAGAGGGTGCGATGGCGTTCCTGCAGCGCCAATACCGCACGATCGGCATCGTCGCCGTCGTTCTTGCGATCCTGATCCTGTTTGCGCCCACGCTCGGTAAGGAGGCAGCTGTTGGTTTTTTGATCGGAGCGATTCTTTCGGGAGCGGCCGGATTCATCGGAATGATCGTCTCGGTCAGGGCCAACGTGCGCACGGCCGAAGCCGCGCGCAGCGGCCTGGGTCCAGCGCTCAACGTCGCGTTTCGCGGCGGCTCGGTGACCGGCATGCTGGTCGTCGGTCTCGGCTTACTTGCGGTCTCCGGATACTACGACATCCTCTTGCACGTCAATAACGGCGATGCCGCGACGTCGCTCAACGCCATGGTGGGGCTCGCGTTTGGATGTTCCCTCATCTCGGTCTTCGCGCGTCTCGGCGGCGGGATCTATACCAAAGCCGCGGACGTCGGTGCCGATTTAGTCGGAAAGGTCGAGGCGGGAATTCCCGAGGACGACCCACGCAATCCGGCGGTAATCGCCGACAACGTTGGGGATAACGTCGGCGACTGCGCCGGCATGGCCGCCGATCTCTTCGAAACGTACTGCGTCACGACCGTCGCGGCGATGCTGCTCGGAAATCTGATCTTCGGTGCGACGCTCCCAGACGCTACGACCTTTCCGTTGCTGCTCGGCGCCGTCTCGATCGTGGCCTCGATCGTCGGCGCTATTTTCGTTGGAATCGGTCACGTGCGCCGAGCAAAGATCATGGCTGCGCTCTATCGCGGAATGATCGCAGCCGGCGTGCTCGCACTGATCGGTTTCTATTTCGTGGTGCACAGCGTCTTTGCAAACACACCCGGAGTAAGCGAGACGGGAATTTTCATCTGCGCGCTGATCGGCGTCGTCATCACCGGCCTGATTACGTTTATCACCGAGTACTACACGGGCTCTCAGTTCTCGCCGGTTCAGCGGATTGCCAAGGCATCCATTACGGGACACGCAACCAACATTATCGCCGGGCTCGCCGTGTCGATGCAGGCCACCGCGCTTCCGGCGATCGTCATTGTCTTGGGAATTCTCCTCAGCTATGCGATGGCGGGCGTCTACGGCGTCGGTATCGCCGTGATGGCGATGCTCTCGATGGCCGGCATCGTGGTGGCAATCGATTCGTTCGGGCCGATCACCGACAACGCCGGCGGAATTGCCGAAATGGCCGACATGCCGCACGACGTCCGTAACGTTACCGACCCGCTCGACGCCGTCGGAAACACGACCAAAGCCGTTACCAAAGGTTATGCGATCGGCTCGGCCGCGCTGGCGGCGCTGGTGCTGTTTGCTTCGTTTCTCGAAGAGCTCACCAAGCACAAATGTCCGGGCACCGAAACTGCGGCCTGCGTCGCCGCGGTTCGCAATCTCTTTGCGCTCGGTAACCCATTCGTGCTGGCCGGCCTCTTCATCGGCGGCTTGTTGCCGTATCTCTTCGCCTCGCTTTCGATGGAGGCGGTGGGCCGTGCCGGCGGTGCGGTGGTCGAAGAAGTGCGCCGGCAATTTCGTGAGATCCCCGGCATCATGGACGGAACGGGGCGTCCCGATTACGGAACGACGGTCGACATCGTAACCCGCGCGGCGCTGCGCGAGATGATTGTCCCCGCGCTCATTCCCGTCGGTGTGCCGTTGATCGTCGTCTTGCTATCCTACTTCAACGTTCTGCAGGGCGACACCGGAGCCCAGATGATGGGTGGGATTCTGGTCGGCTCGATCATCACCGGCTTCTTCGTTGCGATCTCGTTCACGTCGGGCGGCGGGGCCTGGGACAACGCTAAGAAATTCATCGAGGACGGACATTACGGCGGCAAGGGCTCCATCGCGCATCAGGCCGCGGTCACCGGCGATACCGTCGGCGATCCATACAAAGATACCGCCGGTCCCGCAATCAACCCGATGATCAAGGTGCTCAACATCGTCGCGCTCTTGCTGGTGGCTTTCTTAGCGCACTAGCGCCGGAGCGCGACGTTAGGGCGAAGAGTTCGGCGTGGCCAGGAACGTAACGTACGTAGCGCCCGAGGCCGGGCACGCGCTGCCCACGAGTTGACAGGCCTGTCCCGCGATCTGGCCGTTGTCGTTGATCCCGCCGACGCTCACGAGTTCGAGCTGAGGATACGACTGTAAGATCAGCTCGGTAAGATCCGTCATGGTTCCGTTCTGCCAGAGATAGACGTGCGAGCTCGGAAACGAGACGCCTAACACGACGCCGCCGTCATTGATCGAAGTCGGCTCGCTGAGCGCGTCGCCGGGCAAGGTTCCGACGATCGTTGGTTTCGAGTGGGGATCCGTCCACACGACCGAAATGAAGTTGGGATCGCCGTTACGATCGGTTTTGCCCGGTTTGTTGAGGAAGCCGGCGATTTCGCCGCCGTTATTGATCGCAGTCGGCGTATTCCAAGAGACGCCGCCGATCGTCTTGAGCGCGATCGGTTTGCCCTTTCTCCAGAGCACCGCGTGGCGGGCCGAGAAACTTCCGACGGCCTGATAGCAGAGCCCCGAAATGCCGACGACTTCACCGCGGTCGTTGACTGCGGTTGCGGCCCCGTCGGGATCGGTAATCCCGTCTACCGTAACGGTCGGCAGCGCCGTTGCTTGTCGCGTCACCGCGTCCCAGTAGGCCGGCAGGAATTGAAGCACTTGGGGCGCGACGCAGGTTGGATCGTGCCGCTTTGTTTCGGCCCAGCCGACGATTTCGGTACCGCCGTTCATGCCCGCGCCGTATCCGTTGTTTCCGCCCAGAGTCGGCAAGCGGTGCATGTGCCCCTGATACCATACGAAGCCGAGACAAGTGTCGCCGGAGCTTCCGTTGTCGGGAAGGAACGCATGACAGCTCCAGCTCGTGCTCTCACCGCGCGGGTCCTTTCGCGACGTCTCGGATATGCCCGATACGTAGCCGCGATCGTTCTCGACCGGCCACTCGACGGCGCTATTGGGACCGCCCAGCGTGCCGAGGTCCGTTACCGTTCCGGCGCGCCAAAGAGCGGCGTGCATGATCGTGTTGCCCGACAAGAACGACGTCCCCATCGGCCAGCCGCGATCGTTGATTGAATTAGCGGCGCTGTTCGTGCCGCCCAGCGACGGTAGTATCGTAACGGTGTAACCGCTGCCGGAACCCGAACTTCGCAGCGCAGGATTCGGAACCGCCGCATTACTGGCGCCCGGCGACGAGCAACCGCTGACGATCGCGCAAACAAAAATACAACCGATGACTCGCTCTCGCACGCTAACCTCCAATGAAGCTTTGCCGTTAGCGTAACCGGGGGCGGCATGGCCGTCGCCCACGTTCGGACGGTTTGGGACACAATCGGACGGATCGGACCGGGCCGGAATGTCACAAGCTCCTGCCCTGCTTCGTTTCCCTTGATTCGATATGTGGCAAGAGCGCGCGTGGGCCCGGCACGAGGATCGCGAGATGCATTTTCGCGTGAGGGCGAGCAGCAAGGATCGCCACTGGGATGGATTTGAGGCCATCCTTTATGACGCGTCGGCCGGATTTTCCGAGCAGCAATTCGTCCGGCACAACGTTAGCATGCAGATCGGGCGTCCACTCTTGGTCACTTCCCGCTGCGACGGCGCGACGCTACGGCGTCTTCAGGTGCCCGGCGACGTCAAGATCGTTCCACCCGGCGTTCCACGCGTTTGGGAAACCGAATCGGCGACGATCAAGCTGTCGATGTATCTCTCGCCGGCGCTGATGCACTCGGCAGCCCAAATGCTGGGCCTGAATCCGGATCGGGTCGCGGTCGCGCCGCAACTGCACGTTCGCGATCCGCGAATCGAGCACATCGGCTGGGCCGTGAAGGCCGAGTTGGAGGCACGCGACCCCGCCGGCGCCTTGTACGGCGAAAGCCTCGGCTTGGCGCTGGCGTCGCATTTATTGCGAACGTACGGGCCGGCCTGCGCCCCGCGCTGCGATGCGCGGTTTTCGCAACGCCGGTTACGACGCGTCCTCGACTACGTCGGCGAGCATCTGGCCCAAGATTTGTCGCTCGCGCGGCTCGCGCAACTCGTCGACATGAGTCCGTCGCATTTTAAAGTGGTCTTCAAACGATCGCTCGGCGTACCTGTGCATCAGTACGTGATCCGCAAGCGCGTGGAATACGCAACCGACCTCATCGTTGCCGAGAAGCTGCCGTTGAGCCAAATCGCGCTTGCCGCCGGCTTTGCCAACCAGAGTCATATGGCGCGCTGCGTCAGACGGCTGACCGGCATCACGCCGAAGGAGATCCGCGCGTAGCTTAACCGCTAGGCTTTCGCCAGCCGCTCATACTTTCTAAAGATGACGGCATAGGTCGCGCCGATGAATCCGATTGCAAAGGCGAGCAGCGCATCGCCCAGCGTAGCGGACAGGCTGCCGCTGTGCGGCATCATCGCTCGCGCGGCGTAGCGCAGGGCGAAGGCAGCGGCAAAGATCGCCAACGTAACCCAGGAAGAGCCGAGATACATAACGCCGCGCCGATCGGTCGGCCGTACCTCGGTATGCATTCCCCGCAAGATCCCAAACGGAATGCCGGCCAAAGCGCCGATGACCATTCCAGCAACGATCTCGGCCGGGGGCGTCGGATTGACTAGCTCGTTCAAGTAGATTACCCACGCCGTCAAGGCGCAGAGAATAATCGGCGTGACCCACATGCGGGTCACGCTGATTTTCTGAGGACGGGTTAGGCGCACCGCGAGAACGGCTACGACAACTGCCAGCGGCAGCAGCTGCGCCCAAACCGGAACGCTCTGTTGGGACTGCGTTACTTGATCTCCACTTTCGCGCCGGCCTCTTCGAGCTTCTTCTTCACCTGCTCGGCTTCGTCTTTAGTGACGCCTTCTTTGACGGCTTTGGGCGCGCTTTCGACAAACGCTTTCGCTTCGGTGAGGCCGAGGCTCGTGAGCTCGCGGACAGCCTTAATGACTTTGATTTTCTCGGCGCCGATCTCCGAGAGAATGACGTCGAATTCGGTCTTTTCGGCTTCGGGCGCGGCGGCGCCGGCCCCCGGCGCTGCGGCCATCATCGCGACCGGCGCGGCCGCGGAGACGCCGTATTTCTCCTCGAGCTGCTTGACGAGATCGGCCAGCTCTAGGACGGTGAGCTTATCAATCTGTTCGATGAGATCGGTAACTGCCATGGTTCGTTCTTGTTCCTTATCTAAGCGTTGGGTGCGGCGGCTTTTTGCTCGCGAATTGCATCGAGTGCGCGAACGAGTCCGCGTTGATTTCCTGAAAGCACGGTAACGAGTCCGCGCAGCGGATTGGCAAGGGTTCCGACGAGACTAGCAACGAGTTCCAACTTGGGTGGAAGCTTGGCCAGCTTCTCGACCTGCGCGGCGCTGACTACTTGGCCATCGATGTAGGCAGCCTTAACGGCAACCCGCTTAACCGTGTCGCTGAACGTTTTGAGCGCCTTGGCCGGCGCGACCGGATCGGCCCCGGCAAAGACGATGCCCGTGGGGCCGGCAAGGAACGATTCCAACTCTGCGGCCAGATCGCGGGCAGCGATGCGAAAGAGTGTGTTCTTGACGACCGAATAGGTGTTGCCGTCTTTGCGAAGCTCGCCGCGCAGCTTCGTGATCTCTTCGACGGTGAGTCCCGCGTAGTCGGTGAGAAACAGGTTCTTTGCCCCGGCGAGTCTTTCGGTGAGCTCTCCGACGGCGGCTTCTTTACGGGCGGTCGGCATGCGTTTTCCAGTTTCCGGTTAAAGCGACGAGTGGCAAACGAAAAGCGCCCCGTTCGAGGGCGCCTCCACTCAAAGTCCGCTTCGCGCGCCGCGCGGGCGGAAATCTTCTCGTCTTCGCGTCCTCGGTAGCCAGGATTAAGGCCTTGCGGCCGGCTACGGTCTTTGGAGCCGTCGGCTAGCCTACCACAAGACAGCCGGGGAACGCAAGGGTCTCCCGAGAAGCGGTCTGCTCGGAGTGACGTCCCCTTCTCGCGGCTTCGGGCAGTCGGCCATAACGCTCCTCTGCGAACGGTTTTCGCTTGCGGTCATCGCGATTGGTACGATCGTGATGGTCGTCGTTTTCGCGCTCGTAGAGGGCAACTCGACGCAGTTGGGGTTCTACTCGATTCTGTTCGAGCAGAACACCAATGAGGTCGAAGTCGAGGCGGGCTCGTCCTTGGGAAACGTATTGCAAACCGGCGATCGCATCAATTTGCGGGGACTAACCGAGCCGCAGCGATTTGCACTGATCGCCGGCGCTCACGCGAGTACGGTCATACCCGTCCAAGTGACGCGCGGCGGCCGTACGTTTGAGGCGCGGCTGGTTGCCGGCTCGCCGGATTTCTCGCCTCGCGCCACCTTGACGCGTTACGTCGGCACGCCGCTTTGCTTTTTCCTATCGCTCGCCCTCGCCACGGCACTCTTCTTGCTGCGACCGCGGGCAATCACGCTGGCCTTCTACATCTACACGATGTTGATGCTGGTAAAGGTCAATGAGACGCCCCTCGACCTCGCAGCGTGGCCGATTAGCTTCGCCAGCTACTTGGCGATACAGGTCTTTTATCCGGCGGCGCAGCTGATGATTTTGATCTTCGCGCAACGGCTCTACGGCCGGCCCAGTCGCGCGTGGCCGTGGTTTCTGGGCACCGCCATCGTGCTATCGCTGGTCGTCTTTTTTGTCTGGACGGACCCGATTCTCTGGATGGTCTTTCAGCACTACGGATATCCCGGGCCTACGCTTCTATTCGAGAGCGTTTCGGACGCGTTGCTGCTGACCGTTGTGCTTGCCGGATTGGCCTACATCGCTTCGGGTGCAACGGGTCTTTCGCGCGGGAGGGTAAACTGGGTCGTCGCCGGTATCGCGCTGGCGCCGATCTTGGACCTCACGTGGGCGCTGACCAACATTCTAAGCACCATCATCGGCAACGCGTCGGTTCCGCTGCTTAGCCTTCAAGACTGGACCGACGCGCTGATTCCGTGGTTCGCGCTTGCCGGTTCGGCCTTCGTCGTTTACGGCTTTCTCTCAGAGCGCGTCATCGACTTTCGCTTTGCCATCGGGCGGGCCGCCATCTACGGCGGAGTCACCGCTATTTTACTGCTGTTTTTCGGAGCCATCGAGTGGTGGGCCGAGGAGGTCTTTGCAAGCACCCGTCCCGCCATCTACGTCAGCCTCGTCGCGGCGCTTTTCATCGGTGTCACGCTGAACGCACTGCATGGGCGCGTCGAGAATTTCTTGAACAACTTGTTTTTCCGCGACCAGCGCCGCGCCGAAGAAGCGCTGCGCCATGCGTCGCGCGCGCTTGCGAACACTTCGTCGGAGAAGACGCTGATCGAGTTTCTCGTCGACGAGCCGGTCCGCGTGCTCGGTCTGACGTCGGCCGCTCTCTTTGTCGCGCGCCGCGAAGGCGGCACGTTTGTGCGCGCGGCCGATCGCGGCTGGACGCGCGAAGAGGCGGAGCAAATCGATCCGGAGGATCCGCTGATCGTCGAGTTGCGCGCCGAACTTGCGTCGATCATGCTCGACGGACGGCCGCGCGCCGAAACGATTTTGCCGGGCGGCGCGAAGACGCCCTCCCTCGTTGTGCCGTTGCTCATGCGCGGCGCCGTAGCCGGGTTTGTATTTTACGGTCCGCGCAGCAACGGCACGCCCTTGACGCTCGACGAACGCAGCTTGCTCGAAGCAATCGCCCGCAGCGCCGGAGCGGCGTACGATCATATCGAGGCCGACAAGGCGCACGCTCGCATCGAGCAGCTCGAAGCGCGCATCCGCCAGCTCGGCGCCCCGGTTCCCGACTAGTCGCGGCGAACGAGCATGAAATGATCAAACGCGTCTTGTTTGCGGCGGTCCTGCTGACGGGCCTAGCTTGCCTGTTCGCCGGCGCTTCATTCGCCCAAACGGCCGCGCCGGTGCCGACCAACACGGGAGCAACCGTCACGATCGAGCGCGGGGTGATCGTTCCGGTGCTAGTAACGAAGGAAGTCCGCGTCGGCGCTTACGGCTCGTCGCAGGAGGAGCACAAGGTCGAATTCGCCGTCGACCAAGACGTCATCTATCAAGGCTATGTCATCGCCAAGCCGGGTGACCTCGCCGAGGGCCATTACGACACGCAAACCAATCAAACGAAGCGGCAGTTCGAATCGGAAACCTCAGAGGAAGTCGATCTTTATTTGGACGACCTCGTCAACTTCTGCGGCGACACCGTTCACCTCGGGTTTGAGAAAACGTTTGTCGGCGGCATCCGTTCGGGTTTCTTGAGCTTCGGCGTCCACGCACACGACGCCGTTGTCGGCAAGGGCGACGTACTTGAAGCCTCGACCGACCGCACCCAAAAGAACGTCTGCGCCGAATCGACAGCGCAGACGCCGAAGCCGCTTCCCAAAAACGTCATCCTGCCGGATCCGCAGCTGACGCCCTCGCCGTAACAGTGACGCGCTGCCCGCTTGTGATAAAATAGTTGCGGAGGCCGTATTCTATGAAAGCAGCGATCACGACGGCGCTGATAGCGGTTCTCGTCGCGTTGAGCACGACCGTAGGAGTTGCAGCGCCAACCTACTCGTTTACGTTTTCAGGCGACGTCTCCCTGAGCGTGAAGGAAACCGTGAACGAGGGGGCAGGGTGCAAAATTCACATCACCGATACCGGTCCTACGGCACTTTGGGAGACCAAGTGGACCAACGTCGTGCTGCAGCCGCGCGGTCCCAAGCGCGTCTTTTCGACCAAGTCGATACAGTTTGCCGGCACCCATACCGCCAAGGTCGTCATCGATCCGTGTAACGGCACGGCGGGGCGAGAACTCCCGGCCTGCACCGGACACGCCACGCCGACCGTCGGCTCTCCCGCTACGATAACCGTCACACCCAACCCCCGGGACCCGACCATCTTCGAGATCTTTATCCATGCGCTCGGCGGCATCACCGAGGCCAATACGCACTGCGGCACGGGGTTTTACGCGGCCGCGTTAACGACCGAGTTCAACCTGGTAGCCGAGCCGAGTCTTGGCCAGTCCGAAACCATTCCCGTATCGTCAGAGAGTGCGGGGAGCCGAGCGTACCAACCCCTCAGCACGTATACCAGCAACGGTGCGACTTACGAGATACTCCAGCAGTGGACCGGCACCATTACGATCGTCCGCACGAGGTAGACAGCGATGAAACTCTTCTATCTTTTCGCCGGCGCGTTGATCGCGTTGCTGCTGACGTCGTGCTCTCGAGGCGCACAGAGTGCCGCGACCGCGTCGCCGTCGGCCGCGGCCGAAACGGCCGGATCGGCCTCTCCAATGCCAAGCGTAACCACGACCGAGCAAGGAATCCCCGCGAGCTCGGCGAGTCCCGCCGCAAGCGCCGCTTTCACCGACATCAACGGCATCTTCGCGCAGCAAGCGATCGAAGATGAAGCTACGTTTGGGGCGTTTGGGCCGACGGGCGGCCAATTCAGGCCGAACGATCCGATCTCGCGCGGTCAGTACGCGCAATGGCTCGTATCGCTAAACAACGCGTACTTCGCCGATTCACCCGGGTCGCAGTTGCGCATGCCTGAGACGGCTGAGGAGGCCTTCGTTGACGTGCCTCAGTCGAGTCCGTATTGGAAGTACGTGCAAGCGCTCGTGGATGCCGGTTTCGCGGTCGGCGTTGACGCGCATCACTTTGCGGCGGATCGCTCGATAACGCGCCAAGAGATGGTCGCGATCGAGCACCAGGTCGACACCGGCCAAAAAGTGACGCCCGACCAAAGCGACACTGTTTCCGAGCTCGGCGAATACGTGGATGCCAAGCAGGTTTCTCCGCTTTACATCACCGCGATACTCGGCGACCTCCATGACGGCGGCACGTCGATCATCGCGCGCGTATGGGGAAAGACCGTCTACCTTCATCCGACGAATCCGGTTACGCGCGCCGAAGCCGCGGTCGCGCTATCCGATATCGCCGAAAGAAAGGCGTCGAGCTACGTCGCTACCCCGACGCCCTCGCCCTAAGCGGCTACGTGGCCGCCTTCACTCGGTTCGGATCGACCTTGACGCCGGGACCCATCGTGCTGGCAAGCGTGACGCTGCGCAAATAGGAGCCCTTGGCCGCGGCCGGCTTGGCGCGAATGATC
>Ga0187783_10000865_pt1 | contig 22230 bp, 17 predicted proteins | sample 1015_SJ02_MP02_2_FD_132471 | JGI IMG/M metagenome (GOLD analysis project Ga0187783, IMG submission 132471) | Tropical peat soil microbial communities from peatlands in Department of Meta, Colombia - 1015_SJ02_MP02_20_MG | ecosystem: Environmental > Terrestrial > Soil > Wetlands > Peat | place...
CACGGCCGGCGCCGGCGCGCGAGGTGCACGCAGCGTCTTCGCGGTGGGGGACGAGAAGCAATCAATCTTTTCCTTTCAGGGGGCGCGACCATTCACCTTCGCCGAGGCGCAGCAGCACTTTGGCGAGAGGCATCGCGTGGTCGAGCAAAGTTTCGTGGCATGCCGCTTCGCTCATTCCTTTCGCTCCGGAGCCAATGTGCTGAGCGCGGTGGATTGCGTGTTCGCGGCGCCGGAAATGCAGGCCAGCATTTCGGCGGCGGGCGAGCCTGTCTGCCCGCATGTCGCGCTGCCGGACGCGCAGCCCGGTGTCGTCGAGGTCTGGCCGCTCGTGACCGCAGGCGAAAAACGCGAGATCGACGGCTGGGATGCGCCGTTTGATCAAGTGGTGGCAACAAGCCCGCAGGCGCGGCTGGCGCAGCGCATCGCCGGCGCGGCGCGCGACTGGCTCGCCGGCGGCGCGAGTCCCGGCGACATTCTGATTCTGGTCCGTCAGCGCGGCCCACTGTTTGAGGCAATCATTCGCGCGCTCAAGGCGGGCGGCATCGCGGTTGCGGGCGCCGACCGTCTGGTGCTGACCGAGCACATCGCCGTGATGGACCTGATCGCGCTGGCCGACGCGCTCCTGCTTGCCGCGGACGACCTGGCGCTTGCCACGGTGCTCAAGAGTCCGCTGTTTGGTGTCGACGAGGAGCGTCTGTTTGATCTGGCCTTCGAACGTGAATCCTCGCTCCGCGCTGCACTACGCCACGCCGGCGCCACCGATCCCGCCTTGCAGACAATAAGCGATGAGCTTGATGAGCTCGCGGCCGCGGCGCGGCGCGAGACCCCTTTCACCTTCTATGCGCAACTGCTCGGCGCGCGAGGCGGGCGCGCTCGTATCCTCAGCCGTCTCGGCACCGAGGCCGATGACGCGCTCGATGAATTTCTCAACCTCGCGCTCGACTACGAGTCGCGTGAGACCGCGACACTTCAGGGGTTCATCGATTGGCTGCGGCGGACGCCCAGCGAGGTCAAGCGCGACATGGATATCGTGCGTGACGAGGTGCGGGTCATGACGGTGCACGGCGCCAAGGGACTGGAAGCGCCCATCGTGGTTCTCGCCGACACGACCACCCGGCCGACCGGACCGCGCGATCCGCGTCTGCTGTCGCTGCCGCGGGAGCCAACTGATCCGGACGCGCCAGACGGCCTGGTGTGGGTGGGACGCAAGGAAACCGACACGGCATCGATCGCATCTGCGCGCGAGAGCGCCAGACGTGCAGCTGAAGACGAATACCGGCGGCTGCTCTATGTGGCCATGACGCGGGCGGCCCGGCATCTCGTCGTGTGCGGCCTCGAAGGCCAGATTCGCCGGCCGCAAAACTGCTGGTACGACTTGGTCCGCGAGGCCCTGGTGCGCCCGGGCGCGGTCGACGAGGTGCGGGATACGAGCGGAGAGATTCTATTATGGCGCTGGCACCCGTCGGCGCCACGCTCCGGCGCCGGCGCCCGCACCGATAGCCCGGCCGATTCCGCGTCGACTTCGCCGCGAGGCCGAGAAAAACCCGATTGGCTGATGAAATATGTGCCGCCGGGCGCCGCCCCGGTGCTGGTGTCGCCTTCGACCGCAGCAGAACACGACGGTCCAATCGGCCGAGGAGACAAGGGACGTCCATCAGAGCCTTGGACGCGCGCAGCAGCCGTTGCGGCACGCACAGCTGCGCTGCTTCGCGGCCAGATCGTCCATCGGCTGCTTCAGTCCCTCCCCGATGTCGAGCCGCAGCGGCGAGGGGAAGCGGCACGGCGCTATCTCGACCGCAACGGCGGCAGCCTGAGCAAGGTCGAGCAGGACGTGCTGGTGGCCGAAGTTTTCGCGGTGCTAACCGAACCGCGATTCGCTGCCCTGTTTGCCCCCGGAAGCCGCGCGGAGGTCCCGCTGGTCGGCCGTTTGACCCGGATCGCTCAGCCACCCCTGATCGTGTCCGGGCAGGTCGACCGCCTAGCCGTCACCCCGAAAGTCGTGCTGATCACGGACTACAAGACCGATCGCCCCGCCCCCGACCGGCCCGAGAACGTCCCGCAGGCCTATGTCACTCAAGTGTCTCTGTACCGTGCCCTCTTGCGACAGCTCTATCCGAATCACGATGTGCGGGTTGCCCTCATCTTTACTGAACGCTGCCGATTGTGGGAGCTGTCAGCCTCGAATCTCGATGCAGCGCTGGCTCACCTCGGCGTGACCCCACCTTGACGATCGATGCCGGCCTTCTTACGTGGGTTTTGATCAATGGACCGCCGAACGAGACGCCTTGACGGGGTTGTGACTTCACCTCATCGGCCGGGGCCTGTTCGACTCGGCCGGCTCGACTCGGCACTTCTGATTTGGCACCTTCGGGGCCCGCGATTCCCAGCTTCGGCGTGTGGGACTTGAGTGCAGCGAAAAGTGACGTTGGGCCCAGAAGGGGTGGGTTGGTGGTAGCGGCAGTGAGCGGTCGACAGCTTGAACAAAGAGGTTTTCCATGAGCGTTGCAAAGGTGTCCGACACGACGTTTGAGAACGAGGTTCTCAAGTCGACCGAACCGGTTGTGGTTGACTTTTGGGCCGAGTGGTGCGGCCCGTGCCGGTTGATCGCACCGGCGCTCGAGGAGCTCGCGGGCTCGTTGTCGGGCCGGGTCAAGATCGTCAAACTCAATGTGGACGAGAACCCGAATACCACCGCGAAATATGGGATTATGTCGATCCCGACTTTGATGATCTTCAAGAATGGCGAGCAGGCTTCCCGTCATACCGGGGCCGCGCCGAAGCAAAAACTCGAACAGTGGATCACTCAGACTGTTTGATTGTGATTCGGGTCCGCTGTTCGGGAGCTCGGGTCATTCGGGCACCCGACGGACGTCCGACGTTCTGAAGGTCGGGCGTCCATTAGTCAGGCGGTGACGCCGAGGCGGGAGGCGACGACACCTGTCGCCTCGCGTGTTGGCATCTCAGACTGGCGGCGTGCCGTTTGCAGCCAGAACTTCCCCGGCCAGATAGAGCGATCCGGTGATGAGGACGCGGGGTGCTTCCGCGTCGTCCAACTGGGCGGTCCGCGCCAGCGCCTCCTCGATGCTTTCGCATGCTTCTGCCGGGATGCCGCAGCGCTCGGCCGCGGCGGCGATGACCTCGGGGGCGAACCGTTTTTCCTGTTGCAGCGGCACCGCGATCACGCGCCGCGCGAGTCCCGCGAAATTGGCCAGAAAGCCCTCGCAATCCTTGGTCGCCAGCATGCCGACTACCAGCACCAGCGGCCGGGGCACCCGCTCCTCGAGGTCTGCGAGCGCCGCCGCGATCACGCGGCCGCCTTCCGGGTTGTGCCCGCCGTCGAGCCATAGCTCACCACGCTCCGGCATCAGGCTCACCAACCGTCCGTGTGAGAGGCGTTGCAGACGACCCGGCCAGTCAACATGCAACAAACCGGCGTCGTAGGCGCTGGCTGGAATCTCGAGTTCATCGGCGGCCCGCAGCGCTGCGATGGCGGTTCCGGCATTGTCGAATTGATGGCGTCCCATCAAGCGCGGCGCCGGAAGGTCGAGAAGTCCACCGGGGTCTTGATAGACGAGACGGCCGCGCTCCTCCGAAACCATCCAGTCCTGGCCGGCCATGCAGAGCGGTGCGCCAAGGCGGGCGGCCTGCCGCTCGATCACATCTCGCACCGCGTCGGACTGGGGGCCGACGATGGCCGGGACGCCGGCCTTGAGAATGCCGGCCTTCTCGGTCGCGATTTCGGGCAGGCTGTTGCCGAGATACTCCGGATGATCGAGCGAGATCGGAGTGATCACCGTCGCCAGCGGATGGTCGACGACGTTGGTCGCGTCCAGTCGGCCGCCGAGTCCCACCTCAAGCAGCAGCACATCGGCTGGATTGCGAGAGAACAGCAGCATGGCGGCCGCGGTCGTGATCTCAAAGACTGTGATCGGCGCGCCAGCATTAAGCGTCTCGCACTCGGCAAGCGCGTCAGCCAACATCTGATCCGACACCAGCCGCCCACCATCGACATGACCGAGCCGGAACCGCTCGTTGATGCGGACCAGATTGGGCGAGGTATAGACGTGGACCAGCAGGCCGGCCGCCTCCAGCATCGCGCGCATGAAGGCGATGGTCGAACCCTTGCCATTGGTGCCGGCGACGTGGATGACCGCCGGCAGGCGGTGCTGCGGATTGCCGAGTCGCGTCAGGATTCGACGCATGCGGTCGAGCGACAAATCGATGCGTTTGGGATGCAGGGACAGCAGCCGTGCCAGAATCGCATCGACCGGGGTCATGATGGACTGCCTTTCGGCCGATCGCACGTCGGCCACTAAGCCGAGAGCGCGGCGACCGGCGCACGGTCCGACAGAACCGGCAGAACCGGCGCTTTGGTCAGCACCCGGCACAGTCGAGCCAGCGTCGGCCGCAGTTGATGACGGTGGACCACCAAGTCGACCATGCCGTGGTCTTTGAGATACTCGGAGCGCTGAAAGCCTTCGGGCAACTTTTCGCGAATGGTCTGCTCGATCACCCGCGGACCCGCAAAGCCAATGAGCGCGCCCGGTTCGGCGATGTGAATGTCGCCGAGCATGGCGTAGGAGGCGGTGACCCCGCCGGTGGTCGGATTGGTCAGCACGACGATGTAAGGCATACGCGCCTCGTGCAGCCTCTGCACACCGACGGTGGTCCGTGGCAACTGCATGAGCGAGAGGATCCCCTCCTGCATCCTTGCACCGCCGGATGCCGCAAAGATGATGAAGGGCGTCTCCTTCTCGACGGCGGTCTCAAGGCCCTTGATCAGGGCTTCACCGGCGGCCATGCCGAGTGACCCGCCCATGAAATCAAAATCCTGAACGCCAATCGTCACCGGCGACCCCTCCAGACGTCCGAACGCGAGTTTGATGGCGTCCTGCATGCCGGTCTTGGCACGCGCGTCCTTCAAGCGATCCGCGTAGCGGCGCTCATCGCGGAATTTGAGAGGATCAAGCGGAACTTCAGGGGTGGGGATTTCTTCGTAGTCGCCGCCGTCAAACACCGACTTGAGACGTGCGACGGCGTTCATGCGCATGTGATAATTGGAGTTCGGGATGACGAACTGATTGGCCTCGAGATCCTTGTAGAAAACCAGCTGTCCGGTTTCGGGGCACTTCACCCAAAGATTGTCCGGCACCTCCCGGCGCAGGAAGCCGCGAATCTTCGGACGAACCACATTTGAGATCCAGTTCATCGGCCGCCTTCCGCAAATCAAGAACCTCTAACGCGATATAAGCATGAAATGGGCTGGCGATAACCCTTACCGGGGGGCCTTGACCAGCGCAAAACTCACCCGACCGTCCGCGCTCCGCGTATCGCGCCGGCGAGATCCGCGACAAGTGCGGTCACGGCCGCAACGGTACCGGCCGTCGATCGGTCGGGCCCGTCCAGGCTGGCACGCACCGCCTCGACCAGGGCCGAGCCGACCACCACGGCATCGGCCACGGCAGCAATGGTGCGCGCTTGGTCGGCTCTGCGGACGCCAAACCCAACGGCCACCGGAAGCGCGGTGTGCCGTTTGATGCGCGACACGGCCTGCGTCACCGCCCGCGTATCCGGCGCCGCCATGCCGGTGATGCCTGTCACCGAGACGTAGTAGACGAAACCGGAGGTGTGAGCCAGTACGGCCGGCAGGCGCCCATCGTCGGTGGTCGGCGTCGCCAAGCGGATGAAATTAAGCCCAGCGCGCAGCGCGGGCAGACACAGTTCGTCATCCTCCTCCGGGGGCAGGTCAACGACGATCAGCCCGTCGACGCCGGCCTCGAGGGCGTCGGCCAGAAAACGGTCAACGCCATAGATGTAGATCGGGTTGTAGTAACCCATCAACACGATCGGGGTTTCGTCGTCGCGCATCCGGAAACGGCGGACCATCCCGAGCGTCTTCTTCAACGTCTGGCCGGCGGCGAGCGCACGCTGGGAGGAGGCCTGAATGGAGGGACCATCGGCCATCGGATCGGTGAACGGCATGCCGAGTTCGATGACGTCCGCTCCGGCCGCCGGCAGCGCTTCGAGCAGGGTCAGGGAGGTCTCCGGATTCGGGTCGCCTGCCGTGATGAACGCGACGAGGCCGGCGCGACCTTGTGCCTTCAGGTCAGCGAACCGGCGCTCGATGCGCGTCATCCTCATCGACCCATCCCCCTCGCGACCGTTCGCAGCCTGCGACCGATACGCGACTCAAATAAATCCTTAGCCCGTGCGACGGCTTTCACAGCTTGGCACCGAGGTGGTCCGCCACAGTGAAGATGTCCTTGTCGCCTCTTCCGCACAAATTCATCACCATCAGATGATCGCTCGGCTTGTGCGGGGCGAGTTCAATGACCTTGGCAAGCGCATGGGCCGGCTCCAATGCCGGAATGATGCCTTCGAGCCTGCAGCACAGCTGAAAGGCCTCAAGCGCCTCCTCGTCGGTCGCGGCCAGATATTTGACCCGACCCACTTCGCTCAGCCAGGAGTGCTCGGGCCCAATACCCGGATAATCGAGGCCGGCCGAGATGGAATGCGCTTCCTTGATCTGACCGTCATCGTCCATAAGCAGATAAGTGCGGTTGCCGTGGAGCACGCCGGGACGGCCGCCCGCAATGGAAGCGGCATGCTGCCCGCTGGCGAGCCCGTGGCCAGCCGCCTCGACCCCGTAGATCTCGATCTGCGGCTCATCGAGAAACGGATGGAACAGGCCGATGGCATTTGAACCGCCGCCGATACAGGCAATCAGCGAATCCGGCAGTCGGCCCTCGGCGGCCAGTATCTGCTCGCGGGTCTCGCGGCCAATGATCGACTGGAAATCTCGCACCATCATCGGATAGGGGTGCGGGCCGGCGACCGTGCCGATGCAGTAGAACGTGGTCTCGACGTTGGTGACCCAGTCGCGCAGCGCCTCGTTCATGGCGTCCTTCAAGGTCTTCGAACCGGATTCCACCGGCCTCACCTCGGCGCCCAGCATCTTCATGCGAAAGACATTCGGCTTTTGCCGCTCGACGTCGACCGAGCCCATGTAGACCACACAGTCGAGTCCAAACCGCGCGCACAAGGTGGCGGTGGCGACGCCGTGCTGGCCGGCCCCGGTTTCGGCAATGATGCGTCTCTTGCCCATCCGCCGCGCCAGCAGGATCTGACCGAGCACATTGTTGACCTTGTGGGCGCCCGTATGATTGAGCTCGTCGCGCTTGAAATAGATCTTGGCGCCGCCGAGATGCTCGGTCAGGCGCTCCGCGAAATAAAGCGGGCTTGGACGGCCGACATAGTGGGTCAGATAACCGCCCATTTCGGCCGCGAAGTCGGGGTCGGACTTGGCTTGCGCGTAAGCTTTTTCGAGCGCCAGAATCAGCGGCATCAAAGTTTCGGCCACGAAGCGACCGCCAAAAATGCCGAAGTGACCCCGCTCATCCGGGCCGGACCGCAAGGAATTGGCGCCCGCTCGCGTCATGTCGTGCTCGCAACAGCTGACTGGCCTGACCGTTCCGTGGCACGGACGGCGGCGATGAACGCGCGGATCATGTCGGGATCCTTCTGGCCAGCCGCGCGCTCGACCCCGGACGAAACATCAACCCCGGCCGCACGGGTCACGGCCAGTGCGGTCGCCACATTGCCGGCGTCGAGGCCGCCTGAGAGCATGAAGCCGAGACCGGGGTCAAGGCCCTGCAGCAACATCCAATCGAACCGCCTGCCGAGCCCTCCAGGCCGCGTGGCTTCGAGGGGCGCGCGCGCATCGAACAGCAGACGGTCGGCGACATCGGCATACGCCGGCACCCGCGCGAGATCACTCGCCGCTTCGACCGCCAGTGCCTTCATGACCGGAATGCCGAAATGCTGCCTGACAGCCGCAACCCGGACAGGTGCTTCTACGCCGTGGAACTGCAGCCAATCAGGGGTGAGCGCCTCGACGATCGCCGCCAGATACTCATCGTCGGCATTGACGGTGAGCGCGACCTTTGCGGCCCGTCCGCCGACTTGGCGGCCCAGTGCACCCGCCGCCGCCAGTTCGAGATGCCGCGGTGAGGGAGCGTAGAACACGAAGCCGACGAGATCGGCGCCGGCGTCGAGCGCAACCTCGAGGGCATCCGGCGTGGTCAAACCACAGATCTTCACATCGACCGACATCTTTACCCAGACGCCCTGCCCAGATCTTCGTTCCCGGCTCCAGACCGAAGCCGCCCCGGGTTCTACAAGGATCCGGCCCGGTTGTCTTGGGTGCCACGGCACTTCTTGGGCGGCACTGCCACTTAGAACGGTGCCGCCGGGGGCGCATCATTGAGAAGCCGCCACACCAGCGCTGCGGCAGCGAGATCCTCAATCGCCGTGCCGACCGATTTGAACAGGGTGATGTCGTCGGCCGAGGTTCGGCCCGGCGCCGTGCCCCGACAAAGCTCGAAGAGGTCCCCTCGGATGTCCGGTTGGCCGATGATGCCGCGGCTCATCGGATCAACGATGTCACCGGCCTCCTTGAGCGCCCCCGCCCTGGTATCGACATAGACGCGGGCCCGCCGGATCGCTTCGTCATCGGCCTCGCGCATAGCCGGCGTGAATCCGCCGACCAGATCGACATGGGCGCCGGGCTTGAGCCACGCCCCGCCGACGAGCGGCGTCGACGACAATGTCGCGCAACACACGATATCGGCGGTCCGCACCGCAGCCTCGCGATCGTCCGCAACCACGGCGTTGAGCCCCTCCTGCGCGAGCACAGCACAAAGACGGCGGGCGCGTTCAGAGGTTCGATTCCACAGGACAATCCGCGTCAACGGTCGCACCGCCGCATGGGCACGCACCAGATGGCCGGCCAGTGCGCCGGCGCCGATCATGACGAGTTCGCTCGCACCCTCGCGCGCCAGATGGCGGGCAGCAAGCGCGGAGGCTGCGGCCGTGCGCCAAGCGGTCAGCGCCGCACCTTCGATGATCGCCAGAGGTTCGCCGGTCTCGCCGGACATCAGCAGATAGGTCCCGCAGACCGACGGCTGACCAAACGCCGCATTGTCGGGAAAGACGGTCACGACCTTGCAGCCGAGATACGCCGGCGCCGAGGTCGTCCAGGCCGGCATCAGCAGAAGCGTGGCGTCCTGGCCGGGGCGTGAGACGATGTGATGATGGCGTTGAGGGACCGCCATGTCTTGATCGAACGCCCGCGCCAGCGCCTCGATCAGCGCCGGATAGGTCAGCGCGCCGGAGAGCGCTTCAGCACTTATGACGTGCATCGCCACCCGCGGCCCGTCACGCCGCCCCCGAACGATGGAACAGGACGGCACGCGAGGCCTCAAGCGGCCGCATCCGCTCGGTGCCGACCAATTGTCGTCTGAGCTGATCGGTTTCTGCCCGCACGTTGCGCAAATCGCGTTCAAGCGCCCGCGCCGCCCGCCGCCATTTGGCCTGGCGCATCCAGACCACCACGCCGCCGATGAACACGCCGGCGATCACTGCAGCCAGGATGATCAAAAACAGCGGCAGCGGCGGCACGGCAATCGCCGGCGTATCCGGCGCAAAGGGATCAAGCGAGATGGTCGTCGCCTGCCGATTAGCGACAGCGATGAGCACAATGAGGACGCCGAGCGGTACGAGAATGATCGTGGCCAAAGCCTTGCGAATCATGAGCCGGCTCCCGGTTGATCGAGCGTGCCATTTGAATTTTTGTCACAACAGCGGTCTGCAAAGCTCCGCGTTGCGCATTGGACGCCAACGATGTCGATTTAGGAAAACACTGCCGTCCGCGTTCAGCCGGCCCACCCGAAATATCAGGCCGAACGATTGAGTCGCTCGCGCATCTCTTTGCCGGTCTTGAAGAACGGCACGCTCTTCTGCTCGACTTCGACGTGGGCGCCGGTGCGCGGATTGCGTCCGGTGCGCGCCGGCCGATGTTTGACCGAGAAGGCCCCGAAGCCGCGCAGCTCGACCCGGTCGCCCCGCGCCAGCGCTCCGGTGATCTCGCCGAGGATCGCATTGACAATGTTCTCCACGTCGCGCTGATAGAGGTGGGGATTCTGTGAAGCAATCCGCTGCACCAGCTCGGACTTGATCATTGGCATATCGACCCCGCGACGATTCCTCAACCTTTGATTGCAAATTGTTTTGTGGGCCAAACCGGCCTGTTGCTAAAAGTGTCGGTCAGCACCCTTCTAATTCGCGGCAAGAGGGTGCCAAAGGGTCAGAAGACCGTCAAGATTAAGCCGCTCCAGTGTCTGAGGTGCGCCGCTAGCCTCCAGGTGGTCGGCTAGCGTGTGCAGCCCGAGGCTATTGAGTACGACCCTCGTCGCAAGGTGCAGAACTTCCAGATCGCTGAACCGCGATTTGAGGCGCCAGTCGCGCACCGGCAATCCGGCGTCGATATGCTTCTCCTTGACCAGCCAGTCGATCGCCGTCTTCTCGTTGCCGATCTCATCAACCAGCTTGAGTTCGACCCCCTGCCGGCCGGTGAAGACGCGGCCATCGGCGACTTTGTCCAGTGCTTCGTCGTCGAGATGCCGACGATCCTTCACCATGCCGCGAAACCACGCATAGGAGTCTTTGACGATCGATTCGAGCGCGGCGCGTGCTTCTGGACTGGTCGGCTCAAACCCGTTGGGTGCGGCCTTGAGCGGCGAGGACTTCACCTCCTCCATCTTCACGCCGATCGTTTTGAGCAGATCGGTGACGTTGGGGTACTGAAACAGCACGCCGATCGAGCCGACCAGCGATGAGCCTTGGGCAACAATGCGGTCGGCCGAAATGGCCGCCATATAGCCACCCGAGGCGGCCAGCCCGTCGACCACAACGACCGTCGGTTTGGCGATCGCGACCCGGCGCAGCGCGTCATGAAGCTGCTCCGATCCCGCGGTGGTGCCGCCGGGGCTGTCAATTCGCACGATGACGGCGCGAGCCTGGGATTTGGCAAGCTTGTCGAGGGCATCGACGCGCTCCTGATCGTTGCGGATCAGGCCGAGGATGGTCACGCGGGCGATATAGGCGCCGGTGCCCTCCCCAAGCTCCGTGCCTGGTATCGACAGCGCGCCGATCACCACCACGGCGAGGATCGCACATGCGATCGCACAGATACGCCAGAACGTCAGCTTGCGGCGCATGCGCCGGCGGTCAACGATGATATCGGCATCGAGCGACATGTCTGATTGCCATCCCGTTGAGTTGAACGAAAGAGCTCCGGTTTACGGATCAACCCCTCAAAGGTTGACGCTCGCCTGCATGGCCGCGTCGCGCCCCGAGGATCTGCGTGCGGGTCGGCGGCCGAAATCCGCCAACGACATCCGCGCCGCAGCCCGCACGCATCGCGCCCGGTTGCGAGACCGTTACCGAACCCCGGAAATAGGCCTCCTCGGTGGTCACGCCCGCGACACTGCCGCCCCGCTGTGCCGCGGTCAACAGGTGAGGCCACGGCCCAACCACCAAGGTGCCGCGGCCCGCTTGGATCGTCGGACCTCCCTTGGCTCCGGCTCAATCCTTCTTTTCGGTCGCCCGCTTGAGCGCCGCGCCAAGGATGTCGCCGAGCGAAGCACCCGAGTCGGATGAACCGTACTGGGCAATCGCCTCTTTCTCTTCGGCAACTTCCAAAGCCTTGATGGACACCGACACCTTGCGGCCGCGACGGTCGAACTGGGTGACGCGGGCGTCGACCTTCTGGCCGACCGCAAAGCGCTCCGGCCGCTGCTCGGAGCGATCGCGAGCGAGTTCCGAACGTTTGATGAAGGCCGTGAAGTCGGTCCCGACGATCTTGACGTCGATGCCCGATTCCTTGACGTCGGTTACCTCACAGGTGACCACCGCACCTTTCTTGAGGTCGCCGGCTTCCGCAAATGGATCGGCCTCGAGCTGCTTGATACCGAGAGAGATGCGCTCCTTGTCGACGTCGACGTCGAGCACGACGGCCCGGACGTGGTCACCCTTCTTGTATTCCTCGATGACCTGCTCGCCCGGCCGCTTCCAGTCGAGGTCGGATAGATGCACCATACCGTCGACATCGCCGTCGAGACCAAGGAACAGACCGAATTCCGTCTTGTTCTTGACTTCGCCTTCGACCGTGGTGCCGACCGGATATTTCTCGACAAACACTTCCCACGGATTGCGCATGGTCTGTTTGAGACCGAGCGAGATGCGGCGCTTGACCGGATCGACCTCGAGAATCTGCACCTCGACCTCCTGTGAGGTCGATACGATCTTGCCGGGGTGGACGTTCTTCTTGGTCCACGACATTTCCGAGACGTGGATCAGACCCTCGATGCCGGGCTCGAGTTCAACAAACGCGCCGTAGTCCGTGATATTGGTGACCCGGCCCTTGAAGCGAGCGCCGACCGGGAATTTCGCCTCGATGCCCTGCCACGGGTCCTCGAGCAGTTGCTTCATGCCGAGCGAGATGCGGTGCGTCTCGTGATTGATCTTGATGATCTTGACCTTGACCTGCTGGCCGATATTGAGCACCTCGGTCGGGTGATTGACGCGGCGCCAGGCGATGTCGGTCACATGGAGAAGACCATCGATGCCGCCCAGATCGACGAAGGCCCCGTAGTCGGTGATGTTCTTGACCACGCCGTCGATGACCTGGCCCTCTTCCAGATTTTGCACCAGTTCCTGGCGCTGTTCGGCTCGCGTCTCCTCGAGCACCGTGCGGCGGGAAACCACGATGTTGCCGCGCCGGCGATCCATCTTCAGAATCTGAAAAGGCTGCGGCACATTCATGAGCGGCGTGACATCGCGGATCGGCCGGATGTCGACCTGGCTGCGTGGCAGAAACGCCACCGCGCCGTCGAGATCGACGGTAAACCCGCCCTTGACCTGATTGAAGATGACGCCCTGAACCTTTTCGTTGTTCTGGAACGCCTTCTCGAGCCGTCCCCAGCTTTCCTCGCGGCGCGCCTTGTCGCGGGAAAGAACCGCCTCACCCAGCGCATTCTCAACGCGCTCCAGATAGACCTCGACGGTGTCACCGATCTTGAGTTCACTCGCTCGTCCAGGCCCGGAAAACTCGCGGATCGGCACCCGGCCTTCGGTCTTGAGCCCGACGTCGATGACGGCGAGATCCTTTTCGAGGGCAACCACGGTCCCCTTGACGACGGAACCCTCGGTGAGACGGCCGTGATCAAACGACTCGTCGAGCATTTTGGCGAAATCTTCGCGCGAAGAGGCAGCAGTGCTGACAGCGGCAATAGCGGTGGCCATGGAAACTCCTGACGGGCTGACCGGCGGCGCGTGTTGCGTTCCGCCCCTTAACCGTTCGGGCCGAGAGCCCCGCAGACCCTCAGCTGCCGCCGGAGCAATCCGGCGGGCCGGCCCGATCAACCGAACGGTCGGGACGAGTGTTCTGGTCCGGCCGCGGCGGCCTGTCGGCTGCGGGCGCAGGGCGCAACTGCCCCTTCGATACGATGCCCCTGAAAAAGCCCCACGCCCCTCGACCGAAATCGGCCCCGGATGCGCTCCGAGGGGCTTTCGGCGACGGACCTGAACCTTGCTTCCCGGCGGCGACCTGCTTCCCGGACATCGAGATGCCCCGGGCAGGACGTCAGGCAACCTTATCGCGCTCGGACGGCCTTGACGATGTCGACGGCAACCCGGACCGTCGCGTCTATATCTAAATGCGTGGTGTCGAGCAAGTGTGCATCCGAGGCTGGCACCAGCGGGGCCACAGCACGATTGCGATCGCGCTCATCGCGACGTTTGATGTCAGCCAGAATCTCGGCCTCATCCGCCGGCAGGCCCTGTGCACGCAGTTCCAGCGCCCGCCGCCGGGCGCGTTCCTCGGCCGTGGCGGTAACAAAGATCTTCACATCCGCATCCGGCAGGATCACGGTACCGATGTCGCGGCCATCCAGCACGGCGCCGGGCGGCTTCGACGCGAATTCCCGCTGATAGGCAACGAGCGCAGCCCGAACTTCCGGAATGGCGGCCACAATCGATGCGGCTTCGCCGATCGCGTGGCTCTTGAGCATGACTTCATCGAAGGTGTCCGGATTGATCGCCCGCGCCGCCGCGCTCGCCCGCCCGCGATCCGTCAAAGGCACTCCTTCATCCATGAGCGCCTTGGCGACCGCGCGGTATAGCAGCCCGGTGTCGAGATGGCGCAGCCCAAGACTTCGCGCCAAGCGTTTGCCGAGGGTGCCCTTGCCGGACGCCGCGGGGCCATCGATAGCGATCATCATCGCAATTCGCCGCCAAGACTGCGCATCATATCGACGAAACTCGGGAAGCTCGTCGCAATGAAGCCCGTGTCATCGACCCCCACCGGCTCATCGCTTGCAAGCCCCATGACCAGGAAGGCCATCGCAATGCGATGATCCATGTGTGTAGCGATCGTGGCGTTGCCCGGCACATGACCGCGGCCGAGCACGATGAGATCATCGCCCTCGATTTCAAACTCAACACCTGCCAAACGCAGGCCGGCAGCCGTCGCAGACAGCCGATCGGACTCCTTGACGCGTAGCTCATGCAACCCGCGCATGCGCGTTACGCCATCCGCGAAAGCAGCTGCAACTGCGAGGATAGGATATTCGTCGATCATGCTCGGAGCCCGCTCGGGCGGGACGTCAACGCCATGCAGCGAGCCCGCTCGCACCCGGAGATCCGCTACTTCCTCACCGCCCTGACGGGAACTTGCTAGTATATCAATGTCAGCGCCCATCTCGCGCAGCGTCGCCAGCAGGCCGGTGCGAAGCGGATTCGTCATGATCCCTTCGAGGACAATGTCGGAGCCCGGCACTATCAGCGCCGCCACCAGCGGAAAGGCCGCCGAGGACGGGTCTGCCGGGACCATCACCGGCGCCGGCCGAAGCTCCGGCTGTCCGGTCAAAACGATGCGCCGGCCGAAGGTTCCGAACGGCTCGACCCGGACTACCGCCCCGAAATGCTCCAGCATGCGCTCGGTGTGATCGCGGGTCGCCTGGCCTTCGACCACAATGGTCTCGCCGGGCGCCGAAAGACCTGCGAGCAGTACCGCCGATTTGAGCTGCGCCGAAGCGGCCGGCGGCTCGTAGATGATCGGAATCGGATCGGTGGCACCTTGGATCGTGAGAGGCAGCCGCCCGCCCTCGCCAACCGCAAGGGCTCGGGCGCCCATTTGCTCGAGAGGATCAAGGACACGACGCATCGGTCGTTTACGCAACGATGCATCTCCATCGAACGTCGCCGTTACCGGGCAACCAGCTACCGCCCCGATCACAAGCCGGCAGCCAGTACCCGAATTGCCGAAGTCGAGCGGCGCGAGCGGAGCCGCAAAGCCCCCAACCCCGACGCCATGGACCTGCCATCGACCCTCGCCGGAGCGCTCGACCTGGGCACCGAGCGCCCGCATGGCAGCGGCCGTATTAAGAACGTCCTCACCCTCCAACAGTCCGGTGATTGGCGTCTCGCCGACCGTCAACGAAGCCAGGATCAAGGAGCGATGCGAGATCGACTTGTCGCCGGGCACTCGCACTCGGCCCTTAAGGGGCGGACTGCGATAGCCGGCGAGCGGCGAGGCGGCGGGCTGTTCCACGACGCGATACCCGGAGCAAAAAGGAGTGACACGGGGCCTGGTCCTAGCACGTGAGCCCTTGCCCCGTCATCCGGCGCAAGAGCAACGTGGAGGAACGCGCGCGAACCGGGTCAATTGCCTTGACAGCGGCACCGCAAATGGCCAATTCAAGCCCGCTTTTTAGACAGCTTAAGGATGTCTGATCGTGGCGAAACCCGAGCTTGGCACCAAGCGCCTGTGCGGCAATTGTGGCGCGAAATTCTATGATCTGTCCAAGGACCCGATCATCTGCCCGAAATGCGAGACCGTCTTCGTCCCAACGACGGCGGTGTCCTCGAGAACCCGAATGGAACCCGCGGCCGCGACGACGGAGGACGAAACGCTCGCTCCCGAGACCGCCGAAGCCGAATTCGTCTCACTCGAGGATGCCGACAAGGAAGCCGAAGGCACCAAGGAATCGGCCGCTGAAGCGGCCGAGGACGATGTCGAGGTCGACGACGAGGCGATGGACGATGCGGCTTTTATCGTGCCGGAGGAGGATGAGGAGGACGACGTCACCGACATCATCGGCGGTGATATAGAAAGCGACGAGGAGACCTGACCGTATACTTGCCGCCTCGGAGTTGTGTTTTCCGGGCCGGATGCGCCGGTGTTCGCCGCGACCCGCGCGGGTTTGATCGGCGGCCACCCCGACGGTGCGAATTTGATATGTCCGGAGTCCGATTTGGCGTAGACATCGCCGACGCCGGTACCTAAAAGCCGCGTCGAGATGTGAGGCAGAGGGTTCGACGGACTAACTGGAAGGGGCCATAGCTCAGTTGGGAGAGCGCTTGAATGGCATTCAAGAGGTCAGGGGTTCGACTCCCCTTGGCTCCACCAAGTTTTACCTCTCCGTCACCCGCCGCCGACGTCCGCCACTGACCGCCACCGTCCGAAAAAAATCAAACAATATCAGCCACTTCTGACTCAGGCGGTAAGATTTTAGGGGTTGCCATTCACCGTCGTCCTCCGCCAGAATCCTAGACCTGGAATCGGTCTAAAAGCAAGGTCGGAGGAGGCGGTGCCGAATACCTTTGGGAGACTTTCCGCATTGGCCGTCGAGCGCGCCGAACGGCCGGGGTCCTATTCGGACGGTGGCGGGCTCTACCTGCACATTACCGACGCGGGCGTGAAATCCTGGATCTACCGGTTCCAGATCAATTACCGAATCCGCGAGATGGGCCTCGGCCCGTACACGACGGTCTCGCTCGCCGAAGCGCGCGAGCGCGCCTTCGAGTGCCGGAAAATGAGCAACGACGGCATCGATCCTCTCGAGGCACGTCGACGCGCCAAGGCCGAAGCCGCCCTCGAGGTCGCCAAGGCGATGACGTTCAAGCAAGCCGCCAAGGCTTACCTCACCTCGCACGAGCCCAGCTGGCAAAATCCCAAGCACATCGAGCAGTGGCACTCGACGCTTGCCACTTACGTCGAGCCGATCCTCGGACACGTCCGCGTTGGCGACATCGACACCGCGCTTGTGCTCAAGGTGATCGAGCCGCTCTGGTCGACCAAAACAGAAACCGCCAGCCGGGTTCGCGGCCGCATCGAGGCGATCCTCAATTGGGCGAGCGCGCGCGGATTGCGCAGTCCCGAAAATCCGGCGCGGTGGCGTGGGCATCTCGACAAGATTCTTCCGCCCAAATCGAGGATGCGAACCGTCCGGCATCTGCCCGCCCTGCCGTTTAATCACGTGCCGGATTTCTTCGCCGCGCTCCGGGAGCGTCCGGCTGTTGCCGCCCGGGCGCTGGAGTTCACGATCTTGACTGCCGCTCGAAGCGGCGAGGTCATTCGTGCGCGTTGGAACGAGATGGACCTGATTGCCAAAGTCTGGACCGTTCCGGCCGAGCGCATGAAGATGCGGCGCCTCCATCGCGTCCCTCTCAGCGCACCGACCATCCCGATCCTCGAGCGCATCCGTGAGATTCGCGAGCCCGAATACGGCGACTACGTATTCCCCGGCAGCACCCGGCCGACATTGTCCGACATGTCGATGATCATGCTGCTGCGCCGGATGGGGCATGGCGACGAACTGACGACCCACGGTTTCCGATCGAGCTTTCGGGACTGGGTCAGCGAATGCACGGACTTCCAGGGCGAGGTCGCCGAAGCCGCCCTTGCCCATGTCATCGGCGACAAGGTCGAGGCCGCCTATCGCCGGGGTGATCTCTTCAACAAACGCCGCGAGCTCATGGACGCCTGGGGCCGTTATTGCGAAAGCCGGCTGCCGGAACAAAAGCTCGACACGTCCCGGTGCGACCCCGCCAATGTTTGGACGGAACTGCCGATCGGGGCGTAGACGCGTAGACCGGGTGACAGCAAGATAAAGCGAACAAACGTTCGCAGCCTTCGCCGAAGGCAAATATTTGTCTGCACACTGTTTTTCACACCTCATTTCTAGCACACTCGGTGGACACGCGAGGTGCGCAAATAAAATTTTGATTCTATACCAATGACATCACGCACATCGCGCACGCTTGGGTCTTGCGCCGGAGTCATGGCCGACAAACATCTGGCTCATGACAAGCGACAGTGAATTTGATCAGCTCCTCCGTCTCAAGGTCGGCAGGATCGGCGATCGAGGCAAGCGTGCGGCTCGATCCGCACCTTCCTTCACTGAGCTGGCATTGCGCAGCGTTGCCAGGCACGGCGGCGATCCCCGGCGCATCGTAAAGAACTCCGTCGGATCAGGGCGGCCTGCCAGAACGGGCCGTTTCAACGCGCGTGGACGGGGCGCCAGGATCGTCGCGACGCTTCCAAAGAAACCCGCCTGGAGCTTCGACCCCGAGACCTGCATGCGGCACCGCGCTCGCCGTGTTGTCGTCAAGGCGCGGGTGGTGAAGATGCGCGGACCGAAAAGCCGGGCCGCCGCGGCTCACCTTCGCTACCTTCAGCGCGATGGCGTCACCCGGGACACGAGGGCGGGCGAGCTTTATTCGGCCTGGGAGGACAAGGCGGATGGCATCCAATTTGGGCAGCGTGGCCGGGACGACCGTCATCAGTTCCGGCTGATCGTCGCGGCAGAAGACGGCGCCGAGCTCGGCGACCTTCGCGATTTTACCAGGCGCCTGATGACGCAGCTCGAGCGTGATCTGGACACGACGTTGGATTGGGTCGCCGTCGATCACCACAACACCGGCCATCCCCACTCCCATATCGTGATCCGCGGCGTGACCGACGATTCCAAAATCCTCTATGTGGCCGGCGATTACATCGCCCACGGAATCCGCCATCGGGCGAGCGAAATCGTCACCCTGGAGCTTGGTCCGCAAACCGAATGGGAAGTTCAGCAGAAGCTCGGGCGTGAGGTCGACCAGGATCGGTTCACGCGTCTCGACCGTGCGCTCCTCCAAGAGAGAAACGAATCAGGCGTGCTCGATCTGCGGGCCGGTCATGAACAATCCTATCTTGCCGGAGCCAATCGGCAGCTGCTGATCGGCCGGCTGCGGAAGCTCGAGCGGATGGGGCTCGCCCGGGAGACTGAACCTGGCCGCTGGTCATTGTCGTCGGACCTGGAACGGACGTTGCGGGATCTGGGAGAGCGCGGTGACATCATCAAGACCATGCACCGCGCGATCACCGAGGGAAACCTGGCCCGCAGCACCGAGCGTTACGTCATCTACGACGGCGGCTCGACATCGCAGCCGATCGTCGGCCGCGTGATCGGAAAAGGCCTGGCCGGCGACGAGATGAGCGACCAACTGCATCTGGTCATCGATGGCACCGACGGGCGGGTCCACTATGTGGAAATGGCTGAGACAAGCGTCCGCGATATTGCAACGGGCAGCATTGTCGAGGTCGGACGCGCGGCCGCACAATCGCACGCCGCCGATCGGACCATTACAGAGCTGGCCCGCCGCAACGATGGCATCTACCGGCCCAGCCAGCATCTGGATTTTGCCCACGCCAATGTACGTGTGCCCGGCGGCAATCACGAAGGCTATGTCGAGGCGCATGTCCGCCGGCTCGAAGCGCTGCGCCGTGCTGGAATCGTCGAGCGGATCGACACCGACCATTGGCATATCCCGGAAGATTTCGAGCGTCGGGCGCTTGCCTACGACGCGCCGCGCACCCGGCAGCTCGCGGCTCGCACACAGTCGGCTGTCGGTCTTGACGCTCAGGTCACCGCGAACGCTGCAACGTGGCTCGACCGGGAAATGACCTCAGGGACGCCGTTGTCGCTCGCAGGCACCGGCTTCGGCACGGACGTGCGCGATGCCATAGCAGCCCGCAAGCGATGGCTCGTGGACCAGGGACTTGCGCGGATGGATGGCAACAGAACATTTCTCCGGGGTGACCTGCTTGACGTCCTAGCCCGGCGCGAGCTGCAGCAGGTCGGCCAGAAACTCGGCGCCGAACGCAACACTCCGTTCCGCATGATGGCTGAAGGTGAACGCATCACCGGCACCTACAAGCAAGCGATCGAGCTCGTCAGCGGCAAGTACGCCCTCGTCGAGAACGCATATGAGTTCACGTTGGTCCCGTGGCGGCCGGTAATCGAGAAGGAACTTGGACGCCAGGTCACGGGCATCATGCGCGGTGACGGTATTTCCTGGGAATTTGGTCTCAAGCGTGGGCTTGGGATCGGTCTGTAGGAGGCATCGGCTGTGCAGGCCTGGCAGGCAGCTGGAATCCGCCGATCCATTGGAGACGGCTCGCAGGACTACAGCTCCTGCCCCGCGTGGGTGGAACGAGTGATGACGGCTCGCAACCGCCGTCTACCCCTCGCGGCATGTCCTCAAGAAAAATAAATTTCGGGCACTCCGAAGCTTCCTCACGTCGGATGACGTTGGCTGAAACTTCGTCAAGTTGGACCAAATTGGAGCCCTCGTTCAGGCTGACGGAATGCCTGCCATTGACGGCCTGGATTCCAGCGATCAATGCTGGACTCGATCGGTCGACGACGGTCGCGGGCGATGTTCAAGAGTTCCGGCAAGTACGAGATTGCCAGCGTGTACTCGCTCGCATCAGCAACGCGGGGCGCGACATCGAGGGCGTCGGACGACACCGATCTGGCTGCGGTGGTCTCTGATCAGAGACCAGTCACTCACAAATTCATCGGCTTGCGCCCAACGCGCCGACGGCACTCGGCTGAGGCGCCGTTCACGTTCCTGTTCAGCGACAGTTCCTCCCATCCGTTTGCGACCACAAACTGCACGCAAAAAACGCGGCAAACGAATCGCTCCGTTCGCTCCAAAACAACAATTTGTTGTATTCCCACTCAGCGTAGTACTGCAGCGTAGATTATCGCACAGATGTCGTCTTGAATCTCTCCGCTGCAGCGCGCATACGACCGGTAGAGGGCGCAGTCATTCACGGGATGCCAGAATGCCCAAAGGAGGCGATGAAATGAACATCTCGACTACTCAACAGACACAACCCATACAAAACCCGAACGGCGGTGCTGACAATCTCGATCCGCTGACCGTTACTGTTTCGACAGCGGTCAAGCTCACCGGTCTTGGCAGAACGAAAATTTGGGAAATGCTCAAGGTTGGCAAAGTCGAGAGCGTTCGGGTTGGCAGGCGCCGCCTCGTTGTTTACTCAAGCCTCAAGCGCCTGCTCGAGCCGCAGCCCGCCAGGAAACCGGCCAAAAGCCAGATCTGGTAGCCCGCTCGAAGAATCGCCTCACCTGAAAGACTGCGTTCAGGCTGATCGGAAATCAGTAAGCCAAGCGGGCATCAGTTGGGGAGGTCACCCCGGCATCTGGCTGGCTTGCGAAGATCCGGCAAGATAATTCGCGACATGGACTCACGACGCGCTGGAACGAACAGCGCATCGGCAACCGAGAGATTTGCGCCCCCGACGCAACGTTTGGCGCCAGAACGCATGGTGCAAGGGATGACACATATCCCTACCAACCCATCTCTAGGCCCCTGTGTAGAGTCCCCAGATCAGATGGATCGAAGGTTAAACGGGCTCGGAGGTCGCAAGGAAGCCGGAGGCGGGTCAACGCCCACTGCTCAACGAATGCGCATTGCGACTGCGTCGGTAGCGGAGTGGGACGATTTCGCCGAATCAAATGCTGCCGCTGATCGAATTATCGTCGAGAACGACGAGAACGCACTGTACGACGAACTGGCCGCCTTATCGCCTGCCCAGTACGGCAAGCGCCGTCAGGCCGCAGCCGAGCTCCTAGGCATCGGCGTTACATCGCTCGACGAAGAGATCAAGCTTCGACGCAAACGGATCAAGGATGCGTCGTCCGATGACAGCGTGCCAATCGCGGCCTGGCAGGTCGAGCCATACGACGAGGCTGTAACAGCCGGCGAACTGCTCGAGACTTTGACACAGACCTTACGGCGTCACGTGGTCCTACCTCCCCACGCTGACCTGACGATTGCGCTGTGGGTTCTGCACGCCTGGACCCACGACGCCTTTCCGATTTCACCACTGCTGGCGATTGTCTCACCCGAGAAGCGCTGTGGAAAGAGCACGGTACTCAACTTGTTGAACGCGATTTCGCCACGGGCGCTCCCGAGTTCGAATATAACGACCGCGGCCCTCTTCCGATCTATCGAAAAATGGCGCCCGACGCTGTTGATCGATGAGGCGGACACCTTTCTGGGCGAGAACGACGAACTGCGCGGTGTGCTGAACAGCGGACATTGCAGGGCGTCCGCATTCACGCTTCGGTGCACTGGCGAGGATCACGAGCCAAAACCATATCGGACGTGGTCGCCGAAGGTGATCGCGATGATCGGAAATCTGCCGGAGACGTTGCTCGATCGGTCGATTGTAATCAGGATGCGCCGCAGAAAGGC
>Ga0187783_10000866_pt1 | contig 22225 bp, 18 predicted proteins | sample 1015_SJ02_MP02_2_FD_132471 | JGI IMG/M metagenome (GOLD analysis project Ga0187783, IMG submission 132471) | Tropical peat soil microbial communities from peatlands in Department of Meta, Colombia - 1015_SJ02_MP02_20_MG | ecosystem: Environmental > Terrestrial > Soil > Wetlands > Peat | place...
ATCGCCCTGCGGGTGCCCCCGTGTCAGCCGCTGCACACCCTGACGCGTGTCGAATTGCGACGCACACACCTGCAGGTCGGCGACGACGGCGTAGACGCACAAGCACCCGGAGCCGCAGTGACGCCAACCAACGGCGCGCGCGTATCGGCCATCGGCGCCGCAGCGCACCCCGACGGGGACGCCAAAGATCGCCCGCACGTCGAACATAGCCCTTGTCAATCTACAGCGTCTCGCCGGCGCTGCTAAATCGCTTGGAATCGACCCCACTTACTGGGTCGCCATCACGGCACTGCGCCTCGCCTCGATCTGATCAATTGCCGCAACCACGGCGTCGAAGGTAAGCAGCGTCGAGGCGTGCCGCGCCTTGTAGTCGCGCACGGGCTCAAGAACCGCGATGTCCGCCCACTTGCCGTCCGGCGGGCGACCGTTTTCCTTCAGCATTCGGCGCACCACGTCGCGCAATTCCCGCAGTTCTCGCGCGTTTGAGCCCACCACGTGGTGGGCCATGACCGATGAGGAGGCTTGTCCGAGCGCACAGGCTCTGACCTCATGAGCAAAGTCGGTCACAACGTCGCCCCGCATCACGAGGTCGACCGTCACGGTCGAACCGCACAGCTTGGAATGCGCCGTGGCACTCGCATCGGGACTCGCCAACCGTCCGAGCCGCGGGATATTGCCGGCGAGCTCGAGAATGCGGCGATTATAGACCTCATCAATCATGAATATTTACCGCTCCGAAAGTGACCTCGGCGGCTGATTGCTTCGGCAACGACACGGACTATATAGGCATTGCCGGGCCGGCAGGAAACACCGGGCCCCGAGCCTGCGGTCCTCGGGGAGGGCCTCAGATTAGTGGAAGGGAAAGCGGCGTCCATCCCATCAGCCCTAGATGCCCGATGAGTGACGTGGCCACCCCCGGTGACCGCCGGTAATCCGCATGAACCAAGCGGCCGGTCGAACGGAGAGACCCCATGGACGCCCTTTTGAAGTCGTTTCCCAAGTCCCCGCTCGGCGAGCATGATCGTGCCGGCTCGGCGCCGGCAAAGCCGCGACCCTCCCGCGAGGATGCGGAAAATGCGGTACGCACCCTGATCGCGTATGTCGGCGACGACCCGGATCGGGAAGGATTGCGCGAGACGCCGCCGCGGGTGGTCAAGGCTTATGAGGAGTTCTACCGCGGCTACGGCCAAGCACCGGCCGCCGTGCTTGATCGCACCTTTGCCGAGATGGGCAGCTACGACAATTTCGTGCTCATTCGCGACATCGCGTTTTTCTCGCACTGCGAACACCACATGGCCCCGTTTGTTGGAAAGGCGCACATCGCCTACTGGCCAGTGGATCGCGTTGTGGGTCTGTCGAAACTGGCGCGTCTGATCGACATCTATGCGCGCCGCCTGCAGACCCAGGAGCGATTGACCTCGCAGATCGCCGAGGCGATCGACGAATTTCTGGCGCCGCGGGGAAGTGCGGTCATGCTTGAGGCGGAACATATGTGCATGACCATGCGCGGCGTTCAGAAACCCGGCGTCGGTACTGTCACCACACAATTCACCGGAAGCTTCCGTGATGATTCGCAGGAGCAGCTTCGTTTTCTGACGCTGGTTCGCGACGCGACACGCTGAAGCACTCGCCCTCACACCTTCGTGACAGCAGCTCCGGGGGGCAATGAGAGCAGCGTTTCTGCCTGAGCGAGTTTCAGACTTTGCCTGATCATACGAGGTCGGAAGTGTCCGCTCCAAACGATGCCCTCCCGTCCGACCGATCGACGGCCGATCGCGAAGAAGGAGAGGTCCTGACCCCTAAATTCGGTCCCGACGGACTTATCACTTGCGTGGCCACGGACGCTGCCAGCGGCGAGGTGCTGATGGTCGCGCACATGAATGACGCTGCCCTGACAAAGACCATTGAGTCGGGCGAGGCATGGTATTTCAGTCGCTCCCGCCACCGTCTGTGGCGCAAGGGCGAGACCTCCGGCCATCATCAGCGAGTGATCGAGATGCGGATCGATTGCGATCAGGACGCAGTCTGGATCAAGGTCGAACAGATCGGTCAAGGTGCCTGCCACACGGGGCGACGATCCTGTTTCTACCGCGCCGTGCCGCTTGGGTCGGCTGGGGGTCCGGTCGCACTGGAATTCTCCGAGAAGGAACGCGCGTTCGATCCGGCCGCCGTTTACGGCAATCGCGATGAAACAGGCGTTCCTTGACGTGATATCAAGGATGGTGTCCGTTCGCGCGTGGCGCTGGCTGATGGATGCTCGATGTTCATCGCGTAACGGGCAAAACTCGCAGCTCTTGATCGGGCGGCTTCTGGGCTCCGTGGCTCATCCACCTTCCGCGCGCCTGGGCCTTGGGGCTGAGGCTTCGGCTCAATCCCAAGCCATCGTTTTGTTCGGTCGATGAACTCCCGACGGCTTTTATTGTTGCGGACCGCAGTACCGGCAAGCAAAATTTCGCTTTGTCACCGGGTTGTTGTCATGCCCCGAAAGGCTCGACTGCGTGGAAGGAGGCGCGTACAAGGTCGGTCTTCTATCGGCGGGTCAGCGAACGTCGATATGTGGGCCGACCGGAAGCCAATCTACCGCAACGTCGTTCAGCAAAAGCCTGCCATATTTCCGATACGCGGCGCCCAGAACCTCAAGGGATCGGCATGCCGAATTATGCTCTCGCCATCGATATCGGTGGCACGTTCACCGACGTCGTCTTGCGCGATGCTACTGGCGCTACCTTGGTCGACAAGACTTTGACGACACCCGAGCAGCTCGAAATCGGCTTCTTTCGAGCGGTCGACGCCATATTGGCGAGGGCACACATCACCCCGGACGCGGTCGATGATGTCATCGTGCATGCCACCACCATTGTCACCAATGTTGTAATCGAGCGGCGCGGTCCAAAAACGGCGCTGATCGTGACCGAGGGATTCCGCGATGTCCTGATCATCCGCGATGAACATCGCTATGAGATGTTCGATCCCCAGATTGAATTTCCCGAGCCATTGGTGCCCCGTGATTTGACATTTGGGATATCGGAACGCGTGCTCGCCTCCGGCGAGGTATTGCGCCCATTGGATCTGACCGCGGCTCACGCGTTGATCCAGACGCTCAAGCAGCGTGGCGTCGTGTCGGTCGCAGTATCGTTACTCAATTCTTACGCCAATCCGATCAACGAACGGACCTTGCGAGAGCTCATTGCGACCCATGCCGGCGAACTCCACGTCTCGATCTCGTCTGACGTGGCCCCTCAGATCCGTGAATATCCGCGCACGTCGACGGTCGTCCTCAATGCCTACACGCTGCCGGTCGTGCGGCCCTATCTTGAGGGGTTGTGTAGGGGGCTCCAACAACGTGGATTTGCTCACGCCCCGCTGATCATGCTCAGCAATGGCGGTGTGGTCGGCGCCGACGTGGCCGCACGTTTACCGGTGCGCATGATCGAGTCCGGTCCAGCCGCAGGGGCGCTCGCCGCCAGCTACTATGCCGAACGTCTCGGCCTTGACCGGCTGCTATCCTTCGACATGGGGGGAACAACCGCCAAAGCGTGCATCCTCGAGGACCGGCAGCCACTGGTCACCGGCACTTTCGAGGTTGATCGGATCTATCGATTTAAGGCGGGCAGCGGGCTGCCAGTGATGATTCCGTCGATCGATATGATCGAGATCGGTGCGGGCGGAGGCAGCATCGCGTCGGTGAGCAAACTCAATCTGCTCAAGGTCGGCCCCAAGAGTGCCGGCTCGACGCCGGGCCCGGTTGCCTACGGCCGCGGTGGTCTGGAGCCGACCGTAACCGACGCCGATCTGGTCCTCGGCTATCTCAGCCCCGAAGGCTTTCTCGGCGGCGAGATGAAGCTTGACGCCGCCGCGGCCGAACGCCAGCTCGCACGGCTTGCCTCTCAACTCGGTACGGGTGTGCGCGAAGCTGCCGCCGGCATTTATCGTGTGGTCGGTGAATCCATGGCCGCTGCCGCCCGCGCCCATGCCACCGAGCGAGGCGTCGATTATCGCGGCCTCCCACTGTTCGCTTTCGGTGGGGCCGGCCCGGTTCATGCCTGCTATGTGGCCGACCTGCTTGACAGCCCACTGGTGATTTACCCACCGCTTGCGAGCGTGCTCTCCGCGTTCGGCACACTTGTGACGCCGCCGCGTCTCGACGTAGCGCGAGGTGCGCTGTCACGGCTCTCAGCGCTCGATTGGGACGAAGTCGATGCCATCGTCACTCAGCTGGTGGCCGAGGGGCGCGGTGGCCTTGCCACGGCCGGATGCGCAGCCGACGAAATGGAGGTCCGGTTCGGCGCGGATCTCCGCTATTTTGGCCAGCAGAACGAGTTGACTATTAGCTTCGACGCCGACCCGCGCAACAGACGTGACGTCGAGTGGCTGCGTGAGCAATTTGAGCAGGCCTATGAGAAACTCTACAAGTTGCGGCTGCCTGACGTCGATGTGGAGGTGGTTATCTGGCGGGTCACCGCGATTGGGCTGATCAGAATGCGCGACGGCAAGGTCGAGCTGGCGCGCTGGCCGGCCGCCGCCGCCGTCACTCGAACGGCACGTTTTGATGGCCACGACGTCGCAACGCCGGTCTATCGGCGGGGTGACCTCGCTGCCGACCAGATTCTGATGGGGCCCGCCATCATCGAGGAGCGCGATACCACGATTATCATCCTGCCGGGCTGGAAGGCCCAGGTGCACCCGACCGGTTGCATCATGGCGAGCAAGGAGCATGCCTCGTGAACGGCATCGAACTCGAAATCCTCTGGAGCAATCTCATCAGCATTGTCAGCGAGCAGGCGAGGGCGCTCCAGCGTATCGCCTTCAGTCCGGTCGTGCGTGAAGCCGGTGATCTCGCTAATGCCTTGTTCGATCGCCAAGGGCGGATGCTGGCGCAGGCGGTGACCGGAACGCCGGGCCACATCAACTCACTCGCCGCCGCCGGACGTCACTTTGTCGAAGCGTTTCCGCCCAACACGCTTCATCCCGACGACGTTCTGATCACCAATGACCCTTGGCTGTCCGCCGGACACTTCTTTGATATCACCGTCATGCTTCCGGTCTTTCTCGACGACCGGCTGATCGCATTTTTCGGCTCGACGATCCACCATACCGACATTGGCGGCTACGGCGTTGGCGCGGGTGCCCGCGACGTTCATGAGGAAGGACTGTGGATCCCGCTGCTCAAGCTCTACGAGGCAGGTCAGCCAAATGCAGTGCTCCACCAGATCATTCGACGCAATGTCCGCACGCCAGACCACGTGTTCGGCGATCTCGCTGCCCAGATTTCGAGCGCGCGTATGGCGCGTGAGCGTCTCACCGCCCTGCTCGATCGTCACGGCCTGCGCGACCTCGACACTCTAGCCGAGGCGATCATCACCCGGTCGGAAATCGCCACACGGGAATCGATCCGCAAGCTCAAGGCGGGCACCTATCACGGCGAAAGCCTGTTTGATGTCCCGGGCGGCGATGTTGTGTGCTTGAGGACGGCTGTCACCATCGATGCCGAGCAAGGTACGATCCTGATTGACTTCGCGGGCAGCTCGGGATCGAGCCCGTACGGTATCAATGTTGTGATGAACTATACCCATGCCTACAGCACCTTCGCCATCCGCTCATGTCTCGATCCGGACCTGCCGAACAACTTTGGAAGTCTCGCTCCCATTAAGGTCGTGGCCCCGCCAGGTTGCATCGTCAATTGCCAATATCCCTCGCCGGTCAACGCTCGGCATGTCGTTGGCATGTATGTGCCCATGCCCATTCTCAAGGCGCTTTCGCACGTCATGCCGCAACGTGTTCTCGCCGAGGGAGCCGGCGCGGTCTGGACAATGCAGATTCATGGACGTCATGCCGATGGCTTGCCCTTTACGAGCTCGATGTTCAATTATTCCGGCGGTATGGGCGCGCGTCGGACCAAACCGGGTCCGGATGCCACCTGTTATCCAACCGGCGTGGCGGCGGTGCCGCTCGAGGTTATGGAAGCCTCATTGCCGATCCTGTTTGCACGCAAGGAATTGCGAGCGGGCTCCGGCGGTGACGGCACCATGCGTGGCGGCGAGGGCCAGATCATCGAATTTGCCATGCGCACCGATCAACCTTGGCTGCTAAACGCAGTGACCAGCCGAATGGTGCACGCCGCGGAGGGCTTGCTCGGGGGCAAGGCCGGCGCCCCCGGTCGGTTTCTCATCAACGGCGAGCCGGCCAGCAGTGCACGCAAGCTCACGATGCAGCCCGCCGACCAAGTGACGATCGAAACGCCCGGGGGAGGCGGATATGGTGAGCCGGCACCCTCATGTGAAGCATAGCGGGCACGTGTGCGCGGCCCTATTCGGCCTGGTCATAGGCTGCGATCTTCCACGACCCGTCCGGCGTCTTGGCAAAGCACAGTCGCTCGCTGACAAGCGCGCGAGCCGATGCGGCTGGAATCCAACCGGACTTGCCCGACGGCAGCAGGACCTCGAGATGGGTGGGCGCCGTCGAGGGCTTGTCGGCTGAAGCTTCGGGATAAACGCTGAGAACCGGAAGCGCGACCGTGCCGACCTTGGCGATCGGCGGTCCGGTGTCGCCCGGAGCCTTGGCCACACTGGTCTCGGCGAGGGTGAAGTACCAGTCGGCCTCGTCGTCCGGGCCAGCGATGGCTTTGCGCGCCTGTTCAAAGGCCTGTTCATCGACAACACTGGCTCCGATCGGACCGCAGACCAGATTGCCGCTGTCGTTGGCTGCGTAGAAGGTCCCGTCAGCCGCAAAGGCTTGAAGCGCTTCCCAGTAGGGTCCGTTCTCAACCGGGCCGTCGACGTCCTTGCCGAGCTCCCGGAAGCCAAAGACGACCTTGAAGTTGTGCAGAGCGTTACGTCCCAAATCGAATTCGATTGTCGGCTCGTTTTGCGCGGTCCACAGGAAGGTGGGACCGACCAGAGTGAACATGGCAGCAGCATCCTTCTTGGCCGCCGCGTCGGCGAAGGCCTTGTGCATCGCCTCAAACGCCGGGTCAGGCTTATAAACAGCGGCCACCTCGACCTTGATCTCCGGATAGGCCACCTTTTTGATGGCGGCGGCGGGCGTGGCGACCAATGCGGCGACCGCCACGAGGCCCGCCCCGAATACGCAAGCACGCATAGAGAATTCTCCTTTTAGCTAAAACCGCATCCCAGGATGCATCGCTGTCCGCCGCAAGCCGGGCGGCCAGGTGAGCACACCACCTGCAGTCCCCTGCGACAGCCCGCGAAGAGGCAGACGCACATCCGAGTTCGAGACAAGGAGGGACGACCTCATCGCGGTCGCGCTGTCGCCGACCAGGTCGGTTGATCCTGTCGCAAGACGGATCTCCTCGCCCGAAGCTGAATACCTTTCTGTTGCATTTTTATGATGTTTGACGAGTATCGCGCAGGCGGTACCGCCAAACGCCGGGCGACTTTCGATACTTGTTATGAGACCAACCGCTGGCGACATGATGTGAGTGCTTCGCTGACAGATGGTACGGCGGCTTGGTCGCGCCGCCGGCCACAGTGGTTCAACTCTGGTTAGCTTGGATACGACCGCCCGCGACGAGTCCATGTCACGCCAGCCCGGCTGCCCGAGCCCTTGCCAGGACCTGCTTGGCCTGCTCAAGATGCGGCCGGTCGTACATGACACCGTCGATGCCGACCACGCCGGCGGCCGGTTGGGCCGTAAACGCCGCAACAATCGCCGTTGCACGCACAATCGCCGTCTTGGACGGCGTGAAGACCTCGTTGATGATTGCTACCTGCGAAGGATGAATGGCGAGCTTCCCGGTGAAGCCGTCGCGACGGGCTTGCTCGGCATCGCGGCGCAGGCCCGCGCCATCCCGAAAATCAACATACACAGTGTCGATGGCCTGCACCCGGGCGCTCGCTGCGGCGGCCAGACAAAGGGTACGGGCCAGGCGAAACGGTTCGGTCAAGCGGCCTCGTTCGTCGCGGTTTGTCTCGGCACCCAGTTCGGTGGCGAGATCCTCGGCTCCCCAGGTTAAGCCGCGCAAACGAGTGCTCGCTCCCGCATAGGTTCCGGCCACGAATAGAGCAGCGGCAGTCTCAGTAGCCAGCGCAACGGTCTCGATGACACGATCCGGCAGGCCGAGCAGTGCTTCGCGGGCCGAAAGCTTGGCATCGAGATGCACGATCGACGGCCCCCCTTCGGCCTTGGGCAACATGATGGCATCGGGCCTCCCGCCAAGCACCACGTCAAGATCGGCGTCGGTCAGATTGGTCGCAAGTCCGTTGACGCGCACCAACAGCCGCGGACGGTTCGTCGCTGCAGCGACCTCCTTGAGGAAGGCAAGTGTCGTCGTCCGCGCCTCGACCTTGCGGTCAGGAGCAATCGAGTCCTCAAGGTCGAGGATGAGCGCGTCGGCACCGGCTTTGAGGCCCTTTTCGAGCTTGCCGGGGCTGTCGCCGGGGACGAACAGAAAGGAGCGCATCGATGAACCCTTGTCCATTGTGTTGCCGAACGTCACCGCCGGGCGCGTCACGCCGGTCGGGCCGAACAGATTCCAAGGTATACCTTGCAACCAAACTCCGGATGAGGCGATCTGCTCGAGGTCGGTCAGATCACTCGGGGCGTTTGCGCATGAAAGCCTGACGCCGACATTCGGCAACCAGCGTGTTGTCCTGATTGTATGCCCGATGCAGGAACTCGACGATACCCGCATTCGGTCGAGAATTGGATTGACGCTTGCCAATCACCTCGGTGGAAACGTGCACGGTATCGCCTTCAAACAGTGGGTGAGGGAATTTGACATCGGTCATCCCCAGGTTGGCAATGGTGGTGCCCACAGTCAGATCATTGACCGAGATGCCGATCATCAAGCCCAGCGTGAACAGCGAATTCATCAGTGGCTTGCCCCACTCGGTCTCCTGTTCGCAAAAGTGTCGGTCGATATGCAGCGGCTGCGGATTGAGCGTCATGTTGGAAAACAACATGTTGTCCATCTGCGTCACAGTGCGGCTCAACCGATGCTCGACGACCTGTCCGGGCACGAAATCATCAAAATAAAGGCCGCCGCGAGGATGGCGGGGGACGGGGATCTGATCCATTGCTGTCTCCGCGAATCAAACGGGAACGCCTGTCGGCTTCCGGTTTGAGTCCCTCAGGAATGCTGGGCGTGCGAACCACGCTAACCGGTCCCGCGCGCCAATGGGTTGGCAATTCTTTGGCTTTTTCAGCGCGTTGTCCAGCAACGGATGTGCCCCCGCGCGCGCGTTCGGGCGACAACTCTTTCCCGGTTGCAAGCCCGTCGGTATTGCGGGTGCCCGTTGCACGCTGACCCAGGGATGTCCGTCGGTCCTGGACGCACCCCGCAGCCCGCTTCCTCCCGGTTGGTGAATCACTCGACGGGCGTGGAGAAGATCCGCGGTCGCGGGCCCTCGGCCAGAGGCCGGTGCCAAACAAGGACGAGACCATCGCGATGATTTTGGCGCCTGTCGCGGAACCGCCAGGCCCTGGCGGGAACCGGTCCGCTGGCAGCCTCGGATCAGTACTGCTGCGGGGCCACGCCTTCTACAGCATAGCTGGAAATATCCCGAGCCGACGTCAGGGCGAGTTCCTTGACTTTCAGGTACTCCGCCGAACGGCGCCACCGGACGGCGTCCTCCATGCTCTGAAAGGTGATGACAACGATGCGCTGCGGGTCCTCGCCCGCGAAGGCTTCGGTCCTGCCACCGCGCACCAGGAAGCTTGCGTGATAGGGCACCAACGTAGCCGGAACCGCATCTATAAACTTTTTATATCCGGAGGGGTCCGTCACATAGATATTGGAGATTACATAGGCCGGAGGTGACTTGTTTTGTTGAGCGTACAAGTTCGGATTAGCGGGACCGACGATCGCCATCCCGGCGAGCAGCGCCAAGGCAAGCTTTTCCTTCGTTCTCATCGACCCTCTCCGATCGTCAATCGCGCTGGCGGGTTTGGACCTTAGGGCAGTGATACACCATGTCGCTGCCCTCGTTGTTAATCGAAATTCGTCCCGCAACCACGCTCTGTTCAATTCCGGTCATTACCTTCAGTTGAACTCAAGGTGGTTCGACCCGGACCTCCAGCGACAACACACTGCTCCGACGGCCTCGTCAGGCACGCCGCCGGACCAACATGATCTGAAAAGATTCATGAGCCGAATTTGTGGCTCGATTTCGGGTAGAAATGCCGGTGATGCGCAGGTGAGACACCCGGCCACAGTGCCTCCGTGAGCTGCCTGAGTCGGCCGGGCCGTGCCACTCGACATTGTCGACGTTTGCACAAGACGGCATCGCGCCGCACCAAGTTTGAGCAGATTCAGGCGCGTGATCGGTTGGCCGGGATGGTCCCTCGCTGCAAGTCGTCCGACTTGTGTCGATCTGGCACGATTGGTCGCTGTCGGGCGGCTCTTCTTAACACCTCATTTACCATGCCGGGCCATGCTGTGACGCGACGGCGAAGCGCAGCCAGGGGCCGCTTTGGAAAACTGATCCGTCGAACGGCAAGGCATGTTCTTCGACGTCACGAGCGATATCGGATCGAACATAACCAATGCTATTCGCCAAGCGGCGGAGGCGACCGGCGCCGGATTCGATTACCTGCTCAAGACAGCGCTGCGCGAATCCAATCTCGATCCGAACGCCAAGGCCACCGGTTCGAGTGCCGGTGGCTTGTTTCAGTTTGTCGACCAGACCTGGCTGGAAACGCTCAAGGAGGCTGGGCCGCAGCTCGGCTACGGCAGCTATGCTGATAGTATCGTCAAGACGCCGTCCGGCCACTATGCGGTGCCGGATCCGACCATGCGCCAAGCCGTCATGCAACTGCGCTATGATCCCACCGCCAATGCCGCCATGGCGGGAGCGTACACCGCCCGCAATGCCATCGAGTTGGCCTCCGGACTCGGTCGCAAGGCGACCGACGGCGAACTTTATATTGCGCACTTCCTCGGGGCAGCCGGCGCCGTGAAGTTGATCTCGGCGGCCAGCCAGACGCCGGATGCCAGCGCCGCAGATCTCTTTCCTGACGCCGCACGTGCCAACCGCTCCATCTTCTACGACAAGCAGGGCTCCCCACGCAGTGTCGGCGATGTCTATGGCGCACTCGTCGCGCAGCATCAGGCAGGCGGCTCTTCGAGCACCCCCGCACCAGTCGTGACCCCGACAACGCTACCCTTCGGCCTGTTCGGCCAGGACACGCGGCTGGTCAACCGGGACTCGACACCGGTCTTCCACGATCTGTTTCAAAACCAACCGCGTGGCCCAATCTCGCCCCTGGTGGCGGCATTGTGGGGTGACAGCCCGACTACGGGACCTTTGCTGTCCAATCCGGTCACGCCGGGTGACACACCCAACGGAGCAAACAAGCCCATTGGCGCCCCGGGAGCACCGCTTGATCTGTTCGGTTTCCTGCGCCAGGAGATTCGCGACGCCAATAAGCCCGGCGCCTAAGCGCCTAGATTGGTGCTGTCCAATCGAATCGTCATTCAATCAAATCGACGCTCGATCAGGTCTTTTCTCCGTCAGCTCCCACTCAAATTTGGTGTTCCGTCTGCAGGCCCATGTACGACATTGTCGATCCAATCCCGGGTTTGCGGTCAACGATTTGTTAAGCGGGCGCCGTTAACCTTTCACCATCGATCCGGTCCACTGCCGCGCAAATCTCGAGGCTGTTGCAGCGTAACGAGAGAGCGGCCTCGCCGGCGGACCCATCGCGTCAGTACCAGTTCAATCAGCATGCGTATCGATCGCAAGATCTTGCGTCGCAGGGAACCTCCTGCGTGCAGATATGACGTATTGGTCCAAGCATGATCGTTCGTCACTTTCTCCACTGGATTCGCACCGCATCCCCGGACGCGCGCGCAGACGCAACCGGCGCACTGGCGCGCGCTTATCTATATTCAGATCTCAGCCCCGATGACCGTCTGGCAGCGGAGGGGGCGATGATCATGCAGCTTGATGATCCCGACCTGGCTGTGCGACGTTCGCTGGCCGAGGCGCTTGGCGCCTCTCCGGAGGCTCCCCGAGCGGTCATCCTCGCGCTCGGCGATGATCTGCCCGAGATCGCCGCTATCGTGCTGGAGCGCTCGCCGCTGTTCACCGAGCTCGAACTCGTTGATTTAGTCGGCTCCGGCGAATTGCTGGTCCAGGTGGCTGTTGCACGCCGCGCCAACCTGCAACGGTCGGTCTGCGCGGCCATCGCCGAAGTCGGCGCCGCCGAGGCCTGCATCGCCCTGATCGAGAACGAAGAGGCCGATATTCTCCCGTTCTCCGTCGCCCGAATGCTCGAACGGCATGGCGAACTCGGCGCCATCCGTACCGGCCTGTTGGGTCGAAAGAATCTACCCGCAGTATCGCGTCAGGCGCTGGTGGCCAAGCTCTCGGAGATTCTTGCCGGATTCGTTTCCGAGCGTGATTGGCTCGAACCGCAACGCGCCGAGTGCGCGATCCGCGAAGCCTGCGAGAAAGCGACCGTTGCGGTGGCCGCCGACTCAGCGAGCGCCGAGCTAAAGCCGCTGGTGCAGCAGCTCTCCGAGAGCGGGCGGCTCACCCCCGGGCTGATGCTGCGCGCGCTGTTGTGCGGCAACGTTGAGTTCTTCGAGCAAGCCCTTATCCAGTTGTCCGGCCTGCCACCAGCGCGAGTCGCCGCGCTGGTTCACGATCGCCACGGCACCGGGCTGCGCGCCCTGTGTTCCCGGGCAGGGCTGCCGGCTTCTATTTATCCAGCCTTTCGGGCGGCGCTTGGCGCAATGCACGAGGTCGGATTCCTGGCGGAGACCAGTGGTCGAGCCCGGCTCAAGCGCCGGATGGTTGAGCGTGTACTCACCCTGTGCGAGGGAAGTAGCTCGGACGACGTGATGCCCCTGCTGGCGTTGCTGCGACGGTTCGCCACCGAAGCCGCGCGTGATGAAGCGCGCCTGCTGTGTCACGAACTTGTCGCCGCGTAGCCGCCGTTGAGACCGGGCAGCATCTCAAAATCGTGTCCAAAGTGCCTCCTTGGCTGAGCCACCACCGTCGACTGATCGAGGGCCGCTGATTTGCGCTGCTATTGAAGCCGGCTCTTGCAGTCGCGGCTTGGCTCGACGCTTTTGATTTCAAGTGTGGCACCCCCGTGCTGTTTTGCTCTGTCGGTTTGATCACGGGCAGAATTCATTGATGATGGTGCTCATCATTATCAGTCAGGCAACGGTTGTCTCCAGCCTGGTTTTCGCCGCTCGGGCTTGGCGGGCTGCGTTTGACGGTAACCGCGGTCCGCCGACAGTTTCTTTCGTGATCTGCCGGCCGGTGTATTCACGACCGAGTTTGGTTGTCCTTTTGAGCATCCGACTGCCGCAGCAGATAGCGCAGGCCGACTGCCAGCAGTACGAACCCCAGCACCAAACCAATCCAGCCAAGCAGACGCACTGCCTCCCGTAGATTGGAGATATGGGCGCCGAGATGAAACACGCCAATCGTCCACACTGACACCCAAAGCGCAGCCCCCAGTGCGTTGAACAGCACGAACCGCCACCAGCTCATCCCCAAGATGCCGGCCACCACCCCATTGAGCTGACGCAATACACTGACGAACCGCGCGAATACCACGGTCGCGGGACCGTAGCGTGCAAACGTTGCCTCAAGTTGGTCGAAGCGCTCGGCATTCATGCCGATCTTTCCGCCATACCGCAGCAGGACCGCTCGCCCGAGCGTCCGACCGATGAGATAGCCGATATTGTCGCCAACGACGGCGCCGAGCCACGAAAAAAACAAGAGCGACGCCAGAGAAATCTCGCCACGTCCAGCGAGCAGCGATCCGACGATAAGCAACGATTCCCCGGGTAGTGGTAGTCCGAGCGACTCAAGCGTCAGCACCAAAGAGATGGCCGCGACTCCGTAATGTCGGACGAAGGGTTCAAGATGGCCGAAAAGGTGAACAAACACAGCTCTTACCTAACGCCTTAGCATCGAATGTGTGACCTGGATTAAGCGATAGCGGGGCGGCGGCAACGCAGCTTGGCGAGTCGACCCCTGAGTGTATCTCATCCCCTGCACAGACCAAAATCCGGCGCCCAAGAGCACGCCCATCCAGAAATGGTTCCTCATCGGACAACTGGCATTCGGCTCGATCATACGAAACGTCGCAGGCATAAGTTTCGTGCTTTGCATGCGCTAAGCCATGCGCCAACCAGCCCAGCTTGCGAGCCGCTCGACGGACGTGGGGATCCAGATGCCGCCCGGATGGATGGAAGCCTGGCCCATGTCGCGGAATCCGCCGCCGAAGCGGCCGCATGCGTGGCTGCCGTCAATTTTTCTTTTGTTCGGTGGCGGAGGCGACCGCCGATGAGTCCGGATACGACTGGGTGATCAACCGAGTCCCGGCCACAATCAAAGCCAACGCCAGAACTACTCGCAATGCCGATTCCCTCATTCGGAAAGACATGAGACTACCGCACATGATCCCCGGCAGCGAACCCACCAGCAGGGCAGAAAGGATGTGCATGTCGACCGACCCGAGAAGCCAATGGCCAAGTCCAGCGACCAGCGTGAGCGGCACCGCGTGGGCGATGTCAGAACCCACGATCCGTACGGCTGGGAGGTTTGGATAAAGCAGGATCAGGGCGGTGACCCCGATGGCGCCGGCGCCCACGGACGAGATCGAGACGAGCACGCCCAGTACCGCACCAACCAGGATGGTGAGCCTCGCCGTTTGCTGCGGCGTGATGTCGCGCGCGCGGGCCGAATAGAATGCAACAATTTGCTGGCGGAAGATCAGCGATGCGGCCGTAAGGAACAGGACAATTCCAAGGGCAAGCGTGATCAGTTGCCGGGTCGTCGGACTGCTGACGCTAAACCACGAGAGGACGATCAGCGTCAGCGCCGTTGTCGGGACACTGCCCCACGCCAACCGCCGCACGATGACCCAATCAATGGTTCGGTTGAGACCGTGAACCAGACTGCCCCCGGTTTTGGTGGCAGCCGCATAAAGCAGATCGGTCCCCACCGCTGTGGCTGGATGGACACCGAACAGCAGAATCAGCAGGGGCGTCATCAACGACCCCCCGCCGACGCCCGTCAGCCCGACCAACAAACCGACCACAAAACCCGAGGCCGAGTAGGCGAAATCGACGGATTGAACGACTTCCATGCCTTGGTGTATCCGAGGATCAAACGCTAATTATATCACGACGACCGCCTGGAACGCGACCGGCCCGTCCACGCCAGGTCGAACGGTTTGCTGTCATCAGAGCCCCCGCTTGGCAGGCCCGGAGCACGTCCAAAATAGTGTCCAGTCGCCAAGCCCGACTCCGGAATCCGCCATCGGGTTAATTATCGTGGCAGAAGCCCGGACATCCCGAATGTCGCATCGCCATCGTTGATAAATCGTGGTCGGGACAATCGGACATTTTTCGAGCGCGATCGAGGCTTTGGTATGGGAGGAGGCGAATCACGTCAGCGTTGCAATGCGGACCGCGCGCCCCGCGGGCCTCGATCCCGGCCAAGCAAGGCGACCCCACGCCGCCGGTTCCCCAAGGACGACCGCCGCCGCCCATCACCGGCTAACGGCTGATGTCGTCGCGCGGGGCGAGGGGCGGTGCCAAAATGCCTTCGAGATAGTCGGGACGGTGGCGATTGACCTGCGCGAGGAATTCATCCGTAACCTGCCGCAGGCGGTTAGCCAGCTTCTCGGCATTCGATGCAGGATCGCCGCTGGTGTTGCGATTAAGAATGGCACGGATGCCATCGACATGCTGATCGAGCAGCTTGAGAGGGATATGCTTCGGATCGGGAGTATGTTCAATCAGTCGACACAGGCTTTCGGCGAGCGGCGTGATCAACGGGAAGCCGAATGTGTCGGCCTGCCCGCGGATATCGTGGGCAACGCGAAACAGCTCATCGCGATTGTCGGCCGTGAAGCCGGATGTCTGGACTTCGAGGCGAGCCCTCTCCAACCGCTGTAATTCCTGATGCATCCACTCGGTGAACTCGCTTGACAATTCCGCAAGCGCCCGCTCGGCCGCCGCGACCGGATCCAGATCAGCTGGATCGCTCGGTCGTTTGCGCACCACCGCTTTCTTGAGCGTGTTCGGCGGCGTGATGACCTCGTGATCGGCGTAGGTGGTCACCGCGGCATCTTTTTTGGAACCACTCATCGCTCACTTCTCTCCTGATTCTCAGGTCGGCGTCTTGACTTTGTCGAGCAACGGCTGCTGCCTGATGATGTCCGCCTTGCCGCCCTTGCGTCGTTCCGGACCGGCATAGTTCGGGTTGACGTTGCGACGCCGGTCTGGACCGAAATAGCTCCTGGTTCTGATGAAGGGACGAGGATTGACCACCACATTGAGGACGCGTTGATAAAGGCCCTTGGCTGAGATCGGTTTGGCGAGGAACTCAGTTACGCCCGCATCGCGCGCGGCAATCACCCGTTTCTTCTCGGAATGACCGGTCAGCATGATGATCGGCACATAGGGATTTGCATTGGCCCCAGGCTGGCGAATCATCTGAGTCAGTTCAAGGCCATCAAAAATCGGCATCGCCCAGTCGGTGAGCACGATATCAGGTTGATAGTGGGTGAAGGCCTCCAGACCGGCCGCGCCGTCCTCGGCCTCATAGACTTCACGAGTACCGAATCCGTGCAGCAGGGTGCGCAGAATGCGACGCATATGCGCATTGTCATCGATAATCAGGAAGCGCAGGCGGTTGAAGTCGACACGAATCATGGCGCTCACCGCAAGCAAGCTTCGCGCCCGCGTCGATCCGGGGCGCGCCGGGCCGATCCTTCAGCGCCTGCGTGTCGCAAGGCTAGTCACGGGCCGTTAAGGATGAGTAAAGAGTGTATGATAATATTTTCTAATGAATTCAATAAGTTAGCCTTGAAGGGAAGGAAACGTTAGTCGCTCATTAATGGCGGCGACGGAGAGGTCGCCGCTCCTGAGAGTGTGAACCGCTGACTTAGGTGGGGCGGGGTCCTCGAAAACCAGTTTCCAAATATGGGAATGAGGGGCTTGTCTCGGATGGATATCTGATGCGCCACAATCGCCATCTCGGAATAGCTGCAATTTTGCCGAGTGTCGGTCTCCGAGCCAAGGCACCCGATAATCGGGTCAGCGCGTTACAGATCATCGCTTCCGGATTGAGCAGCCAAACGATCTTTCGCTGATTTGCACTTGACTGCGTGCTTGTCTCAAGGGTGGTCGGGCCAACCGCAGGACACAGAAGCGCCGGTAGCGTTCTAGCGGAGCCACGGCCCAGCTCTCCGAGTTCTCAGGCCTCTTCCGGCTCGTACCAATCTTTGATTTCCTCTGGGCGCTGGCACATGTGAAGACCGTACTCGTCGATGTTGTGAATGGCGAACACGGGCGTTGCAACATCCGTCGCCACGAGTTTCCAATTCAACCGTCCCAGACTGTGCCGAAAAATTCCAGCGGTCGCAATCAAGGCGCGTCTATCATCCTTGTGGTGGAACAGATCGCATCGGCCGACGCCCATGAGCCATTTTCCTCAGCTAGATTTTGATGGCGGTGTGCTATGCGAGCAGATCTAGGGACGGGCTGGATGGGGGGCAGGCTTTTCAAGCTCCCGGTTCCGGGGCGGGAATATGAGCGTTTTGAGGTGAGTTACAAGAGTCCCTTCGTAGGGAAATACGCGTATTGACGAATCACGCCAGCGGTGCCGCGGGTTTTGTGGGCCGTTGGCGTCCAGACTCCTTTATTGGCAACTTTGTTCGCGACACCGTTACGTCATCTTGCCGGGCTGCCATGCGGTCCAGCCAAGCCCGCAGTGGCTGGTGCATGAATCCGCTTTACAATCACACCCTGAAGACGTCGCAGAAGTCACCATCGGACGTCGCAGTTCACTTCGTTGTCGGCCGATGCAGTGAAGTTTGATGATGCGCTACAGGAAGTCGCCGCAGTTGCTTGGATGAGCATTGCTCCGACATCATCTGGGCTGGCCGCGACGCAGAAGCTAACCTCGATGCTTCGAAAATGTTCGACCCAAATTGGCGCCCTTCGGTCACGTTGGCTGGCCGCCGGAGCGCTTTTTATTCACTCGCTGTCGCTTCACTTTCAGAATTGCAGACCGACAGTGTTGGGCCGGATGCGCGCTGGTGCGCAATCATTCTGACTCGCCAAGGCCTCGCATCGCAGATAATTGCGGCTGCATCGCTCAACGCAGCGGTGCCGGTCGAAGGCGGGTCCACGCGATTTTGATCGGTGTCGGGCGCCATGAAAGTCGCCCGCCGCGCCATGCTATCCCTGCGGAGGATGCGGCACTGCGACATCCCGGTTAGGCATGGCTGATGAACCAAGCGCGAACACATGCTCGACACATTTCTGAGCTCCGACTCGCTGCACATTGGTCGTTCCGCACTGCGACAGATCGTGCCCTTGACGGTCGCCTAGCAGCTCTTCATCCGATCTTGAGTTGACGATCACAGGTGGCTTGAGGATTGCCTCGTCTGGCTGGCCAGTATTCGAATTATTCGAGGACAAGATTCGAGGACGAATGCGCTGCATCCCGATGCTCTTGGCCCTGGTCGCTCTGGACCTGCCGGCTGCGCATTCCGCCCATGCGGTCGAAAGCTCGGCCGTCGTGACACCGCATGCGCAGGTGAGCCTTGCCTCGGAGACCGATGCCGTTGATCCCGGCAGGCCGTTTCGACTGGGGCTGCATTTCAAGCTGGCGCCGGGTTGGCATATCTATTGGATCAATCCCGGCGATGCCGGCGAACCACCCCGTCTCGATCTGACCTTGCCCGAGGGCGCCAAAAACTCGGACATCGTCTGGCCGGTGCCATCGCGCATCTCTGAAGGCTCGGTGATGACCTACGGTTATCACGGTGAGGTATTGTTACCGCTCACTGTGACGGCGCCGCCCGGCGCTAGCGCCCTTGCGATCGACGCCAAGGCGAGTTGGCTGGTCTGCGAAAAGATTTGCGTGCCAGAGGAGGGCAGCTTCCACCTCGATATTTCGGTCGGCGCAACCTCCTCTTCTGCTCAGGCTTCGCTCTTCGCGGCAGCGGATCAGCTCACGCCTCAACCTTCTCCCTTTGTCACCAAACTGGCGCCGGATGGTACGTTGTCTGTTGAGGGTAAGGAAATCTCCACGACATCTGCCGCCGATGCCTGGTTCCTCCCGGACAAGTGGGGCGTCATCAACGATGCGGCACCGCAACGGCTGGCCGTCACTGCGGGCAAGCTCATCTTGGGCCTGACTCGCGGGCAGGATTTCGATCCCAACGCCGCACTGACCGGCGTTCTTGTTGCGAGCGACGCAAGCGGTAAGGAGACTTATTACAGAATTGTCGCCAAACCTGATGGTGCGGCAATCACTGCGCCGGCCCGCCATGAAGGCGCGTTTACTTCCTCCATGCAGCCTGAGACCAGCCCAACCGAGTTGGCCGATCTCGGGCTTCTGACCATCGTCGCGTTTGCCTTTCTGGGTGGGGTCATCTTGAACCTGATGCCCTGCGTCTTTCCAATCCTCGCCGTCAAAGCGGTCGGAATTGCCAAAGCCGCGGCGCACGATCGCGCTGCGGCACGCGCGCATGCCGCATCTTACACCCTGGGTGTCCTGATCGCGTTTGCAGTCCTTGGCCTGTGGCTGTTCGCCCTTCGGGTCGCCGGGATCGCGGCCGGCTGGGGCTTCCAATTCCAGTCGCCAGCGTTTGTCGCTGTGATGGCTTGGGTGCTTCTGATTGTCGGTCTGAATCTCTCAGGTGTCTTCCAGGTCAACGGCAGCGTCGGGGCTGTCGGCGAGACCCTGACAGCACGTGGCGGTCATCTCGGAAGTTTCTTCACCGGATTGCTCGCCGTGGTGGTGGCAACGCCCTGTACGGCGCCCTTCATGGGGGCCGCGGTGGCGGCAGCGCTCTCCCTCTCCTCCGCGGCGACGCTCTTGGTCTTCCTCGCAATGGGGCTCGGCCTTGCGGCTCCCTATGCCGCGCTGGCCATCTTGCCGCCCCTCGCTCGGATGTTGCCCCGCCCGGGCGAATGGATGAAGGTACTCAAGGAGGTGCTCGCCTTCCCGATGTACGCGTCGGCGGCTTGGCTTCTTTGGGTAATCAGCCAGCAGGTTGGCCCCCGCGGAGTACTGACAACGACCACCGGTATGGTGTTGTTTGGTTTCGCGGCCTGGATCCTCGGCACCACGCAGTACCGCTCCGACAGGTGGCGAGCCACGGGCCGGGCCGCGGCATTGGTCGCGACCCTGGCGGCGGTTGGAGCGCTCTATGACATCGCAACCGCGCCTCCACCTGGCCAGCCGGCCCAGGCCGGCGCCCAAGGGGAACCTGAAGCATACTCGGCTGCCCGTCTCGCCGCGCTGCGCGCCGCCGGCAGGCCCGTCTTCGTCAACATGACGGCCGCCTGGTGCGTCACCTGTCTGGTAAACGAACGCGTGGCACTTTCATCCGACGCGGTGAGGAAGGCTTTCGCCGAACGGCACGTCGCTTATCTCAGGGGCGACTGGACCCGTGCTGATCCGGCGATCAGCGAGTTCCTGCGCGAGCATGAGCGCGACGGTGTGCCGCTCTATGTGCTTTATGGGCCGAAATCCGCGAGTCCGGTCGTGCTGCCGCAAATCCTGACCGCGGGTACGCTGCTTGCCGAACTCGGCCGTCTTGGAAGCTGAAAAGGAGATGACGATGGATATCAGGCCACGCCTACTCGCCGCGTCACTTTGCCTTGGGGTGCTGCCAGCGCTGCCCGCGTCGGCGGATCCGCAGATTGGCCAGCCGGCACCGGATTTCACAGGGACTGACAGCAACGGTGAGAAGGTTCACCTGACCGACCTCAAGGGTCGGATGATCGTTCTCGAATGGACGAATGACGGGTGCCCCTATGTCGGCAAGTGGTATCGGAGCGGGGCCATGCAGCAATTGCAACGCGATGCCGAAGCGCTTGGTGCGGTGTGGCTCACCGTCGTAAGCTCTGCGCCCGGCGAGCAAGGCTATGTTGACGCGCTCAAGGCCAACGCGGACACAGCGAGTCGCAAAGCAGCGCCGACCCACGTGCTCCTCGATCCAGCCGGTGACATAGGGCACCTCTACGGGGCCAAGACGACGCCGCACATGTTTGTGATCACGCCGGTTGGAACGCTTGCCTATATGGGCGGGGCCGACAGCATTGCCTCGACCAGGGTCGAGGACATGCAGAAGGCAGAACCTTATGCGCGTGAGGCCATCGAGGCGGTGGCAGCTGGCAAGTCCGTGCCGCACCCCATCACCCGTCCTTATGGGTGCACCGTAAAATATTCGAGCTGATGCATCACCAATTCGCCGCACGGCGAGCTAGATCGCAACCGTGCGTCGACGGCCACTGCGTGGGATTTTTATCCTCTCCCATCTCGTAGTGGTGTGCGCGCATTCCTAGCACGTCGTAATCTGCTCGAACGCTTGCTCGGTGGCTATCCATTTGATCGCTGGGTTTTTCTTGTCCAGGTCAGCAAAGTAGCCACCGACGGCCGAGACCGCGTTCCGATAGCGACAAACCCGGATACGGTGCGACTTCAGAGCCCGGCCGAGTCTCAGTTGCCGGAACCTTACAATTGCGTCACCATCCGATTGGCGCGCTGGCGGCCGGTTTTTGCCCGAAGCGGGCGTCTGCAAGTCACCAACGAGCCCGCCTGATGTCGGGGTAGCGGTCGGTGCATCAGCCAGCTAGTCTTGCAAGCGGTTCTGCTGGCGTGTGAGGCGGTCATGAAAACGAAACTGTTTTTCAGCAACTTGCTGCTGGTCATTGTTGGATTTCTGTTTTTCGTGTCCGCTGCCGTTGCAGCCGAGATCAAGGTAATGAGTTCTGCTGGGTTCAAGGCAGCCTATCTCGAACTCGCCGCTGAATTTGAGCGCTCGACGGGCCACCGGATCGTTAACGCTTGGGGTCCATCGATGGGCGATACCCCGCAGGCCGTCCCGAACCGCATCGCGCGTGGTGAACCGGTCGATGTTGTGATCATCGTAGGTGAAGCGCTCGACCAGCTGATTGAAAACGGCAAAGTTGTCGCGTCGAGCCGCGCAGAACTCGCGCGGTCGCTTATTGGAGCTGCGGTGCGTGCGGGTACTCCCAAACCGGATATCAGCACCGTCGAGGCATTCAAACGCACTCTCGCCAATGCCAAGTCGATAGCCTATTCAGACAGCGCCAGCGGCGTCTACATTGAGTCGGTGCTCTACAAGCGGCTCGGCGTTTCCGAAGAGATCCGGGCTAAGAGTAAGATGATTCCAGCTGAGCCAGTTGGCGAGGTCGTCGCGCGCGGCGATGCCGAACTTGGTTTCCAGCAGATCAGCGAACTGATGCCCG
>Ga0187783_10000867_pt1 | contig 22210 bp, 16 predicted proteins | sample 1015_SJ02_MP02_2_FD_132471 | JGI IMG/M metagenome (GOLD analysis project Ga0187783, IMG submission 132471) | Tropical peat soil microbial communities from peatlands in Department of Meta, Colombia - 1015_SJ02_MP02_20_MG | ecosystem: Environmental > Terrestrial > Soil > Wetlands > Peat | place...
CCGAGATCCAGCGCAGGGCGCGTGAGGAGGCCGTACGCGAGCGACCGCGCTGGCCTATGATCGTCCTGCGAACACCCAAGGGCTGGACGGGGCCCAAGACGGTCGACGGCCTGCCTGCCGAGGGATCTTTTCGCTCCCACCAGGTTCCGCTGGCGGAGGTGGCGACCAACCCGGCGCATCTCGCGCAGTTGGAGATTTGGTTGCGCTCGTACCGTGCCGAGGAGCTGTTCGAGGCCAACGGTGCGCTCAAGGCCGAGCTGGCCGCGCTCGCGCCCGACGGCGACCGGCGCATGGGTGCCAACCCGCACGCGAACGGCGGCTTGCTTCTACGCGAGCTCGAGCTGCCGGACTTCCGCGACTTCGCCGTCCCGGTCCAGACGCCAGCCAGTGGCGCGAGCGAGCCCACGCGCGTGCTCGGCGAGCTGCTGCGCGAGGTCATGGCGCTCAACCGTGATCGCTTCAGGATCGTGGGGCCCGACGAGACGGCATCCAATCGCCTGAGTGCAGTCTTTGAGGTGACCGATCGCGCTTGGGACGCCGAGCTACAGGAAGGCGACGATCACCTCGCGCCCGACGGCCGCGTGATGGAGGTGCTCTCCGAGCATCTGTGCGAGGGCTGGATCGAGGGCTATCTGCTCACCGGCAGGCACGGGCTGTTCAACAGCTACGAGGCCTTCATCCACATCGTTGACTCTATGTTCAACCAGCACGCGAAATGGCTGAAGGTCACTCAGGAAATCCCCTGGCGCGCGCCGATCGCCTCGCTGAACTACCTGCTGTCATCGCACGTATGGCGCCAGGATCACAACGGGTTCTCTCACCAGGACCCTGGCTTCATCGACCACGTCGTCAACAAGAAGGCGCAGGTCGTGCGTGTCTACCTCCCGCCCGATGCCAACTGCCTGCTGTCGGTGGCAGATCACTGCTTTCGCAGCCGCGACTACGTCAACGTGATCGTCGCCGGCAAGCAGCCGTCGCTCAACTACCTCTCGATGGACGACGCGGTTGCGCACTGCACGCGCGGCGTCGGTATCTGGGAGGCGTTCTCTTGTGACGGTGAGCAGGAGCCCGACGTCGTGCTCGCCTGTGCGGGCGACGTGCCGACGCTGGAGTGCGTCGCGGCGGCCGCGCTGCTGCGCGAGCGTCTTCCCGAGCTCGCGGTGCGCCTCGTCAACGTGGTAGACCTGATGCGCCTGGAGCCCGAATCAGAGCACCCGCACGGCATGTCAGACCCCGAGTTCGACACGCTGTTCACGACCGACCGTCCCGTGATCTTCGCCTACCACGGCTATCCCTGGCTGATCCATCGACTCACCTACCGCCGCACCAACCACGCAAACCTGCACGTACGCGGCTACAAGGAGGAGGGGACCACGACGACACCGTTCGACATGGTCATGCTCAACGACCTCGATCGCTTTCACCTGGTGATGGACGTGATCGACAGGGTGCCTGGTCTGGCCGAGCGCGCGGCGCACATCCGCCAGCAGATGGCCGACGAACGCCTGCGCCACCGTGCCTACACGCGCGAGCACGGGACCGACTCGCCGGATGTCGCCGGCTGGCGCTGGCCGGGACTCGCTGGCGCCGACGCGTGAGGCGCGACGGCGTTGCGCGTCCTTGTCGTAAACGCCGGGTCCAGCAGCTTGAAGCTCGCGCTGGTCGATGCCAAGGACGACGTGCTCGCCTCGCGCGAGCTCCCAGCCTGCGACGCCGATCCGGCGCGTCTGGCACGGGAGCTTGACTCAGACCTCACCCCAGCGGACGCGGTGGGCCATCGGATAGTCCACGGCGGTGAGCGCTTCACAGCGGGCGTCCGGGTCGATGAGGGTGTCCGCGGCGCGCTCGGCGCCCTGTCAGATCTCGCGCCGCTTCATCAGTCGCGCTCGCTGGCCGCACTGGACGCCGTCAGCCAAGCGCTCCCCCAGCTGCCGGCGGTCGCTTGCTTTGACACCGCCTTTCACGCCGGGCTGCCGTCCGAGGCAGCGACATATGCGCTACCGCTACAGATGCGTGAGCTCTGGGGTCTGCGGCGCTTTGGCTTCCACGGCCTATCGCACTCCTGGGTTGCTCGTCGCGCTCCGCAGTTGCTCGGTGTGAGCGCGTCCACGCTGCGGATCATCAGCTGTCACCTAGGGGCAGGTGCGTCGCTTTGTGCCATCACCGACGGGCGCTCGGTCGACACGACGATGGGCTACACCCCGCTCGAGGGGCTTGTAATGGCCACCCGCTCGGGCAGCGTGGATCCGGGAATGCTCCTCTGGCTGCTCAAACACGCCCGGATGACCTTGGAGGAGCTCTCAGACGCGTTGGAGAACGAGTCCGGTGTGCTCGGCCTGTCTGGCAGCGCAGACATGCGCGAAGTCGTGGATCGAGCCCGCGATGGCGACCAGCCGGCGCAGCTTGCGCTCGAGGTTTACATACACAGCCTATGTGCGGGCATCGCCGCGATGGCGGCCGCCCTCTCGGGGGTCGACGCGCTCGTCTTCACCGGTGGCGTCGGCGAACGCAGCACCAAGGTGCGCTCGCTCGTCGCGCAGAGGATGGCGTTTCTGGGCATCGATGTCGATCGAACGGCCAACCAGTCGGTCGACTCGATCGAGCTCGACATAAGCGCGGCGGGCGCGGCAGTGCGCACGCTCGTTGTGCCCGCGCGCGAGGACCTCGAGGTGGCGCGTGAGACGAGGGCGGTGCTCGGGGCGCCGCGGGCCGCTCGCTGAGGCGCCCGAGCGCGATGGCGCTTTAGCCTAACTGGCGGCGCTGGCCTGTGAGCTTTCGCCGTCCGCGGGGGGCCGTCCAGGACTCACGGCGCGCTTGACAGGGATGCGGGCGCTGATGACGGTGCCCTTGCCCGGCGAGGACTCGATGCTCAGCTCACCACCTAGCAGCGCGACCCGCTCGCTGATCCCCAGCAGGCCGAAGCCGTCGCGCTTTGCGTGCGTGTCAAATCCTTCGCCGTCGTCGCGCACCCGTAGGTCGACCTGCTCGCCGTCCTCGCTTATCTCGACGATCGCCCTCTTTGCGTGGCCGTGCTTGGTCGCGTTGGTGAGCGCCTCCTGGACGATGCGATAGAGCGCGGTCTCGATATCCTCGTGCAGGCGGCTTGGCTCATGTCCCTGTTCGTAGGCGAGCTCGACGCTGACTTCGACCTCCAGGCCATTGCGCGCACTGCGCTGAGCGAGCGCCTCTATGGCAGCCTGCACCCCGAGTTCGTCCAGTGCCGCGGGGCGAAGCTCGATGATCAACGCGCGCAGGTTGGTGATCGCCTCCTGCAGGTGGTCGACTGCTTGCCCGACCGAATGCTTCATGGCGTCGAGGTCGCGCGAGCGGCCTGCGGCCGAAAGCCCGATGCGAAGTGCGCTGAGGCTCTGCAGGGTCTCATCGTGCAGCTCCCGCGCCCAGCGCCGACGCTCGCCCTCCGCGGCAGCGAGGCGCTGGCTCTGGCGCTCTGAGGCGGCCGACTGCGCGGTCGCGACAGCGATTGCGGCGCTCGTGGCGAACGCGGTCAGCAGCTGCTCGTCCTCTGCCGAGAACTTCGGGCCCTCACGAAGGCGATCGATTGCCAGCAGAACTCCGTAGGTGGTGCCTCCGAACACAAGCGGGACTACGAGGCCGGCCTGTGCCTGCATTCCCAGAGCGCCGAGACCGTGCTCGTCAAAGCGCGCGCGGTTCAGCTCCTCCTCCAGGTGCTGCACCCTCCTGGTCCTCATCGCTTGAGCGGCCACGGTGCCCGTCAGCACCACTCGCCTGCCGATAAGCTCGCGCGGCAGCTCGCCGGCGCCGGCGGCGATCGTCAGCCCCTCTCCCTCGCATAGCTCGATCAACAGCGTGCGCGCAGCTACGAGCGCCCTGCCGCGCTTGGAGACGAGCTCCAGCACGACGTCGGGGTCGGTCTCCCCGCCCACCGCCCGTGCGATCTGCGTCATCGCCTCCAACGTCGAGACGGTCCGCTCCAGCTCGTCGCGGCGGTGGCTGGCGCCCTCGTAGCGCCGGGCATGATCGATCGCCACGCCAGTGAACTCGGCGAGGACGCCGATGGCCTCCTCGTCGGCCTCCGAGAACTCCTGTCCGTCGGCCTTCTCGGTCAGGTAGAGGTTGCCGTACGGGGTCCCGCGGACGAGGATCGGCACCCCGAGGAACGTGCTCATCGGCGGGTGTCCATGGGGAAAGCCGTAAGAGCTCGGGTGCTCGCCCACGTTCGCCAACCTGAGGGGGACCGGGTCCTCGATCAGCGCGCCCAGCACCCCACGGCCTCGCGGTAGTGCGCCGATCGCCTCGCGCGTCGCGTCGTCGATTCCGCGGGTCACGAAGCGTGCGAGCTCGGACTTGTCCTCGGTGAGCACGCCGATGGCCGCATAGCGCGCTTGGGTCAGCTCCTGTGCGGCCTCCAGCACGCGGTTGAGTACGACATCGAGATCCAGATCGGCCAGGACGCTGCGGGCGACCTCCAGTATGCCCTGTGTTGCTCGGTCCATTGCGCGTGCCGTCCTCCGGCTCGAGCGGGCTGCCCGGCTGTTTGAGCAGCCATCACCCGGGCTCGACCCTCTCAAGCCAGCCTGGCCATTGAACCACCTTTATCGGCTGTGCGCCTTGGTTGCCCGGGGCGCAGGGAAGGCGCCCGCCTATACGCCCCGCTAGGCGCGGTGTGCGTGTCTCAGCCGAAGCTCAGCTGGGCGCCGCGAGCGAGCAGTAGGACCGGTGAGTCCGCCTGCTCGGCCTGCTCGCGCGCCGTGGCGCTGATGCCCAGCCGTCCCACGGGCGTGTCGCTGCGCGACGCGATCAAGAGCAGTCCGCCCTCCTGCTCGGCAATGCTTGCTCCAAGCGCCGAAGCGAGGCTGCTGGCCGTGCGCTGCACCTCCTCATCGTCGTCCTCGTCGTAGACGCGAAGGGCAGCGATGCTCGCCCGCGCATCGTAAGCACCGGCGGGCGCGACAGCGATCGAGCACGGTACCTCGTCGTCGATCAGCTGCTCGGCGGTGTGGGGCAGAGCGATCCGGCCAGGAGGCGTTCGATAGCTCGAGCCAAAGGCGATGATGTCTGCGCCGACCTGCCCGGCGAGCGCAGCCAGGCCGTCGGCCGTCGATGCATTGAGCACGACGTACTGCTGGACGTCGGCGCCGTTGAGCTGCTCGGCGGCGGCGGCCAATAGCTCCTCGGCCTCGGCTTGGGCCGTCGCGTCGGCTTGGGTATCGGCCTCCGGCGCGTGGCGCACATAGGCCAGCGACAGCCCCGCCCCGGCCGAGGCGAACAGCTGCCCCAGCGCGAGCGCGTCGCGGTCATCACGGCTCCCGTCATAGGAAACGATCACATGTGCCATGTCTCCTCCTTTCGGATTGGTAGCGCGGCAGGCTGCGCCCATTCGCTATGCGAAGTCTCGTCGCTGTCGCTGTGTGGCGCATGGGACAGCCGGCCAGAATCTTTGAGACGTGTGTGGTGTAGCTGCGTTCAGGCGGTCGCGGTAGGTCATCTCTCAGGTGTGCTGCACCGTGGAACGAGACAGCACGCCGATGGTAGTGAGTAGCCGCAGCTCCTCCATCAGCAGCCGTGGAAGCAGAAAATGCTCGCGCACGCGGGCGCGACCACGATCGCCAAGCTCAGTGGCCAGCTCCTCGTCGCCCAACAGCTCTAGCACGGCGCGGGCACACTGATCCGTGCTGTCGATCAGCCGGCCGCCAACCCCCTCGGGCATCTGCAGGGGAATGCCGCCGGCCCGTCCCGCGACGACGGGCGTTCCCTTCCACAGCGACTCCGAGACGACCAGCCCAAAGCCCTCCCGAATCGACTTTTGCACGACGACGTCTGACATGCGCTGAAATGCGTTCACCTCGACGTTGCCCACGCCCGTGAGGTTCGTGTAGATGTGGATCAAGGGGTCCCCTTCCGCGGCGTCCAGAACCTGGCGGTACACGTCCCAGCCCTCGGGGTCATCCAGCGCCATCGCGCCGACGAGCGCCAGCTGCAGGCTGTCCACCTCCCCACGCACCATGCGGTAGGCCTCGATCACCCCGAGCGGGTCCTTCCATCGATCAAAGCGCGAGACCTGTGTCACCAAGCGCCCCGGGAGGTCGATGCCGATCCAATCGAGGATCTGGCTTGCTGTGGTCCCTGGGAGGTCCATGTTCTTTGGGCTCAGCGGGTCGATGGCGGGCGCGATAACCTCGACGCGCCCGATCGGGAGGTCCGGTGGAACGAACTCGGGCATGGTGAACACGGCCGCGTCGTAACGGCGCAGGTACGGCGCCAGGAACGCCCATGCGTCGCGGTTGGGCTCGCTGGTGTCTATGTGGCAGCGCCACACCCATTGTGCGTCGCCCTTGCCGTGGGCCTCCAGCAGGCCGACCGGCTGGGCGTCATGGATGATCACGAAGTCATAGCCCCCGTCGAAGGTCTTGGCGTTTTCCTCCATGCAGCGTTGATATGCCTCCCGCTCCGATGCGTCGAGCGCCTGCGAGCCGCCCTGTAGAGCGTTGTGGAGCGCCTTCGTCGCGTGAAAGAAGTCTGGGTTTCCTCCGATCACCTTCCAATCCACCGACAGTCCGAGGTCGCGTAGCAGCGGAACGCTCGAGCGCAGCAGCTCGGATACCCCGCCTCCATAGGCGGTGGCGTTGACGTTTAGGATGCGCGCCCCGCGAAGCGCGCGAGCATACTCGCGCAGCTCCTCGAGGATCGCAGGCGGGGTGATCGCCCCATAGGCGTTGATCGACCAGCGTCCGACAGCTATGTCCTCGAACACCAGCTGGCTCCTCACTCGCCGATCAGATCCCGCTGCGAGAACATCCAGATCGCAGCCAGCGACAGCACGCACGCGATCAACAGCATCGCAAAGGCGTCGGCTGCTCTGAATGCCTGCGCCGGAACGAGCCCGATGTGCGCAAACGGGGTGAGCTTCACGAGCCAACTCGGCGCGCCGAGCAGGTCGCCAACGAGATCCCACAAAAAGGTGAGGGCCACGATGCCATACGCGATGCCGGCGCAGGCCCGCGGCACGGTCGCGTAGGCCAGCGAAGCCAGTGCCAGGAACAGCAGAGCGACCGGGAGGCAGTTCAGCCCGGCCTCCAACAGCTTCCCCAACGAGATGCTCAGGCCGCTTGACTCCGCGCCGATCCACGTGAATGCCGCAGCCGTGAGTGATATCGCCCCCGCGCCAAGGCCAGCCAGCAGCAGCCGACCTGCGAGCCAGCCATTGCGCTTGACGGGCAGCGCGAGCAGGGTCTCCAGGCGCTCCTCGCTTTCCTCGTGGCGTACCGCGGCGATCTGGGCGCATCCGAACAGGCTCACGGTCAGGACGAAGAAGATGAACACGAAGCCGAGATAGCCAGCGGGGGTCACGATCGACCCGCTGCCGAGCTTGGCGAGCTCGTGGTTGAGGCTCTGCGAGATCCCCGCCGACGAGCTGCTCTTGGCCAATACGCCGAGGACGAAGCCGAAGGCGCCGGCGCCGATCATCCACACCATCAGGCTCGCGCGCTCGGCGCGAAGGGCCTGGGCAATCGGCGAGGAGAGCAGGCCAAGCCGCGGCTCAGAGCTGTCGCGAGCGGCGAGCACCCCCGTGCCGACGTCTCGTCGCACGCTCATCCAGGCCCCCGCGCAGAGCAAGAGCGCGCTGAGGGCGAGCGAGAGGACTATCACCAGCGGCCTTTCGCTTGCGAACGGGCGCAGCTCCTCGGCCCAGCCCATAGGCGTCAGCCAGCGCAGCCAGCCGACGCCGCTCGTGGTGTCGGCGACCACGCGCAGCAGAAACATGCCAGCCACGATCGTGCCCCCGAGCTCCAGCGCGAGCCTGCGGTTGGGCGCCAGCTGACTGGCCACTGCGCCGACGCCGACGCACACCGGGACGACGGACACCGTCGCAAGCGCCAGGTAGGCGGAGCCGCCTACCGGGAGTCCGCCGAGCACAAAGCCCGCGAACTCGCCGAGCCACAGCAACGCCACGCCCATTCCGATCCCCGCCATCGCAGCCCAGTAGGCGCCACCGCGCCCGACCAGCCCGGCGAGCACGAGCTCAGCACGGCCGGCGTCCTCCTCGGTGCGCAACGCCCGGACCGCCGCGAGCAGTCCGAAGATCGCCGCGAAGATGGCGAGCGTGCCGCCCACGCGCCAGGCCGCGTAGCCGCTGACGCTCAGCAGGTCGTGCGGCTCTCCATAGAACAGGCGCACCGCCTTGTTGTTGGCGAAGCTGCGCGCGAAGGCGACGCGATCGGACAGGGTCGGATAGGCGCTGCGATAGCCGACCGGCTGGATATAAGCGTAGAGGCCGAAAAGGTACGCGAACGCAATGGTGCGCACGCGCGCGTCGCGCAGCGCCCGAAGCGTCAGAGCGCTGAAGGACGCAAGCCGCGCGCCTTGGGGCGTCGGATTCAGGCCAGGCTGGTGGATCGTAGTATTAGCGCTGGCCACCTGGCGTTGCTTGGTCGTAGTGGTGAAGAAAGATCTCCTCCAGCGAGGGCTCGCGGCTTGTCAACGCCAGCACCGGATGTCCAGCTAGGGCGGCGATCAGCGGACCTATGCTTCCAGACACCGAGAAGCGCAGCGCATTGGGACCGCTGTGCTCGACCTGTGTCCCCTCGAGCGGCGGTAGCTGCGGCGGCTCTCCGGCGAAGGTGACATCGACCGTCTGTGCGGTCAGGTGACGCAGCTGTGCGAGCGTTCCCTCGTCGACCAGTCGCCCCGCCCGCAGAATGCCGACCCGGTCGCACAGCGCCTCCACCTCGCTGAGGATGTGAGACGAGAGGAACACGGTCTGTCCGCGCCCCTTGGCCTCGGCCACGCAGTCGCGAAAAGCAACCTCCATTAGGGGATCCAGGCCGCTCGTCGGCTCGTCCAGCAGGAGAAGCTCGGCGCGCGTGGCCAGGGCAGCGATCAGCGCGACCTTCTGCCGGTTACCCTTCGACAGCGCTCGGATCTTTTTGCTCGTGTCCAGGGTGAAGCGTTCGACGAGCATGTCGCGGTACCCGGTGTCCACGCCTCCGCGAACGCGCGCGAGGAACTCGAAGGTCTCAGCGCCGGTCAGGTACGGCCACAGCGCCGGTTCCCCGGCGACGTAGGCGACGTGGCGGTGTGCGACAAGCCGGTTGCGCCAGGCATCGGCGCCGAACACCTGCGCACAACCCGAGGTCGGACGATGCAAGCCGAGCAGCAGTCGGATCGTCGTCGTCTTGCCCGCCCCGTTGGGTCCGAGGTAGCCGTAGACCTCTCCGCGCCTCACCGACAGCTCGAGGTCATCCAGCGCGAGCGTCTTGCCATAGCGCTTGAATAGACGCCAGGTCGCGATCGCGGCATCCGGTGCGCACTCGCCGGTCGTTTCGTGCATTCTGGCAGCATCGGCTGACAGCAAAGCGGGAGGCATGCGCACAGGATCTACGGCTCCTCGGGGGCAGGGCATCCGTGCTTTCACGTGACTAACCGGGGGGTCGGCGCAGCGCGACGCTCGGTAGTAATCCCGGTCGCGGCGTGGCGCAGCGCGGATGGCGCTCTCCGCGCGCCGTCATTACGCTCGGCCCTCATGTTCGAGAAGGTGATCGTGGGATACGCATCCGATCAAGCCGGGCGCGACGCGCTCGCTTTCGCGAGACAGCTCTTGGGGACGCTCGGTGGCCGGCTGACGCTTGTATTCCCCTATCACCCACTGATGGCGCGCGACCCCGCCGAGAAGGTCGAGACGCGGGTCCGCGAGGAGGCGCTCGCGCAGCTGCGGGGTGTCGAGCTGGCACCGCCCGTGTGTCACTGGACGTCCTCCTGGCCGATCCGCGGCCTACACAAGATGGCCAGCTATGAAGGCGCCGACCTGATCGTCATCGGCGCCGCGCAGGAGCATCACGCCGATCCCCGCCGCCTGAGCTTGATGGAGCGCATGGTGCATGCCGCACCATGTGCGGTTGCGGTGGCGCCGCCGGGATACGCCCAGCGGGTACCCAGCCCGATTCGACGAATCGGGGTGGGCTGCTCCGAGGACGAGCAGAGCTCGGCCGCGGTTCGCGTGGCCGACCGGCTCGCGAAGGAGATGGCAGCTGGGCTCGAGCTGATCGCCGGTGCCGGCATAAGCCTCGAGGCGATCGGCTATCCGGGTTCCCTGCCATCCCCACCCAAGATCGAAGACGAGCCCTACGATGAGGCTCAGCGCCTGCTGGACAGATTCGCGCAGGGGCTGCGCGCTCAGGCGCGGCTGACCGTACTGCGAACCGACCCGGTCCGCGCCCTCGTCGAGCGATCCGAGCAGCTCGATCTGCTCGTCCTCGGATCACGCGGTTATGGGCCAGTCGGCCACGTTCTACTCGGGAGCGTGTCGGCCGAGGTAATGCGCTCAGCGCGTTGTCCGGTCCTCGTCATGCCCTGCGGGGCGTCTGCTCCAGCCATCGCTTGAGCGTAATCGACCGCCCCACACTCGGTGGTTTCCTGCACCTTCACGACGTGTTTGTGCGGTCGACGGGCGATGCCGCGATGCCTAAGTTCATCCTGTGTCCAAGCATCTTCTCAGGCCGGCAGCAAAACCGGTTCCAGATTTGCCCGAGAGCCGCTCCGCGAATCCAATTCGCGTCGTGCTCGTCGTGCCACATACGTTCATGCGTCGCTCGCTGGCACTAGTGCTGGCCCACGAGCCCGACCTGCTCCTCACCTCGCAGGTCGCCGACATCGACTCGGCAATTGCAGAGACGGTCAGTGGACGGCCAGATGTACTAGTGGTCGATCAGCAGGCGCTCGAGAGGGACCTCGCCGATGCGCTCGCTGCCCTGCAGGCGCAGCTGGGTGCCGTTCCGATCGTCGTCCTCGGCACTGGGGAGCACGCCCTGTCGGCTGGGCGCGTGCTTGCCGCAGGAGCCACGGGCTACGTGGTCAAGGATGACGCGGCCGATGGGCTCGCGACCGCGGTTCGCGCCGCTGTCCGCGAGCGCAGCGCGCGCGCCAAGTTGAGCATCGTAGGTTCGGTGGAGGCTCAGACATGAGCGCCAAAATTAGGTGCCGGCACTGCGGCGACGTGATCGGGGTCTACGAGCCGATGATCGCGCTTGTCGGGGGAGAGGCGGTGCGCACGTCGATCGCTGCCGATGCGCGCACGGGCGCCGAGGACTGCTTTCACGACGCGTGCTACGCCAGTATGCATGGCGAGGACGCGCCCGAGGACTCAAGCTAGGTAGTTGGCCGCCGTCGAGATCGGTGGCTGTCGCCGATGGCGCCGGCCTGCAGAGCTGATCGGATAGGGGTCATGGAAACCGTGCCGAACGAGACCGCCCCCGGCGACTGGATCGAGGTCAATGGCCTCCCTGGCCATCCATCGCGACGTGGCGAGGTGATCGAGGTTCTCGGTGAGCCGCGGCATGTGCACTTTCGGGTGCGCTGGGAGGACGGGCACGAGTCCTTACTCTACCCCGAGCATCACGAGGCGATCGTCCATCACGCCGGCAATCGCCGGGAGACGCTGTAGAGGTGCTCGGCCGCCGCCGCCGCGTGGCGCCCTGAAGCCGAGCTTGCTCACGTGGGCGGGCGCGCGTCGCGTGCGCGGCGATCACGTCGGCCTGCTCGCGCAGCTGCTCGCGAGCGGCAGGATGGGCAGCCTGCTCGATCACCAGCCGGGCCTGCGCGCGCTGGCTGCGCCCGAAGTGTGCGCGCAACCAGGCTCTGCCACCGGCAGCGCCTGCAGTGCTCTGTGAAGCTGCGCCTCGGAGATCGTCTTCATGCGCCGTCACCATGCGTGTGCCACAGGCGTGCGAGTGGGTGACAACTACGGAGGCAGCTCAGTGACAAGCCCGGTCGGCGGGCGTACCGGTGACCGTTTGACTGTGGTGGTCAGTGTTGGTCCCCAAATCAGGAGCAGAACGTTGAGCGCTTCGCCCGCTGCAGCGGCAGACGTCGAGCTCGAGGTCGTACGGCCGTTCTCCGGCCTAAGCCGCGACGATGTCGACTATGCGGGTGGCAAGGGTGCGAACCTCGGCGAGCTGACGCTCGCCGGGCTGCCGGTACCAGACGGGTACGTTGTGGGCGCGCCAGCCTACGCGGCCTATCTGTCGCAGACGGGCCTGCGAGGACGCCTCGCTGCGCTCCTCGATGACCTCGACGCAGAGGACACGGCGGCGCTGGAGGCCGCCAGCACGAGGGCGCAGTCGCTCTTTGACGACACGCCCGTCCCAGCCTCGCTTTGCAGCGCGATCATCGTCGCGTACCGTGCACTTGGTGACGGGGAGGAGCTGCTCCCCGTTGCCGTACGCTCGTCCGCGACCGCGGAGGACACCGAGAGCGCATCGTTTGCCGGCATGAACGAGACGTTGCTCAACGTGCGGGGCGAGCAGGACGTGCTCGAGGCGGTGAGGCGCTGCTGGCGCTCGCTTTTCGGAGCGCGGACCATCTACTACCGCGCGGTCAACGGCTTCCCGCAGGCCGACATGGACATCGCGGTCGTCATCCAGCGACAGATCGCCTCCATCTGCGCTGGCGTGATGTTCACCGCCAACCCCGCCACGGGCTCGCGCGAGGAGATCGTGATCGAGGGCGCCTTCGGGCTCGGTGAGGCCGTCGTGTCGGGTGCAGTCTCGCCCGATCGCTACGTCGTGCAGAAGGGCGCGCTGGCGATTCGCCGTCGTGAAGTGCACCGCAAGGAGATCGCGATCGAATATCAGCGCAGTGGCGGCACGCGCAAACGTGACCTTGATGAGCAGGAGGGCCTGCGCCCGGTCCTCGACGACGATCAGGTCTTGGCGGTCGCTCGTCTCGGTGAGCGCATCGAAGCCCACTACGGTGCTCCGCAGGACACCGAGTGGGCCTTCGATCCCGAGGGTGCGCTGTGGATGTTGCAGAGCCGCCCGATCACCACCCTGGGCGACGCCCCGGTCACCGGACGCGACCCTGTCTCACCGGCGCGAGCGACTGAGACCGGGAGTGAGAGGGTCCTGCTGCGGGGTCTCGGCGGAGCTCCGGGAGGCGCGAGCGGTCCGGTGCGCATCTTGAGCTCGCTCGGTGACGCGTCGCGCCTCCAGGAGGGAGACGTTCTCGTGACCCACATGACCGCCCCCGACTGGACGGCGCTGATGCGGCGCGCGAGCGCGATCGTCACCGACTCCGGCGGCATGACCTGTCACGCGGCGATCGTCTCGCGCGAGTTGGGCATCCCCTGCGTGGTGGGTACCGGCGAGGCGACACGGGCTCTACGCGATGGCGAGACCGTGACGGTGGACGCGACGCGAGGGCTGGTGCTCGAGGGCGCGTCCGTCCCCCGGGCTGACGGGCCACCCGCCCTGACACCGCAGGCATCCGTACAGCCGCGCCACGTCGAGGTGACGGCGACGCAGATCCTCGTCAACCTCTCTGAGCCCTCGCAGGTGGGGCGCGTCAAGGATCTGGCTGTCGACGGGGTCGGGCTGCTCAGGGCCGAGCTGATGGTCTTGGAGGCGCTGTCCAACGAACATCCGCGCGTCCTGCTGGCGGAGGGGCGCGGCGAGGAGTTCGTCGCGCGGATGGCACAGGCGCTGGGTGACTTCGCCAGCGGCTTTGCGCCGCGGCCGGTGACGTATCGAACGATCGACTTTCGCACCAATGAGTTCCGCGGCCTGCACGGCGGCGATCGGTTCGAGCCACGGGAGGCGAACCCGATGATCGGCTACCGGGGTGCTCTTCGCTACACGCGCGAGCCCGACGTCTTTCGCTTGGAGCTCGCTGCCCTCACGCGAGTGTGGGATGCCGGCCAGCGCAACCTGCACCTGATGCTGCCGTTCGTGAGGACCACCGGCGAGCTGCGTCGCTGCCGCGAGCTGATCGAGGAGTCTGGGCTGCTGTCTCGTAAGGGCTTTGAGCTGTGGGTCATGGCCGAGGTGCCGTCTGTCCTGTTCAACCTCGCCGACTACGCCGCGCAGGGTGTCAGGGGTATTTCGATTGGCTCCAACGACCTCACACAGCTGCTGCTCGGAGCCGATCGCGACAGCGAGCTGCTGGCCGACACGTTCGACGAGCGCGACCCAGCGGTCACCACCTACATCGCCGAGCTAGTCGGTCGCGCTCGTGCTCTTGGATTGAGGACCTCGATCTGCGGACAGGCGCCGTCGGTGCATCCGGAGTACGTCGACCTGCTCGTCCGGGCGGGCATCGACGCGATCTCGGTCAACATCGACGCGATCGATCGTGCCCGCGGCCTGGTTGCCTCGGCTGAGCGTCGCGTGCTGCTCGAGGCCGCGCGCGCGTCCTCCAGGTCGTAAATGACCCGACTAAGATCGCCGCGGAAAGCGGCTGCGGACCATTCGACGGCATCTCGCGACGCTCGGACCGCTCGTACTCGTAGTCCCAAAGGAGCATTCCTGGAGATGCCTGCCGCGTGCGGGACGGCTGGGCGGCCAATGAACAGCGACCGAACCGGCCGTCTGAAGGCTGTGGGCGATAATGACCTCCGTTGTGGCCGACAAGCGCGAGATGCTCAAGCAGGCCGATGTGGTCGTTATCGGGTCTGGCGGGCTCGGCGCCGCGACCGCCTTCTATCTCGTGAAGCGGGGGGCCGAGCGCGTCGTTCTCGTGGACAGGTACGAGCTGGGATCGCAAACCTCGCCGCGCGCCGCAGGCATGGCGGCCCAGGTGCGCCCGAGCGACCTGATGGTCCATCTGATGAAGCTAGCGCGCGAGAAGCTCACGAGGTTCACCGAGGATACCGGACAGCCGCTGGAATGGAGCCAGCCAGGTAGTCTCAAGGTTGCGCGACGAGCGCAAGACTTGGCGGTGCTCGAGAGCGAGCGCGCGCGCGCTCGCAGGTTTGGGTTCGAAGTCGAGCTGATCTCCCCGGAGGCAGCGCATCAGCTCAATCCATTCCTTGAACCCAGGGGTGTGCTTGGGGTTATGCACGTCCCCGAGGATCTAGTTTTCGAGCCCTCGCAGGTTGCGATCGGTTTCGCCCGTGGCGCGCAGGCGCACGGCGCGAGAATGTTGCCGCACACGACCGTTACACGCGTCCAGATCGACGATGGCCAGGTCACCTCCGTCGTGACCGACGAGGGAACGATAAGCACCCCTGTCGTCGTGGATACGGCAGGGGCGTGGACGCGGCAGGTGGCTGCAGCGAGCGGCATTCGGATCCCGATCATCCCGACTCGCCACCAGTTGTTCACTACCGAGCCACTGACGGGAGTCCGCGCCGATTTGCCGATGGTGCGCATCATGGACGCGGCTGTCTATATGCGGCCTTACAAAGGGGGACTCCTGTGGGGTGGGTTTGAGGAAAGCCCGCGCCAGTTCGATATGGACGCGCTTTCAAGCAGTTTTCAAATCAAGGACATGGAGCTCGACCCGGACGTGCTTTGGCGCCTGGCGGTGGCGGTCAAGGAGCAACTGCCGATCCTGCTCGAGACGACAATTCGCGAGCACCGCGGCGGGCTTCCCACGATGACGGCGGATGGGCTGCACATCGTTGGGCCCGCGCCCGCGGCGCACGGCTTTTTCATCGCCGGCGGGTGTAACGTCGCGGGGCTGTCGATCTCACCCGCGATCGGGGATGCGCTCGCGGCGTGGATCCTCGAGGGCGCGCCACCGCTGGATCTAGCAGCGCTCTCAATCGAGCGATTCGCCACCCAACCGTTGCCGGAGCAACAGCTCGAGTCGGACGCCGTGTGGCAGTATCACCACTTCTACGGAACTGCGTGAACCCCGCGCTTTGCTCGTGGCCGTTCCCCCGTCGGCTCCGACGGCGGCCGGAGTCGTGGCCGTGGGAGCAGTCATCTGCGCCTCCTAGAGCTGGCGATTGCGCGCGACCGGAGGTCGATGCTCCGAGCTGGCCCGTTCGCAGCAGGCCCGCGGCCGCTTGAGCTTGACCGATCAAGTTGCCGGCGAGGCAACCTCAGCCAGGCGAGCGCAGCAATGCGCATATAGCGGCTTTTGCACGGAACAGACCACCATCAAATGCGCAAATTGCGACACCAGTGTCGGGTGTCGGCGGTAAGCGCTTGCCGCCTGCTCCTAGGGTGCCCCCTGCTGCAGGATGAACGTCTTGTTTTCGTCCGGCCCCGACCCTACGGCGAACAGCGGGCCGCCCGCCAGACCGCAGACGCTGGTGGCCCCGAAGGGCGAGTCGCTGGGGACGACCGACCAGCTAGTGCCGTTGAAGTGCTCGGTGAGCTGGAAGTCTTCGATCCCGGCACCTTCGATCCCGTCTTCGCTGACCTTCCGCTCGCCGAGACCGATCGCCCACACGTCGGTGGCGCTGAGCGCGGTGACGCCGCTCAAGGAGCCGCCAAAGATGCCGTCGGATTCCAGGGACTGCGGTCCGTCGATGCTCCATTCGCTGCCGTTCCAGTGCTCGATCACCTGGGAATGAGTCTCCGCGTCGCTGCCGACCGCCCAGATGTTGGTGGCGGACACGGCGCTGATCGAGCCGAGCGTTTCGCTGGCGTTGGTGAGCTTCAGCGAGATGCTCCATGCGGTCCCGTTCCAGTGCTCGATGACGCCTGTGCTGTAGGGCTGGTGAGCACCTTTGCTCTGTCCGATCGCCCAGACGTTCGTCGGTGACAGGGCCACAACCGCGACGAGCCGGTTGCCCGCACCTTCTGCGCTTGAGACGACGCTCCAGCTCTTGCCGTTGAAGTGCTCGATCAACGGCGATGCGGTCTTCGGGACACCGCTCGTGCCGACCGCCCAAGCGTCGCTTGTGCTATCGGCGCTCACGGCGAGCAGGCTACTCTCCGAGGGCTCGCCGGTGGTCGGCGGCTCGGCCGTCCAGCCGGTGCCGTTGAAGTGCTCGATCAGGCCGCCCGTGGCAGAGGCAGAGCTCTTGCCCACAGCCCACACGTTGCTTGGCCCCGTGCCCGACACGCCTTCGAGGTCCGAGTCGATTTCGCCCGATCCGAGAGAGGCGGTCGGCGCGATCTTCCATTCGCTGCCGTTCCACTCCTCGGCGAGCGCATTGAAGTCGATGTCGCCGCTCAGCCGAGACTGACCGACGGCCCAGGCGTTGTTCGCAGACGCGACAAAGGTGGCGGCGAGTTCGTCGAAGTTGCCGCCAGCGACGTTTGGGCTGGGGTCGATCTTCCATGGCTGCGAACCGGAGGGCGCGGGCGCACGAGCCGCCATGGCGCTCGACGGCGCCACCAGCAAAGCGAAGGCCGCGAGCACGAGCCCCCCGTGTCTGCACAGCCTGATTCGAAATGCACGGCGATCGTTGCCTAGCCTCATCGTCGTCTCCTCGCTGGCGTCGCGCCGGACGCCGTTGGGTGCCCGGAGCGCACGCTGCAACTTCGGTGCAAGCGACCTCCTCCGGTGTGTCGTTTCGCAAAGACTCCCCAATGACGCGATTCTTCCCAACTTCACATGTCTGTAACGACTGACTTCGCGCGCGGGGAAGCTGCACGACCGCCTGCGAACGTGCGGCCGGCCGGGCCGGGGGCACGTTGCCAGGAGGCGCCTCCCGCAGTTCTCGACCGTGCGAGAACCTCGCACTTGCGCTGGGGCGGCTAGCGCTGCCGACAGTCACAAGCCCTACCCGCCGCTCGTCAGCGCGCTGGTGCGCCCCAGCCAGTCTGTTCGCGAAGCCGACCCTTCAACACCTTGCCGACCGTGCTGCGCGGTAGCGGTTGCTCGCGAACGACGACGTACTGCGGCACCTTGAAATCCGCGAGATGCTCCGCGCAATGGCCCACCACGGCGCTGACATCGACCTGTTTGCCCGCGAGAGGCACGACCACGGCTCCTACCTTCTCGCCCATCATGTCGTCGGGCACCGGCAGGAGCGCGACCTCGGCGACACCGGGCGCGCCCGCCAGCACGCTCTCGACCTCGAGCGAGTAGACGTTCTCGCCGCCCCGGTTGATCATGTCCTTCTTGCGGTCAAGGACGTATAGCAGCCCGTCGGCGTCAACTCGGCCCACGTCCCCGGTGTGAAGCCAGCCCGCAACGAAGGTCTCCTCGGTTGCCTCGGCGTTGTCCCAATAACCCGCCGCGACGTTGGGCCCCCGCACCAACAGTTCGCCGACGCCGCTCTCGGGATCCGCGTGCGCGACCGCAAGATCTACGGTCGGCGGCGCGAAGCCCACCGAGTCGGCGTGAGCCGCTGCCTCCTCGTGCGGAAGGTAGCTCGCGAGTCCAGAGCACTCGGTGAGGCCGAACCCGTTTCCGACCCGCGAATCGGGGAACGCGGCCTGGATCTCGCGCACGAGGCCTGCGGCGATCGGTGCGCCGCCGTAGGAGACGCGCTGGACCCGGCTAACGTCGAGTTCTGAGAAGCCCGGCGCGCGCAGCAGCGCATAGTAGATCGCCGGGACCGCCACGATGCCGCTCACGCCGTGGTTACCAACGGCCTCGAAGAAGCCCTCAAAGTCAAGCGGGTTCGAGAGCAGCTCAACCCTTCCGCCGATGTCAAGGAGCGGGATGAGCTGCATGTTGCAGGCTGTGACGTGAAAGAGCGGCACGCCGATCAACGTCGAGAGCTCCGGGCCGTCTGAGCGCTTGATGTGATGGCAGCGGATCCCGTTCTCAGCGTTGGCGAGCAAGTTGCGGTGGGTCAGCATCGCCCCCTTTGGGAACCCTGTGGTGCCACTCGTGTAGAAGATCGTCGCGAGGTCGTCGGGACCGGTGTCGTCGATCGCAAAGGGCCCGGCGTCTGGCAGCGGCTGCATCGCGGAGAACGTGAGTACGCTGCCGGAGTCGCGGACTACGTAGCCGGCCTCCTCGTCGGTAAGGCGCGTGTTGATGGGGACCACAACCGCCCCGGCCAGGTGGCAGCCGAAAAAGGCGAGCACCCAGTCGATCCCATTGGGCATCCGGATGGCAGCGCGATCCCCTCGCCTCACTCCGCCGGCGCGCAGGCCGCCCGCAACGCGCGCGGCACGCTCCCAGAGCTCTCTGTATGTAAGTGAGCCTGAGCCGCCGCCGACCTCGACCAGTGCCACCGCGTCTGGGTCGCGCTCGACGCTCGAGGCGAGCATCTCCACCAGCGACCTGGGCAGATCGTCGTAATCGGCGCTGCCGTCGGGGCCGCGCCTTACGCCCGTCGTGTCGTAGGGGTTGCGCCCGCGCGGGGCGGGCTTGATCGGCGCTGAGCGGTCCTCCAGCACTGCAGCGGGCTCTGTGTGCGGCGTGGGCATCGGCACGGGGCGCGCGGGATCGCGCCTGTATCCGATGCATCGGATCCGTAGCGGTGGGGCCTTAGCTGCTGCGGTGAGGGGAGACGGATGATCGCCCTGTCGTTCTCGGTCTCGAACTCGTAAATCTTTCTCCACCGACACCCACGGCAGCTCGGGCTGGCGGTCGTTACACGCTGTTCACATGGTGGTTGCAAGCTGGTTACAGGACCGCCGCAATTTGCGGTGAAGACTATCGATGTGGACGTTACTGCTCCACCGTCACAGAGGATGGGTGGGTCGGGCACGAGGGTTGACATGCACTGTCACTCCAGCGCATCGCAGGAGTCCAGGCTGGGCGTGCAGCGCGCCGTTGGCCTGCCGGAGTGCGCGACCCCGCCGCAGGAGGTCTACGAGCTCGCCAAGCGGCGCGGCATGGATTTCGTGACGATCACCGACCACGACACGATCGCCGGTGTGCTCGAGATCGAGGACTACCCGGATGTCTTCGTATCGGTCGAGTTGACCGCCCGGTTCCGTGGCGAGCCACAGGTAGTGCACACCCTCTGTTACGGCTTGTCGCCGGAAGACCACGAATGGCTGCAGGCGCACCGCGGCGACGTCGAGCTCTGCGCCGCCTATATGTATGAGCGCGACATCGTGTGTGCGCTCGCTCATCCGCATTACACCGTGGGCGCGCCGCTGACGAGTCGCCACCTTCGCCGTCTCGCGCGGTTGTTTGAGGTGTGGGAGATCCGCAACGGCTCGCGTGCCCGCGAGCTGAACCGACCAGCCGCCAGCTACGTCGCCACGCTCAACGGCACCGGCATCGGCGGCTCAGACGACCACGCCGGAGTGGATATCGGACGTACCTACACTCAAGCTCCGCCAGCGTCCACCCCGGCGCAGTTCCTCGACCACGTGCGAGCTGGAAACGTCGCCGTGGGTGGATCACAGGGCGACGCGGCGAAGTGGGCTCACTCCGCGATCGCGCTGGCGGCGCGGGCTCTGCAGGGCGACGACGATCCGTCGGCCAAGTCAGCGCCAGACCCTCGAACCGTAATGGCGATGGTCCAACGGCTGCTACGCGAGGGCGACGCACGCCACGGGCCGGTCAGCAGCGATCTGACACCCCACGACGCCCGCTGCCTGCTGCACGCATGGATGCGGGCGGTTGAGCTCGAGCACCTGGACGAGCGAGGCCTCGTCGCCGAGATGCAGGCCGAGCTTTTCAACCACCGCGACCTGCACCGACGCGCCAGCCGGATTCACGAGCGCAAGCTGCGCGGTGCCGTGGCAGAGCTGGTGCGCGCCGCTCGCGGCGAGACCGACATCGCCGAAGCGGCGGCGGGCCTGTTCGAGAGCTGCATAGCCGTCGTTCCATATGCGCCTGCGACCGCGTTCCTGGCCAACGAGAGGGCAAAGCTCGACCTTCGTCTCGAGGAAGGCGAAACGCCACGGGTGGCGATCCTGGCCGACGGGATCGGCAGTACCCACGGGGTGACGCGCGTGATCGAGGAGATCCGCGAGCGGGGCGTCCCGGGCTTCGAAATCGAGGTGGTGGGAACCGATCCCGACGTGGACCGCCGCCTGTCGGCCGTGGCAGAGTTCGACGTGCCCTACTACCCGGGGCTGAGGATCGGTGTGCCGAGCATCTCCGCGGCCGTCCAGACGCTGGCGGACGGGATGTTCGACGTGCTCCACGTCTGCTCTCCGGGTCCCGTCGGGGTCGCGGGCGCGCTCGTCAGCCGCGGGCTGCGGCTCCCGTTGCTCGGTAGCTATCACACCGAGCTGACCGCCTACGCAGGGCTTCGATCGGGGAAGCGACAGATGGCTGATGTGACAGCGCTTGGCGTCAGCTCCTTCTACGGCGCCTGCGACCTCGTGCTCTCGCCGAGCCCGGCGTCTGACAGCGCGCTCGCGGAGATCGGTGTGCCCGCTGAGAGGGTCGCACGCTGGGACCGAGGTGTCGACACCGGCCGCTTCGATCCGGCGCTACGTGGCCAGATGAGCATGCCCGGCGCCGTGAACGTCCTCTATTCCGGGCGCATAACCGACGAGAAGGGAGCCGATCTGCTCGCCGACGCCTTCATGCTCGCGCGTCGGCGCGACCAGCGGCTTCACCTCGTGCTCGCGGGCGGAGGCCCCGAGCAGGAGCGCTTGCGCGAACGGGTGGGTCAGGCAGCGACCTTCCTGGGCTGGCTCGAGGGTATCGAGCTGGCGCGCGCGTATGCGAGCGCCGACGTCTTCCTGTTCGCGAGCCGCACCGACACGTTCGGGCAGGTCATTCTCGAGGCGCAGGCCAGCGGCCTGCCCGTCGTCGCAGTGGCTGCAGGCGGTCCGCTGTCGCTGATCGAGGACCGCGTCAGCGGGCTGCTCCGCGCGCCTGACGCCTGTGCCCTGGCGGACGGCGTGCTCGAGCTCGCTGCATCGCCGCTGTTGCGCGGGCGTATCGCCGCGGGCGGTCTCGCCGCGGCTGGCGAACGCACATGGGAGCGCGCGCTAGGGCGGCTTGCAGCTAGCTACAGACGCGTGCTCGCAGCGGACTCACACGAGCAGCTATCGGTGGCGGCCTAGCAGGCCCATGCGGTTCTGTTGAACCGCTCGGCCGGTGCGCTGGAGGGCGATCGCATGCGCGCTCTCACGCGCTTTGAGAGCACCTCGTCCGCGCTCCGGGCTTCTGCGGACGTTACGCGCCGAGGAGGGTAGGGGCGGCCGAGGCTCGCCACGAAGCGCCGTCCTCTTCGTGCGGTTGTCCGGAATTTGCGCGTTTGGAGTAGACTCGCCGGCTGGTGTTGGGAGAGCGCCGCATGCCGGGATTCGTGGACGGGCTGCCACAGACGCGCGCTGCGGTCGCGTATGCGACGAGCGCCCACGCCAACCAGCGCCGCAACGTGGACGGCGCGCCGTTCATCGAGCACCCGCTCGAGGTGGCGTCGCTCCTCTACCACGCCGGCGCCCCCGAACATGTGATCGCGGCCGGTGTCCTGCACGACGTGATCGAGAAGACCGGGGTCCAGGCGCCCCAGCTGCGCAGGCACTTCGGCGCCAAGGTCAGCGACCTCGTCCTTGCGGTGAGCGAGGACGAGCGCATCGCCTCTTATAAGAGCGCCTAACAAAATGACTGTTGGAGTCGTTGATGGCAGATGAGGGCGCAGGCGAGGGTGAGGAACGCTTCGTGGATGTCGTCTCGGCGG
>Ga0187783_10000868_pt1 | contig 22202 bp, 20 predicted proteins | sample 1015_SJ02_MP02_2_FD_132471 | JGI IMG/M metagenome (GOLD analysis project Ga0187783, IMG submission 132471) | Tropical peat soil microbial communities from peatlands in Department of Meta, Colombia - 1015_SJ02_MP02_20_MG | ecosystem: Environmental > Terrestrial > Soil > Wetlands > Peat | place...
AATTGCCTCAGCGACCCGCTAGCTGGAATCCACGGTTGCGAAAGGTCGAGCCGGCCTCAGGACTCAACAGCAATGCGGCGAAGCAATTCGAGGGGAGAGGTTTTCTCATCTGGTTCAGACGCGAACGATCATCACCTCTGTGGATTTGATGAGCGCGGCGGCCTTGTCGCCCACTTTCAGCCGCAGCTCGCGCACGGCATCCGCTGTAATGATGGAGGTGATTTTTTGTCCGCCGATGGAAAGCGTCACTTGGGCCATCAAGCCGTCGATCTTCACGTCCGTAACGCGGCCGACCAGCTGATTGCGCCCGCTGATCTGCCGAAAGTGCGCCCTGCGCTCTTCGACCGGCAAGCGCTCGGAATGAAGGTGCAGGAACTTGTCCAATTCCGTTTCCGGGATCCGGTGATGGCCGCCGGCCGTTTTTACGGTGGCGAGCTTCTTCTTGTAAATCCATTGCTTTAGCGTAGGGTAGCTGATCCCCAGCACCTTGGCGGCATCGCGAGGAGTCAGGAGCTTCAAATTTCGCATGACCTTCCCAGTAGAGTGTTTCTAGCCTACTCAGGCCACCGCGTCAACCGCTGCGAGGCCGTGCTGCGGGGACTTCGAGAAGGCGACTCGTGCGTCCGGAGCGACACAGCTGGGCGCAGAGCCGTTGTGAACCTGGCGGACCTCGATTGACAGGATTGGTGAGCGGGGCTATGCTCGGTTGATGATAAAGCCCGCGGCTTGTTGTCGCTGTTGTAGCCTGCCCAAGGAGTGAAGGTTGCCGGGGGCGCTGGGACTGAAAAGCTAGGTTCGGAGCAAAGCTGGGCTTGAAATGGGCCCGCCCCCGGGAGGGAATCCGGGAGGCGGGTTTTTTGTTATGGCGAGGGAGGAATTTGTGACCGACCACCAGGAACGCGTCGAGAGTTCCCCAAGCCGGCGCGACCATCTGAAGATGCTCGAGGCCGAGAGCATTTTCATTCTGCGCGAGGCGGCGGCTGAGTTTGCCCGGCCTGTCATGCTGTACTCGATCGGCAAGGACTCTTCGGCCATGCTGCGGCTGGCGCAGAAGGCCTTTTACCCCGGCAAGATTCCATTTCCCCTCCTGCATATTGATACCAGCTACAAGTTTCCCGAGATGATCGAGTTTCGCGACTGGTACGCAAAGCACGTTGGTGCCGAGTTGATCGTGCACAAAAACCAGAAAGCCCTTGATGAGGGTGCTAATCCCTACACGCTCGGTACGCAGAAATGCTGCGGATTGTTGAAGACGCGGTCGCTGCTTGACGCGCTCGCCGAAGGCGGGTTCGATGCGGCATTCGGAGGTGCGCGCCGCGATGAGGAGAAATCACGCGCCAAGGAGCGTGTCTATTCCTTTCGCGACGCGCTCGGGCAGTGGGATCCCAAGAACCAGCGGCCCGAGCTGTGGAGCCTTTACAACGGCCGCCATCACAAGGGCGAGAGTATTCGCGTGTTTCCGCTCTCGAATTGGACCGAGCTCGATGTCTGGCTCTATATTCACGAGGAAAAGATTCCGATCGTGCCGCTCTATTTTGCCAGGGAACGAGAGGCGGTGGTGCGGGGCCACGCGATCCTGCTCACGCAGACCGGTGTTCGCTTATTGCCCGGCGAAAAACGGGAAATGGTGAAATGCCGCATGAGATCGCTCGGGTGCGTGCCGTGCACGGGTGGAATCCGGTCCGATGCTGATACGGTCCCCAAGATTATCGAGGAGATGATTTCATTCCGTCGCTCGGAGCGCGAGAACCGAGTCATTGATCACGACGAAGAAGGTTCGATGGAAATCAAGAAGCGCGAGGGATATTTCTGATGTCCACTACGAAATCTGAGCGCGTACCCTCGGCTCCGACTTCCGCGTCCACCGCCGCCCTGACCACGGGAATTACCGGTTCGCTCCTACGCACCTCCGACCTGCTGCGATTTTCGACCGCGGGAAGCGTCGATGATGGCAAGTCGACGCTCATTGGTCGGCTGCTCTACGACAGCAAATCGGTCTTCGAGGATCAGCTCGCCTCGGTTCGCGAGAGCAAGATCAATCGGTCGAGCGGCCCGATCGATTTTTCGCTTCTGACCGACGGCCTTCGCGCCGAGCGCGAGCAGGGAATCACCATCGACGTGGCGTACCGCTATTTCGCTACCCCGCGGCGTCGGTTTATTATCGCGGATACGCCCGGCCACGAGCAGTACACCCGGAACATGGCTACGGGTGCATCAACCGCCGAGGCTGCCGTTGTCTTGATGGATGCCACCAAGGGTGTTCTGCGACAATCGCGCCGGCACGCCTACATCGCTCACTTATTGGGCGTCCAGCACATCGTTGCTGCCGTGAACAAGATGGATCTGGTCGCGTTTTCCGAGGAAGTCTTCGAGCGCATCTCTCGAGAGTTTCGCACCTTTGCCGACCACTTGGGAATCAGGGATGTATATGCCGTTCCGGTCAGCGCTTTAGAGGGTGATAACGTCGTGCGACCGAGCTGGCGCATGCCGTGGTTTGAAGGTCCTGCTCTGCTTGAATACCTCGAGACGATTCCGGTGAACAGCGCATCCACCCAGGCACCGCTGCGCTTTCCGGTGCAGTATGTGATTCGCCCGGATGCGAGCTTTCGTGGGTTCGCCGGCCAGGTCGCGTCGGGCGAGCTCCGGCCGGGAACGCCTGTCATGGCTTTGCCGTCTCGGGTGAAGACGCGAGTCCAGTCGCTTGTCGCATTCGAGGCGGAAATGGAATCCGCTGCTCGCGGCGATTCGATCACCGTTACGCTAGCCGACGAAATCGATTTGAGCCGCGGCGACATGTTGGTGACCGAGGAACTGGCGCCGTTCGTCGGGACGGAATTGCAGGCGATGCTTGTCTGGATGCATCCCGAGTCACTCGATCCCCACAAAATCTATCTTTTGAAACATACCACACACACGGTGCGGGCTCGTGTCCATCAGATTCGCTACCGTGTGGACATCAACACGCTTGAGCATGTGGCGGCCACGAAGCTGGACATGAACGATATTGCCGCGGTCGACGTAAAAACGACCCTTCCCCTGTTCTTCGATCCTTACCGGTTGAACCGCGCCACAGGCAGCTTCATCCTGATCGATCCGTTGACCAATGCGACGGTGGGCGCAGGAATTATTGAGCGTCCGATCGAGCACGGCCAGGGCGGAGCGCGCCCTGGCACCCCGGGCCACCGCAAGCGCACCACCCGAGATGAACGCCTGCTGCGCTACGGCCATCCGTCGGCGGCCGTTTGGCTGAAAGGCCGGCCACATGTGGCCGGGCTGGTCGAGTGCCTATTGTTTGATGAAGGCTGGCACGTGCAGCTCGCCGGCCCGAATGATTTTCTGGCACACGAGCTGGCCACTGTAGCGAAGGCGTACCGCTCCTCCGGGCACATCACCATCTTCTCCCCGCTGGACGACGGTACCGATCAAAAGCAGATCATCCGCGCCATATTCGGCCCAGACTCCTTCTTCCATGTGCGTGTCGATGACCTCACGGACGAACAAGCGGCTCAGAAAATTGTCGGCATTCTGCGCAAGTGGCGCGATACCCACTCGGACAGCGGGAAAGGGAGGCCATGACGGCACCTGGGCTCGAAACAGAATTGGAAAGCCTCTCCGTCGATGCCGTCATCGACCGACTGCTCGCCGAGCACGCGCCGGCCGCCGAACGTGGCTCTGTGTGCATCACCTGCAGCTTTCAAGCTGAAGACATGATCGTGCTCGACTTGCTGCTGCGGCGCCTACCGAGCATTCCCGTGCTGTTTCTCGACACCGGCTATCACTTTGCCGAAACCTATGCCTACCGCGACCGCATGGCGAGCGCCTGGAATCTGAATCTTCACAATCTCACGGCAAGGCAGTCGGTCCCCGAGCAGGAAGCCCAATTTGGAATTCTGAACCGCACCGACCCAGCCCGTTGCTGCCATCTTCGCAAAGTCGAGCCGCTCTTCCGAGCGCTGGAAAACTTCGACGTTTGGTTCACCGGGCTGCGCCGCGAGCAATCGCCGACGCGCAAGAATCTCAAAGTGCTCGAGCATCACGAGCTTCCCAGCGGCAAAAAGCTCCTGAAGGTGAGTCCTCTGGCCGCCTGGACCTGGGGCCAGGTGTGGAAGTATACGGTGGAGCAGGCGATCGATTCTTTGCCGCTGTACGATTTCGGCTATCGCAGCATCGGGTGCGAGCCATGCACGGCGATTCCGGCCGAAGGAGCAGACGCGCGCTCCGGAAGGTGGGGAGGGCGGAAACTTGAGTGCGGAATTCACACGGAGTCCAAGCGGGAGGATCCATGAACCTCCTCATCGGATTCGCCATCGCACTCGCCGTGGGACTGACGGGCATCGGCGGTGGCAGCTTCACCGTACCGGCCCTCGTTCTCCTGGTAGGCCTGCCCGCTGGAACCTCCGTCGGGACAGCCTTCGTTTTCGCAGGCTTTTTGAGGCTGGTCGCGACGCCCTTCTATCTAGCCGGACGGCACGTACACTGGCGATATCTCTGGCTTCTCACACAGGGGGCGGTGCCTGGTCTGTTGATCGGCACATATGTCCTCAAATGGCTCAGCCGCAGTTCGAGCACCCCCCTCATCGTGATCCTACTGGGCATGCTTTTGACCGCATCCTCCAGCATTACTTTTATTCCGGCCGCGCAGAATCGCACCTTCACGAAGAAGAATTCGCGCTGGCTGCCGTGGCTCGCGCTGCCCATTGGTGTCGAGGCGGGATTCTCCTCGGCGGGCGCCGGCGCGCTCGGGACCGTTCTTCTGCTCAATTATTCCGAGATGACGCCGCGCGAGGTGGTCGGCACCGATATCCTTTTCGGCCTGGTATTGGCCGTGCTCGGGAGCGCCTTCCACTGGAAGTTCGGATCGATTAGCCGTCATGTCCTGGTTCAGCTGCTCGAGGGCGGACTGCCCGGGGTAATCATCGGCTGCCTGTTCGCGCGGCGCGTGCCGGCGAGAAAACTGAAGCTGGCCATCGCTACGATCGCCATCTTTGCGGGGCTTCAACTGATCTATAGCGGCTCGCGCAGCTTGTGGGGAAGGCCGTCTGCAACGGCAGCCCGCTCGGTGGGCCAATATTGGGCGCTTTTGATAGATCCAGATCTGTTGTCGCCATTTGTTGCTCCCCACGCATTGCTCCATCTGGCGGGCCATTTCTAGATCTTCGAGCGTGGGCTGGGTCTGTCGCGCGAAGTTGTTGATCGCTTCGTTTTGGCCGTTACCGCTCGGCATCGGCTGACCTTGCCCGTTGCTGTCCTTGCGGCCTGTGCAAGCCGTTGCCTCCAGCAGGCCGGCTAAGAAAAAATTCGGAGCGGTCCCGGCGGCCCTATGGGTGACTCTCTCAAGCCAATTGATGTTCGTGGGAACTCGCCGCCGCAGCCCCTTAGAGATCGAAGCCCAGCTGCAGTTTGGCAGCCTCGGACATGCGGGCCGGCCCCCAGGGGGGATCGAACACGATTTCGACGTGAACTTCCTTGACGCCGGGAAGATGCGCGAGTTTGTTTTCGACGTCGGCTTTGAGGACATTCCCCATGCCACAACCGGGGGCGGTCATGGACATTTGGATCTCGATGCGACGGCCACCGTCTTCGAGCGGCCGCGTGGTGCAGGAGTAGATCAATCCCAGATCAGCGATATTGACCGGAATCTCAGGGTCGTAGACGGTCTTGAGCTGATCCCAGACCATCTGCTCGCTGAATTCGCGTTGGTCGTAGGTGGACGGTTGCGAAGGAGCAGAGGGAGTGAGGCCGAGTGCGTCCGCGTTCTTCACGTCGATGCGAAATAGGCCGTAGTCGCTGGCAATTGTGTAGCTGCTGCCGAGGAATTGCATCACACGCACCCCGGCGCCGGCCGGGAGCTTAGCCGGCGCGCCGCTCGGGATCTCAATCGCATCGCATTCCCGCTTGAGCGTAATGTGTCCGCCTGTCGTCATATCGTCAGTTGGCGCTACTCCGTGGTGGTTTCTTGCTTGCCTTCGAGCGCAGCCTGCAGTGCATGCCAGGCCAGGGTAGCGCACTTCACCCGGGCGGGGAATTGCGAAACGCCCGAAAAGACAGTCAATTTTCCCAATTCCGCGTCGCCATTCGACTGCCCCAGGCCCGTGACGAGCCGATGGAAGCTGTCGAACAGCTTTGCCGCTTGGGCCGCCGATTTGCCCTTCATGCTTTGCGTCATCATGGATGCGGAGGCTTTGGAAATCGCGCAACCGGACCCTTGAAAGCTGACGTCGCGAATCGAATCACCGTCCATGGTCAAATAGATCGTGAAGCGATCGCCACACAGCGGATTGAACCCCTCGGCCTTGCGGTTGGCAGCGGGCGATTCGCGGTAGTTCCTGGGCGCCTTGCTGTGCTCGAGGATCACTTCCTGATACAGATCGCGAAGGTCCGAGCTCATGCGAACACCTCTCGCACTCGTTCGATCCCGCGCACCAGTCGATCCACTTCCTCTTTTGTGTTGTAAAGTGCGAAGGAAGCCCGCGCGGTGGCCTCGACTCCAAAATGCTGCATCACAGGCTGCGAACAGTGGTGCCCGGTGCGAATGGCGATTCCTTCCTGGTCAAGGATCGTGCCGATGTCGTGCGGATGAATGTTTCCGAGAGTAAAGGAAAGCACGCCGGCTTTCTCTTTCGCTGTGCCGATCACACGCAGGTCCGGAATCGCCGACACGGCACGGGTGGCGTAGGCGAGGAGTGCGCTTTCGTGAGGGCCGACATTTTCTATTCCCAGGCTGCTTACGTACTCAAGAGCAGCGCCGAGACCGATGACGCCGGCGATATCCGGCGTACCTGCCTCAAATTTGTAGGGCAATCGGTTGTAAACAGTTTTTTCAAGCGTGACAGACATAATCATGTCGCCGCCCCCCTGATAGGGAGGCATTTTTTCCAGTAGCGCGGCCTTGCCGTACAAAATGCCGATCCCTGTGGGACCGTACACCTTGTGGCCGGAAAACGTGTAGAAATCGCAGTCGAGCGCCTGCACGTCGGCTTTCAGGTGTGGCACGGCCTGCGCGCCATCGACCAGCACAGGGACATTCCAGCTGTGCGCCATCTCCACGATACGCTGGACGGGATTGATCGTGCCGAGCGCGTTGGACACATGTGTAACCGCGACCAGTTTTGTTTTCGGGCCGAGCAGACGCGAGAATGCGTCCATGTCGAGTTCGCCCGCGTCGTTGATCGGAGCCGCACGAAGCGTGGCGCCGCGCTCGCTGCAAAGGATCTGCCAGGGAACGATGTTGGAGTGATGCTCCATGACGGTGATCAAAACTTCATCGCCGGCGTTGACGGAGGCTCGCCCGTAACTTTGAGCGACAAGATTGATTCCTTCCGTCGTCCCACGGACAAAAATAATCTCCTTCCAATCCGCGGCGTTCAGAAACTCTTTTGCGGTCTTGCGCGCCGCTTCGTACTCATTGGTAGCCTGCTCGGAGAGATGGTGCACGGCGCGGTGCACGTTCGAGTTCGTTTCCTCATAGTACCGGGAAATTGTCTCGATCACGGCCCGCGGTTTCTGGCTGGTCGCGGCGTTATCCAGATAGACGAGCGACTTGCCGTGTACCCTTTGTTCGAGAATGGGGAAATCGGCGCGAACGCGCCCGAGATCGAATCCCACACCGGAAACGGTTTTGGCCGCGATACTCATGATGCTTGCTCCTGGTGCCGCGAGACATCCCCTAACTGACCCAAATCGTTTTGAATCAGATTCTCTACGTAGGTGCGCGCCGGGCCCGGTCTCATGCGATCGAGGCATTCGCTGGCAAAGGCAAAAAGCAGCAAGCGTCGAGCGGAAGCCTCGTCAATCCCGCGTGAGCGCAGATAGAAGAGGGAGTTTTCTTCGATCTGGCCGATGGTCGCGCCGTGGGTGCACTTGACGTCATCCGCGTAGATCTCCAGCTGCGGCTTCGTGTCGATCTGCGCGGTATCGGAAAGCAGAAGGTTGCGGTTGGTCTGCTTCGCGTCGGTTTTCTGTGCGTTCTTGTGAACAATGATCCTGCCGTGAAAGACGCCGTGAGCGTGGCCATCGAGAATCCCGTTGTAGAACTGGCGGCTACTGCAGTGCGGGTTGGCGTGTTCGACAAGCATGTAGTTGTCCAGGTGCTGGCGACGCCGCCCCATGAAAAGGCCGTTGATCAGACACTCGCCGCCTTCACCTGCCAACACCGGATGCACGTTGTTCCGAACGAGCGCGCCACCTGCTAGCACCGAATGGGATGCGACATCCGCCGTTCGGCCTTGCTGGATCCGCAGGGTCGAAACATTGAACGCCTGCTCATCCTCGCGCTCGACCATGTAATGCGAAATCACGCTGTGCTCCTGAGCGATCAGTTCCGTCACTGTGTTGCACAGCACGCGCTCACCGCGGCCCAGCGAAATGTAATCCTCGATGATCGTGGCCTGGCTATTTTCGTCGGCAACGATCAGGTTGCGCGGATGATTGACCGTCGGTAGGTTATGAGCTGTAGAAATAAACAGTAGATGAATGGGAGACTCCAAGACCAGGCCCTTCGGCACGTGGACATAGGCTCCATCATCGAAAAACGCGGTATTCAGAGCCGAAAAGGGATCGCGCTGAATATCCAGATAGCGACCCAGGTGCGCCTCGATGGCGGTGGAATTGTTGGCCATTTCGGCGGCGAGGCTTCCGACCCGCAGGCCTGTGGGCAAGTCGTGCACCGAGGAAAGCGAAGCGGCCCAGCGGCCATCCACGAAAACAAGCTGGCAGGCGGCTCCGACGATTTGATAGCTGGAAACATCGGCGGGCGACGGCAGGCGGTGGCCGTTGCGCGCGAGGCGAAAAGGCGTTTGCGCGATCACCGAAACGTTGGTGAACCGCCAATCCTCGTCGCGCAGGGTAGGGAACCCTGTATCGCCGAAGCGCGCGAACCCGTCCTGGCGGAGCTTACGCACCCAGGAGGGCGCGTTCGCATTCGAAGATGCAAGCCCGCTGAATTCCGCCGCGTAATTTTGAAGAGCCTGGGTTGCCGTTGCCAAGGTGGTTCCTCTACGTTCCTTTAGGCTGCCGTCGCGTTGCCGTAGCCTTGCTCCTCAAGCCACAATGCCAATTCCGGTCCGCCGGACCGAACGATCCGGCCATCCACAAGTACGTGCACCATGTCCGGAACGATGTGGTTCAACAGCCGCTGATAGTGCGTGACGACCAGGATGGCGCGCTCGGGGCTGCGCATGGCATTCACGCCGCGCGCGACGACTTTGAGTGCGTCGATGTCCAGGCCCGAATCAGTTTCGTCGAGAATGGCCAGCTTCGGTTCGAGCACCGCCATCTGCAGAATCTCGTTGCGCTTCTTCTCGCCGCCGGAAAAGGCCTCGTTCACTGAGCGATTCAGAAATTTTTCGTCCATGTCAAGCAGCTTCATCTTCTCGCGAAGCCGGGGAAGAAAATCCATCGCGTCCATTTCATCTTCCCCGCGATGTTTGCGGATGGCGTTGAGCGCGGAGCGCAGGAAGTAGGCGTTGCTAATTCCCGGAATCTCGACCGGGTACTGAAACGCGAGAAACAGGCCCTCGCAGGCGGCTTCCTCGGCCTTCATCGCCAGCAAGTCCTTCCCGTTGAACAGAACCTCGCCGTTGGTGATTTCGTAGGTTTCGCGGCGGGCCAGCACCTGCGCGAGGGTGCTCTTGCCCGAGCCGTTCGGCCCCATGATCGAGTGCACCTCGCCGGCATCTAGGGTGAGACTCACGCCCTTGAGAATCTCGTTGCCATTGACCCTGGCATGCAGATTTTTGACCTCGAGCAAGCTCATCAGTTCTTCCCGATTTCCTTTCCTCGGTCTCGATTTGAAATAGTCTCGTGTCGTGCCTATCCAACGCTTCCTTCGAGGCTGACGCTCAACAGCTTTTGTGCCTCGACCGCAAACTCCATGGGCAGCTCCCGGAAGACGCGCTTACAGAAGCCATTGACGATCATGGACACAGCATCTTCTGCCTTGAGTCCGCGCTGGCGCAGATAGAACAGCTGGTCCTCGCCGATCTTGGAGGTGGAGGCCTCGTGTTCCATGCGCGCCGTCGAATTCTTCACTTCGATATAGGGGAACGTATGCGCGCCGCATTGATCACCGATCAGAAGTGAATCGCATTGCGTGTAGTTTCGCGCGCCGGTGGCGCCCTTCATGATAGCCACCTGTCCGCGATAGGTGTTCTGTCCGTGGCCCGCGGAGATGCCTTTTGACACGATCGTGCTGCGGGTGTTCTTGCCAATGTGAAGCATCTTGGTGCCCGTGTCGGCCTGCTGATAGTTGTTGGTGAGCGCAACGGAGTAGAACTCCCCAACGGAGTTTTCGCCTTGCAGAATGCAGCTGGGATATTTCCAGGTGATTGCGGAACCGGTCTCGACCTGAGTCCAGGAGATCTTCGAATTCCTTCCGCGGCACGCACCGCGCTTGGTGACGAAATTGTAGATTCCGCCCTTGCCGTTCTTGTCGCCTGGATACCAGTTCTGTACCGTCGAATATTTGATCTGTGCATCGTCGAGCGCGATCAGCTCGACCACGGCCGCGTGGAGCTGATTTTCGTCGCGAATCGGAGCCGTGCAACCTTCCAGATAGCTGACGTACGCCCCTGCGTCCGCGATGATCAAAGTCCGTTCGAACTGGCCGGTCTCCGCCGCGTTGATACGGAAGTAGGTCGAAAGCTCCATCGGACAGCGCACGCCCTTGGGCACGTAGACGAACGACCCGTCACTGAAAACCGCTGAGTTGAGCGTCGCAAAAAAGTTGTCGGTGTAGGGAACCACGCTGCCGAGATATTTCTTCACGAGATCGGAATGATTCTGAATCGCTTCGGAGAAGGAACAGAAGATGACGCCTGCCTCGGCCAGTTTTTCCTTAAAAGTCGTGGCTACGGAAACGCTGTCGAACACTGCGTCCACGGCGACGCCCGCCAGCAGCTTCTGCTCCGCGAGCGGGATGCCCAGCTTCTCGTAGGTCTTCAAAATCTCGGGATCCAGCTCGTTGAGACTCTTTAGCGTTGGCTTCGTTCGTGGCGCCGAGTAGTAGGAAATTGCCTGGTAATCGATCGATGGATAGTGAACATTGGCCCATTTCGGCTCGGCTTCGGACTTCTGAAGTGCTTCCCAATGTCGGAAGGCCCTGAGGCGCCATTCCAACATGAAGTCTGGCTCGTTCTTCTTCGCTGAGATCAGCCGGATGATGTCTTCATTCAGACCCTTCGGCGCACGGTCTTCGTCGATGCTGGTGACGAAGCCCCATTTGTACTCCTGTTGGGCCAAATCTCGAATTGCGTCGGTATTGGAACTCATTGAATCCTCCCGGAGGCGATCATCGGCACGACCCGCCCTCGTGTGTCCCGGATGGGCGTGAGCTGCAAAGGGTGCGCCAGATCGGAAAGCGTAACTCTCTCAAGCACGCCTCGGATGGCCTGATTGATGATCTGTTGATTGCTCTTAATCGGGCAGCCGGACTCGAGGTTGCACAACCCGGTCACCTCCGTGCTGCATTCGGTCAATGCCATCGGCCCTTCGATGGCGGTGATAATCTCCAGCACCGAAATCGCCTGGGGATCCCGCGCCAGAACATATCCGCCCCGGATTCCGCGATGGGAAACAAGCAGGCCGCTTTGTAGCAGCTCTTTGAGCAGCTTGCTTACCGTGGAAAGGGGCAGGTGCGATTCTTTGGCCAGATCGCGTGCGGTCCTTAGGGCAGAACTCTCGCTACGGGCGATACAGGTCATCAGGACCAGCCCGTAGTCCGTTAATTTCCCAAGCCTTACCATCCGGATGCTCCCGCGCTAGATACAGGACCAATTCAGTCCAGTTTTATTCTAGCAGTCCCAACAGCCCCGTGCAAGACCGTTTCCTTCTCGGGCGCCCGCCTAGTGTATAGTCTCGCCCGAACCGCAAGGGGCGATGAGCGAGCACGGGGGGGGAACCAGATGGGGTTTCGCTTCGGGTCGACCGGCGTGGGGGGCAGTTGGTGCGTGCTGTCTTTTTTCTTGCTCGTGAGCACCCTCATTCCGGCGCGTTCGCTCGCCGAGGACCAGACGACGTCGGGCGAATTTTTCGTCGATCCACCAACGCTCGTGTCGCTCGGCTTCGAGTGGCAGATCACGGGCGACGACAATCGCAACGCGCATGTGGACGTGACGTACCGAAAGAAGGGCGAGCACGAGTGGCGGAAAGCCCTGCCGCTTTTGCGCTTAGCGCATGAGTCGGTGCCTGGGGGAACGCCGCGTGAAGGCGCCGGACATTATTTCCACTACGTCGCGCCCAACATGTTTGCCGGCAGCATCCTGAATCTCGAGCCAGGAACCGAGTATGAATGTCATTTCGTTCTTTCGGATCCGGACGGAATAAGGGGCCGAGCGGAGAAAACGGTCGTGGTGACCACCCGGAAGGAGCCCCAGCCCGCCGAGGGCGGCCACGTCTATCATGTCTACCCATTTGGGTATAAGGGAACCAAACAAGAGCCTGCGTTCACCGGGTTGCTGGCAGCGTATTACATGGGTGCGGATCAATCCGATCACTCGAATGCGCTGCCACCACGCGTCCAGCCGGGCGACATTGTTTTAGTGCACGCGGGAGTTTATCAAGACCACCGATTCGTGTACGGCGGCTTTGATCGAACGCTCGCGGCGTACGGAACTCCCTTCGATGGCACCTATTATCTGACGCAAAGCGGCAGGCCCGACAAACCGATCGTCATCAAAGGAGCCGGCGATGGCGAAGTGATCTTCGATGGCGATGGCTGCCAGAATCTGTTCAATCTGATGGCTGGGAATTACAACTATTTCGAGGGCATCACGATCCGCAATACGAACGTCGCGTTTCTGCTAGGAGTCAAAAACATCGCAGGATCGAGCGGTTTCACTCTGAAGCATTCGCGGATTGAGAACGTCGGCCGCGCTGTCGAGGACGATTGGTCGGGCTCGACGGATTTCTATATCGCGGACAATGTTTTCATCGGGCGCCATGATCCAAACAAGTTGCAGAGTTGGTGGACGCCCGCTGTTTGGGCGAAGTTTCCAGGTTATCCTGCGCTGATCACCTCAGAATACGCGATCAAAATCTATGGCCAAGGCCATGTGGTCGCATACAACTACGTCGCCAACTGGCACGACGGCATCGATATCGCTACGTACGGCGATCCCGACGGCACGCCCGACGAACGACGGGACCGCGTGCCGATCTCGATCGATTTTTATAACAACGATATCTACAACATGGCCGACAACTGCATTGAAGCCGACGGGGGCGCACACAACATCCGCGTCTTTCGAAATCGCTGCTTCAATTCGGCGGGCGGCGCCCTGAGTGCGCAGCCGACATTCGGAGGCCCGCTCTACTTCTACCAGAATCTCGTTTACGATACCACGACGGGCGGCCCGCTAAAATTGATCGATACGCCGGCCGGAGTGCTCATTTATCAGAACACGCTGGTCGGCCAGGGGCGCCTGATGGGGCCTGCCTCAAATGTCCATTTCTTGAACAATCTGATTTTGGCCGATGGTTGGGCGGACCCGATTCTCAATCTCCGCACATTCACGAACTACTCGACTTCTGATTACAACGGTTTTCGTCCGAATCTGAACGTCGAGGACGCCTTTGAATGGAATTCGCCGAAATTCGACGTGCAGGCGGATTATGAAGGTCCGCTGGTGGCGCGCCGCTTCAAATCACTCAAAGAGTACAGCGACACAACCAAGCAGGAGCAGCACAGCGTTCTCGTTGACTATGATGTGTTCGTTAAGGTGGAGATGCCGGACAAATCCGACCCCCAACACCTTTACAGTCCTGAGGATTTCGATTTTCGGCTCAGGCCGGGCTCCGCTGCCGTCGATGCGGGAGTCCTCCTGCCCACCATCAATGACGACTTCACCGGTCGCGCCCCCGATCTCGGGGCTTACGAGTTGGGTCGACCTTTGCCGCGTTACGGCCCCCGATTGGCTCCGGCCGGAGCACCGGACACCTCCTCGCCGCGCTCGGTGACCGGCCCGCCCTCCCTCGAGTGATCTGTAATCCTGCATTCCGAATCGGCAGTCGACGCGGGCGCGAAGCGACCGGCGGCGATTACTTCACCAACAGCACGTTCACCGCTTTGACGACCACTTCGACTTGGTCACCCTTCTTAATCCCAAGTTCTTCGAGCGATTCAAGTGTCATCACCGATGCCATGCGCGAGGCCTGTGAAATGTTGACCTTCACTAGACACATCAAACTGCCCCTCTTGATCTCGGCTACTTCGCCGACGATGCGATTCCGCGCTCCCACTTTCATTCTAGCTCCTCTCCCGTTCCCGCCGTGATTTGCTCCCGGTTGGAACAGGTTACTCCATTTTGCCTGTGGCAACTCGATTCGGATTTTTGTCCCCATCGGCCCGAAGAAGTGCAACGAAATAGCACCGACGAGTCGCCTGCCAGGAGCGAGACCCAGAGCGTCGCTTTCACCGTCCTAGACTAGAGGTCGCGGCGACCCTCCATGGCCTTGAGCATCGTGACTTCGTCGGCGTACTCGAGATCGGAACCGACCGGGATGCCCATCGCGATGCGTGTGACACGAACGCCGAGAGGCTTGATCAGTTTGGAGAGGTAAACCGAGGTTGCTTCGCCTTCTGCGGTGGGATTTGTGGCGACGATGATTTCTTCGACGGTGCCGCCCTTCAACCGTTCGATCAAACTCTTAATCTTCAGCTGATCGGGCCCGACGCCTTCCAGTGGGGACAGCGCGCCCCCCAGAACATGATAAACCCCGCTGAATTGCCGCGTCTTTTCGATGGCCTGGATGTTCGTCGCATCTTCCACTACACAGATGATGTTTTTGTTTCGGTTCGCGCTCGCACAGAAGACGCAGGGGTCGCTGTCCGTGATGTTGTTACAGATCGAGCACTCGCGCACTCGATCCTTGGCCTCGCGGATCGCATCGGCGAGTGCGAGCGCTTGGGCGCGGTTTAGACGCAGTAGAAAAAATGCGAGGCGCTGCGCCGTCTTCTGCCCGATGCCTGGCAGACGCTTCAATTCGTCGATCAAGCGAGTGACGGAGGGTGAAAAATCAGCCATCAGGTTCTCAGATGAGATTATTGCAGACTCGCATCCATTTTCGCCACCAAATGAAACGCGACTCGGCTGAAGGCCGTCTGAGATCACAGCCGTTCGATTTGCGTAGCAGAGGCGCGGGGGGTTACAATCGGCGCTCTCGTCGGTACGAATTGGGAACCGACTCTGGAGCTCTTCCAGCAGCGGAAAGGGGGGAAAGACGGAATGCGAACGAGAATGGTGCGACCGCTCTCACTGTTGGCCGTTTTGCTAGCCGCAGCCATGGGTTCAGCTTTTGCGCAACAAGGTCCGCCACCGGGAGGAGGACGCCCCGGTGGAGGCGGGGGGCCGATGATGGGACCGCCGCTGCAACTTTCCAGCTCAGGGTTCGGTGACGGAACGACGATTCCCGACAAATACACTTGCGCACCCGGCGGAACCATGGCGCAACCCGCCAATATGACGTCCCCGCCGCTCGCGTGGGTCAACGCTCCGGCCGGCACCCAGAGTTTCGTTCTGCTCCTGCATGATCCTGACGCGCATGCGCGAAAAGCCTTCAACGACATTACCCACTGGATGATCTTCAATATCCCTGCAGATGCCACCTCGCTTCCCGAGGGTGTGAAGGCAGACTCTACGGTGGGCGTACAGGCGGCCAACATCACGGGTCAGCCCATGTACTTTGGCCCGTGCGCGCCTCCCGGTCCTTCGCACCATTACACCTTCGAGCTGTTCGCGCTGGATACGAAGCTCGATTTAGCGAAGGGCGCCAGCCGCGATGACGTGCAGAAAGCGATGGATGGCCATGTGCTGACCGGGACGGTGTTGATCGGATTGTTCCACCGCACCAGCATGGGACCGCCGCCTCAACGATGAGGCTGGCGTTTTCGCGAAAAGGGCGGAGCTTCGGCTCGGCCCTGGTCACGCTTGGGAAAAACTCGATCGGAAGGCGTAGGCCTCGGTTTCAGAATCGGAAATCGAAGGGTGTGAGCAGAGCCGCGGCTTTTTAGAATAAGCCAGGAATTTTGAGACCCATAATGCCGGACATGCCGCCGGTGAGATCCTTCATCTGACGCGACAGCTCTTCATCGACGCGCCGCGCGGCTTCATTCACAGCGGCGAGCATCAACTCCTGCACCATTTCTTGATCTTTACTCTTGAAGATTTCCGGTTCGATGCGCACGTCGGTCAATTGCTTCTGGCCATTCATTTTTACCGTGATCATCCCGCCGCCGGCCGATGCCTCGACACTGATTTCGCCGATGCGCTTTTCCAGCGTTTCCTGAACTTGGCGGAACTGCGCGAGCATTTGCTGCAGGGCTTTTACTTCCATGCGTTATTCCTCGCCCGGGCACTTGACCCTGGAAATATGGCCGCCGAATTTCTCAAGCATCGCCCTAACGATCGGATCTTCTTCAAATCGGGCGCGCAACTCACCACCGCGAGTCGTCGCCCCGCGTGATTCCAGTTTAACACAGACGCGCAGCGGCTGGCCGAAGACTTGATGCACGACTGTGCGCAAACGTTCCATCGCCTCGCGCGGCAGCATTTCCGCCAGTGTGCGATTCTCACTCGCAAAAAAAATGCGGAACTCTCCGGCCTCGGTTTCACAGCGGGTAGCCTGTTCAAGGAACGAGGAAAGCAAGCGCGAATTTTGCAATGCGCTCCTCACTGCGTCGAGCTGCGCGCGAGCCAAACCGCTCGCGGGGTCCTCCGCGGCGCGGGCGATAAGGCGAGGCGGCGAGGCGGGAACCGGCACAGCTGAAGCAGCGCGCGGAACGGGTGGGGCTGGCGGAGGCGAAGGGTTCATGTCCGACGCCGGCGCCATGCGCACGGCAGCCCCCGAAGAAGACGACGCCACAGAGCGGGTGGCGGGTGCGCCAGATGCAGGAGTAGCGGAGGGTGCCGGCTTCGCAGGACGATGCTCGCCGCGAAGTTCGCTGAGGGCCTCTTCGAGCGGTACGAGTCTCTGGGCGTTGATCATTTTCAGCAAGCCAAGCTCGAGGTGCAGGCGCGCGTCGGGCTTGCGCCGGAGGTCGTCGTCGGTGGCAAGAAGAATGTTGAAGAAGCGCGTAAGGTCCTCTTCGCTGAAACGCGCGGCCTGTTCGGCCAGGCGCGGGCGCTCGTCCTCCGGCGCGGCAATAAGCTCGGAACCCGCGCCGCACACACGCGCGACCAGCAAGTTGCGCACATGGCGAATCGATTCGCGGCAGAAATGCTGCAGGTTCTGACCGTCGGTGAGGAGACGATGAACCAGCCCTAAGACGCGCTCAGAGGATTGGGCTTCGATCGCATTGATAAGTTCGGCGAGCGAGCTTTCGGCTACGATGCCGAGCAGCTCGCGTACCTGCGCGTCGCTGATTGTGTCGCCAGCGTAAGCGATCGCCTGTTCGAGCAGGGAGAGTCCGTCGCGCAGACTGCCTTCCGCCGCGCGCGCGAGCACGGCCACGGCACCGGAATCGATCTCGAGATTTTCGGCTTTGGCGATTTTCTCGATCTGCCCGGATATTTCACGGAAGGTGAGCAAACGAAACTGAAAAAGCTGTGCGCGCGATTTGATGGTTTCAACGAGATCTTCGGCGCGTGTGGTGGCCAGGATGAAAACCACGCGCTCGGGAGGTTCCTCGAGAGTTTTGAGCAGCGCATTCGAGGCTTCGTCCGTCAGCTGGTGGGCCTCGTCGAGGATGATGACCTTGTAGCGCGCGGCCGCCGGGGCGTAGCGGACCATCTCCCGCAATTCGCGAATCTGTTCGATGCCGCGGTTCGATGCCGCGTCAATTTCGAGAACGTCCAACGAGGTGCCAGCGGAGATTTCGCGGCAGGAGTCGCAGGTATTATCGGGCTCGGGCGTCGGTCCCTTTGCGCAGTTGAGGGCTTTCGCGAAGATGCGCGCGGCGGTTGTCTTTCCGACGCCGCGCACGCCGGAAAAAATATACGCGTGAGCGACGCGGTTGGACTCGATGGCATTGGCGAGAGTGCGTGTGACGTGCTGCTGCCCAACGATCTCGGCGAATGTTTGCGGCCGGTACTTGCGCGCGATGACTTTGTAACTCATTCGAATTACTCTGTGGGTCGCCCGATACCGCAGAACGGCCGCCTGGATAGGAACTTCGGGTACTCCGCGGCACACGAAGCTGATCCGCTACCGTTGCTCCCTTCCGGGCCTGGCGGGGTTTGCGGAGAATCGTTGCACAGAGCCCGAAGTTCCGCCGATGGCGGGCGCAGCAGCTCTTCACTGCCACGACCGCTTCGCGAGTCTAGCACAGCGCTGTCGAGCGTGAAAGCGAAGCGGGCTGCGAGCGCAGAATGCCGAAAAGTGGTGAAGGAGAGCAAGATGAGGCTAGGCCCCGAGACCGCACAGACTCCCGCAAAACCGCTCCCGCTCGAACGATGGCTGCAGAGACGTCGTTGCTTTGGGGCTGTCGCGTTGACGCTCTTCCGCGACGGTCAAAAGACGTTTCGTGAAAACGAGCTCCACCCGCACGCAAAATGGCCCTTGCGTGTCGCGCTGGTCGTTCGACCACTAAGCCGACCGCACTTACACCGTCGCCAAACCGACTGTCATCCGGTTTGGAAGGCAAATCAGCAGACTTCCACTCCGCGCCTGGAAAGGGAGAAGTGGCTTAGTTGCCGCCTGAGGTGTAGGACGCGTTATGCAAGAGTGACTCGGGAAGCGCAACGGTTGAGTCCATGCGCACGAGCATGCCTGATTGCGCAGGCAGTTCGACGTCCTTCCCTTTCTTTGCTACCACGTACACGCCGCTGCCAATTACGCCAATCCACGTGCCCCGCATGACGTTACCGAAGATCAGGCCGAGCGTTGAGCCTCCGGTGGTACCGACGGCCATAGCCAGTGCGTCACCCTTAAGGTTTCGATTCTCCTCGACGACTTCGCCCTCAACCGTTTTGAGGTCTTTGCGACGCTTGGTGTTGTCCGCTGTTCCGCTGTAGAGCGAAAGGATGCTCATCTTGACAGGGAAAATGCGACTTTCGACTTCGATGGAATTTAATGCCAGATTCATCGATGCTCCACCCCGAAACATCGAGAAGTATTTTGGTCGGGTCACATCGCTGATGACGCCGTGAACCTTGGCGCCGGCGGGCAAGATAAGCTGCGTGCCGGAAAAGACTGGCTCTGCGACAACCGCCGTGAAGGGATCGCCGTTGTGAGCCACGCTCGAGCTCAGCCCGCTCTGGAGCGTGAGACGGATTTGGGTGCCCGGAGTAAGTTGACTGGATTGCGCCCGAACCGTAGATGCCGGCAACAACAACGATGCCAGCAGCAGCACGGTAGAAATCGTTACCAAACGCTTCATTTGGATCCTCCTGTGACCCGACCAGAAACGCTGTACGCGTTTCCGTGAAAGGTCGACCCCGAGCGAGAGAGGAAGTTCCACCGTCGCGAGGGGTGCAGTTCCGAAGCGACCTCGCCGTGCAACGCGACGAGTCGCCTCCGGATACCCCGTGTCGTGGGGATTACCGCTGGCGCAGCGGTGCAGGTGCGGAGGATGCACCCGCAGCATACGATACACGAAACATGCAGGAGGATGTCCACAAAATAGGGGGCAAGTTCGCTTTACGCCACCCCCGCGAAATAAGCCTTGCCCCCCGGGGGTCGGGCAGCCAGGCGCAGCATCGCGAAGCTGCTGTGCTCGGGAACGGCATTGGAATGGTTTTCGCCTCGCGGAGGACAATATTCAGGCGTTGAGCGAGGAAAGGATTTGGCTCCGGGGCTTGGACTCGAACCAAGATAACCAGCTCCAAAGGCTGGCGTGCTACCAATTGCACTACCCCGGAGTTGCGCGAGAAAGTGTAGCAGACATGGCCATAAATTGTTGTTTGTCACAAAGCTCGATTCCGTTCGATGGACTCGACGGCGGAATTGCCGGTGTGTCATCAATTTGCTAGGCTTTTGAACACTCAAGCGCGGAGAGGTGTCCGAGCGGTTTAAGGAGCACGCTTGGAAAGCGTGTGTTGGGGAAACTCAACCGTGGGTTCGAATCCCACCCTCTCCGCCATACCTTTGTTTACCCTTAAAAACAGTACTATTTATTTAGTGCTACTAGTGTGCTACTGTTTTCAGAGCATTTAACGCCTGAGAACGGAGCCTGAACTGCATGCCCAGTGTCTACGTACGGCTCCAGATTGACCGTAAGGGATGGCGCTATCGCGCAGTGCCTCCAGGCCGTGGGCGGCGCCCCGACTGGGTCAAGGGTCCGTTCTTCGTGCGGTTCACAGACGCTCGGGGAAAGCAAGTTTGGTCCGAGCCGCAGGGGACCATTGAGAAGGCACAGGAATTCGCCGAGCAAACCGCTGAGGTGCTCGCGGCCCAAGCAAAGGGTCTAACGGTCGAAGAAGCTCAGGATCTTGCGAATATCGGTCGTACGCCGGTCAAAGTTGCGGTTGAAAAATTCTTGGATTTGCACCGCAATGATCGTCCTAAGACTGTTCAGCAATACACGAACGCCCTGAAACATCTTCTGGCGAATCTCCCGCGCAAGATTCGGTTCATCGATCAGCTGGGCACTCAGGACGCTCTGAACGGATATTTGAAGACCCTAGAGAGCGGCTATACGCCAAAGACGATTGAAACGCGTATGGGCGTCCTCTTTTCACTCTTGAAGGCCCACCGGAAAGAAACGGGCGTTGACAAGCCATCGAAGCTGGTTAGGCTTCCCCGGGTCCAAGTCGTCAAAGCGAAAGCCTACTCCGACGAGGAGGTCCAAGAGCTCTTCGGCGCCATGACCGAGCAAGAATGGCTGCGCTACAAGTTTTTCCTGGATACAGGCTGCCGAGAGCAAGAGGTGCAATACGCGACCTGGGATGACGTGGATTTCACGAAGGAGAAGTTCACCGTAACTGGGGTAGGGAAAACGGACGTTAATTTCGTACCAAAATCCCATGAAGAGCGTAGTACTCCTTTGACGTCAGAATTGGTCGGACTTCTAAAGGCCTACCGAAAGCAAGCGCCGAGCAAACGATGGCTTTTTGCCAATGAGGACGGAAGGCCGGAAGGACATTTCCTTCGCAAGTTCAAGGCGATTGCGAAGAGAGCAGGCATGAATTGCGGACGTTGCAAGACAACCGTTCGTGAAGGCAAATACGACGCTCGCCATGAAGTCACCGTGACCTGTGAGACCCGGCCTGTTTGCGACCGACACTACCTGCATCGATTACGCAAGACAGCGGCGACGCGCTGGCTTCGAAAGGGAATTGACATCATGAAGATAAAGACCTGGTTGGGTCACAAGAATCTAAACGTTACGCAGATTTATCTGTCGGATGAGTCATCTTCGGATGATCAAGCCAAGATCAATGCCGCTGGAAGAATTTAGCGGGCATTCGCAGAGCGCAATCCCGTCCTAACCGAACGCTTGTGGTGTCAGCTGCACTCCCCACGAGCCTCTCGAGCGCCAATCATTCCGGTGGTGATTGTCAACTGAGGCAGCGGTAAAGGGCATCGATGATTCTCTTTGGCTCTCGGCCCAGCCCCTGCCCGGAAGTGAACCGGTTGGGCGTGTATCCGAACGAGATGCGGTGATCCGGATCCGCGAAGGCCGTATAGCCACCTGCGCCTGCAGTGCCGACATTGCCCTCCCGGCCCAAATAGGTGAACGGAATGTTGAGCAGGAATCCCATCGCTACGCGAAAATCGTTTCCCTGCATGGAATCTGCGCGGTGCCATTGTTCCTCCATCGCAGCCCGAATAGTCGCCGGTTTGAGAAAACGCCTGCCGCGATACTCTCCCCCCATCGCAAGAGGCGCGAAAATGCGCGCCACACCCAATCCGTTCGACACGCCATTTGCCGACGGGATAACCGCCTTGAGAAACTCCGGCGAGCCCATGAATCGCGGGTCCCTGGGCATTGCAGCAAACACGGGACGAGTCTTCTCGTTCAACATCCCGCCGCTGGCGAGTAGCTCATTGGCCGGATTTGGGATCTGAAGCGCGACCCGCTCGAGGTCTGCGTCTGTGCAGCCCATAATAAAGTCCGCCTCGAGTGGCCGCGCGATCTCCTCGGCAATGAACTTCTCGATTCGCCGCCCATCGACCCGACGCACGATCTCGCCCACGATGTACCCATACGTCACGGAGTGATACGTTTCGTTCGTTCCCGGCGGCCAATTCGGCCTTTGAGCTGCAATCTTTGCCGTGAACCGCTCCCAGTCGAGCACGTCGCCGGGCTCAGCGCTGTCAATGATGGC
>Ga0187783_10000869_pt1 | contig 22199 bp, 21 predicted proteins | sample 1015_SJ02_MP02_2_FD_132471 | JGI IMG/M metagenome (GOLD analysis project Ga0187783, IMG submission 132471) | Tropical peat soil microbial communities from peatlands in Department of Meta, Colombia - 1015_SJ02_MP02_20_MG | ecosystem: Environmental > Terrestrial > Soil > Wetlands > Peat | place...
GCGCCGTAGATGCGTTGCATCTGCGGGTTGCCTTCTTGTCCCTTCCAATAGGCCCCGGCCACATTCATCAATTTGAAAGCCTGGATTTTGCCGGTGGAGGGAATATGCGGGCCGCGGCAAAAATCGATGAATTTGCCGGTCGTGTAAAAGGAGACCATCGGCTCGCTCGCCTTTTCCTCAACCAGTTGACACTTGAATTCCTGCTTCGAGTTGCGATACAGATCGAGCGCTTCCGACTTCGGAATCAACTTGCGTTCGTTCGGGATATCCTTCGCCGCGAGTTCATGCATCTTCGCTTCGATCCTCTTCAAATCTTCCTGCGTGAAGGGCTCGTCGCGCACAAACTCGTAGAAAAATCCGTTCTCGATGGGCGGTCCAATCCCGAGCTTCACGCTCGGATAGAGTTCTAGCACGGCCGCGGCCAAAAGGTGGGCGGCGGAGTGCCGGAACACTTGAACGGCGTCGGGATCCCTGGCCGTGAGGATCGAAAGGCTGGTGCTCTGCTCGAGCGGCCGCGATAAATCGACCAACTCGCCATTCGTCCGCGCCACCAGCGCCTCTTTGGCCAGTCGCGGAGAAATCTGCTTGGCAATGTCCGCAGCCGTCGTCCCTCGCGGCACCTCGCGCGTGGCACCATCGGGAAGCGTGATTTGGATGGTCTCCATGTGCGTAGAGAAATCCTTGGCGTGAACAGTGTAGCTTACTGGCCGCGCCACACCGGGTCAAGACGACCGGGCGCTGCCCCCCGAGCTGACCGGCTGGCCCATCTCGATCGACTTCTTGGCCGGGGCCAGATCTACGGCTCGATCGCCTGGCCATGGTTCCTCGGGAAAGCACCTCAGGGCCACTGGAGAGGACGACCGCCTCCTCCCCTGGTTAGGAACAGAAGCGCGGGAGCTAGCTATATGCCTGGCGGCAGGTCTCGTGCTCGCGGCAGGTCGGCGGATCGTTCGTCTTATCGACGAGGATGTAGTTATGGCAGGCGGCGCAGATCACGCCATAGATTGTTTCGCTAAACTGCTCGTGCCCGGTTTGGACCGTATGTTGTTTGCGCGCTTGCTCGCGGCTGGTCGGCATGCCCACCCCTCCCCTCAGGCCTTCCATTCCGGCGCCGACGCAAATTCATATAAGGGATAGACCTCGCCGAAAATCTTCGCTGCTTCGCGTTCGAATCCTTTCCGCGATGCGGCGGCTAGAGAAAACTTCCGCCGTACAATCCAGCCCTGCAGCTTCTTCCAATTTTCCGGTGCCGTTGGCCAGCCGCCATGCTTGCTCCATTCCCCCTTTTCCGCCGAGTACCAATAACTATCGAACTTCCTGCCCAGACGTCCCCGCTGGCGCGCAAGCCATTTCGGATATTCCCGTCCCCGCAGGCGCCCAAACTGAACCAGGGGGGATGCGCGCCCGCTCGCGTAGATGCGGAACCCGCAGGTCACCGCGTCGGCGCTGACGCCGACGTAAAGCTGGCCGCCCTCGGCGCCCGCTTCGGAAAAAAACAGATACATCTGCGGGCGGTAGGGCGATTTGTCGCGCGCGAAACGAATATCTCGATTGATCCTTGAGAAATTCTCGCCCACGCGTCCGCTGGTCAGGAATCGCTTGTTCAGCTTCTGCGCCGCAGGCGCCAGGCGCTCGAGCATCGCGCGAAACGGCGCGACCACACCCGCGCGATAGCGCTCGCGGTTCTGATCCATCCACGACTTGTGGTTGTTGCGGCTCAGTTCGCGGAAGAACTGCGCCGCGCATTGCGGAAAAAGTGAATTCGATTTCATGGAGCCCAGTCTATCTTCGCGTGCCGGAAGTTTCCGGGGCGGACCTTCTTCCACAACAACCGCGGAGAGGAACGATCGAGAAGTATAGCGCATCGATCCTCGCCATCGTAATCGCTTGCCGAGTCACGCGGTCGGCGGACCATCCGTTTGGCGACGATCGGGGTGCTCCTCCTGCGCGGCGAGACCCTTCGCCTAGTGACCCGTCCCGATTCTCCCCCCTTGCTCGAGCAAGTGGGAGAGTCCGTCGACGTACTGCGCGAGATCAGCGCCAGGCTCGCCCGCTACCATCCTTAGCCCTTCCGAGTTTGCTCTCTCGCCGGGCCGGCCGGGCCCTCGGCTGTGCCGTGTCTGGCCGATGTAATCCGAATCTGTGTTACTGTTCGCCGGCGCGCTGACTGCGTTTGAGGGGGACGCCATGATCGGAACATCTCGCGGGGGGGTGTCGGCAGCGGTAGGGACAGCGGTTCTCAGCTTTCTGCTGTCTGCCTTGACCGGCCTCGCTCGGGACGTGAAATCCTCCGAGGGGGCAAAGAAGTCTCCTTGGAAATCCGAGGACGTCGTGTTTACGGAAACCGCCGGCCAGTTCCACATCTCGCCCGACGGCCAATGGGTCATATGGGTGAAGAGCACGGCGGACAAAGATAAGGACGGCCGCATCAGCAATCTCTACCTCTCGAGCCTGGCCGGGAAAAAAGAGATTCAGCTCACTCGCGGCGAGGATCAGGTTTCGAATCCGCGCTGGTCGCCCTCGGGCGAGATGATCGCCTTTCTGAGCACGCGTCTACTGCCCAAACCAAAGGCCGAGGAAGCGCACATGCAGCTGTGGCTCATGAACACGGGGGGCGGCGAGCCGTGGCATGTCACCGAGTTCGAGCGTGGCATTCAGCAGTTTGAATGGCTCGACAATGACACGATTCTGTTCAGCGCGGAGGAGGACCCCTCGCTGTACGAACGCGAAACGAGGGAGCGCAAAGATGACAGTGATGTCATCGATGACCAAGCACACACGGCTCCCGTGCGCTTGTTCAAATTCGCGCTGAAAGATAAGCGCGTGACGCGCCTCTCGGACAACACGGATTGGATTGAATCCTTCGAGCCCTCCTATGACGGCAAGAAAGCGGTGGCCCTCGCGCGGCGTGAACTCAGCTATTCCTGGGATGAAAAGACGCCTCCGGTGACCTACCTCGTCGACCTCAACAGCGGAGGACGGACCCAGATCTTCCCCGGACGCAAGATTCTGCCCGCCCGCGTGCGCTGGGCGCGCGACAACTCCGGTTTCTATGTCATCGCGCCCTATTCCGATTCCCCGCGCTTTGATACGGCTTCGATTGAGAAGCTCTATTACTACGATCTGGCCTCGGGTTCGACGGCGGAAGTGAATCTCGACTGGGAGCGCGCGATGGGTTTCAACCTTGAAACCACCCGGGACGGATTCATTACCCTGCTGAAAGACGGTGTATACACCAAGCCCGCGCGCTATGTGAAGCAGGGCTCGACCTGGTCGCGCGAGTGGATTACGGGCGACACGCCACGGAATTACTTCGATTTCGTCCTCGGCGATGACGGCCGTACGCTCGTTTACGAATATTCGACCGCGAGCACGCCGACGCAATGGTTTCGCGCGCAACTCGACGGAGCGAAGGTTCTCTCGCCCGTCCGATTGACCGACCTCAATCCGCAGTACAAGAATCGCACGATTGCGAGGACGGAAGTGCTCGACTGGAAAGGCGCGAACGGCGACCAGGTGGAAGGAATTCTCTACTATCCACACGGCTACGAGCCGGGAAAGCGCTATCCCCTTGTGGTCGCGACCCATGGCGGGCCCGCCGGAGCCGATCACGACGCCTGGGACGAAAGCTGGGCCTACTCGCAGAATTTGATGAACCAGCGCGGTGCCTTCGTTCTGAAGACCAATTACCACGGCAGCTCGGATTACGGCCTCGAATGGGTCGAATCGATTTGCTGCGGAAAATATTACGAGCTGGAAATCCCCGATATCGAGAAAGGCGTCGACAATCTGATCGCGAAGGGGCTCGTCGATCCGGCCCGCATCGGCGCGCTGGGGTGGTCGAATGGTTCGATCCTCTCGATTCAATTGACCGTCGCCGATCCGGACCGCTACAAGGTCGCTGCCGTCGGTGCGGGGGACGTCGAATGGATCAGCGATTGGGCCAACGTCGATTTCGGCGAGGCCTTCGATGACTACTATTTCGGCAAGGCCCCCTTTGAAGATCCCGAGCTCTACATACGGAAGTCGCCGGTCTTCAAGATGGACCGCGTCAAGGCACCCACGCTGATCTTCCACGGCACGAACGACCGCAACGTGCCCACCAGCCAGAGCTGGACCTACTACCGCACGCTGTACTGGCTAGGCAAAGTTCCCGTCAAGCTCGTCCTCTTTCCCGGCGAGCCGCACGGCCCACGCAAGCTGTCGCACCAACTGCGAAAAGTGAATGAGGAAATGGCGTGGTTTGACCAATACCTGTTCCAAGCGAATCCGCCCGAAAACGAAGCGTTCGAGAAAGGCTCGCCGCTCGATGTGGCAATTCGCCGGAAGTCGACCGCAAGGCACGGCGCGAACTACGGCCAGATCTCAGGAGGCGTCCTCATCCCCGAAGTCGTGAAACGGGGCAACCTCGAAATCGGACGCTTTGAGGTCACCCGCGCGCAGTATGCCGAGTTTGACAAGCACTACTCGATCGACGCAGGCACGGAAAATTATCCCGCGAACGGAATCTCTTTCGATCGAGCGAAAGCCTATTGCGAGTGGCTGACCAGGCAGACCGGCCAGACCTACCGCTTGCCCCTCGAGAGCGAGGTCGTCTCTCTGTACGGGGACCGCTCGGGCGAGAACACCCTGGATTACTGGGCGGGTTACTCCCTTAACCCAGAGGACGCCCAGCGCCTCGAGCAAGAAATCAAATTGCTTCCGGGAAGTGCGCCGCTTTTGCGCGAAGTCGGCAGTTTCAGCGGCCAGGGCGAGGATGGCGAGGAACTTATATTCGATTTGGGCGGAAACGTGGCCGAGTGGGCGATCTCGGGCGACGGTAGCGGCAAAGCCCTGGGCGGCAGCGCCGATCGCCCCACCGACTCAAAAGCGGCTTATCGTCCCGCGGAGGCCGCGTACACCGGTTTTCGAGTCCTTCGCGGAGCATCCAAGGAACCGGCGAGCAGCGATTGAGCGGGAAGCATGTGGGGCCAGGCTCCCGACGTCGGGTTTGGAGGAGTTCATGGGCAAGATCATCGCGAGAAAACTGTTTCCTCCGCTTGGCTTCCTCGGCGTGCTGGCGGCGCTTGGCTAGCTAGCCGAGCAACTTCGCCAGACGATCAAGAGGCTCGCGACGTTCGCCGTGAGATCGCCCAATACTATCGTAGACATGGCTTGCAAGGATGGCCGGCTGCAAGCCGCATTTGCATCGCACTTTTGGCCGGGAGGAGCGATCACGACCATCCGGCGCCCAAAGCCGAATGACACGTTGCAAGTGACGGTAATTCCGGTCCCTGATTTCGTTGCGCAGTCGTCCGAAGGGGCATGCAGCCAGCCCATTTTCGAAGAGAGGATCACGGCAGCGGAGACTAAGGTGCATAACGGGCTGGCCCAGGTGTGGGCGCACAATGCCGCTCGTTTCGGAGCCCCGCGAGTCCAGGAATGGACGGGCATTGACGCCTACGCTGCTCAAACACGAAAACCGATGGAGGATCGTTTCCCTGGTTTTTGCGCCCGGTTCAAGCGGCCCAAGCAACGATTGATCGAAACCCTTGCAGGCCAGATTGGCCGTTGCGCAAACGTTAGCGCTCGGTCTAGCCTCAAGCCATGAACACATTTACGCCGTCCGAGCGCACGCGAGTCAAACGGCTCCCCGAGCGCGGAAAGTACGATCGCGAGACTGTCTTTTCGATTCTCGATGAAGGATTTGTGTGTCACGTCGGCTTCGTCGTTGACGGCCAGCCGTTCGTCATCCCGACCGGGTACGCGCGCACCGGCGGCAAGCTGTACATCCACGGATCAGCCGCGAGCCGGATGCTTCGCACGCTCGCCGGTGGCGTGCAGGTTTGCGTGACGGTCACGCTCCTCGACGGCCTGGTTTTGGCGCGCTCCGCCTTTCACCACTCGATGAACTACCGGTCGGTCGTGATTCTTGGGCGCGCCGTGCCAATTGAGGACGGCGAGGAGAAGACACGGGCGCTCGAAGCGCTGTCTGAACACATTGTCCGCGGCCGCTGGAATGACGTGCGTCGCCCGACCGAATCGGAGCTAAAAGCCACGACTGTGCTGGCCCTGCCGCTCGAAGAGGTGTCGGCGAAAATCCGCACCGGCCCTCCCAAAGATGAAACGGAAGATTATTCCCTTCCCATCTGGGCCGGGGTGCTGCCTCTCGCCACCGTGGCCGGTCAGCCGATCGCCGACCCGCGCCTCCGGGGCGGCCTTGTACCTCCTTCCTATCTCTCAGATTACTCGCGAGTTTCGAGCCGGGCTCGATGAGATACCTCGGCGCCGCGGGCCCCGGACCGCGATGGAGTGTGCTGCTCGACGGCACGTGGCGGCACACGTCGACTGCTCGGCTCCGTTGACTCCTCAAGCCGCTCCCCAATGGTCTGGCACCCTGGTGTGGGTCATTGCCGGAATCAGCATCCTGCTGATGCTGCTGCGCCCCAAACGGACAGCCGAAACACTCTGGGTCTGTTTGGCGCGGCAGCACTGGTTCTGACCGGGCTTGTATCGACCGAGCGGGCGGCCGCGGCTGCTCGAACAGGACTAGATGTCTACCTCTTCCTCGCTGGAATGATGTTGCTAGCCGAACTGGCCCGCCAAACTGGGGTGTTTGTGATGAACTACCTGCCCATAGGACTCGCGAGCGGCGCCGCAATCGAGAGAAGTGCCTCCTACGTGGCGCTCAACCACGCCGTTCTATGGGGCGTCGATCTTGGCCCGAATCTGTCGGTTACCGGTTCATTTGGCCACGATTTTATGGCTTATCGCCATGCGCCGCGAGAACATCGAGATCACAGGATGGCAATTCTTCAAGGCGGGCGCGGTCGTCATGCCCGTGGCCCTGGTCTTCGCATTGCTGACTGCCGGGCGCTGATCAGATGGCCTTTAGGACCTTTCAAGTTGCGATGCGCCGTGCCGCGCTCGTATAATGGTGGTTTCGCATTTCGTCGGGGAGGCATGATGTACGCGGTGATTCGTACGGGAGGCAAGCAGTATCGCGTCGAGCCGGGCGCAACGATCGAGGTCGAGCGACTCGAAGGGAAGGTGGGGGGCACGGTCACGTTTGACGACGTGCTCGCCGTCCGCACCGATGAGAAGAAGATGCTGACGGGCAACGAGCTGGGGAAAATCAAGATCACCGGAAAAATCGTCAAGCATGTGCGCGGGCCGAAAGTTCAGGTGCTCAAGTTCAAGAAAACGCGCCAATATAAGATTCAACGCGGCCATCGGCAGAACTACAGCGCCGTTAAAGTGGGCGACATTCAACTTCCGTAGAGGTTTTCGAAATGGCACACAAAAAGGGCGGCGGCTCATCGGTAAACGGACGCGACTCGCAGGGACAGCGGCTCGGCATCAAGCGCTTTGGCGGCCAGTTGGTGAATGACGGAAGCATCCTCGTTCGCCAGCGCGGCACGCGCTACAAACCCGGCCGAAATGTCGGCCGCGGCAAGGACGACACTCTTTTCGCGCGCGCCACGGGCGTGGTGCGTTTCGAGGACAAAGGCGGGCTCGGCCGGTTTATCAGCGTGATTCCGGTCGAAGAAATCTCTAGCGCCGCAGAGGCGAACCCCGCAACATCGGTCGACTGAATCCGACCGTTCCGCATGACCGCTCTCTCCAACTGTTTTTCCCGTGCGAGCTAGCGTATGCTGCTTTCCAAGGGCACTCTCGGAAGAACCCTCTCGTGTTCGTAGATGAAGCAAAGATCATGGTGAGAGGCGGGGACGGCGGAAACGGCTGCGTCGCTTTTCGCCGCGAGAAGTATGTTCCCCGCGGCGGTCCTTCCGGTGGCGACGGCGGAAACGGCGGGGACGTTTATCTCGAATCGAATCTTCACGACAACACCCTATTGCGTTATCGGTACAACCGCGAATTTCGCGCCGAACGCGGCCGCCACGGGGAAGGCTCGAAGTGTCACGGGCGCAGCGGGCAGCCGACGGTCCTCTCGGTTCCGGTCGGCACGGTTGTCTTCGATGCCGACACCGGCGAGCAATTGGTCGACTTTGCTAGCGCTGGCCAGCGCTTCCTCGCCGCGCGCGGCGGACGCGGCGGACGCGGCAACGGCAATCCGCACTTTATCCGGCCCTGGCACCAGGCTCCGCGCGAGCATGAGGACGGCCAGCCGGGCGAAGAGCGCCGCCTGCGCCTGGAATTGAAGCTGCTCGCCGACGTCGGCCTGGTCGGGTTTCCGAACGCGGGCAAGTCCACCCTGATCTCGCGCATCTCGGCGGCCCGTCCGAAAATCGCTGCGTACCCCTTTACGACGCTCGAACCGCACCTCGGCGTGGTCTCCGCCGACCCGGACGCTGCGCCAGGCACCGGCCGCACGTTCGTCGTCGCCGATGTGCCCGGCCTGATCGAAGGAGCGCATGAAGGCGCCGGTCTGGGCACGCGCTTCCTCAAACACATTGAGCGCACGCGCCTTGTCGCGCATCTGGTCGATACCAGCGACGCCAATGACCGCGACCCCGTGCACGACTTTGAGATCATCGAGCGCGAACTGGCTTCCTTCAGCCCGTCCCTGGCGGAAAAACCGATGATCGTTGTGGCCACAAAGCTTGACGCCACGACAAACCGCGAGCGGCTCGAATCGCTCCGCGCCTACGCCGGCAAGCGCGGGCTGGAATTTCACGCCATCTCGTCGTCGACGGGCGAAGGCGTCACGTCGCTTGTGCGGGCCATGGCCGACAGGCTGGGCCGCCTGTCCCGCCCCCTGTCGCCGCCCTCCCTGGATGGGATCGATCACACGAGCCTGCCTCGGGCTGACGACCATTCGCCGGCGCCCGGCACGGAGGACCGTTGACTTCGCACCCGGCCCCGAAATCGCACTCCGCCCACGCCCACACGTCCGCGCACCACGGCGCGCGCCACTCCGTGGCTCTGTTCGGGGGCACTTTCGACCCCGTTCATGCCGGTCACCTGATCGTCGCACACGCGGCTCAGCGCCGTTTTCATCTCGATGCCATCTACTTCATTCCCTCCGCGCGCCCGCCCCACAAATCCGGTTCCGAATTGACGCCGTTCGTGCATCGATACGCCATGGTGACCCTGGCTTGCTCGGAGCACCGCGGATTTCTGCCCTCGCTCGCCGAAGCTCCCCAGGACGGTGCGACGCCCCAGTACTTCTACACGGTTGATACGGTCCGCCGGTTCCGCCGCCTGCATCCTGACGATCACATCTACTTCATCGTGGGCGCCGACCAGTTCCTCGAAATCCCGACCTGGAAGAACTACGAATCGCTGCTCGATTTGTGCGACTTCATCATCGCCAGCCGGCCCGGTTTCCGCATCGAGGCACTTCGCTTGGTGGTGCCGCCGGAAAAGCTGGCTCGCGGCCCGGCCCATGACCCGCACAAAATCGTCCTGCGAAAATCGGTGATCCACCTGCTGACTACCGTCTCGAGCCACATCTCTTCGACCGAAGTGCGCGAGCGCCTGGAGCAGAAAAAAAACATTCACGGGCTTGTGCCGCCGCGCGTAGAGGAATACATTCTGGGTCAGGCCCTGTACCGGTGACTTCGGAACCTCTTCGCCCTGAAATTCGCCTGGCCGTCGAAGCGGCCCAGGACAAGCAAGCGGTGGACATCACCGTGCTAAAACTCCCTGGCGCGGGCAGCTTTGCCGAATACTTTCTCCTCTGCTCGGGTCAAAGCCAACCGCAAATCAAGGCCATCAGCGAAGCTATTGAGGAGCGGCTGGCGAACGGCGGCGTGCGCCTGTCTCACCGCGAAGGCAAATCCGGCGCCGAATGGGTTCTGCTCGACTACGCGGATTTCGTTGTGCACATCTTTAGCGAACGAGCGCGGGAGTACTACGATCTCGAACGCCTGTGGCGCCACGCCCAGCGAATCGACTTTCCCGCGCCGGCGGCGCCCCCCGGAACGCGCCATGATTCCGAGGTCGACCACCGCACCCAGCCATGAGCGCGCCTGAACCCGTCTGGATCGCTGCCGACCCTGCTTCTGAGCGCGTTCTCGAGGTCGCTCAAAAACTCGCCGAAACGGCCACCACGGTCCTGATCACCGGCGAAAGCGGTACGGGCAAAGACCAGCTTGCGCGCTGGATTCATGAACGGGGCCCGCGCCGGGATGCGCCCTTTCTAAAGATCGATTGCGCAAGCCTGCCCGCTGAATTAGTCGAATCCGAGCTCTTCGGCCATGAGCGCGGCGCCTTCACTGGCGCCGTCGCACGAAAGCTCGGCCGCCTGGAAATGGCTCAGGGAGGAACCATCGTCCTCGATGAAGTCGCCGCCCTCGCGGGCGGAATCCAAGCCAAGCTCCTGCGCGTTCTTGAAGAGCGCGCCTTCGAACGACTCGGCGGCACGGAAAGCCTGCATATGGACGCGCGGCTGATGGCCTTGACCAACACCGACCTTGAAAAATCCGTTGAGAAAGGACAGTTCCGCAGAGATCTGTTCTTTCGGCTGAATGTCCTCGCCGTCGCGGTTCCCCCGCTGCGCGATCGCCCGGCAGACATCGCTCCACTTGCGGTGCACTTCCTCGAGCGCCTAGGCCCCGTCCATGGCAAGACCGGTCTCGCCCTGGCCCCCGAAGCATTGGCGTTGCTTCGCTGCTACGCCTGGCCCGGCAATGCTCGAGAGCTCAAAAACGCAATGGAACACGCCCTCGTCTTCGGGAAGAATGCAGTTTTGCAGGCCGGCGATTTTCCGGAAATCGTCCGCGCCTCGCACGACGGAGCTCCTCGCGCACCGAAACTGCGGTCGCTTGAGGAAATCGAGCGCGAGGCGATTTCCGCGACTCTCGAGATCACGCATTTCAAAATCAGCCGTTCGGCCGAAATCCTCGGCATCAGCCGAAAAACGCTCCTCGAGAAGCGCAAGAAATACGGGCTGCTTTAGAATCGAGGGCGCAACACAGCGGGTTCAGCCGCTCGCCAAGATCGACCGCTCGTGAAAATCCGCCTGATCATGCTCGGCAAGACGCGCCGCGAAGAGCTCCGCACCCTCCTCGACGATTACGCCGAGCGCATCCGCCACTATGGAGAATTCGAAATCAGCGAACTGCGTGAGGCCACACCCACCGCCCTGCGCAAATTGAAGATCGACTCGGCCGCGATGCTCGTGCTGCTCGACGCTGCCGGAAAACAACGGACTTCCGAACAGTTTGCCCGCTGGCTGGGCGATCTCCGCGATCGCGGCACCCGCGAAATCGCGTTCCTGTGCGGCGACGCACACGGCTTCCCGTCCGAGCTGCGAGGTGCCGCGAACGAGAAAATCTCTCTCTCCACACTCACCGTGCCGCACGAATTCGCCCGGGTGATGCTGGCCGAACAGATTTATCGGGCCTTTGCGATCCTCGCCGGCCATCCATACCCGAAATAGCGCCGCCGTTCGGGCGATCGAAACCGCCCCGGCCCGGGTGGGCCGGATGGCCCCTCTCCTTTTCGGCGCACAGATGCGCAGCGACTCTTCCCGCCGAGCAGGCCCGCAATTTGCGACAATAGGAGTGATGCCCATCACCATTCGCTTTGAAAGAGGGAAGCCTATCGCTTCCGCCGAATTCATGGTCACCAGCCGCTTGTCGGTTTCTGACCTTCCAGACCTCGAGGCTCCATCCCCGCGTGAACTCGATTTCGTTCTGGCCTCTACGGAATTCGAAAACGTGCTGGGGGATGTCCGGGCGTTTCTCGAAGGCGAGCTGGACTTGGGCACGCTCGATGTCGTTGAGCTCAAGGGTATGGCCTGTCACGACGCGAGCGTCTATCGCCCGGGGATACGGCTCGTGGTCCGCGAACGGCATCGAAACGCTCCGATGTCAGAAACGGCGCGTGAGCAGTTTACGGCGCTAGCGGAACGGATTCGCGAGCAGCTCGACTGGCCGTGACGCTCCGGGCGCCCGAGCCCGCCCACCTCGCCGGCGCACTTGACGTTTCCTCGAGCTGCCTGCAGTATCTCCCTGCGCGAGCGCCAACGAATGCCGGAAGGGAAAGGGCTTCTCATCGTCTATACCGGGCCGGGCAAGGGCAAGACCACCTGCGCCCTGGGCACTGCCTTTCGCGCTGTGGGCCAAGGCATGCGGGTCCTGATGGTGCAGTTCATCAAAGGCTCGTGGCACTACGGCGAGCTCGACGCCGCGAAAATGCTGGGGGATGATCGATTCGAGATTCGCCCCATGGGACGCGGCTTCGTCAAGATCGGGGGCGCGGAAGCAGATCCCGAGGACGTTCGCTTGTGCGGGGAGGCCTGGGAGTTAGGCCGGAGGGAGATCTACAGCGAAAGATACGATCTGGTCGTGCTCGACGAAATCAACTATGTCATCAGCTACAAAATGCTGGATGTCGACCGCGTGGTTGAGGCTCTGGCCGGGCGGCCCGAGCGCATCCACGTAATCTGCACGGGCCGCAACGCGCATCCCAGGCTGGTCGAAGCCGCCGACCTGGTTACCGAAATGCGCGAAATCAAGCACCCGTACACCCTAGGCATCCTCGCCGAGCGCGGCATCGACTACTGAGCCCCCAACATCGGATAATGAGGGGCCCCAGTCTTCGGCCCTGTTTCTTTTCGGGGTTTTGCTATCTGCGGTTAATTGGTCGGCGCGGCTTTTCCTATGACTTGGTTCAAACGCGACAAAAAGCCCATTGAGAACCCGACTCCGGTCGAGCAGCGCCGCGTGCGCACCGAAGGCATGTGGACGAAATGCGGTGCCTGTCGCGCCATCATTTGGAAGAAGGACCTCGAGTCCAATTGGGAAGTGTGCCCCAAATGCGACCATCACTTCCGCCTCGGAGCGCGCCGCCGTCTCGAACTGCTTCTCGACGACCAGCACTGGACCGAGCACGACGCGGATTTGGCCTCGAGCGATCCGCTTCGATTCGTCGACACCAAGCCCTATGCCGAGCGCCTCAAAGAGGCGCAACAAAAGTACGGTATGAAGGACGCCATCCTCACCGCCGAAGGCAAGCTCAATGGCCGGCCGGTTATCTGCTGTTCGATGGAGTTCAACTTCATTGGCGGATCGATGGGCGCGGTGGTCGGGGAAAAGGTAGCCCGTGCGATCGAGCGCTGCCTCGGGCAAAGACAGCCCCTGATTGTCGTCTCTTGCTCCGGAGGCGCCCGCATGATGGAGGGGGCAGTGAGTCTCATGCAGTTGGCGAAGGTCTCCGCGGCGCTGGCGCGTCTGGATGAGGCTCGCGTTCCGTTTATCTCTGTTCTGACTGATCCGACCACGGGTGGGGTGACGGCAAGTTACGCCATGTTGGGTGACCTGAACATCGCCGAGCCCGGCGCGCTGATCGGCTTCGCCGGACCCCGCGTGATCGAGCAAACCATCCGCCAGAAGCTTCCCGAGGGCTTCCAGACGGCCGAGTTCCTTCTCGAACACGGGTTTCTCGACGCCGTCGTCTCGCGCAAAGAGCTCAAGCCCTATATCTCCCGCGCCTTCGACTTCTTCCTGAATGCCGCATGAATTATGAGGAGTCCGTCCGCTCGCTCCTCGCTCTGGGACGGGAGCTCGCCGCACCCCAACAGGCGCGCGTACAGAAATTCGGCCTGGACAATATCCGGGTCGTTTCCGCCGCGCTCGGCAATCCTCATCTCGCCTTTCCCTGCGTTCATATTGCTGGCACAAACGGCAAGGGTTCGACGGCGGCCATGCTCGAATCAATTCTGCGCGCGTCCGGTTTCAAGACCGGGCTCTACACGTCACCGCATCTTGAGCGCGTCAACGAACGGATCCGCATCGATGGCCAGGAAATTTCCGACCACGCGTTTGCCCGAGCCTGGACCGAGGTCCACCAGACCATCGAGTCGCTCATGGCCTCGGGCAAACTCTCGGCGCACCCTACGTTTTTCGAGTGCGTGACGGCCATGGCCTTCCTGGCCTTTCTCCATGCGGGCGGCCGGGGTCGGCCCGCAGGCGGGCCGGGGTTGCCCCGAGCGCAAAGGAACGGCGGCGAGCGAGGTGAGACATCGCATGGCGCGGGGGCCTTTCTGGCCGTTTACGAAGTCGGTCTCGGCGGGCGGCTCGACTCAACCAACATCGTCGAGCCCGAGGCGTCCGTGATTACGCCAATCGATTTCGACCACGAGAATTTTCTGGGTCACTCCATAGAAGAAATCGCGGGCGAAAAGGCTGGCATTATCAAGCCGGGCGGATGGGTGGCCAGCGCGCCCCAGCGACCCGAGGCCCGCGCCGTAATCAGGCGCCGCTCGTTCGAGCTAAACGCCCGGCTCGTTGAAACCGACCAGATGTGGACGCTCGGCGAGATCCGCTCTTCCGACGGCCGCTATCGCGCGACGGCAACAAGACGGGATGACCGGGATCGCTCGACAGTTTCCATCGCCCCCTCGTTGCCTGGCAACTTCCAGCTGCAAAACGCCCTGGGCGCCGCAGCCGCGGCCCTCCTGCTCCGCGAACGCGGCTTCGGGATCAGCGATGACGCGATTGCGGCGGGAATCGGATCGGCTCGGTGGCCCGGCCGGCTCGAACGCCTCTCGGATCGCCCCGCCCTATACCTTGACGGCGGGCACAACCCCGCCGCCGCGCGCGAACTGAAGGGCTTTTGGGAAGCGAACTTCCCAGGCCGTCGAATCGTCCTCATCTACGGCACGATGCGCGACAAAGCCGTCGATGAAATAGCCGGTCTGCTGTTCCCCTTAGCAGACCACGTGATTCTGACCGAGCCTCGCCAGCCTCGCGCCCTTTCCACCCGGCTGCTCGCGGAAATGACGGCCGGCCTCGCCCCGCACGCTGTCACCGCCATTTCCGATCCGGCCGAGGCCCTCGAGCTGGCCCTCTCGGCTGCAGGGCCCGACGACGTCATCTTCGCGACCGGATCCCTGTTTCTGGTCGGCGACCTGCGCCAGTACTGGCGCACGCGTGCCCTCGGAACGAACGTTTCATCTCCCTCGACCTGATCCGAGCCAGGGTCGACCTTGCCTAGAAATGGAAGCCAACCTCCGCCGAAACGGTTCGCGGTGTCACGTAGTGCGTGCCACTGAACGTCGAAAGGAAGTTGTACAGCACGTAGTTGTTGGTCAGATTAATCAACATGATGCGCGCGCTCCACTGGTGTCGGTCACCGTTGAAGAGGTTGTCGTCGCCTACCGCCACATCAAAGAGATTGCGCTGCTGGATGCGCGGTGGGTTGAGATCATCATCTTCCTTGTTGGGCGCCGGAATCTTTACCAGATTCGAACTGAACGACGTGGCTGGGCAAATGCCCACTACGCCGCCATAGCTAAGTGGGGTTCCGGCTGGATTTGCCGCGCTGGGCGGCGCCGCGTGCATGCTATTGCAGGTGAACCCAGCCTCGAACTCCTGGTCGGCCGAAAGCGGTTCGTTCACCACGTTGGCAGCCACCATGCTCACTTGGCCGGCGCTGAGGGCCGCCGGATAGCCGGGACAGTCGTTAAACGACTCGCTGCCGTAGCAGGGAGTCGCACCGGCTACCAGACCGCTATCGTAGCGCCAGTTGAACGCGAGCCAGGGCCATCGCTTGGAGGGCTGGTATTGCAGGTGAGTCTCCTGATTATAGTGTTCGTCGTGGTCAATGCGGAACGCCCCGATGGCGGAGGGCGTGGCGCCGGCCCCGCCAATCTGCGGCGTGAAAAAGCGGGCGGCGACGCTGGACATGATGATATAGGCCGTAAAGCCGTGGAGATCGGTGATATTCGTACGCTCCGTAAAGCCAGGGATTTTCGAGTTGTGCCACTCGATCGGGAAGGTGATGGGCGTATTACCCAGCACGCTGAAATCGTAGCCGTTGTGCGTGTATTTCCAAATGTACTCACCGTCGATTACGACGTGCCGCCCAAAGGCTTGTTGCAGACCGGCATGGAATTCGTTGCGGTAGCCCGGCGCAATGGGCGTGAGAGAGGGAGACGAGCAGAGCAGGAGCCCGGTTCCCGAAATGCCGTCTTGGGGGCCCAGGACGGGGTTACTGCAACCAATACTCGAAAGTACCAGGTTTTCATTGAACGGAGTTTCAAGCGTGCGTGCGTAGGAGACGCGAAGCACGGTGTTCGATTCCTTGATGTTGTAGGCGATGCCCAACCGCGGCTCGGCTTGCGCTGCGCTGGTCATGCCGTTGTACACGTCGCCGCGCATTCCCAGGCTGAAATTCCACGCCCCTTTCGTGATGGCGTCTTCCACATAGAGCGCAAGCTCTTTGACGTCCGTGTGCCCAATGAAGTCGAACAGAGTGCCGCCTCGCGTCAGGTCATAGGGAGCCAAGGTAGGGCTGTACAACGGATATAGGGCCGAGCTGACAAAGCCGTTGGCCGGATTGCCAGGAACACGGGGATCCGGGTTGGCGAGCGTATTGGGCTCGTAACCTGCCGCTGCGCACTGGCTGGGATCAGTGAACCCCTCGACGGGAGCCAGTGGATAAAAAGCCTCTGTGTTTGGGTTCGAATTGGGGCCCAGGCAGGGGGCGTTCACCGTGGGGTCCACAATGCCCAGATGGTCGTTCTCGCTCAGAAACGTTTGCTCATAATCAAGTCCCGCCTTAACGTCGTGGATACCCTTGACGTAGGAGAGGCCCGCCCTTCCTCCTGCATTGGTGAGCGTACGATATTGCGAGACGCTCTCTCTCTGGAGAGTGAAGGGACCGAGATCGGAGAACGGATCATCGCTTGGGTAGTAGTTGTAGGCATCGCGCCGTACCCAGGTGCCCAGCGTCACGACCGCACTCGAATTGATCAGATGCGTCCAGGTCGGAGCGATGATGAACGTGCCGATCTGGGAACGTTGATCGGTGGGCCCCACGGGCTCCCCGCAGAAGGATAAATCACAGCCGTCTGCGGGGCTCGGCGCAAGACCCTGATTCGCGACCGTGTCTCCCCACCAGGGCGAGGCGTATGTCGCATCATAGGAATTGGGAGTCTGGAACCAGGAACGCGAGTAGCTCAGATTGAGGTGGATCGAATCGGCTGAATTGAGTTGATAATCGACCCGATCGAAAAGATTCTCTTCGTTCCCCTTGTCGTGCATGACCACAAATTCCGGCGGGTCGAGAAAGCGGCCGGTGTTGAGCCCGTTGAGGGAGATGAAATTCCCCCAGTTTTGTCCGCCGTAGCCCAGATGGAAATCGGCTGTCGAGGTGCCGAAGCTTCCGTAGTCCAGGGTAATGCCGCCATGTGGGCTGGTCATGCCCTGTCCGGAACGCGTGGTGACGTCAATGACCAGACTTGTCTTGTCGCCGTATTGCGCGGGCGGCGCTCCGTCGATCACCTCCATCGACTGAACGGCATCGACGGGCAACTGGTTCGAGAAAACCTTGCTCTGCTGGTCCGTGACAGGCTGCCCGTCGATCGAAAATGAGTTCTCCGCGTGATCGCCCAGCCCATGAAAGAGCCCGTTCGAATCGGCGGCCACGCCCGGGCTTGCCTGCGTAACGAGCGAACTGAGTGAGGAGGAAACACTTTCGAGCGGAACGCGCTCGAATATCTCACGCGAGATGTCCGTATGGTCGGTTGGAGTATTTTCGAGCAAATCTGCCCCGCCTTCCACCGTGACCGTTTGATTCGATCCCGCCACAGCAAGGGTCACCTCTAGGTTTACCGGAACTCCCGATCGCAGCTCTACGTCCTGCGCGTAGGAGGCAAATCCGGTAGCGCTGACGGTCAGGTGGTAGGGATTATAGGGGACGTTGGAGAAGGCAAATTTGCCGGAAGCGTCCGTCGTCGTCGTGCTCTCATACCCGCTCACCGGGTTGTGGATCGTGACGGTCGCTTTGGCCATCACGCCGCCCGAAGGATCGACCACCGTACCGGCGATCGTGCCCGAGTTTCCCGTCTGGCCTCTGGCGGCGGGTCCAAGCAAGCTGCAGAACAAGCAAATCTGGATGGCCAAGAGCGCGCTTGCGAATCTCTTCATTTTGTTCTCCCAGTCGATCGAATAGGCCACGGGCTCGTTGGCAACCGCGGCGAGTAGAGGTGAAAAGCTCTGCGCGCACTTTCGCGAGAAGGGCGCGTGCCGGGAGGTCGATAGTCCTTAGGGAATGGATCTAGGCGGGCGGCGCTCGAGGAACAGCGTGCGTGCTGGGAGCGATAATAACCGCGCTTGGCTGCTCTTCTTGAGTAAACCGCGCGATTTTGAAGGCCACCGGGATCTGCGCCGGCACATGGGCATGCGGCACGGCTCCATGCGTTGCGTGGCACACCATGCAGGTGCAGTGGTCCTCGGTATGCGTGATTCCGTGGGAGTGGGCCACAACCTGCGTGCTCAGCGCGCAAACACTCAGCACGAGGGCTATGGCGAGAAGTCGGGTTCGCCGTGCGAACTTCAAGCTGAACGTCCCCCAGTCATGCGACTGCTCACTCGGAACGATCACTTAAGGGTGGCTGGCTCTGCGGCCCCAGTCCCGTAATGCAGTCAAGCGCAAAAAGCCCCACCCACATCGTACTTAGACTCGTCGAACTGCGCAACCGTTGTCCATCGCGAGTAGTGTGATCATGGGAACGGCTGACGCTCGGAAGACATAGGTTCGCAGGGAGGTTCACATGCCAGATAAACTTGGCGCGCGGCTCGTAGGAATCGAGTTGTACTTCGACGGCCTCCAAAAAGGAAAGCAAGTTTGCGGTGGCACACTTGCTCTTGATTTGTTGGATCAACTGGCAGGGCATCAGACGCTAAACCTCGTCGACGGCCGCAGCAACGGCCACTGATCGCCCCCACGATTGTGGCCCTCAAACCTAAGGTTCCCGCACGGCCCCTCGGTGATCCTCGGCTTGGCTTCGTTCTGTGTTCGCTATCGGTCGGTGTCCCAGGGACGAACAGGGGCGTCCCGCATTCGGACAACGCAGGCTTTCGTGACCTGGCGTTTACAACGAATTTACGTTGAAAGGGAAACAATAGTTCGCCTTTAGACGTACTTTCTGGTTGATGCGACGCAGCGGACCGGCAATTGCTACGTCTAAATATCCAAGCGAGGAGGGTGCGTCATGACGCGTGAGCAACGGCGGGAAATGTTGGACTCCTTTGGCCGCGCCCCCGGCCAATTGCTTGTGACGTTGCGCACATTTCCGAAGAAGATGTGGGCTTATAAACCGCTCCCTGACCGCTGGAGCATCCACGAAATCATTCTTCACCTTGCCGATGCCGAGGCCAATTCCTACGTGCGCTGCCGGCGGTTCATTGCTGAACCCGGGACTTCGCTCGCGAAAATCGACGCGGGGCGTTGGGCCGGTTCTCTCGGGTACTTCCACCAGAGTACGCGCGAGGCTCTTGAAGTCATTCGCCGACTTCGCAAGATGACTCACCAGCTCCTCGTCTCCGTTCCCGAGAGCGTGTGGTTGCATACGGCTGAACACCCGCGTGACGGCTCGATTACCCTCGAACATTGGGTCCAGCTTCAGGAGCGCCACATCCCGCACCACGTCGAGCACATGCGCGCCAATTATGAACTCTGGAGCAAGACTCACCCGCCGCGAAAGTCCGCCCGCGGTGCGGCGCGCCCTAGCAGCAGCGCCTCCCAGCGCCTGGCAGGCGCTGCCGTCTGACGCCGGTCGAACGGATCAATTTCCGCGCCGGTGGCATCTTCTCTTGGGGTTTCGCTTTCTCGCTGCAAAACAGGCGGGGTTTCTGCGCCTATAACGTGGACTATTTCCTGACATCGGCGCGGCTCGGTTTTCGCTGCTGGACCGCCAACGATCTGCCGCTGGCCAACCAATTGTGGGGCGATGCCGAGGTGACGCGGCTGATCGGCGGGCCATTTGCGCCAGACATGATTCGCGCGCGGCTCGCGAAAGAAATCGCTCAAATGCAAGAACGGGGGGTTCAGTACTGGCCGATTTTTCTCCTGGACGGGGACCGCTTCGCCGGCTGTAGCGGCCTTCGGCCCTGGCAGCTCGAGCGGAGAGTGTACGAACTGGGATTCCACCTGTGTCGCGCGTTCTGGGGGCATGGGCTCGCACTTGAAGCAGCCCGCTCCACGATCGATTATGCCTTCCGCACGCTCGAGGCCGCGGCTCTCGTTGCCGGACATCACCCCGCGAACGAGCCGTCGCGGCGCGTGCTGCGCAAGCTAGGCTTTACGTACACGCGTGACGAGCTGTACCCGCCCACAGGCTTGCTGCACCCGTCGTATCTTCTCTCGAGAAAGCAGGCTACTGCGACTCGCCTACGGCCGCGAATTGAGCCATGATGGTCAGGTGCACCGGCCGAGCCCCTATTTGCTTCCCGTCATCACGACTCTGCTCACGCCCCTTCTCCTCCATCCCCAAGGCGCCCCAAAGCAGAAGCTGCCGAAGGTTCGCGAACTCGACTCCGGAATCCTCTGGCAACGCGACCCCGCAACCGGCGAGCTCGCGGCCATCGCAGGACAGGGCGTGGCCCCGGCGAACCCCGCAATCCTGCCGCGCGCGAATTCGATCCGTAGCACGACCGAAATGGTTGCCGTGACCTGCCGGGTATCGACCAGCCGGGGCGCTCCCGTGCCCGGGCTCACGCGTGCCGATTTCCGCATCTTTGATGACGACGCTCGACAAGCGATCGCCTATTTCGATGCCTCGACCGAGCCCGCCAGCGTTGCCATCGTGATTGACGCGAGCCCCAGCGTCCTGCCTGATACCGACCAGATGAAATCTGCGGCCGACGCTCTGATCGACGCCCTTGCGCCGCTCGATCAAGCGGCCATCGTCGACTTCGCCGCGCACACCTATCTTCAGCTTCCGTTTTCTGATGTGCACGAGCTCATGCGTCGCGCCGTTGCGCGCATCAGCGTGCGCGATCTTTTCAGCGATACCGGCGGGTCCAATATTTATGAGGCCGTTTACCTCGTCGCCCACGCGCTCTTTCCGGGCCGTACGGGGCGGAAAGCCATCGTTCTGCTCACCGACGGGCAAGACAGCGGTCTCGGTCTCACGCTCGATCCGGCCAGCACGTTGCCGTCTCCGGCGCTTCCGAACCGCCTCACCTTCGAGGACGTTTCGCGGCTGCTGGCCCGGGAAAATATCCAGGTATTCGCCGTCTCCACGGAAAATCGCCCGAAAATTATGACCGTCGCTTGGCTTGCCGCGCACCAGGCCGAAACGCTGATCACTCCCGCCGCACGTTCGAGCCACATCCCGCCCTATACCCTATTCCTTGCCGAACTCGTCCGCCGCGCCGGGGGGCAGCTCTATTTTCTCCGCGAAGCGCCGACCCTGGCGGACAGCTTTGGCCAGATCGCTCAAGAGATTCGATCCGAATACACGCTGGGTTATTACCCCCGGGCCGGTGCGCGCACGGCGGCGGAGGCGGGCTGGCACCGGCTGCGCGTCGAACTCGCGGACGAGCCAAATATCACGATTTCTCACCGCGCCGCCTATTACCTCCCGGTCCTCGACTAGCTCGTCGACCTCTTACTTCGGAGGCCAAACCATGATTCAATAGCGCCGCAATGACGCGGCGAAAGCTCTTCCGACTGCGATTGCCGTCGCGCTCGCTGCTTCTCGGCAAGCGCACGCTGCTGATGGGCGTGCTCAACGTCACCCCCGACAGCTTCTCCGACGGCGGGCTTCATTTCGATACGGAAGCCGCCGTCGAGCGCGCCTTTGAAATCGAGCGCCAAGGCGCGGATATCATCGATATCGGCGCCGAATCGACCCGCCCCGGATCGGAAGGGATATCCGCGCAAGAAGAGCTGTGGAGGCTCCTGCCTGTTCTCGCGCGGCTCGAAGGAAGATTGAAGATTCCGATTTCGATCGACACATCGAAATCCGAAGTTGCCGATGCCGCGGCGGACGCCGGAGCAGAGATCCTGAATGACGTGACAGCATTGCGCCATGACCTCCGCCTGGTCGACGTCGCGCGCCGGCGCAAGCTGCCTCTCATCCTCATGCACATGCGTGGAGTGCCGCGCACCATGCAGGAGCAGCCCTTTGCAGGCGACGTTGTGCGCGACGTCTCGAGCGGACTCGGCCGTGCCGTCCGGCTGGCGCGCCGCGCCCGAATACCTCGTTCACGACTCCTTGTCGATCCTGGCATCGGCTTCGGCAAGAGCTACGCGCAAAACTACGAGCTTCTCGCGCGTTTGCCCGAGCTGGCCAGCCTTGGATACCCCCTGGTGATCGGCACGTCGCGGAAGACGTTCATCGGCCGCGCGCTGGGCGGGGCTCCGGTCGCGGAACGCGTGTGGGGAACGGCCGCAACGGTGGCCGCCAGTATTCTGGGCGGCGTGCACATTGTCCGCGTTCACGACGTGGCCGAAATGGTTCAAGTTGCGCGCGTCACCGATGCCATCCTCCATCCGAACTCGATACCCGCGCAAGC
>Ga0187783_10000870_pt1 | contig 22192 bp, 10 predicted proteins | sample 1015_SJ02_MP02_2_FD_132471 | JGI IMG/M metagenome (GOLD analysis project Ga0187783, IMG submission 132471) | Tropical peat soil microbial communities from peatlands in Department of Meta, Colombia - 1015_SJ02_MP02_20_MG | ecosystem: Environmental > Terrestrial > Soil > Wetlands > Peat | place...
AGCGACGGCAGAGACCAAATCTATTTTGTCTTTACTGACCTGCCGGATCCGACCATCCGGCGATACGACCGCTTCGGCTATGCGGCCTGGGAGATTTCGCTGCCCGCTTCGGAATTTAGGCCTGCGCCCGAGTCCCGGCAGTGGACGACCGTCCCCCTTGGGAATGACCGGGCCCCTTCGCCCCGGCCGGTGATCCGCGCCTTAGCCGTCGACCCGGAAACCGGGGAAATCTGGGCCGCGATCGGTAGCGAGCTCTTGCATTTTGACAAGGACGGCAACCGCCTCGCCGCGTATCTGACCGCCACCGAACAAGGCACGCGCATCGAAGCCGCCGCGCTGCTGGTCGAACACGATCGCATTCTGATTGCCGACGATCCGAACGGAATTTTCGATTTCGCGCTTCCGGAGGCGCGTCGCCCCACAACGGCTGCACACTAGCCTGTTGAAACGTCGCCTGTGGAAAACCAGTCAGTCAGGTCTTTCCCTGAATATTCGATGAGGTCGGTGAGATCGTATTCGGCCGTGTTCCTGACCCTCTCGGAGACCTCAGAAGCAGACTGTGGAAAAGTTGTGGATTGTGTGTGAAGCGCGCGATGAAAATGGGTGCAGTTTTCTCTTGCTCATCGCGTTCGGTTTAGGCAGAATCCCGCCTCGCGTACCTGAGCAAGCCGCAAAACGGACTCCAGCGTTGCTAGGACATCGCACTTGCCGGGTGCGTTCCAGTAAATCGAACCCGACACGCTAGAAGCCATAGACCACTTCTCGCAGGGGGCGAGAATTCCACAGTATTTCCACAACAGTGGAAATTTGGGGCGGGGGCTGTTTTTGCCAATGAGTCTTTGGGATAAGATTTTGCAGCACGCTGAGCGTCGGGTCAATCCCCATAGCTTCGCCACCTGGTTCCGCCCCACACGACAGGAGCGGGTCGAAGACGACCGGCTTGTCGTTCGCGTTCCGACCCGCTTGTTCTGCAAGCGGCTGACCGAGACCTACGGGGAGCTTTTGCAGGCTGTTCTCGCCGAAGTCGGCAGGCCCGGGCTGGCACTGGAATTCATTTGTGCAGAAGCAGAACCGGTGGCCCCGCCTGCGGCGCTGGCCTCTCAGGCCAAGCTGGACTTCGACTCCTCCGACACTCAGCTCAACCCCCGCTACACCTTCGACAAGTTTATTGTGGGCAAGTCGAATCAATTTGCCCACGCTGCGGCGATTGCCGTGGCCGAGCAGCCGTCTAAGTCCTACAACCCTCTTTTCCTCTACGGCGGTGTGGGTCTCGGCAAGACCCACCTGATGCAGGCGATCGGTCATGCTCTCAAGCGGCGCAATCCGGCCTTGCGGCTCACCTACATCAGCGCCGAGAAATTCACCAACGAAGTCATCGCCGCCATCCGCTTCGAGCGCATGCCGGCATTTCGCGATCGCTTCCGCAACATGGATGTGCTCATGGTCGACGACATCCAGTTCATTGCGCGCGCCGAGCGGACCCAAGAAGAATTCTTCCACACCTTCAATGCGCTTTACGACCAGCAAAAACAGATTGTGATTTCATCCGATTGTCCCCCCAAGGAAATCTCGGCGATCGAAGAGAGGCTGCGCTCGCGCTTTGAATGGGGCCTGATTGCGGATATCCAGATGCCGGACCTGGAAACAAAAATCGCCATTCTACAGAAAAAAGCGGACAGCGAACGGGTCCACTTGCCCGACGAGGTGGCCGAATTCATCGCCCGCTCGATCAAGTCGAACATCCGCGAGCTGGAAGGCGCGCTGATCCGCTTGATCGCGTTCTCCTCCCTCACCGGCGCGGAGATTGACCAAGCCACGGCACAGCAGGTGCTCAAAAACATTATCGAGACGCAGGAAAAAAAGGTCACCATCGAGCAGATCCAAAAGCGCGTCAGTGAGCACTTTGGGATGCGCGCGCAGGACTTGAAGATCCGCAGCAACTCCAAGGTAATTGCCTTTCCCCGGCAGATTGCCATGTTTTTGGTAAAGCAGCTCACCACGGCCTCGCTGCCGGAGATTGGCAAGCAGTTTGGCGGCAAGCACCACACCACCGTGCTTCACTCGATCAACAAGATCGAGAGCCTCCGTCAAAGAGACAAGGATTTAAACAGGACCATCAACAGGTTACTCGACTCATTTGGCTAGACTTAGGGCCTGCCACACCGTTTCCGCTGCTTTGGGCTGTGTGAGAGCTGTGAACCAACTGTGAATAGTAGTGGAAGGGAGATGCGAGCGGGTCGAGATGCCACAGGAGCCGCTCAAATTTCAACACCCGGCGAAGCAAAACAAGTTGCGCATCTTTCGGCCGATAGGACGCTTTCTCACAGATCCACAGCTGCGGCGGCGACGACGGTTTCTTTCTTTATACAAAAAAGAAAAAGCAGTAGAGTAACCCAAGGCCAACATGACAACCGAAACGAGCGTAAGAACTGCACACGAAATGGAATTCAGCGTAAAAAAATTTGATTTGTTGGAGGAGCTGGTCCTCACGCAGGGCGTCGTGGAACGCAAGACGACGATCCCCATCCTGTCCAATCTTCTTTGTGAAGCCAAGGGCAACCGATTGACGATTACGGCTACCGATCTCGAGCTGAGCATTCGCACCTCGTGTGAGGCGAAAATCAAGAAAGAAGGTGCCGGGACCATCCCGGCCAAAAAACTGTTGGAACTGGTGCGCCTGCTCCCGGAAGAAGAAATTCGGTTCAGGCTGCTGGAAAACCATTGGGTCCAGATCACCTGTGACCGGAAGAGCTACAAGCTGGTGGGTATGTCGAAAGACAACTTTCCGGCGTTGCCGAGCTTTCCTCATGCGCTGGTAAAAATTCCGGCGAAGCTACTGGCAGGTCTCATCGCCAAAACCACATTTGCGATCTCACATGAAGAATCGCGCTACACCCTCAATGGGGCGTTGCTGGTCCTGAAGCCTGGATCGATCACCATGGTCGCAACCGACGGCCATCGCCTGGCCATGGTGGAAACGGATCACAAATTTGAGGGTTTCACGTCGGAGACGCGCGTTCTGGTTCCCAAGAAAGCGATGAATGAGGTCGAGCGGCTCGCTGCTGAGGCTGGCACAGAGGATGCGGCCGATTTCGCGCAAGACGAAAGCCACCTCTTCTTCGAATTTGGTGGTCGCTTGTTGACTTGCCGCAAGCTGACAGGCCAATTCCCGAACTATGAAGCGGTCTTACCGCGCGATACGAATCGAAACGTGGTCATCGAGCGCGATGAACTACAGGATGCACTGCGGCGGGTCTCGCAGCTCGCCGATCAGCGCTCGCATGCCGTAAAGTTCACGGTCGCCAAGGAAGGTGTGGAGATCTCTGCCTCAAGCCCAGAGTATGGCGAAGCAAGAGAGGCCATTGAGAAAGAGTTCAAGGGCGAGCCCATCTCGATCGGTTTCAATGCCCAATATCTGCTGGACTTTCTTGCTGCCGCGCCCGAGGGCCCCATCAGCTTCGAACTCAAGGACGAGCAGTCAGCGGGCCAGCTTCGCCCGCTGGCCGACGAAGCCAGCCGCTACCGCTACGTCGTAATGCCCATGCGCATCTGAGCCCGAAGCCTTGCCCGAGCGCCCAGAGTTTATCTCCTTCGTGGGGGCGGGAAATTCCGACCGGCAGGCCTGCTAAGCATCTGAAAACACACGTTCTACTACGACTCTTGCGAATGAGAATCGCCTTGTGAAAGTTCCTTTGTTCCGGTAAGATTTGAATTGGTTCCGGATTCCTCCTGAATGGCATTTTTCGGACCGAGCTTGCGTCGGGTTCGTGCTCGCCAGCGCCAGAACTGGCGATCCCCCCCGCAGGCAACTGAATTCCTCTTCCGAGGGGAGCTTCGCCGCGTCCACCCGAGATTTCGGTACGGGACGGGATGGAGCTCAGAGAAACCCTTCGAGTCCCAGCCGCAGCGCTTCTCGCTTGGCATGGGGCCAATGGGCAAGGTAAGTCGAGCCAATCCGCGCGACCGCCTTCCCGAGTACGACTCAAGCATGTTTTTCGGTTCTAGCTCAGGTCCGTGGACCTGAGGCCGCTTTCTGAGGAGACGCACGACCCATGGGTGACAAAGAGAATCCGACCCCCAGAGGGGCCGGGAGTGCCGGTCCGTCCGTCGGGCATAAGTACGACGCGACTTCGATCAAAGTTCTCGGCGGCATCGAAGCCGTCCGCAAGCGCCCCGCCATGTACGTTGGTTCGACCGGCGAGCTGGGGCTGCATCATCTGGTTTGGGAAGTTGTCGACAACTCGGTGGACGAAGCGATGGCCGGGTTCTGCGATGAAATCAACTTGTCGGTGCACGACGACAACAGCGTCACGGTGATCGACAACGGCCGCGGCATTCCCGTGGACATGCACGCGACCGAGCACAAGCCCGCCGCCGAAGTGGTCATGACGGTTCTGCATGCGGGCGGGAAATTCGACAGCGAGACATACAAAGTTTCCGGTGGCCTGCACGGCGTCGGCGTTTCCGTGGTGAATGCGCTTTCCGACTGGCTCGATCTGGAAATCTGGCGCGATGGCGAGGTCTGGGAGCAGTCCTACGAAAAGGGCGTCCCGACCACGAAACTCAAGTCTTCCGGTAAGACGAAAAAGACCGGCACCAAGATTACTTTCCATCCCGATGTGTCGATCTTCTCGACCACGAATTTCAGCTTTGACACACTCTCGCAGCGCCTGCGTGAGCTGGCCTTTTTGAACAAGGGGCTAAAGATCACGCTCGAGGACGAGCGCTCGAATAAGAAAACCGAATTTCGCTTCACCGGGGGCATCTCCGAATTCATCAAGCATCTGAACCGCGGCAAGCAGACGCTGCACGATTCGCCGATCTATATGGAGGGCCGGCGCGGCACCGTTGATATCGAGATCGCGCTCCAGTACAACGACAGCTACGCCGAGAACATCTTCGCCTTCGCCAACACCATCAACACGGTCGACGGCGGCACGCACCTGGCTGGCTTCCGCTCTTCGCTCACGCGCACGATTAACTACTACGCCGGTTCGTTTGGCATGCTCAAGGAGCAGAAGGACGAAATCTCGATCACCGGCGACGACGTTCGCGAGGGCCTGGTTGCCGTCGTTTCCGTGAAGCTCCCGCAGCCGCAGTTCGAGGGTCAGACCAAGGGGAAGCTGAATAGCGACATCAAGGGGCTGGTCGAATCGCTGGTCAACGAAAAGCTGGGTGAATACTTCGACAAGCACTCCTCCATCGCCCGCAAGATCATCGGCAAGTGCATCGACGCAGCCCGCGCCCGCGAAGCCGCGCGCAAGGCCCGCGAGCTGACGCGGCGCAAATCGGCGCTGGATTCTTCGGGCCTGCCGGGCAAGCTCGCCGATTGCCAGGAACGCGATCCTGCGCGCTGCGAACTGTTCATCGTGGAGGGCGAATCGGCCGGCGGCTCGGCCAAAGGAGGGCGGGACCGCCGCTATCAGGCCATCCTGCCGCTCAAGGGTAAGATCTTGAACGTCGAAAAAGCCCGCTACGACAAGATGCTCGGCCACGAGGAGATCCGCGCCATCATCACCGCGCTCGGCACCGGCATCGGCAAGGATGATTTCGACGCCACCAAGCTGCGTTATCACAAAATTATCCTGATGACCGATGCGGACGTCGATGGCAGCCACATCCGCACGCTGTTGCTCACCTTTTTCTTCCGCCACATGCGCGAGCTCATCGATAAAGATCATGTCTATATTGCGCAACCGCCGCTCTACCGCGTCAAGCGGGGCAAGATGGACCGCTACATCCGCGACGAGCGCGAATTTTCGCGGGAGCTCATGAAGCGCGCCACCGAAGAGCACGTCGTCCGGGGCAAAACCGGCAAACCGCTCGAAGGAGGCGACCTGACGCAGTTCCTGCTGAACATTCAAGAATACGACCAGGTGTCCTCGAAACTGGGCCGGCGGCTGCGCGATCTGCGGCTGGTCGAGCTGCTGGCCGAGGCCGAGCTCGACAAGAAGGCGGACTTTACCGACAAGCGGAAGCTTCAGGAGCTGGCCAAGGCCATCGAACGAGCCAAGCTCGACGTGGATGCAAAACTGGAATTTGACGAAGAGCACAGCTTGCACGAACTCGTACTCAAAAACGGCGGGGAAAAGCGGATCAACTGGGCGCTAGCCGCTTCGCCTGAGTACAAACGCCTGCGCACGCTCCGCCACGCCATTGAGGAAAACGATAAGCCGCCCTTCACCATCACCCACAACGGCGACAAAGCCACCAAGCAGACGGCGCTGGAGTTGCTCAATTACGTGCTGGAAGATGCGAAAAAGGAGTTCACCATCACACGCTTTAAGGGCCTCGGCGAAATGAATCCCGAGCAGCTCTGGGCCACCACAATGAACGCCGAGACGCGCACGCTACTCAAGGTCCGGCTCGAAGATGCCGTCGCGGCGGAGGAGATTTTTGCGACGCTGATGGGCGAAAACGTCGAAGAGCGACGCAAGTTCATCGAAGAAAACGCTCTGGAAGTGGTCAATCTGGACATCTAGACGGACCGACGACATGGCCAACCAGCTCTCGCACTTTGCCATTCACGCCGATGATCTGGATCGCGCGCGGAAGTTTTACGGCGGCGTCTTTGGCTGGACATTTGAAGGCTTCGGCGGCGTGGGAATGGCCGAGTTCTGCCAGATCAAGGATCGAGACGGCAATCGGCTCGATCCGCTGGGCGCCATGCAGCTACGCAAATTCAACGCGGCGCCGGCGCCTGTCGTGGGTTTTGAGTGTTCGATCGCCGTGGACGATCTAGACGCTGTCGCGGGCGCCGTCGAAGCCCAGGGCGGGAAGATTGTCATGCCCAAGACGGCGATTCCAGGAGTCGGCTGGGTCGTTAAGTTCCTCGACACCGAGGGGAATTTGGCCTGCGCCGTCTCCTACGACCCCTCGGCACGCTGAGGGTCGAGTCTCACACACGGATTCACAAAAGGGGCTTTCATGGCTGACGAGCAGATACTGACGCCGGTCGATATCGAATCGGAAATGCGCAAGTCGTACCTCGATTACGCCATGAGCGTAATCCTGGCGCGCGCTATTCCGGACGTTCGCGACGGCCTCAAGCCCGTCCAGCGTCGAATTCTCATCGCCATGAACGACCTCGGGCTGGCTTCCAACCGAGGCTTTCGCAAGTGCGCCAAGATCTGCGGCGACACATCCGGCAATTACCATCCGCACGGCGAAGCCATTATCTATCCGGCCCTGGTGCGGCTGGCCCAAGATTTCAGCATGCGCTACCCGCTCATCGACGGCCAAGGCAATTACGGCTCGGTGGACGGCGACCCGCCCGCGGCGATGCGTTATACCGAAGCCCGGCTTTCCCGTATCGCCGAGGAAATTCTTGAGGACCTCGAGAAGGAAACGGTCGATTTCGTCGAGAATTTCGACCAGACCCGGATGGAGCCGACGGTCCTGCCGGCCCGGGTTCCGAACCTGCTGGTCAACGGTGCGGACGGCATCGCCGTCGGCATGGCCACCCGGATTCCTCCTCACAACCTGCGCGAGACCATCGAAGCGGCGATCTCTTTAATCGAAAATCCCGATCAGACCCTGAAGCAGCTGATGAAAATCATTCCCGGTCCAGATTTTCCGACCGGCGGTTACATCTACGGTCGCGAAGGGATCGAGGAAGCCTACAAGAAGGGCCGCGGATCGTTCCAGGTGCGCGCCAAGGCCGCGATCGAGCAGCGCGGCAAGGACCGTGAGGACATCGTCATCACCGAGCTGCCCTACCAGGTCAACAAAGCCCGCCTGATCGAGCACATCGCGGAGCTGATCAACAGCAAGAAGATCGACGGGATCGCCGATGTGCGGGATGAGAGCGACCGCGAGGGCATGCGCATCGTCATTGAACTCAGGCGCGATGAAGAGCCGCAGATCATCCTCAACAAGCTCTTCAAGATGACGCAGATGCAGGAGTCCTACGGCATGATCCTGCTGGCGATTGTGGGCGGCCAACCGAGGGAATTGGGCCTGCTCGATCTGCTGCGCCTGTTCATCGAGCATCGGGTCGACGTCGTTCGCCGGCGCACCCAATACGAGCTCCGCAAGGCCAAAGAGCGTGAACATATCCTGCTGGGTTACCGCATCGCACTTGACAACGTAGACGACGTGATCCGCATCATTCGGGGATCGACCAGCCGCGCCAGCGCCCGCGCGAATCTGCACGAGTTCTTCTCGAACAAGTCCGTTCGCGTGACGGTTGCCGGCAAGGAAACAACCATCAAGGGTGTCAGGCTTGATGCCAAGAAGTACGGCATCACGGCGGCAGCGGCCGAAGGCGAGGGTTTGGGTCTCAGCTACATCCAGATCGACGCCATTCTCGAGCTGCAGTTGCACCGTCTCACCCAGCTCTCGGTCGATGAAATCCTCAAGGAACTGGCCGAGATCCGCGCGCGCATACGGGAACTCGAGGAAATCCTGGCCAGCGAGAAAAAGCTCAAGGCGGTCATCATCGCCGAACTGCGCGAAGTGGCCAAGGAATATGGCGACGATCGCCGCACGCAGATCGTCGATCGCGTCGAGGAGATTAAGCTTGAAGACCTGATCAAAGACGAAGAAATGGCCATTACCGTCAGCCATGCCGGCTACGTCAAGCGCACTTCGGTTGAGACCTACCGCCATCAATCTCGCGGGGGCAAGGGCCGCATCGGCGCGAAGACGCGCGAAGATGACTTCGTCGAGCACTTCTTCATCGCTTCGGCGCATAGCTATATCCTGCTGTTCACCTCCAAGGGCCGCATCTACTGGCTCAAGGTATACGAAATTCCCGAAGCCGCCGCGGCTACGCGTGGCAAGGCCATCAACACGCTGGTCCGCTTCCAGGAAGCGGAGACCTTGAAGGCCATTGTTCCGGCGCGCAATCTGGAAGAGGCAGGGCGCTACGTCTTCTTCGCCACCAAGAACGGCACGGTGAAAAAGACCGAGCTCGCGGAATTCTCCAACCCCCGTCCTTCCGGCATCATTGCCATCAGTCTGGATCCGAACGACGAACTGATCGGTGCGAAGCTCACCGACGGAAAGCAGATGGTCTTCCTGGCGAGCCGTGACGGTCAGGCCACCCTGTTCCGCGAGACCGAAGTGCGCTCGATGGGTCGGAACGCCGGCGGCGTGAATGGCATGGATCTGGCGAAGGACGATTTCGTTGTCTCGATGGATGCCGTCCAGCCCGATTTTGGCATCATCGCGAAGGAATATAATAAAACCACGCAAGACCTGGACGAGCTCGAAAGCGACGAGATACGCGAATCGCTTACCTCGCTGATGCTTACCGTGGCCGAAAAGGGCTACGGCAAACGCACGCCGCTTGCTGAATACCGCGTCACATCGCGAGGCGGTAAAGGCGTGATCAACCTGAAATCAACCGAGCGCAATGGTCCGGTCGTCGCCGCGCTGCAGGTACGCGAAGATTCCGACGTTATGATTATCACCGGCCACGGGAAAGTGATTCGCGTCCACGCCGCGGAGATTCGCGAGGCGGGCCGCTCGACGCAGGGCGTCCGCTTGCTGCGCCTGGAGGAAGGCGACCGCATCGCCGCGGCTGCCGCCATCTTCGAAGAGGAATCGGAAGCCTCCGAATCTGATAAGAAATGAGCTTCCCCGAATGCTCCCATTCCCAGCAGCGTCAGCGGTTCCCGACCTAGCCGCATGTGCTGGTTGAAGGCCGCCCTTTTATGGGTTATCGCCAACGTTTAGCGAACCTGTTGCGCGCAAAATCGCTCGTCCGTGGCGAATTCACTCTTTCTTCGGGCCGCAAGAGCAATTACTACCTCGACTGCAAGCTCACCACGCTCGATCCGGAAGGCGCGCTTCTTACCGGGTACGCGATCCTGGAACTGCTCGATGAAATGGGTCTGAAACCAGACGCGATTGGCGGCCTCAGCATGGGTGCTGATCCTCTGGTGACGGCCGCCGGGGTCATCAGCGCCATTGAGAGGAGACCACTGGCCGGTTTTCTGGTACGCAAGGAAGCCAAAAAGCACGGCCGCCAGCGCCAGATCGAAGGGCTTGAAAATCCCTTAGGCAAGAAGGTTGTCATCCTCGACGAGGTCTGCACCACGGGTGGATCCACTCAGGAGGCCATCGATGCCGCCGAGCGTGAAGGCTGCGAAGTCATCGCCGTCATCAGCCTGGTCGATCGAGAAGAGGGCGGATCGGACGCGCTTCGCGCCAAATACAACTATCGCTCGATCTTCACGGCCCAGGAACTTCTCGCGGAATCCGGAAGCGCCCAGAGCGCGTCTTAGCTCGTCCCCGTTGAGCCATCGCCCACAATTCCTAATCGCAGATGCCTGGTCTGCCGGGTTGTGGAATCGCGCAAAGGCGTGCGAAGTGGCACGCGACGGCGGATCGGTCACGCTAGAATATTGCTTTGCCGTTCTGCGAGGGGGAATCATGAAGCGTTCCGGCCACCTGCCGATGCCCGACCTGGCGTACCAGGATCCCGTATTCATGGAGAGTCGGCCGGCGCGACCGCTCCGCATCCTGGCCGAGTACATTGATCCGCTGAACCGGCTGCGGCGTGCCGGGGTCGGCGACACGATTGTCATGTTTGGTTCCGCGCGGGTTTATGCGAGAGATGTCGCGCTGGCGAATTTAAGAAAGATCCAGCGCGCCGCGCGCGGACGCCGCAGCGGACCATGGCGGACCAAGCTCAGCGCCGCGCGATCGATGGTGAACATGTCCCGCTACTACGAAGAAGCGCGGGAACTGTCGCGCCGCATCACCTCGTGGGCGATGACGCTCGGCACGCAGCCAAAACGCTTTGTGGTCTGTTCGGGCGGCGGGCCGGGAATCATGGAAGCGGCGAACCGTGGCGCCGCCGAGGCAGGCGGGTCCTCGATCGGCCTGAGCATCCAACTGCCGCACGAGCAGCGACCGAATCCCTACATCAGTCCGGAGCTGAATTTCTGCTTCCATTACTTCTTTATGCGCAAACTGTGGTTCGCCCAGATGGCCAAAGCGTTGATCGTTTTTCCGGGCGGATTCGGCACCATGGACGAGCTCTGGGAAATGCTCACGCTGATGCAAACCGGCAAGCTCGCCTCCAAGCACTTGATCCTGATCTACGGTCGCGAATACTGGGATAAGGTCTTGAACTGGCGGCACTTGGTCCACACGGGCACGATGACCGAAGCCGATTATAAGCTTCTGCAATTTGCAGATACCGTCGACGACGCTTTCGATCAGGTCCGACGGCAGATGGAGAAATATCATCTAGCACTCGAGATCGACTAATTCCCTAACCATGTAGCCTGTTCTGTGACATACGCGACAGGGACCATCACCGATTGCCTGCGCGCTCGGCAGACCCGCTCAACCTATCAAGCTATGTCTTTTTGGATATAGCGTTTAATACGTATTTCGGGATCCGTAGCCTCCGAATTCTTACAGCCATCTCAACTAGCAGATAATAAAGTAGTTTAGTACGATACGCTATTTGGCACAGTCTGTGCTTGAGGAATCGAGGCGAGGATCGTTGTTGTAGTCGGCTTTTAAGACTTCCGTTAGTAACGCTGCCGTGGGGAGGGAGCTATGGCGCCTCGACGCATTGCTGCTTTTGTGTGCCTGCTTCTATTGTGCGTAGCCTCCGCAAGGGCTCGGAGGGCCGGTCAGGTCACGACAGGATCGCTGAGCGGCACCATCGTGGACCATACGGGTGCCCTGATTCCCGACGCCGACGTCACGTTGACCAATTCGGACACCAATGTGACCCAAAAAGCGGTCACATCGGAGGCTGGAGCGTTTCGGTTCACCCTGCTTCCAGTGGGGCACTACTCACTGGAAGTCAGCAAGTCAGGGTTCCGAAAGCTTGTGCTCGGTAAAATCGAAGTGGACGCCAACGTCGAGCGTACCCTGGGGAACCTGGAGCTCACAGTCGGCCAGGTGACAGAGGCGGTGCAGGTGACGGCCGCACCACCGCTCGTCGAATCCGCGCAGTCGCAAGTCAGTACGGTAATCACGAATGACGAGATCCAAATGTACGCAGGGGTGGCGGAGAATGAAGGGTTGGATTTCCTGGCTCTGTCGATACCCGGGGTCGGGAATACTCGGGACAACACCTTCTCCAACACGAACGGCGTCGGGTTTAGCGTCGACGGGATTCGTGGTCGCAACAATGACCAGCAGATCGACGGGCAGAACAACAACGACAACTCGGTTGCAGGCCCCGCTCTATTTCTGAGTGACCCAGACTTCGTCAGCGAGTATCAGATTACGACCAGCAATTTCGGCCCGGAATACGGGCGAAACTCCGGTTCCGTGGTGAACATTGTGACGAAGAGCGGCACCAATGCTTGGCACGGGACGATATTTGGGCAGGAAACCAACTCCGTCTTAACCGCTCTCACCAATATTGAGAAATACTACACCACGCCGGCCCTCACGAGCCCTCCTCGTTTCAACCAGGAATTCAGCGGAGGAACCATTGGTGGACCGCTCGTAAAGAACAGAGTATTTTTCTTCGGTGGGTTCGACAACGAAATCACTTCCTCCAGTGCACCCTTCGTTTCCGGAGTGCTGACCCCCACTCCTCTCGGAATTACGCAGCTCGCGACCTGCTTCCCGGGGAGCACCAGCGTGGTGGCCCTTCAGAAATATGGTCCCTTCGGTGTGGGCGGGGGCACTCCAACGGTTTCCGGCACGCCGACGACGGCCTACTATGACGGTGCGCCCGTAAATAACACGACTGATCCATTTACCGGCGCGCCGGCGTGTGGGTATCAGCTGGCCAGCGTACAGCGCACTCTTCCGAACGGCTTCCATGAGTTTGATTTCTTGCCTCGCGTTGACGTGGTGGCCTCTAACAATGACTCTTTGTATTTCCGTTATCTCTTCTCAAAGCAGCTGTATTACAACGCAAACTACTTTCTGGGTCAGGCTGCTTCCGGATATCCAGTCAATGTTCCCTCGCTCGCTCAGTCCGTTCTCATTAACTGGAGTCACACGTTCAGCAACCGCATGGTCAATCAGCTGCGACTGGGCTACTCGCGTACCAATGTCCAGTTTGGTACAAACACACTGGGGAACACAATCCCTAGCACAGAAGGGGTCGGGGATACGTTGACAACTGTTGCTTTCACCAACCCATCGCTTTTGGGTTTTGGCCCACCAGATTCGGAATTCCCCCAAGGCAGAATCGTTAACTCCTATCAGCTCCAGGACAACTTCCAATATTCGCGGGGGGCACATGAGTTGAAGTGGGGGGTCAACGTCACCAATCAGCGTTCGCCGAATGTTTTTCTTCCTAACTACAACGGCACGTACGTTTTTAGCGATTACGGCTTTTTTGCCGCCAATACGCCGACCACCGTCAGCATTACAGACGGCAACGCGAGCTACCCCTTCAAAGAGTGGGATACGTTCCTCTACGTCGGTGACGACTGGAAGTTGAAGAGCAACTTGACATTGAATCTTGGCTTGACCTGGAGCTATCTGGGACAACCAGCAAATCTATTTCACCAGGAGACGGTCAAGCAGCAGACCGGCCCCGATCCTCTCTGGAATCCTTCCTTGCCCCTTTCTGCTACCACCAGCCCTCCGATCGGTACGGTCTATGATTTGTTCGGTCCCAGTATCGGATTCGCTTGGTCGCCCCGCCGGCTCGGAGCCAGCGGCCAGACTGTTTTGCGCGGAGGTTATCGCCTGACGTATGACCCAGCCTTTTACAACATATTCTTAAACAATGCGACTTCAGCCCCGGTCGTGTTATCCCAGACGCTGTCTACACCCACCGCTGGGCTGCCGGCCGAACCCTTCGGTCCCGCGATTCGCACGCTGTACGCACCCGAGCTGACGGTGGGGGTTCTTGACCCGCGCAATTTCGACAGAATCATCACCCCTACCACGCTTCGTCCGGACAAAGTGAGCGAGTGGTCCTTCGGCATACAGCGATCCGTCACGAACAACGCCGCATTCGAGGCAAGGTACGTAGGAAATCACGGATCGGATCTGTTTCAATCCATCAACGTGAATCCTTATATCGCAGGCTTGGCCGCGTCGTATCCGAGCCTAATTATTCCCCCGAGCCTCACGCCTTGCACTCCGGCCAATGCCATTGTGCCGAATGCGGTGGGCCGCATCAGTTGCAGCGCGGGCGTGACGCGTCAGGCAGGGAACACAGGGTACTCCAACTACAACGGTCTGCAGATGGAATTTCGCTCTACAAATCTCTTCCACCAGTTGACCTTGCGGACGAATTATACCTGGAGCAAGACCCAGGACAACACCAGCGAAATCTTCTCCACGTACGCCGCCGGCAACACGATTCCGTATTCCCAGAACGTCTTGAACTACAAGAGCGAGGAGTATGGGCTCTCCGGGCTCGATTACCCCAACACTTGGGCGCTTTCCTTCGTAGAAGACATTCCTTTCATGCGCTCCCAAAGCACGCCGATCGCGCACCTTTTGGGGGGATGGGCGTTTTCCGGAACGTACCTACTTCAGTCCGGACAGCCTTTTACACCTTCGCAGATAGAACTCAACGCTCTTTCGGGGGGCGTAGCCAACGATACGGTCTTCGACCTTGCCAATATCGGCACACTTGAAACCTCGCGGCCCTTCGTCGGCAGCATAAGTGCGCCCTATACCCAGGTGGGAATCTACGCAGGCGATGCCTGTGCGGTCTTTGGCGCGGGTTGCACCCTGGCTCCCAATCAGCTGATCAGCCTTAACGATTTGAATGCCACGGGAACAGTGACGACAGTCACGAAGTCGCAGGTCCGTCTCATTGGCAACGGAGCCGAAGCAGACACGGTCTTCGGAACACCGTTCGGCAACGCAGGTCGAAACACGTTACGCGACTGGCACACCAACACCGCCAATTTCACCCTGTTCAAGACCTTCAAGTTTGGGGATCGTGCGGCCCTGCGGTTCAACACGACCTTTAATAACGTGTTCAACCATCCGAACTACGGCAACGAGTCCCCTGGTGCGAATCCATTTATTGAAACGGCAGGGGTCCCCGGGGCGTACACAACCTTTGCCGACCCCACGACCACCTCCACAGCCATCAACAATTGCCCGGCTGGTTCGCGGTGCATTTACTTCGGGTTGAAGGTGATTTTCTAGGGGGGTGACAAGGTCGGTGAGCCTGCTGAGCCGAATGGAGCGCCTTTTGTCGCCGAAGCAGCGGCGACGTGTTCAACATATGCCGGCTTTAGTACGTTGAGACTGATACCTTGGGGCGGGCTTCCTATCCCAAGAGTTACATGCAGACGAGATAACCTGACGGTCGGTATGAGGTGACAAGCGATAGCCCCACGTCCGACATTTCCCAGGACAACTTAGCCGCTCTCCCCGGAGTTAGTTAGTTCTTCGAGACCTGAGTATCTGCCTCGAAGACAGCGTGGAAGCGCCGCTGTTCGTGTCGATCGTGAACCAGGACGACGGGCGTCAGCCGCACCGATTGTTTGCAGGTCCGGCAGATCCCCGTTTCGCCCTCGAGATCCTGCACGAACCCGTCGGTGAAATGATATGCGGACCGGGGCCGCCGAGCAGTCTTGGCGCTGTGAGCTCCACAATGAGGGCAGGTGAACTCAACCTGATCCTCGAGCGGATCACGATCCAACGCCGCCCATCCTGTATACCGAACGCCCACCGTCTCCAAAGAATTGCGGTTCATAAATAATAACCTCCACCCCGATCGGGGCATTTACCAGGATTTAGACGCATGGACGACAAGAAGCGATGCAGTGAATCTGTGAATTATGCAAGCCGCTGTTGCGAAACGCCTTAAGAAATCTATGTCGACGAGCCGCAGTCGCGGTACCCACTTTGCGAATTGTCGATGCTGAGCCAATCAGCGGGCAAGAGCAACAGGATGGGTCCGGCCAGTCCGGTTCCGGTCCGGCAATAAATAATGGTAATGCGCACCTCGCCCAAATTACATATACGCTAAATGGTATTCGCTAGCACGTCCGGGGACAGATAGCTCCAATCTATCTGATTTCTAAGAACTTAATTTTGTTCTTATATGGATATCGGTTTGCCCTACGTCCACTAGGTCTGCGTGTTTCGAATTGGGCGATCCTAAGATTTCCTTCAGTCATCGGACTGGCAGGGTTTTCCGTCCTGGGGAGGAAACATCATGATTCGCAAGTTCGTTGCTGTGGTAGCGCTATTGGCAGCGGTTGCTTTTGGTCGCGGGCTGGCGTGGTCACAGGGGGAAACGGGGTCGATCTCCGGCATTGTCACGGACAAGACAGGGGCAGTGGTACCCGGCGCCAACGTCACGGCGAAAGGCGTCGCGACCGGAGTAGAAAGAGCCACGAAAGCGGGTGACAACGGCCAATACGTGATCTCGGGTCTCGAACCTGGGTTCTACGATGTGACGGTAACGAGCGGCAGTTTCTCTCCATCCACGACTCGGGGTGAGGTGACCGTGGGCGGCAAGCTGACCATCAACGTGGAACTAGCCCTTTCCGGAGTGACGACGGTGGTGGAGGTCGTGGGGGTAGGCGGAACGGTGGTCAACACGCAATCACAGGAGCTTTCTCAGTTGGTGGATTCCACCCAGATGTCACAGCTCCCCAGTTTGAATCGCAACCCTTATGATTTCGTGTCTCTTTCCGGTAACGTCAGCAATGCTGACAACACCAGCAACGGCGGCGCCCCCAACCCCAACTTTACTACCGGCCAGAGTTTCACGGGCCGTGGCGTCGGCTACCAGATCAACGGGCAACGATCAACTGGCACCGAGATCCTTTTGGACGGTGTAGAGAACGTAAGCATCTTCACCGATTCTACTGGCCAGCCGGTCCCCGCCGATTCGATTCAGGAGTTCAGCATCGTTACCAACAACTTCGGCGCGGAATACGGCCGTGCCTCGGGTGGCGTCGTGAATGTGAACAGCAAGCCCGGAACCAATCAGTATCACGGATCCGCGTATGAATATAACCGCCTTTCCGCCTATACCACCAATACCTTCGGCAATACAATCGAAGATGTTCCCGAAGGCTCGTACGTGCGCAATCAGTTTGGATATCTGATCGGCGGTCCAATTATCAAGAACAAGTTCTTTGGCTTCTTCGCCCAGGAATTTACTCGCGTGCGTAGTAACTCTGGCCAGATAAATGACATACTCGATCCTGCGTTTATCGCCTTGCTGCCCTCCAACGTCCAGAGTTTCTTTACGCAGTTTGGGACGGGGGCGTTACCCGCTTCCGGCCAAGTGGTCACAGCCGGGCAATTGGCGGCAAACTTCGGACAGCCTTTCCCGCTGATAAACGGAGTCACGCCTGTTCCGGCCTCGACTCCTGTCTTCGATACCGTTAAGTTCAGGGCTCCGTTTGATGCCGGTGGCGGCGTTCCACAGAATACGAACAACATTCTGGCACGTTTTGACTATAACTTCAGCGACCAAACCCAGATGTTCTTTCGCTACGCACGCTATAACGAAACGGATTTTCCGGGCTCCGTTAGCTACGGTGCCTATCCCCAGTACAATACAGGCGCCACCAATGCTGATGACAGCTTCCTAATTTCGCTTACCCACGTCTTCAACCCCAACGTCGTCAGCACCTCTAAGGTCAGTTACACGCGGTTCAATGATAACACCAGTTTTGATACGGCCTTGGTCGCCACCCCCAATATGTATCTCCAGACAGCGAGCTACGCACAGGTAACTGACCCTGTTACCTCTAACGTCATCCAGCTGCCAGGCTTGCAGAACACCGCATTGGGGTCAGGCGGCGTGCCCGTTGGTGGACCGCAGAACACCAACCAGTTTGCGGAAGACGTGGCATGGAGCAAGGGCAGGCACACCATGCATTTCGGCGGCGAATATACTTATATACAGCTAAATTACGCCTACAACGCCTATGGTCAATCTCAGGAGGTAATGGGCTCAACCCTTTTCCCGGCACTGAGTAATCTGGTAAATGCCGGGGGAGTGATTGATCCTGCGACGGGAGCATTTGCCAGTCCGATGCTCCAATTCCAGGCTAGGGTCAATGCAGAAGGCGCGTTGCCCTGCGCTACGACTATCTATGGCGATTCTATTCTGACGCCTGCCTGCACCGTGGCTCCCCCTCTACCGTTGGCCAACTACGCGCGCAGTTACCGTTACCATGACTGGGCCGTGTATGCAGGAGACAGTTTTAAAATCACTCGCAAGCTCGTACTGAACTACGCTCTGCGCTACGAGCACTACGGCACGCAGGCCAACAACCATCAGGACCTCGACTCCAACTATTACCCGGCTCCGGGGGGCATCGCTCCGCTAAGCATACGCAACGGCCAAGTCGACATCACAACCCAGAGTCCCGTCGGCAAGTTCTGGGCGCCTAGGTGGGGCACGTTGGCACCGCGGGTGGGTTTTGCCTATGATCTCACCGGAGACGGCAAGACCGCTTTGCGTGGCGGTTTCGGCATCAGCTACGAACGCAATTTCGGCAACATCACGTATAACGCCAGTTTCAATCCGCCGGCAAGTGCTGTTCTGAGCGACATTTGCACTGCAAATGCCAGTGGCGTTATTACCACCTGCCCGAACTTCGTTACGAACAATAACGCGGGTCCCTTGGGGCTCCCCGGTCCTCCTACCGCGCTTACCCCTGTCGAGTTGCGCGACAATAACGCCTATTTTCAGGTAGCCCAAACACAATTCTGGAGCTTGGCCCTCGATCGTCAACTATTGCCGGGCGCGATCCTCGGCGTGTCCTATAGCGGTGCGCATGCCGTTCATCTCTATGACCTCAATAACATCAACCTGCTTGGCGCTGGGCAGTTCTACCTCGGTGATCCATTGGTGACGACGCAGGCGCCTGCCGGGGGTGTGCAGTGCCCGTATACGGATCCGGGTGATCCCACCGGCAATACCAACGCCTGCTACACGCGTCTAAACTCGCAGTATGCGGCTATCAATCTGCGAGGAAACTTTGGTTCTAGCTCCTACAACGGCCTCAATCTCAAATTTCAAGCGAACAATCTGCATAACACTGGTCTGACTCTGGTTGCCAACTATACTTGGTCGCACTCGCTCGATGATCTGAGTTCAACATTTTCCGAAAGCCTGGAAGCGGGCTCTCTCGGTTATACCAGCTTTTACCATCCCCTACTCGACTGGGGGAGCTCGGACTTCGACGTTAGGAACCGTTTTGTGCTCTCCCCGGTATGGCAAACTCCTTGGTACAACACCGGGAAAGGATTCCTTACGCAAGCGCTCGGAGGCTGGACTGTCTCGGGCATCTTTACTACACGCTCTGGAGTTCCCTTCTCCGTTTATGACGTGAGCTACATCCTTAACGCCGGATACATCTCTCCGCGCCTAACGCCGGCCACCCCGATTACGCAGTACCAGACCGGAACCCCTGTTCTCCAACCCAATTCGGGCAATACGTTTTTCGCCTTGAACGTTCCGCCCCCCGCTAATCTTGGTCCCAATGACCCCACTCTGGGTGTTTCCGATTTCGGACCGTTTCCAGCCGACATGAGCCTCAGAAACAAATTCCGCGGGCCCGGCGCGTGGAATATCGATGCCGCGATTGGCAAGACCTTCCGGCTGACCGAGAGGTTCCACTTGGATTTCCGCGCCGAAGCGTTTAATGCGCTGAACCATGCCAACTACTACGTAAATCCTGACTTCAACTACTATTCCGGACCAACCACAACTGGACTGTCGATCGTCGAGGAGAAGGGTGGCCTCGGAACCTCGGCCCTCGGCGGGAACCACGACGAACGCCGCTTCTTCCAGTTTTCCCTTCGACTGAGCTTCTGATCGTTGGCCAACCTGAGATGTTTGACGATGGGGAGCCTTAAGGGCTCCCCATTTGTTTCCCCTGGAACGAAATAGACTCCTCGCCTGGGCGGAAGGGACCGGCTCCCGTGCAACATCGGGTAGGGGCCGGCGCGTATAATAAAGCGAGGGCACAACTCCTCGTATGCCTGGAAAAACGTCCATGTCGCTCGGTGAGGCGGTGCGGATCGCCACGGCCAGTCTCTGGTCACACAAACTGCGCAGCGCACTGACGCTGCTGGGCGTGGTGATCGGTGTTACCTCCGTGATCGCTGTGGTAAGCCTCGTGAATGGTCTCAACCGGTATGTAGCTGAAAAAGTGTTCAATCTGGGGGCGGACGTTTTCTTGATCAATCGCGCGCCTTCGATCATTACGAACGTGGACCAGTGGGAGGCCGCGCAAAAGCGGAGGAAATTCCATTACGACGACTATGAAGCCGTCCGAGACAGTTGCACGAGCTGTGACGCCGTGGCCGCGAACGTGAGCAAAGTCGGTCAGGTGAAATACGGCACGGACTATCTTTCCGATACCAGCGTCATCGGGTTCACGCACGAGATGCCGGAAGTTTTGAGCCGCGAGCTGGCCGAGGGCCGCTATTTTACCCGCGCTGACGAGGAGCGCGTCGCGCCGGTTTGTGACGTCGGATACGACATTGTGGATAGGCTCGTACCCAGCTCGGACCCGATCGGAAAGGAAATTCACGTCGACACGGGCCAATGCGAAATCATCGGCGTGGCCAAGAAGCGCGGCTCCGTGATGGGGCAGTCGCAGGACAATTGGGTGATCATGCCGCTCACCACTTATCAGGCAATGTATGCCCGGGACGATTCGGTCCGCATATGGGTGAAGGCCCGCAACACCCAGGTAATCGAGCCCACGATGGATGAAGTGCGGCAGATTCTCCGCGGAAGGCGGCATTTGAAATACAACGATCCCGACGACTTCGCGATCGAGACGAACCAGTCCTTTCTTTCGCTCTGGGGCAGCATCAGCGGCACGTTTTTTGGCGTGATGATAGGGATCGCGTCGATTGCGCTGGTGGTGGGCGGCATCGTCATAATGAATATCATGCTGGTTTCCGTGACGGAGCGGACGCGCGAGATCGGGCTGAGGAAGTCGCTGGGCGCGCGGCAAACCGACATCCGGGTACAATTTCTGATTGAGTCATCGCTGCTCGCAGCGATCGGCGGGGCATTTGGGGTGGCCCTGGGGATCCTCGCGGCGAAGGTGGTAACGTGGACGACGGCGCTGCCAAGTTCGGTGCAACTCTGGTCCGTGCTGACGGGTCTCGTGATGGCGACGAGCGTGGGGCTTTTCTTCGGCGTTTATCCGGCGACGAAGGCGGCGCGGCTCGATCCGGTTGTGGCGCTGCGCTCGGAGTAAGCAGAGGCGGCAAGAGCATGCGCATCACGCGAAGATTCGACGAAGTCAGGGAATCGATTCTGCTGGCGCTCGATGTGTTGCGGCGCAATCCGCTCCGCTCTTTTTTGACCGTTCTGGGCATCATGATCGGTGTCATGACGATCATCGTGATCGGAGCGGTGATCAACGGGCTGAACTCGAACGTGCTCCGTCAAATCCAGTCTCTGGGATCGACCACGATCATCGTATCCAGGATGTCGTGGGCCACGTTCGGGCGGCCATCGATGGAGCTGCTTCAGCGCAAAAACATTGAACCGGGATGGGCGGACGGTATGGCGCACCTGCCCCACGTGATCGCCGCTACCCCCGCGGCGCAAATTGCAAACTACGAGGTCGGCGCAGGGTCGAGCGAAGTAAGGCGCGGCAATGTTCGCGCGAAGAACGTCATTCTGGAGGGCGACGGACCAGCCGCGCCGCAGATCAGTAATATCGATGTGACACGGGGCCGGTTTTTCAACGAAACCGATAATGATCGCCATTCCTCCGTTGTGGTTCTGGGCCACACCACCGCCAACACCCTGTTTCCGAACGGCGAAGACCCAGTGGGCCAGGAGGTGCTGCTCGAGGGACATGTCTTCACGGTCATCGGCGTTTTGGAGGAACGGAAACAGGCGCTGGGAACCGGTGACAATCCGCAGGACAACATCGCCCGCGTCCCCTATTCGGTGATGAAAAAGATGCACCCGGAATTCAAAGACGTGATCCTGCTGGCTGAGGCGGACAGTACGGCCGACCTCCCCCTCGCGGTCGATGAGGTGCGTGAATATATGCGCCGGGTGCGCCGGCTGGCCTCGGACAAGAAGGACGACTTCGAAATCATGACCACCGACACGTTTGTCCAAACCTGGAATGAGATTTCGAACGGAATCTTCATCGTGATGCTGGCGGTCGGCTCGGTGGCGCTGCTGGTGGGTGGGATCGGCGTGATGAACATCATGCTGGTGAGCGTGACCGAGCGCACGCGCGAAATCGGGGTGCGGAAAGCGATCGGAGCACGCCGGGCCAACATCCTCTGGCAATTTCTTCTGGAAGCAGTGACCCTGGCCGCC
>Ga0187783_10000871_pt1 | contig 22179 bp, 15 predicted proteins | sample 1015_SJ02_MP02_2_FD_132471 | JGI IMG/M metagenome (GOLD analysis project Ga0187783, IMG submission 132471) | Tropical peat soil microbial communities from peatlands in Department of Meta, Colombia - 1015_SJ02_MP02_20_MG | ecosystem: Environmental > Terrestrial > Soil > Wetlands > Peat | place...
CGCGCAGCTGCGGGCCGGCCGCCGCTGCACCCGGCCACGACCAGCACGGCTCGGGCCAGGCCCGCCGACAGCCGCGGCCGCACCCGGCCCCCGGGCGGGTGCCATCCGTCATGTCGTGACTCCTGTTGCCGAGCGATGGACTCTGCCGGGCACCATGTTCGGCCGGCGGTGTTGGAAAGCCACTCAGATTGCGTGTGAGTTCAGCGTGAATGCACTGCGCGAGCTTCCTGCCCCATGCTCGGCCTGGCGCTGCTCCGGCAGGTCGATGGCGCGGCTGTCAGCGGGCCGAGCGGGTGGCCACGGGGCTGAGCTCGCTGTCTGCGCAAGCCGGCTGGCCGCCTGACTGGCTGCACGCGGGCAGCGTCATGGTCACCCGCAGCCCGTGCGGATGATTGAGGCACGCTTCGGCGGTGCCGCCGTGCGCGGCAGCGATGGCCGCGACAATCGCCAGGCCCAAGCCAGACCCTGGCCGCTGTGACGGCGCGCCGGCGCGGTAGAAGCGGTCAAAAACCCGGCAGAGCTCGCCGACCGGAACGCCGGGGCCGTCGTCGCTGACCTCGACACTGACCGCGCCGCCGCGGATGGCGCCGACGACGGCGGCCGTGGTGCCGGCGGGAGTGTGTGCGCGCACATTGGCCAGCAGGTTGTCGACAGCACGGCCAAGCAGCTCAGCGTCGCCGGTCACCACCAGGCCGGCCGCGATATCGGCCTGCCACGTCCGCGCCGGGTCGGCGATCTGCGCCCGCTCGCAGCACCCGGTGACAACAACACCGAGGTCGACGAGCTCGAACTGCCCGGCGGGGTGCTGGTCAAGCCGGGCCAGGCGCAGCATGTCGTCGACCAGCCCGCTCATGCGCCGAGCCTCCAGCGCTATCCTGCGCATCGCCTCATCGACCTGACCCCGCTCCGGGAGGGCGCCCTGCTGGTACAGCTCGGCGTTGGCGCGCAGTGAGGCCAGCGGCGTCCGCAGCTCGTGGCTAGCGTCGGCGAAGAACCTGCGGGTGAGTTCGGTGCTCGCCTCACGCTCCTCCACGAACGTCTCGATCCGCGCGAGCATCCCGTTCAGCGCGGCGCCCAGACGGCCCACCTCCGTCGCGGGATCCTCAGGGCTGACCCGCTCGGTCAGGTCCCCGGCGGTAATCCGGTCGGCACGGGCGGCCATCGCCTCGATCGGAAGCAGGCCGCGGCGCACGACGACCGTAACGCCGACGAACACCAGCACGCCGACGGCCACTGACCCGAGCACGAGGATGACCCCGAGCCGGGCGACGGACTCATCCACTGCCCTGTCCACTTGGCTGGGCATGGTCCTGTTGAAAGCCTCGATGGCCTGGGCCGCACGCCAGGCCAGACTCGGCGAGGGGCCGTTCATGCCGGGCACAGGAGGAATGGCATGCGCTAGCTGTGAGTCGGTCTCGGTCAGCAGGTAGCCACGCAGCGCGGTGACGGCGGCGACGTCGAACCCTGCCAGCGCGACGAGCGTGACCGCCAGCACGCCCACCAGGACTTCGGTCCGCAGCCCGGCCCGGGCCAGTCGACTAAGCATCGCCGGGGCTCACCGGGTCACCGGAGCGGGGCAGGCGCAGGCAGTAGCCGACACCGCGCTGGGTGTGGATCACCTCAGGCCCATGCCCCGACAGCTTCCGCCGCAGGTATGCGACATACGTCGCCACCACGGTGCCCGACCCGCGGAAGTCGTAGTCCCAGACGTGATCCAGCAGCTGGGCCCTGGTCAGTACCCGGCCGGGGTTGAGCATCAGGTATCGCAACAGGCGGAACTCCGTGGGCGACAGCTCAATCAGGCGACCGCCCCGACGCACCTCGTAGCTGTCCTGATCCAGCTCGACGTCGGCGAACCTCAGCACCGGGCCGGCCCCGTCCGGCCGAGTCCGGCGCAGCACAGTGCGGATGCGCGCCGCCAGCTCCTCCAGCCCGAAGGGCTTAGTCAGGTAGTCATCGCCCCCGATGGTCAGCCCGGTCACCTTGTCGGCCTGGGTGTCGCGGGCAGTCAGGAAGATCACCGGAACCCGGCAGCCATCCCGGCGCAGCCGGCGGACAACCTCGAAGCCGTCCACATCCGGTAGCATCACATCCAGTACCACCAGGTCGAACCTGCCATGGTGGGCCAGCCGCTGCGCGCTCGTTCCGGTATCCGCTGTAGTCACCTCATAGCCGAGAAACCGCAAGGAGGCCGCTACCGCGTCGCGCAGGAACTGCTCATCGTCGACCACCAGCAGCCCGCCGCGATCGGCAGGTACACCCAAGTCATTCACAGCCGCGCTCCCTTGGTCCCGCCAGCCAGCCGCGCACATCACCGCACCAGATGCGGAGTACATGTGAGTTTGATGTGAGTCTCAGCCTCGCGGAAGATCTGGCCCGAATTGGTTATCAGACCGTTGGCAGGCTGTGCCGGGACCGCAACCGTCGCGGGCACGAGTCGTCGCTCACGCCGCTGCCTCCGTGGCCCGCAGTTCAGCGGCTGGGTCGGGTCGACCGACCCCCGCGACGGCAGCGGCCAGCACGGGCACGGCCGGCAGTCCCGCGGCGATCAGGATGATCCAACCAGCGGGCAGCGTGACGATCACCGGCAGCGGCGGCAGCCCGCCGGTGGCGGTGACCGTCAGCGCGGGCACGACGAGGTGGGCCAGAGTGATGCCGATCGCGAGCCCGACCGCGGCGGCGGGCACGCTCACAAGCGCTTCTTCTGCGCAGAACAGCCAGGCCTGGGTCACCGCGGGGACACCGAGGGCACCCAGCAGGGCGCGCTGCGGGCGCCGTTCCCTGGCGCTGGCGGCGACGCTGACGCAAAAGCCCAGCGCGGCGAGCATCGCCGCGGCAGCCGCCACCGCCGCGGCGGCTTGCATCGGCGCGGCCGACAGCGGGTCACTCGCCAGTTGCCGGTCCAGGGCTGCCACGCTGGTCACCGCCGAGCCGGTCGGCAGGCCACGCGGGACGGCTCCGTGCGCCGTGGCCAGCCACCACGCGGTCACCGGCAGCGTCCCGCCGAAGCCCTTGCTGGCCAGGGCGTCCTGCACCGCCGTCTGGTCCGCGACCAGCACACCGCCCGCGGGGAAGGCCGTCACCGTCGCGACGAGCCGGGCCGCCAGCTGCTGACCCGCGATCGTGACGGAAAACACCGACCCGGTGCGCAGGCCGCCCGCGGCTGCGTATCCGGCGGCGGCGATGACCGGCACCGGCGGTGGCGGCGGAATGTCGAAGTCTAGGTCTGCCTCGCCCGGTGACGGGATGGGCGCACCAGGGACGAACGGCCCATGGCCAGGGTCGAAGCTGACCACCTCGGTGCGGCCCGCCGAGCCCGAGACGGCCACATCCGGCCCGGCCGAGCCGTCGGTGTCGCCACCGAGCTGGGCTATTAGCCCGGCGAGCCCAGGGTCAGCGGGCGCCAGTGGCCAGGCCGACAGCGTCGCCCCGGCGGCAAACGGCGACTCGAACGGCCCCGTCGACGCCGCGCTGACCGCGAAACTGTCGACACGCAGCGATGCCGACTCGTCGTGAGCGGCGGCAGCCGCGGTCGGCGGAAACGCCGGCATCTGATAGCTGACCGAGACGCCGATGAGCCGCAGCGGATACGCGGCTCCGGCGGAAGCGCCAAGGACGGCGACGAGCTCATGCGTCCCCCCGTCAGCGGGCATGGCGCTCGTGCCGACGGAGTAGCCAACACCGTCTGCGTCCTGCAGGATGAGCGTCGCTGCTACCGGACCGAGCGCAGCCGGGCCCGTCGGTCCGGCCATGCTCGCGGTGAGCTCGAACCGGACCGGGCGGCCAGGCAGCAGCAGGCCGGGATGTGCCCGCGGCGTGATGGTCCGGAACAGCTGCGCGATCGGCACACTCGCGAGGTCCGGCCGCAGCGTCACGGTGCGCGGCGCGAGCGCGGCATCCAGCACGAGCAGCTGGCCAGCGGTGACCAGCGGCACGTCGCTCACCGGCATCGCCGCCTTGACCCCGGCCAGCCGGGCGACGTTTCCGACGTCGGTCATTGGCTCCGGCTGCACCGGCTCGACGCGAACCTGCGCCCCGGCCGCGAACTCGGCCTCGTCATGGATCGAGTCGCGCCAGCTCTGGTACTGCGCCAGCGCCAGGGTGCTCGCGCCGACGGTCAGGATGACCAGCAGCGCGGGCCCGCTCTGCCGCAGCGGGCGCCGGCTGATCTCCCAGTTCGCCATCGCCGACCCGAGCCGCCTGCCGCGGGCGGTCACCCGTTCCAATCCCTTGGCGGCCAGCGGCAGCAGCCGGAGTGGTAGGACGGCGAGGCCAGCGAGCGCCAGCACGGGCGCGACAGCGATGACTGGGTCAATGCCGGTGCCGCTGGCGACCTGGTCGGCAACTGAGTAGCTGCGCAGCTCCCGGACCGCGAGCACGGCGATCACCAGGAGCGCGATGTCTGCGCCAGCCGTGACCGCCGTGGCCACAGCCGCCGCCCGCCCGCGGCGGACCCGCACGTCCGCCAGGCGGGCCGGGCGCGCGGCCGGCCAGATCGCGATGCCCACGCAGAGCACCACCAGGCCGGCCCCCGCGAGCCAAACCGCCGCACCGGGCGCGGCCGCTTGCCGGGACTGGCCAGTCAGGTGATTGAGCAGCGCGGTGGACAGCCAGCTGCCCGCGACAACACCGGCCGCCGCGCTCGCCGCGACCGCCACCACGGCCTCGGCCAGGCTTGGCGCGATCAGCTGGCGGCGGGCGGCACCGCGAGCCGCCAGCAGCGCGGTCTCCCACTCGCGGTTATTGGCGAGGAGCCGGCTGGCCAGCGCGAGCGCCGCGGCCGCCAGCAGGAGCAACTGCAGCCCGCTGATCACCACGAGCGTCTTCGCCGCCGCCTGACCGGCCGCCGCGTTGGCCAGTGTCTTCGGCATGGCGCTGGTACCCGTCAGCTGACCCGCGCTGCTGATAGCGCTGGTCATTGTCGTAATGCGGGCAGCAAGCGGCGTCAGCTCCGCAGGTGTGATGCTGGCAACTCGCGGCAGCACCACGAACGAGGCCTGGGTCGGCTTGATCAACGGTCCGCGTGAGCCGACTCGGCTGAACACCGCGGGGCTGACCACGGCGGGCCCGTAGCTGGCGAAGCCACCGCCGATCGTGACGCCGCCGGGGCCGTTGACATCGATCTGCCAGTAGGCCGCGGCCGATCGCCTCGGCCGGTACAGGCCAGTAACGCGCACCGTCACGAGCGCACCCGAGGCGGGATCGCGCAGCCGGAGCACCGATCCGATGCGCAGCCCTAGGTCTGCGGCGGCGGAGGCGGGCAGCGCCGCGGGAATCGGCTCATCGATCCGCGGCGCGCCCGGCCAGCTTCCGCCGGTCAGTACCGCGTTGGCCGCGATACCGGCGACCGCGGCGGCCTGCAGGACCGGGACCTCGCCGGCCAGCTGCGGGCCAGGCACGGCCAGCGCATCGGACCAGGTCGCCTGGTACATGCGGTACGGCACCGGACCGAGCGCGTGTGTCACCTTGGCCGCGATGCCGGCCTGCTGTGCCGCGGGCGTGCCGGTCAGCTCACCAGAGACCGCTATCGACATTGCCGACCCGGCCTGCGCAAGCTCGCTGCTCACCGCGCCCGTCAGCGCGCTGGTGTAGAACGTGACCAGCGCCGAGGCAAGCGCGGACGCGACCAGAACGGTAGCGGTCAGGCAGCCGACCAGCAGCCACGCCGACCAGGTCCGGCGCATGGTAAACGATCCCGGCACGCACCTGCCCCTGGTCCTGTCACGGAATGTCAGCCTGGCCCACCTGAACAGTACGCAGCAAGGCAGCGGGCCGGAAGATTTCGCCCTAACCGGCTCTCGGACGCTCGGCGTGCCAATTGGCAGCGCGCCGACTAGTGCTGCAAGCGCGGCGGTCCGCTGTCCGGCTCTGGCGCCCGCGATGCGGCCGCTGCGAAGCGCAACCGGTGGCGCCGCGTAGCAATCAGATAGGCGCATGCCGCGACCAACACGACGACCATGGCCAGCATGTTCGTGCGCAGCCCGAACAACCGTGGCGAGTAGTCGATCCGCAGCCGTTGGATCACGGTGCCGACCGCGGTCCACAGGGCCGCGTAGAGCGCGAATGCCCGGTCTCCGGACAGCGCGTATCGCCGGATCGCGACGGCGACGGCCACCGCGACCAGCAGGTCAAGAAGAGATTCGTACAGGAACAGCGGCTGGAACGTCGCGGCCGACTGAAAGCCCGCGGCGCGGTGCTGTGGCGCAATCGCCACCGCCCACGGCAGTCCGGACGGCGATCCGTAGAGTTCCTGGCTGAACCAGTTACCCCACACCGAGATCGCCTGGGCAACGGCCAGCGCGGGTGCGGCGGCGAGCGCCACCGGCCCCACCGCGACCCCGATGCGTCGGCTGTAGGCCCACGCCGCGACCGCTCCGGCGGCGACGGCGGCCGCGACGCCCATCCCGCCGTCCCAGACCCGCAGCACGTCGGTCCAGTCCCGGCCGGGCCCGAAGTACCGGTGCAGGTCGGTCAGCACGCTGTACGTACGGGCGCCGATCAGGCCCACCGGGACGGCGACGGTGGCGAAGTCCACTATCACGCCCGGCTCGCCGCCGGCCCGCCGGTAGCGTCGGTCGGTCAGCCACAGGCCAGCCAGCACGGCCGCCAGCACGCACAGCGCGTAGGCCCGAACCGGTATCACGCCGAGGTGCCAGACCGCGCTGGCCGGGCTCGGCAGGTAGGCCTCCACCATGCCCTAGGACGTTACCCGCCGGCGTGCCGACCTGGACAACCTTTGAGCCGCCAAATGCGGCCTTTGTCAGCAGTGACCGGTGCCCGGATTACCGTAGCGGCGCCGCGGCCGGTCCGATCGGGGTCGGCAGCGACGTGTCGCCGCACAGGTAGTTGTCGACGGCAGCCGCGACTGAGCGACCCTCGGCGATGGCCCACACGATCAGCGACTGGCCGCGGCCGGCATCTCCGGCGACGAACACGCCAGGCACCGACGCGGCGAAGCTCGCGTCCCTGGCGACGTTGCCGCGGCTGTCGAACTCCACGCCGAGGTCGGTCATGAGCGGACCGCGCTCGGCCCCGGTGAATCCGAGCGCCAGCAGGACCAGGTCACAGGCCAGCTCCCGGTCGGTCCCCGGTACCGGCGTAAAGCCCGGGTCTGACGGGGTGACCTCCATGAGCACCAAGCCGCGGACCCGGCCAGACTCGTCGGCAAGGAATCGCTGGGTCGCGGCAGCGTAGACGCGCTCGCCGCCCTCCTCGTGCGCGCTGGAGACCCGGAATATGGCTGGATAGGTGGGCCACGGCTGGCCGGGCGGACGATGGTCTGGCGGCCTCGGCAGGATCTCCAGCTGGGTCACCGACGCGGCGCCCTGCCGGATCGCCGTGCCGAGGCAGTCGGCGCCAGTGTCGCCGCCACCGATGATGACGACGTCGCGCCCGCTGGCGGTGATGGCCGGCTCGCCGTCCGCGATCGCGCGGTTGGCCAGCGGCAGGTACTCCATCGCCTGGTGGATCCCCGCGAGCCCCGCGCCCGGCACGTCCAGGCCGCGGGGCACCGTCGCCCCGCAGGCCAGCACGATGGCGGCGTACTGCGCGCGCAGCTGCGCGGCGGTGATGTCAACACCGGCCTCGAACCCGCAGCGGAATTCGGTGCCTTCGGCCAGCATCTGGATCAGCCGCCGGTCGAGGTGCCGCTTCTCCATCTTGAATTCCGGGATCCCGTACCGCAGCAGTCCGCCGGGTGCGTCCGCGCGCTCGAACACCGTGACCGTGTGCCCGGCCCTCGTCAGCTGCTGAGCCGCGGCCAGCCCGGCCGGACCGGAGCCGATCACCGCGACCGTCCGGCCGGCTTCCTGCGCCGCCGGGGCGGGCCGGCGCGGCGGCACCCAGCCTTCCGCCCAGGCCCGGTTGATGATCTCCACCTCGACCTGCTTGATGGTCACCGGGTCGGAACTGATCCCGAGCACGCACGCGGACTCGCAGGGCGCCGGGCAGAGCCGACCGGTGAACTCGGGGAAGTTATTCGTGGCGTGCAGCCGTTCGGCCGCAGCCCGCCAGTCCCCAGAGTGGACGAGGTCGTTCCACTCCGGGATGAGGTTGCCGAGCGGGCAGCCTGAGTGGCAGAACGGAATGCCGCAGTCCATGCACCGGCCGGCTTGCCTCTCGAGCCGGTCGGCGCCGAACTCGGTGTAGACCTCGCGCCAGTCGCTGATGCGCACGTCGACCGGGCGGCGAGCCGGCGTCTGCCTGGGTGTGGTCAGGAAGCCCTTCGGGTCAGCCATCCATCCCCCTCCCTCAGCCGCCGGCCGCGGCCATTACAGCCGCACTCACGTCCGCGCCGTCGTGCTCGGCCCGTCGCGCCGCGTCGAGCACGCGCTCGTAATCGCGCGGCATCACTCGCGCGAACCTCGGCAGTGCTGCGTCCCAGTCGGCCAGCAGGTTCGCCGCGACCACCGAGCCCGTCTCGGCTTGGTGGCGGGCGATCAACTCACGCAGGAAGTCCGCATCGTCGGCGGTCAGCGGCTCCAGGCCGGCCATTTCGGTGTTGACCTTGCGCGGGTCAGGGTCGAGCAGGTAGGCGATGCCGCCAGACATGCCGGCCGCGAAGTTGCGGCCGACAGGGCCAAGTACCACGACCCGGCCGCCGGTCATGTACTCGCAGCCGTGGTCGCCAGTGCCCTCGGCTATCGCGGTCGCTCCGGAATTGCGCACGCAGAACCGTTCGCCGACGACCCCGCGCAGCAGCATCTCGCCGCTGGTCGCGCCGTAGCCGACGACGTTCCCGGCGATGATGTTGTGCTCGGCCGCAAAGGGTGCGGCGGGCTCCGGTGCCGCGATGATGCGGCCGCCGGACAGGCCCTTGCCGAGGTAATCGTTCGCGTCGCCGCGCAGCCGCAGGGTGATGCCACGGGGCAGGAACGCGCCGAGCGACTGGCCGGCCGAGCCGGTCAGGGCCACCTCGATGGTGTCGTCCGGCAGCCCGTTGCCGCCCCAGCGCCTGGTCAGCTCGCTGCCGAGCATCGTGCCGACCGTGCGGTTCACGTTGCGCACCGGCAACTCGAGCCGGACCGGTGTGCCTTCCGCCAGCGCGCCTTCCGCCAGCAGGATCAGCGTGTGGTCCAGCGCCTTGTCAAGCCCGTGGTCCTGCTCGGCGATCTGGTGCCGGGCGGCGCCTGGCGGCAGGTCGGGGACGTGCAGCACCGGGGTCAGGTCGAGCCCGGTCGCCTTCCAGTGGCTGATCGCCGCCGCGGCGTCCAGCAGCTCCGCGCGCCCGACAGCCTCCTCGAGCGTCCGGAACCCGAGCGCGGCCAGGTACTCGCGGACCTCCTGCGCGAGGAACTCGAAGAAGTTCACGATGAACTCGGGCTTGCCGGTGAATCGGCGGCGCAGCTCGGGGTTTTGCGTCGCCACGCCCACCGGGCAGGTATCCAGGTGGCAGACCCGCATCAGCACGCACCCGGCGACCACCAGCGGAGCGGTCGCGAAGCCGAATTCCTCGGCGCCGAGCAGCGCTGCGATGATCACGTCGCGACCCGTCTTGAGCTGGCCGTCCACCTGCACGACGATGCGGTCCCGCAGCCCGTTGCGGAGCAGCGTCTGCTGGGTCTCGGCCAGCCCGACCTCCCACGGTGCGCCGGCGTGCTTGATGCCGGTGAGCGGGGAGGCGCCCGTTCCCCCGTCATGGCCGGAGATCAATACGACGTCGGCGTGCGCCTTGGACACCCCAGCCGCGACCGTGCCGACGCCCATCTCCGCAACGAGCTTCACGTGCACTCGGGCGAGCGGGTTGGCGTTCTTGAGGTCGTGGATGAGCTGAGCCAGGTCCTCGATGGAGTAGATGTCGTGGTGCGGCGGCGGCGAGATCAGCCCGACGCCGGGCGTGGAGTGCCGGGTGGCCGCGATCCACGGATACACCTTGTTACCTGGCAGCTGGCCGCCCTCGCCCGGCTTGGCCCCCTGCGCCATCTTGATCTGCAGGTCATCGGCGTTCACCAGGTACTCGCTGGTGACGCCGAACCGGCCGCTGGCCACCTGCTTGACCGCCGAGCGGCGCAGGTCACCGTTGGCGTCTGGCCGGAAACGGCGGGCATCTTCGCCGCCCTCGCCGGTGTTGGATCGCGCGCCGAGCCGGTTCATCGCGATCGCGATCGTCTCGTGCGCCTCGGCCGAGATCGACCCGTACGACATGGCGCCGGTAGAAAACCGCGTCACGATGCTGGCGACAGGCTCAACCTCGTCGATACTGATCGGGTCCCGAGGCGCACCCTCGTCGATACCGCGGATGCGCAACAGGCCGCGCAATGTCATCAGCCTCGCCGACTGGTCGTCCACCAGCCTCGTGTACTCCCGGAACACGCGCTCCTGGCCGCTGCGCGTCGCGTGCTGCAGCTTGAAGACGGTCTCGGGCCCGAACAGGTGCGGCTCACCCTCGCGCCGCCACTGGTACTCGCCGCCGATCTCCAGCCGTCGGTGCGGGCGGCCACCACGCGGCGGACACGCGATCGCATGCCGCCGGCCGACCTCGGCGGCAATCTCGGCGAAGCCGATGCCACCCAGCGGCGAGGACGTGCCGACGAAACAGGAGTCGATGACCTGCTGGCCGAGGCCGGTCTCCTCGAAGAGCTGCGCTCCGGTGTAGGACGCCACGGTAGACACGCCCATCTTGGACATGATCTTGAGCAGGCCCTTGCCGAGGGCCCTGATCAGGTTCGCGCCCGCCTGCTGCTCAGAGACCCCGCGCAGCGTGCCGCGCCGGACAAGTTCTTCCACTGTCTCGATCGCAAGGTACGGACACACCGCCGCCGCGCCATAGCCAAGCAGCAGCGCGACGTGGTGGCACTCGCGGGCGTCACCCGACTCGACGATCAGCCCGACCCTCGTCCTGGTCTGCTCCGCGATGAGGCGGTGGTGCACCGAGCCAGTCAGCAGCAACGAGGGAATGGGCGCCAGGCGGTCATCGCCGCCGATGCCATCGGCGAGCGGACCGTGCGCGACCGCTGTAGCCTCGCCGCCGCCGGCGCCGGCGCCCCGGTCGGACAGCACGATGATGCGCGCCCCGGCGGCGATCGCCGCCGACACCTCGGCCCTGATGGCATCCAGCCGGGCCATCAGTCCCGGCCCGCCCGCCGACACCTCGTAGCGACCGTCGACCACGTACGCCGCGAACCCCGGCAGGTCGCCGTCGTCGTTGATGTGCACGATCTTGGCCAGGTCGTTGTCGCTGATGATGGGGTAAGGCAGCACGATCTGACGGCAGGAGGCCGGTCCGGGATCAAGCAGGTTTGCCTCGGGCCCGACTGAACTGCCGAGCGCGGTCACCAGTTCCTCCCGGATTGCGTCCAGCGGCGGGTTAGTGACCTGGGCGAACAGCTGGGTGAAGTAGTCGTACAACAGCCGTGGCCGGTCTGACAGCACAGCGATCGGCGTGTCGGTCCCCATCGAGCCGAGTGGCTCAGCCCCGGTGCGGGCCATCGGCGCGAGCAGCACCCGGAGGTCTTCCTCGGTGTAGCCGAACAGCTGCTGCTCGACGAGCAGCACCCGGCTGTCTGGCAGCTCCCGGCTCCGCTCCGGCAGGTTGCGGAGGTGGATCATGCCCGCGTGCAGCCACTCCGCGTACGGCTGCGCGGCAGCGAGCGAGGCCTTGACCTCCTCGTCCTCGATGATCCGCCCGGCCGCGGTGTCGGCCAGGAAGATGCGGCCGGGCTGCAGGCGGCCCTTGCGCACGATCCGGTCGGCCGGGATGTCAAGCACCCCGACCTCGCTCGCCAGCACGACCAGCCCGTCATCGGTGACCCAGTACCGCCCCGGCCGTAGCCCGTTCCGGTCGAGCACCGCACCGACGACCGTGCCGTCCGTGAACGCGATCAGGGCCGGGCCGTCCCAGGGCTCCATCAGCGAGGCGTGGAACCGGTAGAACTCGCGCCGGGCGGGCTCCATGTGCGGATTGTTCTCCCACGGCTCCGGGATCATCATCAACACCGCGTGTGGCAGGGACCGGCCGCCGAGGTGCAGGAGCTCCAGGCAGGCGTCGAAGCTCGCCGAGTCGCTGACCGTGTCGTCCATGAGTGGCAGCAGCCGCTCGATCCCGCGCCCGGCAGTATCGGTGCCGAACACGCGGGCTGCGAGCTGCGCCTCGCGAGCCCGCATCCAGTTGCGGTTACCCCGGATCGTGTTGATCTCGCCGTTGTGCGCCACCAGCCGGTACGGGTGCGCCAGCGGCCAGGACGGGAAGGTGTTGGTCGAGAAGCGCGCATGCACCAGCGCGATGGCGGAGCGGTAGAGCGGATCCGACAGATCCGCGAAGAACGGCTCGAGCTGCAGCGCGGTCAGCATGCCCTTGTACACGATCGTCGTGCTGGACAGGCTGGCCAGGTGCAAGCCGACCTCGTGCTCGGCGCGCTTTCGCAGGCAGTAAGCCATCCGGTCGAGCGCCGCGCCAGACTCGGCCGCCAGCCCTGATGCGACCAGCTGGACGAGCCGCGGCATGACGGCGCGCGACCCGCTCCCGCAGGACGCCGGATCATGCGGCACGTCCCGCCAGCCGACCACGGCTAGCCCTTCCTCCGCCGCGATCCGCGCCACTGCCGCCTGCACGGCGACGTGCTCAGGCCCGGCAGGCAGGAACGCGAGCCCGGCCGCGTAGCTGCCCACGGGCGGAAGATCAAAATCGCAGCGGGCCCGCAAGAACGAGTGGGGCATCTGGGTCAGAATGCCGGCGCCGTCTCCGACCTCGGGATCGGCGCCCTTGGCGCCCCGGTGATCGAGATTGCGAAGCACCGTCAGCGCGCTGGTGACCGTGTCGTGCCTGCGCTCGCCGGACAGGTCAGCGACGAAGCCGACGCCGCACGCGTCGTGCTCGTTCCTGCTGTCATAGAGCCCGCCACCTGGCTGGCCAGCGGCGTGGGTGGTGCCTGCCTGCGGGGTGGCAGATGCCATCCAGTGCGCTCCCGTCGTCTCGTCTCGGCCGCGCCACTAGTACTGGAGCGGTGCTGGGATTCGGGACGACTCTGGCCCTGAAACTGTCACGCGGGACGACTCTGGCCCTGCTGTGCGCTGTCGGCATGCGGCTGAGCGCACCTGTTTCAGAATAATAAACCACGGGGTCGGGCCGGGGGGCGACCCGCTCAAACGCGGCTGGCCCGGCCCTGAGTGATCATTATCACCGGCCGGAACGGACCCCTTCGGACAGCTCCGCGGCCAGCTCGGCCACGGCGGCAACCCCCACGGCGGGGCTGTCCGCCGCCAGCAGCCGCTGCACAAACGCAGACCCGACGATCACGCCGTCGGCGAATCCCGCCAGCTGTGCAGCCTGCGCGCCGTTGCTCACCCCGAGCCCGACCGCTACCGGGAGCTTGGTGTGCTGCCTGACCCTGGCCACCAAGCCAGCTGCCTGACTGCTGACCGCGTTCCTGGCACCGGTGATGCCCATGAGCGACGCCGCATAGACGAACCCGCCGCATACCGACGTGATCAGCTCGATTCGCTCGTCGGACGAGCTCGGCGCGACCAGGAATACCGGGTCCAGTCGCTGCTGCGCCGCCGCCGCCAGCCACGGACCGGCCTCCTCCGGAGTCAGGTCGGGTGTGATGAGGCCGCTGCCACCGGCCTGCGCGAGATCGGCGGCGAACCGGGTGACGCCGTGCTGGTCGACCGGGTTCCAGTACGTCATGATCAGCGTCGGCACGCCGGCCGCCGCGAGTGCCGCTACGGAGCGCAGCACGTCCGCCACCCTGGTGCCCGCCACGAGGGCCTGGTGTACGGCCTCTTGGATGACCGGGCCGTCTATCAGCGGGTCGGAGTACGGCAGCCCGATCTCGATGACGTCCGCGCCGCCCGCGGCCATGGCGAGCGCCGCCTCGATCGCGCCGTCCACCGAGGGAAAGCCAGCGGGCAGGTAGCCGACCAGCGCGGCCCGGTCCTGCGCCGCGGCTCGCTCAAAGGCTGCGGTAACCCGGGAGGGCACAGTGTGCCCTGGGACCGTGCTTTCCCGGGGAGACCCCGGACCCCCTGGCCCAGACCCCGATGGCCCGAAGCCCCCCGAGGATGCAACCGCACTCACCGCGGCGGCCCGTCAGCACCGAGGAGGGCAAACCACTTCGCTGCGATGTCGACGTCCTTGTCGCCGCGGCCGGACAGGTTGACCAGCAGCACGCTGCCGGGACCGAGGTCACGGCCGACTTGAAGCGCCCCGGCGAGTGCGTGTGCTGATTCGATTGCCGGGATGATCCCTTCGGTCCGGCACAACAGCGAGAACGCCGCCATCGCCTGTGCGTCGGTGATCGCCCGGTAGCTGGCCCGACCGGTCTCCTTGAGCCAGGCGTGCTCGGGGCCGACGCCCGGATAGTCCAGGCCGGCCGAGATGGAATGCGTCTGCAGCGTCTGCCCGTCGGCGTCCTGGAGCAGGTAGGTGCGCATGCCGTGCAGCACGCCCGCCGAGCCGAACGTCAGCGTAGCGGCGTTCCGGCCCGTCTCCAGACCGTCTCCCCCGGCTTCGCAGCCGACCAGCGCGACCCGGCTGTCGGGTATGAAGGCGTGAAAAACGCCGATCGCGTTCGAGCCACCGCCGACGCAGGCCAGCACCGCGTCAGGCAGCCGGCCGGTCGCGTGAAGAAGCTGCTCGCGGGCCTCGGATCCGATGACGCGCTGAAAGTCGCGGACCATCATCGGGAACGGATGCGGTCCACCAACCGAGCCGATGCAGTAGTGGGTGTCGTCCACGGTGGACACCCAGTTACGGAACGCCTCGTTCATCGCGTCCTTGAGCGTCCGGCTGCCAACGGTCACCGGGACCACCTCGGCGCCGAGCATGCGCATCCGGACCACGTTGAGCGCTTGCCGCTGCGTATCCTCCTCGCCCATATACACGGTGCAGTCCAGGCCGAGCAGGGCCGCGGCGGTCGCGGTCGCGACGCCGTGCTGGCCGGCCCCTGTCTCCGCGATGATCCGCCGCTTGCCCAGCCGCTTGGTGAGCAGTGCCTGGCCGAGCACGTTGTTGATCTTGTGCGAGCCGGTGTGGCACATGTCCTCGCGCTTGAGGAACACCCGTCCGCCGCCGGCCTGCGCCGCAAACCGCGGCACTTCGGTGAGCAAGGTCGGACGCCCGGCGTAACCGCGCAGCAAGGCGCTCAGGTCGGCCTGGAACACCGGGTCGGCCTTCGCCGCCGTGTACTCGGTGGTCAGCTCGTCCAGCGCCGCCATCAGCGCCTCGGGCGAAAGCCGCCCGCCGAATCTGCCGAAGTATCCGCTTGCGTCCGGGACGGGTGCCTGCGCCGGTGCCCCGACCGCGGTCTGTCCCTGGTCCGGGTCGCCGGGGTCCGGTGGCACCCTCATGCCGGGCCCTCGCCCGCCGAGCCTGGGCCGGCCTCGCGGCCGCGAGCCGAGCGCAGCGCGGGATGCAGGCCAGCCGTCACAAGGTCGGCGACCGCACTCCTTGGATCCTTCCCGGTAACCAGGCTCTCGCCCACCAGCACGGCGTCCGCGCCGGCCGCGGCGTAGGCCAGCAGATCGTGCGGGCCGCGGACACCGGACTCGGCGACCTTGACGACACCACGCGGCACCCGCGGCGCGAGCCGGGCGAACACCGTCCGGTCGACCTCCAGCGTGGCCAGGTTCCTGGCGTTGATGCCGAGCACGGTCGCGCCGGCGGCGATGGCGCGGTCGAGCTCCTCTTCGGTGTGCACCTCGACCAGCGGGACCAGATCTATCGAGGCAGCCCGCTCGACCAGCGACACCAGCGCGTTCTGCTCCAGCGCCGCAACGATCAGCAGGACGAGGTCAGCTCCGTAAGCCCTGGCCTCCCAGAGCTGATAGGAGCTGACGATGAAGTCCTTGCGCAGGATCGGCACGGCGACCGCTTCCCTGACCGCGGCGAGGTCGGCCACGCTGCCGCCGAACTTGCGCTGCTCGGTCAGCACGCTGATGATGGCGGCGCCGCCCGCCTCGTAGTCGACCGCCAGCGACGCGGGGTCGGCGATCGCGGCGAGTGCGCCCTTCGAGGGGCTCGCCCGCTTGACCTCCGCGATGACGGAGACCTCGGGCCCGGCGAAGGCGGCCATCACGTCCCTGGGCGACGCTGCCCTGGCCGCCAGCTCCTTCAGCCGTTCCAGCGGGGTCTCCTGCTGGCGGACGACAAGGTCGGCACGCACTCCGTCGAGGATGTCGTCGAGCACGCTCACGCGAATCTGCCGTCCCCTCGGGTGGGATGCCCTGCCTCAAAAAGCGTAGCGATGGCGACCCTCGGCGGCTGGCCGCCCCCTGCCCTGTCCTGGCCGGCCCTGCCCTGGCGGGCGGTCCGCGCAGGCGTCACGGACTGGCCACGCTTGCGTCGAGTTCGACGGCTTCGTCCGTACGCCCAAGATCATCTTCGGCGGACTCGGGCGCACCGGGCACCGCGGCGAACGCCCTGGATACCGCGGGATGCAGCAGGGTGCCCAGGGTGATGATGGCCAGCAGCGTGCCGCCCAGGTAGCCGGCGTACGCGAACCGGAACAGCCCCACTGCCACCAGCGCGGATTCCACGGTGATCACTGTTAGCCAGGTGCCGTGGCCGCCAGAACGGACCATCGTGGCGAGACCGCACACGACCAGTGCGACGCCGATGGTCAGCAACAGCCAGGGCAGATTACGTCTGCTGTACCCGATGCCGATGGCGGCGCACGCGCCAGCCTGGGCCAGCAGCAGCCTGGCGACGAGGCTGACGGCTGCGGGTGGCGCCGACCGCACTGGCCGGGGGGACGACTCCCCGAAGCCCTCCGTCGCAGCGCCTATCCAGGTGGACGACCCCTGCGAGCCCCTCGCTTTGTGTGGCATGCATCCCCTGTCCGTCTGCTGGGTCAACGACACCGCGGACCCGCGGGCTGCTGCCAGGGCGTCCGGCCGTGCCAAGCGATAGTACTGAGTTCTTGCGCTGTGCGTCGTTCGGGCGGTCTAGTACGGGATGACCGGACCGCCGGATTCGGCTCGGTGGGAGTCGCAAGGGGTTACGGGGGGTCGGCCCCCCGTGTCAGCACAGTCGGGTCGTCGCCCCGGCTAAGCGCTTCCCAGATCGACGCCGAGTCGGGACCGCGAGCCGTTGCCAGCGCCTGGTCAGCGGGGCCGTGCCGGGCGTCGGCCACCGGAGAGTCGTACCGGCTCGACATCACCGCGAGCCGCCGGGCTCGCCATACCACGACGACGCCGGCTCCGACCATGGCGAGAGCGCCGATCACCAGCAGCGCCTGCCAGCCGCCGGCGGCGAAGGTCACGTGCGGAGCGGCCCCTGCGACGTTCGGTACGGCCGACGGAGCCGAATTGCTGCCGTCCGTTACCGAGCCAGCGCTCGCGGTCGCCGGACTCACGCCGGCGTTGGCTGCCGAGATGGCGCCCGCCGCACTCACTGTGAACGCGGTTGCCGCCAGGACGGCCCCGAGCGCGGCGAGTGCTGCACCGGTGATCCGCCGGAGCAGGCCACGGCTCGCCAGCACGGCCGCGAGAGTGCCAAGCGCCGCGAGCACGAGCGCATCGGCGTACGGCACCAGCTGAGCTCCCGTGACCGTGACATCGCTGGCCGGCAGCGGCTTGGGCGGGATCGTCCGCACGTGGGCCCAGCCCTGCCGGGTGGCCAGAAATACGAGCCCCGCGCCGACGGCGCCAACCACCAGCGTGACGGCGAGCTCGCGCGCCGCTCTGGTCTGCGAACGCTGCGGCCCGGCTCCAGACCGTGGCTCCGCCCCGCTCGTCATGGCCCGCCTCCCGGTTCTTCGGACAGCAAGCAGGCTAGCGCCACCCGTGCCACGGGCTGTTCGTGGCTGCGCACCTCGCACCGGTCCGCGGTCCTTTACCATCGGGTTCAACCCGGTTAGCTAACAACATCGCGGAGGTCCGGGATTGCCCGGCCGGCACACCGAGGAGTTCCGGTGACGAACGCCAGGGATGAGCGCACTGCCCTCTGCGACCTGCTCACCGAGCTCGGACCCGACCAGCCGACGCTGTGCGCGGGCTGGCGAACGGCCGACCTAGCGGCGCACCTGGTGCTGCGCGAGCACCGGCCGGACGCCGGGGCGGGCGTGATGGGCGGGCCGATGGCCGGTTACACCCGCAGGGTCCAGAACCGACTGCGGGCCAAGACGCCCTTTCCCCGGCTGGTCGAGCTGATCAGAACCGGGCCGCCGCGAATGTCGATGTTTGCCCTGCCCGGCATGGACGAGCGAGCCAACCTGGTCGAGTATTTCGTGCATCACGAGGACGTCCGCCGGGCCCAGCCCGACTGGGGACCCCGCGATATCGGCTCCGGCATCGCGGACGAGCTGTGGCGTCGCCTCCGGCTGGCCCGGCTACTGCTGCGCCGGGCACCCGTCGGCATCGAGCTCGTGCGCGCCGGCACCCGGGCTTCCGGGGATGGGGGCGGCCGGGTCCGGATCACCGCTCGAGCGCGGACCCCGGTGGTCACGGTGACCGGCACTCCGGCCGAGCTCACGCTGTGGACGATGGGCCGGACTGGCGCTGCGCAGGTGGAAATGGACGGCAGTGACGCCGACATTGCCGTCCTTCAGCGCTGGCACCATTAGCCACCACTGCGTGCTTCGCGGCATTAGCCAGCACTGCACGGCTTAGTGGCATTAGCTGCTACTGGGTGCTTCGCGCTATTCGCCAGCACTGCACGGCTTGGCAGCATTAGCAGGGACGCAACCCCACTGCCGCCATAGGCCAGCCAGTCCATTTGGCCCATAGTTCACTCCTGAGACTTCTATGTGTAACCATGTGTACGCGAACCTTTAACGCCTTTCCGTCACGATCCTGGCGTCCTAATCCCCGAGTTCCGACAGGTCGGAGAGGTACGTGCGCAATAGCAAGACACTTGCCGCCATCGTGGCGGTAGCCAGCACGGCGATGCTCGCAGCGGCGTGCGGCAGTTCCGGGAGCGGCAGCGGTGCCAGCTCCGTCAACTGGGCGAAGGTCACCCACCTCACCGCCAGTGGTCCCACCGACATGGCTAACCTCGTCGCCGCCGCCCAGAAGGAAGGACAGCTGAACGTGATCACGCTGCCGTCCAACTGGGCCAACTACGGCGCGATCATGAAGGACTTCACCGCCAAGTACCACATCCACATCAGCGACGCGATCCCCCTCGGCTCGAGCGGCCAGGAGATCCAGGCAGTCCAGACCGAGAAGGGCCAGAAGAGGGCGCCCGACGTGGTCGACGTCGGCACGGCCTTCGCCGTCGAGGGGGCCAACGATGGCCTGTGGGCCCCGTACAAGGTGCAGACCTGGTCTGACATCCCGGCGAGCGCCAAGGACACCAACGGCGACTACTACGCCGACTACGGCGGCTACGTCGCGATCGGCTACAACCCGGCGGTGGTGAAGATCCCGCCGACGTCGTTCGCGAGCCTGACCAACCCGGCCTACAAGCACATGATCGGCCTGAACAACAGCCCGACCACGGCGAGCGCTGCGTTCTCCGCCGTGTTCGCGGCCGCGCTGGCCAACGGCGGCTCGCTGAACAACATCGAGCCGGGCATTCAGTTCTTCGCCAAGCTCAACTCGATCGGTAATTTCGTGCCGGCCGCGATCGGCGGCGTGAGCACCGTGCAGAACGGCACCACGCCGATCCTCATCTGGTGGGACTACCTGCTGGCCTCCGAGGTTTCCCCGGTCGTCAAGGGCTTCAAGATCGTGATCCCGTCGGACGCCGCATATGCCGCGTACTACGACCAGGCCATCAGCGCGACCGCGCCTGACCCGGCGGCCGCCCGGTTGTGGGAGGAGTACCTGTATTCGGTCACAGGCCAGAACCTGTGGCTGGAAGGCTTCGCGCGGCCGATCGAGCTGCCGACGCTGATCGCAAACGGCACGGTGAACAAGGCTGCGCTCGCGGCGCTGCCGCCGGCGCCGTCCCGCCCGCTGGTGTTCCCGACGCAGGCCCAGCAGGCTGCGGCCGAGAACGTCGTCACGCAAAACTGGTCGAAGCAAGTCGGCTAGCTCATGGCTGACAGCATGACCACGGCCGTGGCCCCGGAGCCTGCGTACTCCGGGGCCCGGCCGGGCTCCTCAGGCACCCGGTCCGATCGCGCGACCAGGGTGCTTCGCGCCCTCCTTCGGTATGCCGGCGTGCTCCCGTTCACCGCGTACGTCGCGGCCGGCCTGATCGCGCCCCTGGTCGCGATCGCGATCTATTCCTTCCAGCCGAACCACGGCGGCTTCGTGGCCTCGCACGCCACCGCGCCGACCCTCAGCAACTTCGACACCGCGCTGCACGGTACGTATCTGACCGGGCTGACGAACGTGCTGCTGCTGGCGTTCGTCACCTCCGTGGTGCCCGGCGTGTTTGGGTTCCTCCTCGCGTACGCCATCCACACGGCCCGGCGGGGCATTGTGCTGCGCCGCGTCGTCATCACGGCGGCCGGCGTCTTCGCCAACTTCGGCGGCGTGCCACTGGCGTTCCTGTTCATCGCCACGCTCAGCACCACCGGCGTCGTTACCGGCTGGATCAAAGACCTGTTCAACTTCGACATCTGGGATCACGGCTTCTCGCTGTACAACCCGTACGGCGTGGCCCTGGTCTACCTGTACTTCCAGATCCCGCTCATGGTGCTGGTCATTCTCCCGGCGCTGGAGGGGCTGCGGCCGGCCTGGCGCGAGGCGGCCGAGAACCTCGGCGGGCGCAGCTGGCACTACTGGCGCCACGTGGCCGGCCCGGTGTTGCTGCCGTCCTTCCTCGGCTGCGTGCTGCTGCTGTTCGGCAGCGGGCTCTCCGCATACGCCACCGCGGAGGCGCTGACCGGGGGCACGATCGCGCTCACGCCCATCCAGATCGGCTCGCTGCTGAACGGCAACGTGCTCGCCGGCCAGGAAAATCTCGGCTACGCGCTCGGTGTCATCCTGGTGGTCATCATCGCCGTAGTCATGATCGGCTACGTGCTGCTGCAACGGAGGGCGGCACGATGGCTGCGGTCATGAGTGCCGCGGAGGCCGCGGAGCAGGCGCCCGTACCGGGACCGCCAGCAGCGACCCGGCGCCGCGTCCCGGTGTGGCGCTGGGTGATCCTGCTCATCGCGGCCGCGTACTTCCTGATTCCGCTGTATGCGGCGCTGCGGTTCGCGGGCTTCCGGGCGTTCACGCAGGTGACTAGCTACCCGAGCTTCGGCTCGGCCCTCTTGCTGTCACTGCGCCTCGCGCTTATCGCCACCGTCCTCACCCTCGTGCTCATGGTCCCGACCACGGTCTACGTGTACCTGCGGCTGCCAAGGATCCGGCGGCTCATGGAGGCCATCACCATCCTGCCGATCGTCATCCCGCCGATCGTGCTCATCATCGGCGTGCTCAAGATAGCGCCGGGCTTCCTGAAAGCCACGCCGGACCTGCTCGGTCTCGAGTACGTCGTGCTCTCGATGCCGTTCGCGTACCGGTCGCTCGACGCCGGGCTGCGGGCGTTCGACGTGCGCACGCTGGTCGAGGCGTCGAACTCGCTCGGCGCGGGCTGGCCGACCACGCTGTGGCGAGTGGTGATCCCGAACCTGCGCACCGCCATGCTTTCCGCGACCGTGCTGACGGTCGCGCTGGTGCTCGGCGAGTACACGATGGCCAGCCTCGACAACTTCCAGACGTTCCCGGTGTGGATCGTGAACTTCGAGCAGAACAGCGGTTCGGTGTCGGTAGCCGCGTCGCTGCTGGCGTTGTTCGTCACCTGGCTGCTGCTCATGCTGATCGTGACCGTCGGCAGCCGCAGCGCCCGCAAGCGCGGCGGCGCGGAGGTGGCGCTGTTCTCCGTCTCCACCGCTGCCGTCGCACCAACCAGGGGAGAACCCGAATGACCACGAATACGACGGCAGGCACCGCGACCGGCCTCGTCCGGGCGGCCGGCGCGGGCGCGCCGGTCAGCATCCAGGCGCTCAGCCGCTCGTTCGGCGCCGTGCGCGCCCTGGACGGCCTGACCCTCGATCTCGCCCCCGGCGAGTTCGTTGCCCTGCTCGGGCCCTCCGGCTGCGGCAAGACCACCGCGCTGCGCATCGTCGCGGGCTTTGAAGCCGCCGACGGCGGCACGGTGGCCGTTGACGGGAAAGACGTCGCGGCGGTGCCGGCCGCCAAACGGGACATGGGCATGGTGTTCCAGAGCTACAGCCTGTTCCCCAACATGACGGCGCTGGAGAACGTCGGATTCGGGTTGCGGATGCGCAAGCTTGGCACGAGTAGCCGGAACCAGAAGGCCGCCGAACTGCTCGACATGGTCGGCCTGTCGCCGCAGGC
>Ga0187783_10000872_pt1 | contig 22154 bp, 19 predicted proteins | sample 1015_SJ02_MP02_2_FD_132471 | JGI IMG/M metagenome (GOLD analysis project Ga0187783, IMG submission 132471) | Tropical peat soil microbial communities from peatlands in Department of Meta, Colombia - 1015_SJ02_MP02_20_MG | ecosystem: Environmental > Terrestrial > Soil > Wetlands > Peat | place...
CCCGAGCGACGTCGGCATCCCGAGCGACGTCGGCACCCCGACAGGCTCAGGAACAACGACCACCGCCAGTCCAGACAACATCCCCTACGCGACCGGCACCCCTCTGCCCTCTCACCGCACGGAAGACCGGCTCACAACGCGTGATCCCGTAAGTCACAACGCTGTCGAACGCGACACGCTTCGGAGCAGCGTCGCTAGCGGAAACACCTCGCCAACTAGCCCCGGTGGCTCATGACGCCTGAACGATCCGAGACACCACGATTCCGGTTCGGACCACTCGAGCGCCGCGGCCTCGTCGCCGGTTGGCGTGGCGGCCAAATCGCAGCCGTTGCCGTGGCGCTCGTCCTAGCCGTAGGACTTCTACGGGCCGCGCCGTCGTTGTTGGGAGCCCTTCTCGCCCTTGGAATCGTCGCGGCAGGCGCCGCAGCTGCCACCTGGCCGATTTCAGGGCGTACCTGCGAGGAGTGGGCTCCCGACGCCGTCCGACATGGCTTGCAAACCGCGAAAACCCGGCGTTCCTCGCTGCGGAATCCCTTCGCCACAATTAGGATTCTCGAAGTCGATCTCGAATCGGAACGGCCTCTTCCTCGTCCTTCTTGCCACAGCGCGAACCGTCGTTTCGAATTCGACGAATCGACGAGCGTTACGAACGGGGTCGGAGTCGTCGTTGACGACACTGCGCGTACATACGCAGCCGTCTTCACGGCCCGCGGAGTCGGTTTCGTACTCTTGGGAGAAGAGGAAAAGGCACGGCGGGTCGCTCGTTGGTCCGCAGTTCTAGCGTCGATCGCACGTGAGGGAAGTGTCGTGCATCGACTGCAATGGATCGAGCGAAGCCATCCCGACGAAGGATCCGAAGTCTTAAGACACTTCGAGACCCGGGCGGTGCTCGGCGATTCGACGGAGGCCGGCCGCTCCTACAGGGAGCTCTTGAAGCGAACGACGCCGGTTACTCATCGACACGAGGTCTTTCTGATCCTCTCGATCCAAGCTCGCGGTGCTGCGCGGGCAATCCGTGCGGCGGGAGGAGGCAACTCAGGCGCTTGCAAGGTTCTGCTCCGAGAAGCCGCGGCTCTTCGGCATCGGCTGGCCGACGCGGACATCGAAGCCGGCCCGCCACTTCGGAGCGACGAGCTTGCACGGACGATGCGGAGGGCGTACGAGGCGTCAGGGGAAACAGGATCCGACTTCTCCGAAAGCGCTGACAGGACGAATGCGAGCTCCGCATGGCCGTGGCCAATGGCAACGTCCGCCGAATGGTCCAGACTGCGCGCCGACGACACTTGGCACGCGACCTTCTGGGTCGCGGAATGGCCACGGACCGATGTCGGCCCGGATTTCCTCGGCCCGCTGCTCCTTGTTTCCGAAGTGCGAAGGACGGTCTCGGTGGTGATGGAGCCGGTCGGGCCTCTGGCCGCTGCGAGGCAGGTTGAACAGGCTCGAACCGCAGACATCGCCGACGCTGAGTTACGAAGGCGCGGAGGATTTCTCGCCACCGCCCGTCGCCGTCGCGAGGAGGAGGTGCTCTCCAACCGCGAGCTTGAACTGGCCGACGGACATGCGCAGTACCGCTTCACGGGTTATGTGACGATCAGCGCGTCGGATGGAGAGTCGCTGGAAGAGGCCTGTGGGCGCGTCGAGCAAGCCGCGTGCCAGGCAGGCCTCGAATTGCGTCGGTGCTACGGCGACCAGTTGCGAGCTTTCCTCTGCACGTTCCCGCTCGCGCGCGGCCTCGCCTGAAATCATCGTTCTCGGTATCGGTTGCGGGCTCGGGAGCACGATGGCACCGGCAGCTCATCTCGTGACTACGAGACATCTCGGGGCAGCGTACCCGTTTGCGTCGGAGCCCGGACTGGGGGGGAAGGGAATCGTGATCGGGCGCGATCTGCTCGGAGGCGCTTTCGTCCACGATCCGTTCGAGCTTTATCGAAGCGGGATCCTAACGAACCCGAACATGGTGGTTTTCGGACAGATAGGTCGTGGCAAGAGTGCGTTCGTAAAGACGTATCTTTGGCGGCAAGCGGTTTTCGGTCGCACGGCCTGGGTGGTGGATCCCAAGGGTGAGTACGGTGCCCTCGCAGCCGCCTGGGGTGTCGAGCCGGTTGCGCTCCGCCCCGGAGGACGGATCCGTCTGAATCCGCTGGACGCCCCGCCATCTTCCGAGGGCAACCGCGCCGGACCGGTCGTAGAGGAGACGATCCGTAGAAGATCGGAGCTGCTCGCGTCACTCGCCACGGCGAGCCTCGGCAGGGCGTTGTTGCCGAGCGAACGCACGGCGGTCGAGCTCGCTGTGGCACACGTATCGGAATCGGGCACGACTCCCACTCTTCCGCTCGTAGTCGACGCAATGCTCTCCCCGTCGACGATCGCGGCGCGCACGGTGCGCAGTGACCGCGCAGGCCTCGCTGCCGACGGTCGGCAGGTCGCGCTCGAGTTGCGACGTCTCGTAGCTGGAGACCTGCAGGGGATGTTCGATGGCCCTACTTCGCCGGGGATCGACTTGGGAGGGCCACTCGTCGTCCTTGATCTGTCCGCCGTGTATCACTCGGGAGCCCTCGGCGTGCTCATGACGTGCGCCGCCGCTTGGCTGCAAGCCGGGCTCTCGAGAAATGGGTTGAGGATCTCGAACGGCGGACCTGCCGGACCCCCCGAAGGCCCCGAAAAAAGGGCTGACGGCGTCATCGTCGTAGTCGACGAAGCGTGGGCGATCCTCGCGAACCTGGGTGTGGCGCGTTGGCTCCAGTCGTCGTGGAAATTGTCGAGAGCCTTCGGCGTCGCCAATGTCGCGGTGCTGCACCGGGTTTCGGACCTGGACAGCGCAGGACCCGCGGGATCCGAACAAGTTGGTCTGGCCCGAGGGCTTCTGGCGGACTCCGAGACCACAGTGGTCTACGCGCAGCCGACAAGCGAAGTGGAGCGAGCGCGGGAGTTGCTCGGACTGTCGACGACCGAGGCAGAGCTCGTCCCGAATCTCCACCGTGGCGTCGCTCTCTGGAAGGTCGGGACCCGCTCCTTCCTCGTCCAGCACTTGCTCGCGCCGGCCGAGACACGTTTGGTCGACACCGACGGACGGATGCGCACCGGTGCCGTACGGTGAACACCGAGCCTTTGCTCGTCGTGGGTGCCGTCGCTTTGATCGCGGGTTCGCTCGAAAGAACGGGTGTGAAAGGCGGAGCGGGGACAGGCCTGAGGGAGAAAGCGGGCGAGGGAGCCAGGTTCGGTTCCGGAAACCGTGGAGCTCGCGGCGGTTCCCGTTCTGCACGCTGGGCGGGTAGGCGAGATCTGAACAAACTCGCAGTCCGAGCACCCGAGAAGGGTCGTGTCATCGTCGGCAAAGCGGGCCGAAGTTTGATCGCTGCCGAAGCCGGTCAATCGGTGCTCGTCGTGGGCCCGACACAGAGCCGCAAGACGACAGGCTTCGCAATACCGGCGCTGTTGGAATGGCAAGGTCCAGTCGTCGCAGCTTCTGTGAAGTCCGACCTTCTCTCGCAGACCATCGAGTGGCGAGGTTCGCAAGGGCGAACTTGGATCTACGACCCGACGCGGTCGACGGGACGACGTTGCTCTTCGTGGTCCCCCATCGACGCCTCGAAGGATTGGGCTGGGTCGCGCCGCACGGCCGCGTCGTTGACCGAAGTAGCGCGCAGTTCCGCCGGGACGCTGACCGACGGCGACTTCTGGTACGCGACGGCTGCGAAGCTGCTCGCTCCGCTCTTGCTCGCGGCGAGCGTCAGTGGCGGTTCGATGTCGGATGTGGTCCGGTGGGTCGATCTTCAGGACGTCGAGGAAGTGGAATCCGCCCTGTCGAACGCTGGCGAGTGGGCAGCTCTCCAGGCTGCGCAGGCGACTTGGGCTCGCGACCCTCGTCAACGAAGTGCCGTCTACTCGACGGCCGAGACAGTCGTCGACCCGTTCGCTGATCCTTCGGTCGCCGCGACTTCGCGGAGGGACGCGAGCTCGATCGATCCGGTCTCGCTGCTCGGTGGTTCGAACACGCTTTACATCTGCTCCCCGGCCCACGATCAACGACGCCTTCGGCCCCTCTTCGCCACTCTCGTCGGGTACGTGATCGAATGCGCCTTCGAACGCGTTGCGCGGAACGGGGCTGCGCTCGATCCTCCGCTCCTCGTCCTTCTCGACGAGGCGGCGAACGTAGCGCCGCTGGCGTAGCTCGACGTCCTTGCATCGACCGCGGCAGGGCACGGAATTCAGATCGTCTCGGTGTGGCAGGACCTCGCTCAGATAACCTCCCGATACGGGTCGCGCGCGTCGACGATCGTGAACAACCATCGCGTCAAGGTCTTCCTCTCAGGGATCGCGGACACCGGGACGCTCGAACAAGCGAGCCAGTTGATCGGAGACGTGGAGAGGTCTGTGATCTCGCGCACGTTCGATGTCCGAGGCGGCCACTCGACCACGCAGTCAGTTATGACACGCCGACTTCTTCCTCCCGACGCGCTCCGTCGAACTCCTCCGGGCGCGGGGGTCGTGATCTCGGGCCATCTCCCGCCCGCCCATATCCATCTGCGGCCCTGGTACGACGACGCGACGCTGCGGGCACGAGTGGAGACGGCTCGATCGGGCGGCTCGATCGGGCGGCTCGATCGGGCGGCTAGATCGGGCGGCTAGATCGGGCGATCCCGCCGCGCCCTTATCTGGCCGTCAGATCGGCGAGCCTGGAACGACGAGCGGCCACGGACGTTCTCGCTCTGCGATCAGAGCCAGATCAAGAAGGAGCTCCTCCTCGTGATGCCGACCTATGACCTGCATTCCCACCGGCAGGCCGCCGACTTCCCCAGCCGGAATGTTCACGGCCGGATTGCCGGCGAGGTTCGCCGGCATCGTGAGAGCGCCGTTGTTGCCGAGTGCCACCTCGAGCCCGAACTCCTTAACGAGATCACGATCTCCCACCTTCGTGGGCATCGGCCCGGCTGCGTCGAACGCCACGTCAGGGTTGGTCGCGGCAAAGACGAAGTCCACCTGATCGAAGACGTCGGCCATCGCCTCGTTCACGCCAGTGCGGAATCTCTCTACATTCGCTGCCGTTTTCAAGTCGTAGTGACTTTCGGCCACGTTCATGCCGAACTGGATCTCGCCGGTGAGTTGATCGGCACATTCCGGGTACAGATCTCCGAGGGCGGCTTTCAGGAGCACGAGATTTCCCATCGCCCATTCGAAACCCGCCCGTGGGAGCGACACCACCATGTCCACCCGCTCAAGACCTGCGTCTCTCATGAGCGCCTCGGCGCCGGCGACCACGACTCGCGCGCACTCAGCACTCACGAAGGCCGCGCCGAGGTCGACGTGGATCGCCGCTCTCATGCCGCGTAGTTCGTCGAAGTGTGTTCCGAGACCCCGCTCCCACCCCTCTGTGCGCGGGAGGCTCAGGGTGTCGCGTGAGTCGTAACCGTTGCACACGTCGAACCAGCGGGCCGTATCGCGAACGGAACGGCTGATGCATCCGAGCACGACGGTCAGCGGAGGCTGCTGCGCCTTGGGACCTTTAGGAATGCGGCCGAACGTCGATTTGAGACCGAATGTTCCGGTGAAACCCGCCGGCAACCTGATCGAACCTCCACCGTCTCCCGCGGTGCCGATCGGTATCAGCCCTCCGGCAACTGCTGCAGCAGTCCCGCCGGACGAGCCACCGGGTGTCCTCTCGAGATCCCAAGGGTTGCGCGTCGTTCCGCTCAACTTCGTGCTCGTGTAGTTGATGCCCCCGAACTCGCTCGCGGTTGTCTGTCCCGCGAGAACCGCTCCGGCTGCGCGCAGCCGCTCGACCATCGTGCTCGAGTGATCCGCGAGTCGATCCGCAAACACGAGAGAGGCTTCGGTATACGGCCAACCTTTCACAGGATCGAGCACCTTCACCCCGATCGGAACTCCACCGAAGGGGAGCGAGACGTCCGCCTTCTCCGCCGCCTGACGTGCCGCGTCTTGATCGAGGTACGAGAACGCGTTGAGTCGTGACCTGTCGATAGCGGCGTATGTCAGCTCGAGAGCCTCTGCCGGCGAGATGCTCCGGTTTCGAAAGGCCTCGACGAGCGAACTCGCATCTCCAGCCCAGGGTTGATCTGTCATGAAGAACGAGGCTAATCAGCCAACCACACGGAGGGGTCACGGTAATGTGCCGCGGTATGGGGGAGCGCGCCGCAGCCGGGTTCTACGAGGTCGTTCAAAGGCGCCGCGACGTGAGGAGCGAGTTCACGGGGGAACCCGTCGAATCCTCGGCACTGCTGCGGGTCCTCGATGCCGCGCACTGCGCTCCGAGTGTCGGCCTTTCCCAACCCTGGGATTTCATCCTGGTGACCGACGAGAAACTACGCACCGAGTTCTGGAACCACGTCCAAGCCGAGCGCGAGGTCTTCGCGCAGACTCTCGAAACCGATCGCGCCGAGAAGTTCGCCGGGATCAAGATCGAGGGCATCGTCGACGCGAGCATCTGCTTGGTCGTTACTTACGACCCGGATCGGGGTTCGCCTGCGGTGCTCGGACGTCACGTGATCGCGGACGCAGGTCTCTATTCGGTCTGCCTGGCGATCGAGAACCTCTGGCTCGCCTGTACCGCTGAGGGATGGGGTATGGGGTGGGTGTCGTTCTTCCAAGAGGACTACCTGCGCGAATTGATCGGCATCCCCGAGACCGTTCGTCCGGTCGCTTGGCTGTGCATCGGCCCCGTGACGCATCTCGAGGACACGCCAGACCTCGAGCGCCAAGGCTGGCGTAAAAGGCTTCCTCTCGGCGCGGTCCTTCACGAGGACCGGTGGAAGCCCGGCGCGGAAAAGCTCGTGATCGGTGAGAACCTGGGGCGTTCTATCGGTGGGCGCATCGGACAACCTGCGTCGAAACGAGGAGACCTGTGTCGAAACGAGGAGAATCGTGAGCACTTCAGTTCCTGAATCAGCACACGTCCCGACCGGGCCCTTCACGCTCTCGATCGACATCGGCGGTACAGGGCTCAAGGCTTCGGTTCTCGACGCCACCGGTGCGATGGTCGCCGACCGCGTCCGGATTCCGACCGCCTACCCCTGTTCGCCGCAGAAGTTGGTCGACGATCTCGCCGGGCTCGTTGCTCCGCTACCCACCTTCGACCGCATCTCGGCGGGGTTCCCCGGCATGGTCCGAGAGGGGCACATTCTCACAGCGCCACACTTCACGACGACGGCCGGCCCCGGATCGGACATCGACCGCGAGCTCGTAAAGCTATGGAATCACTTCCCGCTGGCGGACGAGCTCGCGTCGCACCTTGGAAAACCGGCGAAGGTGGCGAACGACGCCGATCTCCAAGGAGCTGCGGTGGTGCAAGGCAAAGGCCTGGAGCTCGTAATCACGTTGGGTACGGGATTCGGGACGGGACTCTTCTATTCCGCCCGGTTGCTCCCGCACATGGAATTCGCCCATACCACCTTTCGCAAGGGAGAGACCTACAACCAACAGCTCGGAGAAGTGACGCGTAAGCAGATCGGCGAGACTCGTTGGAACCGTAGAGTCCGCAAGGCCATAACAGTGCTGCGCGATCTCATGTTCTTCGACCACTGCTACATCGGCGGCGGAAACGCACGTCGCATCGATTTCGAGCTGGACGCGGACGTGACGATGGTGGACAACTCTGCCGGAATTCTCGGCGGTATCAAGCTCTGGGAGTCGAAGGGGCACATAGGCCTGTAAGGGGCGGGCCTGTAAGAGGCGGGCCTGTAAGAGGCGGGCCTGTGTACGCAATCGGTCCTGGGCAGAGGTACGCTCGCAACCGTGACTGACATGTCACGCGGCAGCTCCGATGCGGATCGAGCTGCGCTGGCCCTCCGCCGGCAGCGGCTGGCGCGCTCGATCGTCGTCCTTGCTCTCGTCGTTCTGGCGATCATCTTCATCGCCCAGAACTCGCAGCCAGTCAAGGTGCACTTCTGGTTCGTCAACGCCGATCCGCGACTGATCTGGGTGATCATCGGGTGCCTCGTCGTGGGCGGGGTCATTGGCTACTTCATAGGTCGGCCGAACAAGTCAAAGCGCCGCGAGTCCAAGTCGTAGGCGCACAACCGCTGGTGCCGCGCCAGTAAAGGCCGGCGCCGCGAAGTCTGCCGTGCAAGAGGAGGCCGGCGCCGTGCAAAGGCAGGCGTCGGGTAAAGGAATTCGTTGCTTATAGCCCGAGTGGCGCTTGTGGCGCTGTTTTCCACAGGCGATCGCCACAATCGCCACAAGCCCCATAAGCAGTCAGTTTCAACAACGGGAGTACGGGTTCAACAACGGGAGTACGGGCGTAGAAGGGTCACCGGCGGTGCAGCGGGAGCACCGGCGGGCACTCATCCCCGACGACGCCATCCCCTCCAGCGCTTGCGAACCCCGCGCATCTCCTTGTGCCACTGTGAGCGTCCGATCTCGACGAGATCTGCTTCCCTCGCCCATAACTTCCCGGCCTCGAAGGCACACTCGAGGTGTGTTTTCGAGCGGTCTTCCAGCCACGACTGAAGGACCACAGCATCATGAAGGACGCCCAGCCTGTCCTGCAGTGTCGCCGCCGCCGAAGCGATCTTGCCAACCGAAGGGCCCAGCGCCGGTGAAGTGGCGTCAGCTGTGTAGCGGAGCCGTTTTGCGCGGATCCTCAAAGCATGGATACGAACGTCGTCGGGCTTGTGTTCAGCCTCCCTCCCGGCCTCCTTGAAGTCCCGCCAGGCTCGAATGAGGAGTGGCGGACAACCCTTGGATGCGGGGCGTGAAGCGCGGCGACGCAAGGGTGGGTCCGCTGCACTCAACAAGTGCTCGACCAAAGTGTCGTGCCGTGGACTCAATGCGCTTGTTGTCAAGCGTCGGAGCGCTTCGTCCCGCTCGCCTTGGAGCAGCTCCGACAGAAGGCCCGTGTCGCCGAGATCGCCTCCGTCTCGCGCTACGCGCTCGCCCAAAACGTCAAGATCTCTGACTCCACCTAGGTCCGCGGCGTACCACGCTGCCTCGGAACGGATCTCCATGGCCCATTGGGCGTCCAAGACTGGGCGAAACGTACGCACGTACGAGCGCACGCGACGTAGAGCGACCCTTGCTTGATGTACTGATTCGGGGTCGACCCCGAAAGAAGTGGGGTGGTCGTGTCGAACGAAATGCGCCACCGCCTTGGCTAGAGCGGTCCGCGCCACGTCCCCGGTGTCTGGGTCGGCTCCTAGCGGCGGAAGTTCGGGAACCGGTGTTTCACGCTTCACATCATCTCGACTCGGCATGCTCGATGTCCCCGGCTCGCCGGGTGGGTGCACGACCGGCGGACGCGACGCCACGGACGCGTCGTCGCCGCCCGTGGGTGCCTCGATGTTCCAGACAGCCTCGCCCCAGCCGAACGACACCCGCTCACCTCCTCACGACCCACATCGTGGCATCTACGGTCGTAGTCCATGCGAGCGGTGACGATCGTCGACGGCAACCTGGTGTGGGAGGAGCGTGCCGACCCAGTCCCCGCTGCGACCGAGCTTCTCGTGAGGGTCCGGGCAGCTGGCATCAACAACGCCGACCTCCTCCAACGACAGGGCTTTTATCCACCCCCGCCCGGTTTCGACCCCGACGTTCCCGGAATGGAGCTCGCTGGGGAGGTCGTCGGTGCGGGAGAGCGTGCATCGCGATTTTCCGTCGGGGATCGCGTCATGGCCGTAGTCGGTGGAGGCGCGCAGGCTGAGCTCGCAGTCGTGGACGAGTCCGTTGCGCTCGCGGTGCCCGAGTCGATCGGATGGGAGGAGGCCGGAGGATTCCCCGAGGCCTTCTCGACGGCGTTCGACGCGTTGTTCACCCAGTGCGCGGCGTCGGTCGGAGACCGGGTTCTCGTTACAGGGGCGGCGGGCGGGGTCGGTACTGCTGTTGTTCAGTTGGCGGCGCGAGCGGGCGCGCTGGTCTTCGCGTCGGTTCGCAGCCCGCACTTGCGCGGGCGCGTTGTTGGCCTGGGAGCTCGCGAAGCGGTCGATCCTGGCGACGCGGGGAGTTTCGGGCCTTTCGACGTTCTCATCGAGCTCGTCGGCGCTTCGAGTCTCGCCTCGGTCCTCGGCTGGCGCGGCCCTGCTCCAAGTGGGCGTGGAGTGAGTGTACGGGGAGTGAGTGGACCCGACCCTACGGGACCTAGAGGCGTCGGTGCTCTGGCCACGAATTTCCGGGTCTCGGTGATCGGGGTCGGGGGCGGAGGCGGGAGGATGGAGCTCGACCTCCTGGGCCTCATGAACGGCCGAGGCCGGATATCGGGTTCGACGCTTCGGCCCCGTCCGCTCGCCGAGAAAGCCGTGCTCGCTCGTTCGATCGACACAAACGTGGTGCCTCTCCTCGGGTCCGGTGACGTGAAGGTCCCCGTGACAGCGGCGTTCCCGATGGAGCGAGCAACAGATGCTTATGAGCTGTTCTCTTCGGGGGGGAAGTTTGGAAAGATCGTTCTCGTGGCGGGTTAGTCACAGGAGGGGACCGGGTAGTGATCTGGACCGAGCAGCGGCATCGAGCCGGCGCGACTCCCGGTAGAACGGTCTCGACCGAACAGCGGCATCGAGCCGGCGCGACTCCCGGTAGAACGGTGGTCGCGAACCCGAGAAGTTCGCTCTGACACACCCAGCACGGTGACATACCCGATCGGTACGGTGGCACATCCAATCGGTACGGTGGCACGGTCCCGACGGGTCGGAGGGTCCCCATGACCGACACGGCGACTAAGGCACGTCCACGAGCTTTGGCGGCTCGCTACGACGAGGTACGGAGGTTCACGGAACGACTCGCCGCTCCGTTGTCGGACGAAGATCAAACCGTCCAGTCGATGCCGGACGTGAGCCCCACAAAGTGGCATCGCGCGCACACTTCGTGGTTTTTCGAGACATTTCTACTCGAGCCCCGTCTACCGGGTTACGAGATCTTTCACCCCGCCTTCGCGTATCTGTTCAACTCGTACTACGAGGGGATAGGGGCTCGCTATCCCCGCCCCCGGCGCGGTGTCGTCTCTCGTCCCGGTGCGACCGAGGTCGGGGCGTATCGCAGGTACGTCGACCGCGCGATCGGCGAGCTGCTCCAGGGTGACGCCGACCCGAAGCTGAGGGCGCTCGCCGAGCTCGGCATCCACCACGAGCAGCAGCATCAGGAGCTGCTCCTCATGGACATAAAGCACGTCCTCTCCTGTAACCCGATCCAGCCGGTCTACTGGGACGATCAAAGCTCGAACCGGGAACCGCACCCCCTTGAATCTTCCAATGGATCAGACCGCCCGGTTTGGATAGAGCACGACGGCGGACTCGTTGAAGTGGGATATACGGGCGACGGGTTTGCTTTCGACAACGAATCTCCTCGGCACACCGTCTTCCTCGATCCGTTCAACGTCGCGGGAAACATGGTGACTTGTGGAGACTGGATCGAGTTCATCGACGACGGAGGTTACAAACGTCCGGAGCTCTGGCTGTCCGACGGGTGGGCCACCGTCCAGGCCGACGACTGGGACGCTCCGCTCTACTGGTGGGACGCGGGTGGCGAGTGGCAGATATTCACACTCCTGGGCGCGCGTGCGGTTGCCGAGGACGAGCCCGTTTGCCACGTGAGCTACTACGAAGCAGACGCGTATGCGCGGTGGGCGGAGTGCCGTCTGCCCACCGAACAGGAATGGGAGGCGGTCGCAGGACCCGAGCCCGAACCTGACGCGGTGGGTGAAGGGAGCTTCGCCGACGTGCTGCACCCGAAGAGAGTGGACCCGAAGGACTCCTTCTTCGGCGGGGTGTGGCAATGGACCTCCAGTCCTTACAGTCCGTACCCAGGGTTCCGCCCCGCCCCCGGCGCGGTCGGCGAATACAACGGAAAGTTCATGGTGAACCAACAAGTCCTCCGTGGTGGGTGCTGCGCGACACCGCCGGGACACATCCGCTCCACGTACCGGAACTTCTTCCCACCTTCCGCGCGCTGGCCATTCGCCGGGCTTCGACTCGCGAGGGACGCATGAGCGAGGACGCCTGCGACGAGACCTCGAAGTCGATCATCCCGCCGTCGATCGACATACACCTGACCGACCTCGAGCAACGTCGCTCGCTCGAGGAGGACGCACGTGCCGGTTTCACCTCCGAACAGAAGTGGACAGCACCTGTTTGGTTCTACGACGACCGAGGAAGCCAGCTCTTCGACGAGATCACGCGGCTCCCCGAGTACTACCCGACGCGCGCCGAGCGATTGCTCCTGGAGCTCTACTCCGACGACATCGCCGAGCGCTCAGGAGCTGACACACTCGTCGAGTTAGGGGCTGGGACGTGTGAGAAGAGTCGGATCCTCCTCGATGCGCTCGGTGAGAACGGGACGTTGCGTCGCTACGTGCCGCTCGATGTGAGCGACGTGACGTTGTGGGGCGCTGCGAAGAGCCTTTCCGAGGACTATCCGGGTCTCGAGGTGAACGCCGTCGTAGCCGACTTTCACAGGCAGTTGGACCGCTTGCCCTCCGAAGGTAAACGCATGATCGCCTTTTTGGGCGGGACGATCGGCAATCTCACCCCGAAGCAGCGGAGCAGGTTTCTCTTCGACCTCGACTGCAACATGTCGCAGGGTGACAGTCTCCTTCTCGGAACGGACCTGGTGAAAGAAAGCGACCGCCTCGTCGCGGCATACGACGACGAGGCGGGAGTGACGGCTCAGTTCAACCTCAACGTGCTCCGCGTCCTGAACCGCGAGCTCGGGGCGTCGTTCGAGGAGGACCGGTTCGAACACGTCGCTGTGTGGGACGAGGACGAGAAGTGGATAGAGATGCGGCTGCGTTCCACCACGGATCAAGTCGTCGCAATCGAAGGTCTCGACATCGAGGTCGAGTTCGACGAGGGCGAGCATCTGCGGACGGAGATAAGCGCAAAGTTCACCTCGGAACAGGTACAGGCCGAGCTTTGGGACGCTGGGTTCGTGGTCAAGGGCTCTTGGAGTGGGCCCGAGGACGACTTCCTCCTTACCCTCGCGACTCCCTACTGTTAGGCACGGTTAGGCCCGTCGGGAAGAACTGTTAGGCCCGTCGGGAGGAGAGGTCGTCCAGAGCCGAGATGACGGCTCTGTGGAACGTGGGGTACGCGTAGATCATCGAGCGCAATCGCGTGACCGGTATCTCTTCGTGCACGGCGAGAGTCAGCATGGACAACACCTCACCGCCGGTCGGCCCTACAGACGTGGCTCCTACGAGAACGCCTCGGTTCGCATCCTCGATGAGTTTGATGAACCCGTCGTTGCCTGGGCCGTGCACCCACCCACGCGTCGAGTCGGGGATCTCGGTGTAGCCCGTTCTGACCTCGATCCCTTCCGATCTCGCCGTCGCCTCGATCATCCCGACCGATCCGATCTCGGGGTCCGTGAACGTGACGCGCGAAAGGTCCCTGTAATCCGCAGGCTCCCAGGGCTCGCCGAGAATGTCGGCGAGCGCGATCTCTGCTTGGTACATCGAGATGTGTGTGAACGCGCCCTTTCCGGTGGCGTCACCGATCGCCCACACTCCTTGGCAGACACGCATGCGTTCGTCGACATCGATGAAGTGCGATTTCTCGTCCGCTCCGACGCTCCCGATGCCGAGCGCCGCCAGATCGGCGTGCCGCCCCGTGGCGACGAGCAGGCGATCCGCTTCGAGCGAACCGCCACCGTCGAAGCTCACCTTGAACGTCTCCCCGTTGTGGGCCACGCCCGACGCCCACATCCCGGTCCTTACCTTGATCCCTTCGCGGTCGAAGACCTTTGTCAGAAGTTCCGAAGCCTCGGGCTCTTCCATCGAGATGATTCGATCGGCCCCTTCGACCACCGTGACCTCGGTACCGAAGCGCGCGAAAACCTGGCTGAGCTCCACACCGATCGAACCGCCTCCCATGACGATCATCGACGCAGGAAGCTCTTCGGTCTCGATCGCGTCGTGGTTGGTCCAAAACGGCGTTCCTTCGAGGCCGTCCACGGGCGGGATCGTCGGCATGGTTCCGGGGTTGAGCACCACCGCGCGGCTCGCCTCGATGACACTCTCTCCCACTACGACGCGCCCTGGCCCGTCGAGGCGGCCATGGCCGCGTACGAGGCGCCCGCCCTTCTTCTCGAAGCTCTTGGCGTGAGATCCGTCGTTGAAGTTGGACGTCTTCTCGCGTACCCGCTTGGCGACGAGCGACCAGTCCGGTGTCACGGTGACAGATCCGGCGATCTCTCCCGCCCGCCGGGCCTCGGCGATGAGATTGGACGACCGGATCATCGTCTTCGAGGGAACACATCCCCAGAAGGGGCATTCGCCGCCCACGTGATCTTCGTCGACGCCGACCACGTCGAGTCCTCTACGGGCGAGCTCTCCAGCGAGGTACTCGCCGCCGGGGCCCATCCCGACCACGACGACGTCCGCGCGGTCCGCCATCGCCGATCAGCGCGTCACCACGACGCTTGAACCGTGTCCGAACAAACCTTGATTGGCGCTCACGCCTACGCGCGCACCTTCGACCTGGCGTCCGGTCGCCTGCCCACGCACCTGCCACACGAGCTCACAGACCTGAGCGATCGCCTGAGCGGGGATCGCTTCGCCGAAGCACGAAAGCCCGCCACTCGGGTTCACAGGAATCCGTCCACCTACCGACGTGTCGCCGTCGCGGATAAGACGTTCTGCCTCGCCCTCCTTGCAGAGGCCGATGTCCTCGTACCAGTCAAGCTCCAGAGCAGTCGACAGGTCGTAGACCTCGGCCACATCGACGTCCTCCGGTCCGATTCCGGCCTCCTCGTACGCGGCAAGAGCAATCGACTTCTTGAATCCGGCGCCGTTCAAGTCACCAGCGGCCGCAGCCGAATCCGTAGCGAAGTTGGGCATCTCGATGACAGTTTGAGGAAAACGTGGAGTGACTGTCGACACCCCCGAGATCGTTACGGGGTTGTTTTCGCCGTGGCTACGCGCGAAGTCCATGCTCGAGAGGACCAAAGCGGCTCCGCCGTCGGACGTCGCACATATTTCGAGAAGGTGCAGTGGGTCAGCCACCACGGGAGAACCGAGGACTTCTTCGGCGGAAACCTCTTTGCGATAGCGCGCGTTGGGGTTAGCGACGCCGTGGCGCGAGTTCTTCACCTTGACTGCTGCGAAGTCACCGGGCGTGGCGCCGAAGAGCTCTATGCGCCGGCGCGCGTAGAGCGCAAAGTACGTGGGGTTGGTGGCTCCGAGAAGATGGAAACGCAGCCAGTCCGGATCGTCGCGTCGCTCTCCGCCTACCGGTGCGAAGAAGCCTTTAGGTGTCGTGTCCGCCCCTACGACCAGCGCGACGTCGCACAGCCCGGCGAGAATCTGCGCGCGAGCGTTCGCGATCGCCGCCGCTCCTGAAGCACAAGCCGCGTAACAGCTCACGACCTTTGCACCAGACCAGCCGAGTGCCTGGGCGAACGTCGCACCAGAAACGAACCCTGGATAGCCGTTGCGAATGGTGTCAGCGCCCGAGACGAACTGGATGTCCTTCCAGAGGAGATTTGCATCCTCGAGGGCCGCGCGCGCGGCTACGAGGCCATATTCGACGAAGTTGCGTCCCCACTTCCCCCAGGGATGCATTCCCGTGCCGAGCACGGCGACCTTCGTTTCGCGGTCAGGCATCGAGCGTCTCTCCGCGAACCGCCTCCATGACCGGTCGCCACTTCCAGACCAGGTATTCGTGATCCTCGTCCTCGTAGAGGGTGTCGACGACGAGCTCCACCTCGTCTCCCACCGACAGGTCGTTCACGCCCACGCCGGGGACCACCTGTCCCATGACGACCATCTTTTCCGCCGGGAGCTCGACGGCGGCGATGGCGAAAGGCTCGTAGGGGTCGGCCGCCACGTAAGGAGGTGGCGGCTGGTAGCGGGCGTCGGTATACGACCAGACTTTTCCACGCCTGCTCAACTCGACTTCTTCGAACTCGTCGCCGTCGCACGTGGGGTTCGCGCAGGAGAAGGTCTGGCGCGGGAACGCAAACGTGCCGCACGTCTTGCACCTGCTACCGATGAGAGCCGGCGCCTCGGAGTCGATCTTGAACCATCCATCGACGGCCGGAACCCGTCTCTTGGTCGCACCCACCTGACGAGTGTCGCACAACCGGCGTGGGGCTTCCCAGCGCGATGAGACGAGCGTGATGAGACGAGCGTGATGAGACGAGCGTGATGCGACGAGCGTGATGCAACGAGCGTGATGCGAAAGTCAGTCGTATCCGGTAGTGAGAACCGTTTGTAGGTGCGTGTTGTCGACCCAAACCTTCGTGATCTCGTCGGGCTTGAGAGCACAGGAGAATCGCACGTGGACCGTCCCCGATCCTGTCGTCCTGTAGCTGCCACCCATCCACGGACTGCTGTCGTACCCGTTCCCCATGATCACCCACATGACCTGCCCGGCTGGCTGACCCGACTCCTGGAGCTCCACCTCACTTCCCCACTTGACCGCTGTGAGCACCACGCTCGCTTGCACTCCGGGCGGCCCGTGGAGAGCCAGGGTCCGCCCGGCTGACGGCTTCGGGGACCCGCCGACAAAGAGTGCGAGCGCGATGGCAGCCGCTGCCACCGCGCCCACTCCTGCACCGGTTCCCACCCATCGAATTCGTCTGTGCCGCCGCGTTCTGCGTTGCGCGGCCATCTCGTCCCATTCGGCCTGCTGTACCCGACGCAGCACCGCGTCGCCGAGCCCGGCGGGAGGAGAGCTCTGGGCGGTCAGGTGAGCGGGATCCGCAAGCGGGAGCGCCTTTGTCAGCGACTCGAGGTCATCGGCTTCGGCGCGGCACTCGGCACATCCTTCGAGGTGCGCTTCGAGAGCCGTGCGATCTTCCGGATCCAGCTGGCCCACCACCCGCATCGCGAGCAACCCGCGCCAGTGGTCGCAGCGCGCGGCGTTCAACGCTCCCACCCCATCTCGTCGAGAACCAGGCGCAGCGCCCTCAGGGCGTAGAACAGCCGGCTCCGCACCGTCCCTTCGGGAATTGCAAGCTCTGTGGCGAGCTCGCGGCTGCGCCTGCCGTGGTAATAGACCTCGACCAGGACCTGGCGGTGCTCGGGCCGGAGCCGCCTGATCGCTTCTTCGACTTGCCACGAGACCATCGCGTCTTCCACGTCGTCCGGCGTCGAGATGTCCTCGGGCATGGGATCGGTGCTGCGCAGCGCGCGGGAGCGGGCCAGATCTATGACGATCCGCCTTTCTATGGCGAAGAGCCAGCTGCGCATGGCTCCGAGCGACGGGTCGAAACGGTCCCGCGCCCGCCACGCCCTTACGAACGTCTCCTGCACGGCCTCCTCGGCGAGCCCGGGATCACCCAGAGAACGGCGGGCGTACCCGTAGAGCTCACCCCCGTGAGCCTGGAACGCGCCGCGCAGGCCCGCTTCGTCCGCAGACTCAAGGGGCGGGTCCTCGCCGATGTCGAGCTGCCACAGGCCGCGCTCACGTCTTTGTCGGATCCCATCCATCGGCGCCTGTGCCGTCCTCGTCATTCCCCATCCCCGTGCGACGGCCCCTCGGGCCGGCTCAACGGGTTGTATACGGGCCCAGGTCCCGCCCTGTTCAGGGACTCCGTTGCTCCGTTGCACTCCATCGTATGTGCCGTGTGCCCGAAAGAGCTGCGGAGGGTACGGTCAGACGGTGCCCGATCTCGCCCCGGATTTCATCGCCCTGCGCCTCGACGACGTGAGCGCTGCCGCCTTGGCTCGAGCCAAAACCCTCGGCTCGAGCAATGCATCGCTGCGAATCGAGCGGACCCATACACAGCTGGTCGCCCTTCGTGATGGAGTGGTTCAGACGACGGCTGACGACATCGAGCTCGGGGTCGGTCTTCGGGTGGTACGCGACGGCGCCGTGGGCTTCGCGGCCACCGCGGAGCTCGAACCGTCTTCGTCCGCCGGGTTGGCCGATCACGCCGTGGCGATGGCGCGCCTGACCGCCAAAGCGGGCGGGCGAGTCGAGCTCGCGGACGAACCACCACACGGTGAGGCGAACTGGGTTTCCGAGTTCCGAATCGACCCGACCGAGGTTCCGTTGAGCGAGAAGGTGGGAATCTTGGAGCAGTGGAGCAGACGCCTTCTCGATGCGGGGGCAGTCGATCACGTGACGGCACACGTGCTCGCAGTGTCGGAGGACAAGTACTACGCCGACGATGCGGGAACGGTCGTCCTCCAGCGGCGGGTGCGGATACAGCCTCAAGTCGAAGTTCATGCCGTCGAGGATTCGGGCGGATTCGAGAGCGTGCGCACCACCGGCCCGCCCGCAGGTCGGGGATGGGAATACCTCCACGGAGAAGGCTGGGACTTCGAGCGTGAAATAAACGAGCTGCCCTCCCTTTTGGAAGAGAAGGTGAATGCACCGTCGGTCGATCCGGGGAGTTACGACCTCGTCATCGACCCGACCAACCTCTGGCTCACGATCCACGAATCGGTAGGGCACGCGACCGAACTCGACCGTGCACTCGGCTACGAGGCTGCCTACGCGGGAACATCGTTCGCAACGATCGACAAGCTGGGAAAGCTCAAGTACGGCTCCGAGTTGATGCATGTGACCGGAGATCGCACCACTCCCTACGGTCTTGCGACTGTCGGCTACGACGACGAGGGCGTGAGCGCCCAGGCTTTCGACATCGTGCGCGACGGCGTACTCGTGGGATACCAGCTCGATCGGACGATGGCGCGCGCCAACGGCTTCGGGCGCTCGAACGGATGCGCGTACGCCGACTCGGCGATGCACATCCCGATTCAGCGAATGCCCAACGTGTCGTTGCAACCGGCTAAAGGGAACGGATCCGGTCCAAGCACGGCGAAAGGCGCTCGGGGCGACGCGAGCGACGGGCCGAGCACCCAAGACCTCATAAGCGGAACCGATCGGGGCATTTACATCGTGGGTGACAAGAGTTGGTCGATCGACATGCAGCGATACAACTTCCAGTTCACGGGCCAGCTCTTCTACAGGATCGAAGGCGGTCGACTCGCCGGTCAGGTGAAGGATGTGGCGTACCAGTCGAGCACGTTGGACTTCTGGGGATCGCTCGACGCGCTCGGCGGCGCGTCGACTTATGTGCTCGGCGGGGCTTTCAATTGCGGGAAGGGCCAGCCTGCACAAGTCGCGCCGGTGAGCCACGGTTGTCCGTCCGCACGGTTCCGCCAAGTGAACGTGCTCAACACCAGAGCGGAGGCGGGACGATGAGCGAAGTGCGGTTCTCAGGCGGGCGGCTGGCTCCGGCGCACGCTGTGATCGAAAGGGCGCTCGAGACTTCGAACGCGTCGGGCTCGATCGTCATCGTCTACGACCGAACCGAGGCGGAGGTCCGCTTCGCCAACAACACGACCACGACCAACGGGAACAGAAGTGATCGCCGCATCGTCGTCGTGAGCACGCGCGAGCGCACCGGGGGCACGTCGGTGGGAGTCGCGAGCGCGAGCGGCGCGGCGGACGTGGCCGATCTCGTCCGGGCGGCTGACGCAGAATCACAGGGAGCCGACGTCGCAGACGACGCGAGCCCTTTGCTCGATGGCGGGGTGGACCCCGACCTCGACAAGCCGGTGGAGGCGCAGGATCTCGAGCGCCTGGACCACGTGGTCGCGTCGCTCGCAGCGGCCTTCGATCACGCTCGAAAGGGAGATCGGGTGCTTGCAGGGTTCGCCGAGCATTCGACCGAAGTCGTGTACGTGGGTTCGTCCACCGGCACCCGGATTCGTCATGTACAGCCGACGGGTCGATTGCAGTTGGTGTCACGCAGCTCGGACGGCACGCGCTCTGCTTGGGCAGGCGTCGGCAGTGCGGACCTCGAAACGGCTGACCTCGGTGCGATCGAGGAGCAGTTGGCGCAGCGACTCGGCTGGGCCGAGAAGCACATCGAGCTCGAACCGGGGCGTTACGACGTGGTCCTTCCCGCGGACGCAGTGGCCGATCTCATGACGCTCGTTCTCGACGCAGCGAGTGGACGTGACGCCGAGGACGGTCGGAGCGTCTTTTCCGCTCCCGGCGGGAAAACACGAATCGGCGACGTTCTTTCGTCGCTCTCTTTCGAACTTCGAAGCGATCCGGCGGAACCTGGCCTCGAGTGCTCTCCCTTCCTGGCTGTCGGCACATCGGGAACCGACGTCTCGGTTTTCGACAACGGCTTGCACCTCGAGCGCACCAAATGGATCGAGGGAGGAAAGCTCGAGCGCTTGCAATACCACCGCGCAGGAGCGCGAAAGTCGGGAGCGATCCCCACGCCTCCTATCGACAACCTCGTTCTCGAGCTCCCGGGTGCTGCGACAACTGCGGAAGAGATGGTGAGAGACGTCGAGCGGGGGCTTCTTCTCACCTGCCTTTGGTACATCCGTACCGTCGATCCATCGACGCTCCTGCTCACAGGCCTCACACGTGACGGGGTCTATGTGATCGAGAACGGCCGGATCGTGGGCGCCACCAACAACTTCCGATGGAACGAGAGCCCGGTGGACCTTCTCCGCCGCGCGACTGTGGCGGGCCGCACCAGGCGCGCGCTCTCGCGTGAATTCAACGAATACCTGCCGCGAACGGCGATGCCGCCCCTGCGGGTTCCCGACTTCAACATGAGCTCTGTGAGCAAAGCGACCTGAGCCGAGGTTCCGTCTTCTCGGTTGCGGCTGTGGTGGGGCTTCCGGCTGCGGCGCGGGTACTTTGGAGTACGTGAGCGGCCGCAAAGAGTGGGACAGGGAGTACGAGAAGTCACCCCGGCGGACCGATGGCTTCGAGACGATGTCAGGGATCCCTTTAGACGGAGCCTACGGGCCGGACGACGGTGAATTCCCTGGTCAGTGGCCTTACACAAGGGGGCCGTACGCGTCGATGTACCGGTCGAAGCTCTGGACGATGCGGCAGTTCGCGGGCTTCGGTACGGCCGAGGACACGAACGAGCGCTTCAAGGAGCTGCTCCGAGCCGGTGGGAGCGGACTGTCCACCGCTTTCGACATGCCGACGCTTCTCGGCCGTGATTCCGACGACCCGTTGGCGAAGGGCGAGGTGGGACGGGCAGGCGTCGCGATCGACACGCTGGCGGACATGGAGACTCTTTTCTCGGGAATCGACGTCGGTGAAGTGACGACATCGATGACCATCAACTCACCTGCGGCGATCGTCCTCGCCATGTACGTGGTCCTCGCCGATCGCGCGGGTGTCGCGCGTTCGAAGCTCGGCGGGACGATCCAGAACGACATCCTCAAGGAGTATCAAGCCCAGAAGGAGTACGTGTTCCCGCCGCGTCCCTCTCTGCGGCTCGTCACCGACGTGATCAGGTTCTGCAGCGACGAGCTTCCCCGTTGGCATCCGGTCTCGATCTCCGGATACCACATTCGCGAAGCGGGATCGACAGCCGCACAAGAGCTCGCGTTCACATTGGCCAACGGCTTCGCATACGTGGAAGCCTCGATCGCGTCCGGGTTAGAGGTCGACCGGTTCGCGCCCCGTCTCAGCTTCTTCTTCAACGCACACATCGACTTCTTCGAGGAGGTCGCGAAGTACCGCGCCGCGCGCCGTATCTGGGCGCGGTGGATGCGCGACCACTACGGAGCGAAAGATGCGCGCTCCATGCAGTTGCGCTTCCACACCCAGACGGCGGGTGTGTCACTCAGCGCCCAGCAGCCCGAGGTCAATATCGCCCGCGTCGCGATCGAAGCACTAGCGGGCGTTGTCGGTGGAACCCAGAGCCTTCACACCGATTCGTTCGACGAAGCCCTTGCGCTCCCAACAGAAAAAGCGGCACGCATCGCGCTCCGTACTCAGCAGGTGATAGCCGAGGAGTCGGGTGCTGCAAACGTCGCCGATCCACTTGGAGGCTCGTGGTTCGTCGAGGAGCTGACCGACGAGTTGGAACGGGAGGCCGAAGCGGTGTTCGGGCACCTTCTCGAAAAGGGGGCGGGGTCCATTCTTGACGGGGTTGTTTCGGAAGTCGAGGACGGATGGTTCCAGGCCGAGATCGCGGAAGCTTCGTACCGGTTCCAGCGCAAGCTTCAGGCAGGCAAGTGGGTCCACGTCGGAGTCAACGGTTACACAGAAGGTGACGACCAGGTACCGAACACGCTGTACGTGAGCGCCGAAGTCGAGAAACGACAGCTCGAGCGGTTGGAGGAAGTCAAGCGCGACCGCGACGATGAAGCCGTGAGGCGAACATTGGCGCGGCTCAGCGACGAGGCGGGGGATCCGAGCGTAAACCTCATGCCCGCTTTGATCGAGGCCGCAGGCGCTTACGCAACTGTCGGAGAGACGATCCACGCTCTCGAA
>Ga0187783_10000873_pt1 | contig 22149 bp, 22 predicted proteins | sample 1015_SJ02_MP02_2_FD_132471 | JGI IMG/M metagenome (GOLD analysis project Ga0187783, IMG submission 132471) | Tropical peat soil microbial communities from peatlands in Department of Meta, Colombia - 1015_SJ02_MP02_20_MG | ecosystem: Environmental > Terrestrial > Soil > Wetlands > Peat | place...
CTCCCGCCCTCGATCTTGGTCTGTATTCCCGCTTCCCTGAACTCACTGAGGACCGGCCCGGCGGGCAACCCCGTGTTGCCAGCAGAGACCATGATGTCCTCCGGGGCGACGTCGCCGGCCCTGGCTGGAAGATAGATCTTGTTCTTGTCCAGCGTCAGGAACAGTTTGAACGGGTCATAGTTCGAGAAGATCAGTGCGTTCTGAGATGTCAGGTGGGAGATGAGCTCGTCGGCGTTCTTGATGCCAGCCCTCTTGAGCGCGATCGTGGCGAGCTTGTTCTTGACCACGAAGACCTCGGCATTGCCCCGCAGGGCCTTCCTGACGGCCATGAGCTGGGTCGCCCGCACCTTCGTGAGGCTCGTGATGGCAAGAACAGGGTACTTGTTGGCAAGTTGGACCACGCGTTCGATCGTCTCAATTTTCTTGGGGTTGTGCTTTCGCTCGACCTGGACCGTCTTGCTCATCGTCAGTCCACCGCCTGCTTTGCGGGCTTCCCCATCGTCGTCTTCACCATGATCGTCTTTATGTTCCTGTCACCGTTCGGGAGCTTCTTCTGGACCGCCTGCACAACTGAGAGGATGTTCTCTGCGAGGTCGGCGTCTGCCAGGGTTGCGTCGCCCACCTTTGCGGCTACTCCGAGCGAGCCTCTGCTCCTTACCCTCACAGCGGTCCTGAGTCTCTGTATCATCGCCTCGATGGGGGCGTTGTTCGGGACAGGCGTGGGTATCTTGCCCTTCGGGCCCAGAAACTGCCCGAGGATCCTGCCTATCCTGGGCATGAGCGCGGTATCCGCGAGGAAGAAGTCGTAGGAGCGGACAAGCTTCTTGGCGTCCTTCTTGCTCCCCGCGTAGTTCTCCAGCTGCGCGGGGTCGAGCACGAGGTCAGCCTTCGCGTTCTTGGCTCTGACCGCGAGGTCGCCTGTCCCCACGAAGCATATCTTCGCCTGCTTCTTCGTCGGATGTGGCAAATAGACGATGTCGTTTACGTTAAGGTCGGTCTTCTTCGGGTCGACGTCCTTCAGCGTCAGAACCGCTTCTACCGACTGCGTGAACTTACGCTCGCCTGACTGGTCCTTTCCCTTCTTGACGAGTTCTGCGAGCTGCTGATTTGAGAGCAAGAGAGGCTCACGGGTTCGAAATTTGGCCGTCGTGTTGAGATTAAAAGAGTTACGGTGTTCTCCGGGTCACTGGAGCTTGGAGTCCCACTTTCCTTCGTCGATCTGCTTCATGAACTCCCTCGGGTCCATTCCCTCCACCTTGACACCCATGCTGACGCAACTCCCCACCACTTCCTTTACAGCGGAGCGGACGGACTTCGCGTACGAACCCGCCATCTTGTTCTTGGCGATACTGACGACCTTGTTCATGCTCAGGTTGCCCATGAATTCGACGTTCGGCTTGCCGGAACCCTTCGGAATCTGAGCCTCCTTCGCGATGAGGGCGGAGGCGGTGGGAGTCCCCACGCTCACGGTGAACTGCTTGGTCTCCTGGTCGACCTCGACCTTCACAGGGACCCTCATCCCCTTAAAATCGCTCGTCTGCTTGTTGATTTCGTTGACAATGCCCAGGACGTTCACGCCCAGCGGACCCAGCGCGGGTCCGAGAGGAGGCCCGGCCGTAGCTTCTCCGCCCGTGACGAGCGCGTTGACGGTCTTCTTCTCTCCCACTTCAGATCACCTAGCCGGCTCCGGCTTCGCCTTCTCCACTATCTTGAGGTAGGCAGCATCGACGGTCACAGGCAGCTGGTACGGGGTGTCGAGCAGCACCACCGTGACCTCCTGCTTTGCCTGCTCGACCCTGCTTATCTTCGCGCGCATAGTCTTGAAGGGCCCGGCGACTATCTCCACCATGTCTCCGTCGCTCAGTTCCGCGACCATAGACTTCGTGACCAGGAACTTCTCGATGTCCTGGTACTGCATCATACCCGGGATCTTGCTCCTGACGTGCTTGAAACCCTGGATGCTCTCGTCGACCACCTGCGAATTGGGCGCCTCGAACAGGACGTACCCCTTCCATGTGTCCAGCGCCAAGATGGAATAGATCGGCTTGTGCTTCTGCATGGCCCTGTTCGCGACGAAGGTCGCCACCGTCTTCTCCTGCCCTCCGGTCGTCTTCACCGGGAATATCGAGCTGTTTCTAGGTTGTTCTGCCACAGGACCGGCACTTGGGTCCCGGCCGACACCCATCGCTCTTAAAGTATTATGGTCAAACCGCTAGCCGAAAAAGACGTTCCCGACCAGCTTGATTACGAAGCCGATGACCCCGACTACGAGGACTCCGACCGTAACGAGCTTGAGGTATAGCATGAACTCGGCCCGGTCACTCTTGTGCGCGAGCTTGAAGATGGTCGAAGCCGACCGCAGGAAGTCTCGGAAGCCCATGCTGGATTCAAAAGTCCGATTCCCTTGGCGGGTTTATATGGTTTAGGCACGGAAAAGATCCGATTCAGAGCGATGGCCTACTCCAGGTCGAGCGAGAGGAAGATGGCGATGTCCTTCGACGACTTCGGATGATTTGTGTAGTACCTGTCGTGGAAGCCACAGAGTCTGAACCCGTTGGACAAGTAAAAGTCGACCCCATCCTTGTTGCTAGGCTGGGTCTCGACTATGATGGCCCTCAATTGATTCTGCCTGGCGATCCTCGAGAACTCGGAGACCAGCGCCTTCCCTACGCCCTTACGCAGGTGCGCCTTGTCGACCGCGAGCTCCACCAAGTACCCGGTCTTGTTCCAGCCCGTTATCCACATAAGACCAGTCCCGATGACCGTCTCTGGTTCCCCGATGTTCTCCGCGACCAGGAGAACCGCGTCCTTGTTGGCCAATTCCTTCTTGTGGTCGACGCTCACTTTCCAGTGCTGGGCGATGACGCTCTCCATCGAACTGAGGTCGCGTTCGTCGGCTCTCCTTACTCTTGCCTCCAAGCTGACCGATTGCAGCGGTAAGAACCCCTTAACTCTGCGCCTTCACTTCTGGAATCGTTAATCTAGCCGGTGCGGTGGAGTCGCACTATGGCTCTGGGGCTGCCGACGGTCGTCCTCGTCGCGTCAGCGGCCGATGAAGCTTCGAGCAACCTCGCGGCGGCCGTCATAGAAGAGGGCGGCCTTGAATCGACCAGGATATCGCTCCTCGGCATGCCCGTCTACCAGAAGGGTCCGCTGCTCCTGGCGATGTTCAACGATGTGATCGTCAGGCCACCCGACCTTGATGAATACTTCAACCCGCAGGCATACATCTTCCTCTCCAGGCACAGCGCAGAGTCGGGCATAGCATCCCTCACCGCGCACACGACCGGGAACTTCTCCGAGGCGAAGTTCGGGGGCAGGGACGGAGAGCTGGCGAAGGTCGACCCTTCGCTTCTCAAGAACTACATGATTGCACTCGACAGGAGGAGGGCTGAGGTCCCCGGCTACGAGCTCACGTTGGAGGGCACCCATCACGGGCCAACTTCTCTCGCGAAACCAGTCCTCTTCGTGGAACTAGGGTCGGGCGAGAAGAACTGGAAAGACAAGGCCGCTTCCAAGACGGTGGCAAGGGCGGTGCTCGAGAGCCTTTCCGAGCGGAGAATTTGGGAGAAGGCCGCTCTGGGATTCGGGGGCACTCACTATCCGGAGAAGTTCAACGCTATGCTGACAGAGACGGAATTCGCTCTGTCATTCATCGTCCCGAAGTACGCGCTGCGGCACGTCGACGAGGCTATGATGGGACAGATGATCCAGAAGACCACTTCTCCCGTCAAGTTTGCCGCCATGGACTGGAAGGGACTGGGCGACCAGAAAGGACGGGTCGTGGCCCTGGTTGAGCAGTTCGGCCTCGAGGTCGTCAGGGTTTGAGGGCTCTCATGACAAGAGAGAGTCGATGAACTTGTGATAGTCGAATCGGACGAGGTCTTCATATCCCTGCCCCACGCCGAGATAGAGCACTGGCTTTCCTGTCGTGTAGACGATTGACAGGGCTGCGCCTCCCTTGACGTCGGCGTCGGCTTTCGTGAGTATCACGCCGTCGAAGCTCGTGTGCTTGTCAAAGAGCTCGCTCTGTGAGACCGCGTCATTACCGATGAGCGCGTCCGCTATGAATATCTTCAGGTCGGGCTTCACGACCCTGACGATCTTCGACATCTCTTCCATCAGGTTAGTGTTTGTCTGCATTCTTCCAGCAGAGTCCACGAGAAGCACGTCGACGTGGTGCGCCCTCGCGTAGAGCAATCCGTCCCTGCCCACGGCGGCAGGGTCAGCTCCGTACCTCTGGGAGACCACCTTCATTGACATCCTGTCTGCGTGCTCGGTCAGCTGCTCGATAGCTCCCGGGCGGTGCGTGTCCCCGGCTGCGGCCACTACAGAAAGGCCGCTCTTCTTCAGCATGTAGCCGAACTTCGCTACCGTCGTCGTCTTGCCGGTGCCGTTTATCCCGAGGAAGAGAATCGAGAACGACTCGCCTGTTGCCTTCTTTTCCGCTATCCGAGCTAGGACGTCCACCTCTCCCGCGTCCTGGAAGGCTTTCTCGAGGGACGCTCTGAGCCTCGTCTTCACAAGCGTGGAGACGTCTTCGCTACGCTCCACCTTCGATCCGGAGAGGCTAGCCTTGACCTCCTGTGACAGCTTCTCGGCGACCGATTGAGCGACATCGCTCTCGATGAGGGAGAGTTGGAAGCCGAAGAGGAGGTCATCGAGCTCGGACTCCGAGAGCTTCCTCTCCTTTACCGCGCTTGTTACCGAGGAGAAAGCCTGCTTCAGCCTTTCAAACAACGTTAGCCCTTCTGGTCCGCTCGGCTGAGCAGGGTCTGGAGGACCTCCCTGTCCGCCTCGAGCCTTTCCGCTATCTCGCTCCGCTGGCGCAGTAGCGTCGTGATGGTGCTCTCTAGCTCCTTGGCTCGACCTTCGATCATGGCCAGAGCCTCCTCCCTAGACTTCTCGACCACGACGTTCGCACCCAGGTTCACGAGAACCCTGTCTGTAGACGGGGCGGCAGACTTCAGCAGCGTGCCTCCGCCGACCTGCATGAGCACATCGGTCGTCTTGCCGTCTGCGAGCGACTTTATCGCCTCGAGGGCGGCCCTGTTCTCTATCAGCGCCCTCTCGAGAAGATTCTCTCTCGCCGAGAGTTCGTTGAACGTGCTCTCGAGGATCCGCGTCTCGACCACGATTGAGTTTATCCTCTCTTCCGTCGAGTCGTCGCTCATCTGATTCGACCTCTGAAGGGGGCCTAGTTAGACTTTCAGTGCCCGAGTGATGAAGACGAGCTCCGGCCCCGTCGTCTGGCTCCCGACGACGGCGTTCTTGCTGTTCGCCACGAGCCCCGAAGCAACGTAGGGTACTCCCCTGTTTACGGGCGTTCCGTAGGCCTCTACGCCGAGCATCCGGCCCAGTCTCTCGACCTCGCTCTCGCTCAGCCCCGGGTAGACGGCGGCCCCCTCGTTGGTGGCGACGACGAGGGCGCCCACCTGATTGTATTCGTGGATCGGTGCGACCTCGGTCTCCGTGCCAAGGACGTCCCTGACCTGAGAGACCGCCTGCGGGTCGAGAATCGGGGAGACGAGCGCCCTCCTGTCGTTGGCCGCGACCAGGTTTCCGACCGCGGTGTACCTTGATGAAAGCCTCGAGACGTTCAGCCCTGTCGCCTCCGATATCTCTCTGATCTCCTCGTCCTCCGCGAGCCTCGAGACCAGGACTCCCCTGTTGTTGAGCGCGCAGAGCGGCCCCAGGAGGCGTGAACCGGCTATCGAGGCGTATCTGAATGAGACGCCAAGGTCTTCGGAGAGCTTCTCAGCCTTGGTCGATGCGAGCCCTTTGGGAACTAGAAGCACTCTGTCGTTTGCCTTGAGGAAGACTCCTATGTTTGGGCTCCGGTAGATGTCTATCAGGTGAAGACCCATTGGTCACACTCATTTTTCTGTCTCTGGAGCCAAGCCCACGGACACGAGGCCGTCCTCGTCCCTCTCCATCTCCAGCTTGATGCGCCTGGGCGGGTTCTTTATCCCTCGGGCCCAGATCGCCTCGTTGACGTCCTTCTTGATCTTGACCTCCGAGGCCTTCATGTGCCTGAAGGTGAACCGCTTGATTATCTCTATTGCGACCTTGGTCCTCCTGTAGGGAGGCGCCTCGAAAGCTCGCCTCAGCGGAACCACGTAGACCCGGGTCAGTTCCTCAACTTTCTGCTCTGACATAGGCTGTCACCTGAAGCCCAGCTTACGCTGTCTCCACTTGCGCTGCTTCGGATTGGTCCTGACGTGCCTGTTGGTGCGGACTATGACCCAAGTCGGGACGGACTTGGTCTGCCTCGTGGCCTTCGTGAGCCTGTTCTTCTTGGCAGAGTCTTTTGGTTTGGTCATTCTAGATGCGCCTGATCTTGGTCTCGTGTTTCCTGCCCTGCAGCGAACCGAGCATCTGCTTGAGCTGTTCGTCGTCGATGATGGTCCTCAGTTTTCCCGAGGAGGCGAGCTGGATCACGTACTCCTCTATGGACGCGGCAAGTTCGGGCTTGACCATCCTGACGTTGGCGAGCCTCTGCCTAGCTTCCGAGGAGAAAGCCATGCGAAGAACTCCTTCTCTTACTGCCCTCCTTTCCGCTTGGTCCGACTCTGCGGGCTTCTGAGGCGGCTGGGACAACCTACCCATACCTCGCGAGCGCGGGCGTCTGACCCACCATGCCGTCGAAGACCTGCTTGCTGAGCCTGTCCAATAGCGCCGTACCCTTCGGAGTCAAGACCCTGCCCTTGGGAGTCTTGGCGACGAGCTCGGCCTGCTCAAGCTGCTTGAGCACCTGCCTCACCGCCGAGCCGCCGGCGTCTCTGTGGTGCTTTGGAAAGTAGGCCACCGCCTTGCTCCCGCCATAGTCGCTCTCGAGCTCACCTACGCCGACAGGACCGTTCAGGTAGAGCTTCCGAAGGAGAGAAGCCGCCCTCGTGAACCACCAGTCCGCCTGTTGGGGCGGGCGCTCCGCGTGTGAGCCCGTCTTCGCGTACTTTGCCCATGTCGGCATGCTCATGCCGGGCATAGACCTGACTTCGACGGCGAGCAAGCCGATCAGCTTTCCAGCGGGGACGTCGTGAACTCCGACCAAAGCGAATTTTCAGTCCGTCGGTGGAATGTATTTAAGGCCTCTTTATTATTTTCCGGTTAACGTATCCACAGCGACCGCAGGTCAGCAGCAATCTTGACCCGTTCAACCGTACTCGCGAGTTGACTCCCGGGACTATCAACTTCTTGCATCCATGGCAGAAGAAGCGCTTGGATTCATAACCGAGTCTGACGTTGAACTTGAGCAGGAGACGCCGTGCTGACTCTGCCTGTTCCTCGGCGAGGGCCAGGTCAGAACCTGACCTTCGCACGGCGGATCTGATCAGCGCTTCAGCGCTCTCGGCGGCCTCCTCTCTCGCTTGTTTTCTGCTTCTCACGCCAGAAATCGGGTCAGGAAAGCAATTAACCATAACCGTCTGCCAGAGCGCTCGTTGGAGCTCCTAGTGGTTCTCGCAGAGTCAGCACTGGAACTCGCTCCAAAAGAGACGTGGAGCCACCCAGCGGTCGTAGCAGACGCGAAGCGGAGAGGCGTCGCCCCTGAGAGGATACTCCTGGACAGGAGCCTTCACCATGCGGCGATGTCAAAGTTGACGGACGGCTTCAAACGAGGACGACCTGACCTAGTCCACACAACGATGCTCGCCGTGACAGGCTCACCGCTGTATCTCGAGGGGAAGGCGCTCCTTGTCGTCCACACCAGCGCTGATGTGGTGTTGGAGTTCAGAAGGGAAACGAGGATACCCAAGAGCTATGCAAGGTTTCGCAGTCTGGTGGAGATTGCGTTGTCGAAAGGTGAAGGGTCCGAACTCTTCAGCGTCTACAGGGCGAGGATGACGGAGCTGCTGTCCAGAAAGCTCAGGGCGGGCCGTGTCTGGGGTCTCACGACACAGGGGAAACCGATGAAACTCAACGAGCTCGCGCCTGATATGGCTCGCTTCGGAAGACCGTGTGCGGTAATAGGAGGGTTTCCACACGGGCACTTCTCGGAAGACACTGCGAAGGCGTGCGATATGCTGGTCAGGGTCCACGAAAGGCCACTAGAGGCGCACGTCGTGGTATCTCGGCTGTTGTACGAAGTGGAGGAGACAATCAACGATTAAAAGGGGTTCGAGCTTCAGAAACCGCGAGCGGTCGTCGTCCAGTCTGGTCTAGCAGTAAGTTGCGCCAAGAGGACATCAGCCCTCCAAGCTGGTATTCCCCAAAGAGGGGACCGGAGACCCGGGTCCAAATCCCGGCGACCGCACCTTTACTTCACTCAACCACCCCGACTCATCAGGTATTTTGGGGCGAGGTGTTCCGTGGTCGCGCAGTAATACTTGATGAAGATATGCAAGAAAGGGTAGCTTGTGGTGAGGATAAGGAATTTCTGGCTTATGAGGTTTATATCGTTCAGTGATTCAGTAGTTGCGACGATGCGTTCAACGAAGACCCTTCTGGCTCTAGTTTTGCTTTTCGCGGTTCTTAGCTTTAGCCGGGCCCTTCCACCCGCTTCTGCGACGGCGACGGGAGCGGCAGGGTTTGGCACAGTAGAAGGATATCTGGTTGGCAGCATCTTCCATTCAGCCAGTGAGGTTCCCTCTGGAGATGACGCGGCCGACATTGCGGCGCTGTACGGGACCAGCTTGACTTGCACATCCTGTGAGACGATGACCTTCAACATTTACAATGGAGGTGTCTGCGGCGGGACCGCAATCGACACTCTAGTGGTGTCGGTGCCCTCAGGCCCGACCAACGTTGTGTCCCCAGGGGTTTCACTCCCTGCGGGGTCTTACTCGTGGAAAGACACATGGAACCTTCCCGCGGCGCCGGTCTTCTCCGATTGTGAGGACTTCGTTGTCCAGGGGACCACTTCTGTACCTCAGTTCCCGCTTGGGTTGATAGGGATCTTCGCGCTAGCGGTTCCAGCGATTCTCCTAATCAGAGTCAAGTTCTCAAAGCCGAGACTTCCAACCGCAGCCTAGCTCAATCATCAGACGCCGGAGATGGCGAATCGTTCGCCAGTCGAGTGACAAAACTTATCTGAGGACGCCAGAGCATTTCGGTAGGGCGAGTCTGATTCGTGAGCGGCAAAGGCTCCAAGACTAGGGTGCCTCGATTCTCTGTCGGCTACATTGACCGCTCCAGTGACCCATCGAAAGACTTCTACAGATACGCGGTCGGGCGCTGGCAGGACAGGAACCCGGTACCGGCCGACAAGACCCGATGGGACAGCTTCGACGAGCTCCAAGAGCTGAACTTCCGCCGGGTTAGACAAATACTGGAGGACTCGGCAAAGAACCCAAAGTCTCCGGTCCAGAGGATTGTGGGCGACTTCTACGCTTCTGCGATGGACAGGAAGAGAAGAGATTCGCTGCGATTCAGTCCCGTTTCCTCCGAGCTACGCGCTATTGCTCGAATCTCGTCAAAGGCGTCGTTTGCAGATGTCCTCGCGACTCTTCACGATGAATGGACTCCAGCCTTCTTCTCCTCGTTCGTCACGCCGGACGACAAGCACAGCGCTGTTTACGCCCTGTACCTTTACCAAGGAGGGATTTCTCTGCCCGACCGAGATTACTACCTCAGCAGACACTTCGCAAAGGAACGGGACGCATACCGTTCCCACATCCAGCGAATGTTCGCGATGTCGGGGGAGAGCCAGTCCACTGCGGAAGCTGCCGCCTCGACGGTGATGAACGTGGAGACCGTTCTCGCCAAGGCCAGCAGAACCAGGACCGCTCTTCGCGACCCTCATACGAACTACCACAAGTACACCATAGAAGCGCTCGCCAAGCGGAATCGCTCGTTCCCCTGGAAGAGATACTTCTCCGCTCGCGGGCTGTCGAAAGTACCCTATGTGGTCGTTGGCCAGACCAAGTTCTTCGACACGGTCGATGAGCTGCTGCGCAAGTCGCCTGAGGAGGATGTGAAGGCCTATCTCAAGTGGCATCTCCTAAATCGGAGTGCGCCATACCTCCACACCGAAGCAGAAGAAGAGCACTTTGACTTCTTCAACAGGAAGCTTCTAGGGCAGAAGAAGCCCGAGCCTGAATGGAAGCGCGCTGCATACGTTGTAGACGGAACCTGGACGATGCAGGGAAAGGCAGGAGGAGTCGGTGAAGCACTGGGAAAGCTCTACGTGGAGCGGTACTTCCCTCCTGAGGCAAGGGCCAAGATGGCCGAGCTCGTGGAGGACCTGAGGGGGGTCTTTCGCGACCGTTTGGAGAGGCTGCCGTGGATGACCGAGGAGACGCGAAGGCTCGCTCTGGAGAAATTCAGTCGCTTCGTCCCCAAGATTGGTCATCCCGAGAAGTTCAGGAACTATTCTTCGGTCAGGGTACGCCGCGATGATTACTTGGGGAACGTCCGCAGGGGAGCCGCCTACGAGGTCAAGAGAAGGGCCGCGCAGATCGGTGGGCAGGTCGACAAGAACGAGTGGCTGATGACCCCTCCCACGGTTGACGCCTATTTTCATCCGAACTACAACGAGATATTCTTCCCGGCGGGAATCCTGCAACCACCGTTCTTCGACTTCAAGATGGACGACGCGGTGAACTTGGGCGGGATTGGCGTAGTAATCGGGCACGAAATAACTCACGGCTACGATGACGAGGGACGGAAGTTCGACGCTGACGGCAACCTCAGGGACTGGTGGACGAAGAGGGACACAAGGGAGTTCGAAGCACGCGCGAAGAGGATAGCCGACGAGTACTCTGAGTTCGAACCGCTGCCGGGGCTGCACGTCAACGGGATGCTCACGAGAGGAGAGAACATTGCGGACCTTGGCGGCGTTTGCATAGCATACGAGGCGCTGAAGCGGCGGCTCAGTGACGGGAGGACCCCGCGCCGCAAGATCGACGGCTTCACTCCCGAACAACGATTCTTCATTTCATTCGCCCAAATATGGGCGTGCAACATCAGAGAGGAGGAAGTCAAGCGGTTGCTCATTATCGACCCACATTCGCCCGCTAGGTTCCGGGTCATCGGACCGTTGGTCAACCTCCCAGAGTTCTGGGATGCTTTCGGTGTGAAGCCTGGCTCGCCTATGCGGAGAGCGGAGAGAAAAAGGGTCGAGATATGGTAGGACGCTCGGAAAATACAGTCAGCTGAGCGCCCTAGGAGTCCTGACCTTCTCGAGTAACGTTGTGAATCTGGGGTCGTCCCTTAGGACGTCATAGAGAGGGATGGAGTGTGCCCAGCCAAGGTCCGTCTCCCGTTTCTCATAGCCCTCCTCTAGATAACGGATTGCCTTTTCTTTGTCCCCCAGTGCCAGCCACAGGCTCGCCCTGGTGATGTAGAGCGCCTCTCTCTTCTCGAGCTCATTTAGAACCTCCTCGGCCGCCGCCCTATGACCGAGCCTGGCTTCTGCTATGCCTTTGAGCATGATCACACGGTCGTTGGGGCGCTTTAGGGCCGCGTTCGCGGCGGCCAGGGCCTCCTGGTACATCCCCTTGTACAGGTAAGCGAGCCCGAGCACAAAGTAGGGACCGAAGGAGTCTGGGTTCGCACGGATCACTCCGTTCAGGGCCTCAATGCCTTCGTCATAGCGCCTAGCGTAGGTCAGCGCTTGCCCGAGGGCGATGGAGATCGCGGGGGAGAGCGGGTCCAGTTCAACCGCCTTTCTGGCTTCAGATATCGCTTCGTCGTGTCTCTGGGACCAAGTGAGAAGTATGCTGTACCAGAAGTGGGCGGTCGCGTAGCTAGGGTTCAGGCTTATCGCTTGTTTGAAGTGCTTCGCAGCGGCATCCCAGTCGCCCAGATTCTGGCTCACCCACGACAGGGAGACGTGCGCCTCTGCAAGACTGTCGTCGAGCTCTAGGGCCTTCTCCGCGAGCGCCTTGGCCTGGCGTGTCGCGTTGTCAGAGGAGAAGCTTCCAAAGTAAGATGCGCTGATGTTGTACGTGTCTGCCAGCCCTGAATAGGCAGCCCCATAACTAGGGTCGAGTTCGATTGCCTTCTCGAAGTACTGCTGTGCCTTCTTCAGACCTTCGTCGGTCCTCTCGTTCCAGTAATAGCGTCCCTTGAGGTAAAGAGTGAGGGCTCCTGAATTCTGAGTCCCCTTCCTCAGAAGCCTTTGTTCCTCGTGGGGCTGGAGCTTCACCCTCAGCTCATCAGCCACTCTCGCTGCTATCTCTCTCTGGACCTCGAAGACGTCCTTGAGCTCTCTGTCGTAGTCCTCTGACCAGAGATGCTCCTCGGAGGATGAGTCAATCAGCTGGACTGAGATGCGAATCTTGTTGCCGACGGTCCTGACGCTTCCCTCGATCAGGGACCCGACGCCCAGCTCCTTCCCGATGTCACTGATTCGGGCTCCCGACCCCTTGTACCTCATCACTGAGGTTCTCGCGATGACCCTGAACTCCTCTATCCGGGAGAGGGTGGAGATCAGCTCCTCCGTGAGACCGTCCGAGACGTAGGCGTCTGTAGCTGTCGGGCTGATGTTGTCCAGCGGGAGGACAGCTATTCGGTGCCTCTGATGCTCGGCCCCTTGGGTCCTCGTTTCAGTTTCCCACGGCATCACTATGCGGAACACTTCGACCGGCAGGCTCACGTTCTTGAGAGGCTTGCTTCCCATACTGGACAGAGGGAGTTCGAACTTGTTCCTTACGTGGTCGTAGACCTGACTTGTCAAGCAGACTCCTCCGTCAGAAGCGAGCGGTTCGATTCGGGAAGCCACGTTGACCGCGTCTCCCGAAATGTCTCCCTCTTGCTCGATCACGTCTCCCAGGTGAAGGCCTATCCTGAGGTGTATTCTCCTATCTTCGGGCAGCGAGAAGTTGAGCTCTCTTATTGACCGCTGGATGTCATAAGCGCACCTGACGGCTTCTAGCGCGCTCGGAAATTCAGCGAGAAATGCGTCTCCTATTGTTTTCACTTCATTTCCGTTATGCCGGGCGAGGATCGTCCTGATGAGCTTCCTCTGCTCATCGACCATGGCGAGTGCGAGGGACTCGTTTCTCTGCCCAAGAGCGGTGTAGCCGACCATGTCTGTGAACATCAAGGCAGCGAGCCTCCTACGCCCACCGACGGAGTTCATGACTGGGTGAATTCGTTCTTCATCAGCGTTAAATTCGTTGTGGGTTGAGAGACTGAGTACAGAAGTTTGAGAACCGGTTCAACCTTCGAAGAGATTCGTGGGGAGCCCTTTCACGTCCGTCTTCAGCCTGAAGAGGCCTCCTGCGAGAGGTTGCTTTGTGACGGCGTCAGCGTCCAGCCCTACCCTAGCGGTCGTAACGTACAGCTCCTGAAGACTTCGTCCTCCAAAGCAGCAGGATGCTACCTGAGAAGCTGGGAAGGAGAAATGTTCGATTGCCTTCCCATTTTCCGGGTCGAATCTGGTGATCCTCCACCCGCCCCAGTGAGCAACCCAGATCATTCCTTCTGCGTCCACCGCCATTCCGTCAGGCTCTCCGGGTTCTGAGGAGAAGTCCACCACGGTCCGTCTTCTTCGAATCTCGCCAGTCTCGGCTCTGTAGTCGAACGCGGAGACGCGCCTGGTGGGGGAGTCGATGTAGTACATCGTTCCTTCGTCCGGGCTCCAGCCCAGACCGTTTGACACCGTGACCTTCGCGATAGCACGCCGTGGCTTGGTCCCATGCTCGAAGCAGTACAGCGCTCCCCTCGGCGTTCCTTCTTTGATGTCCATCGTTCCCGCCCAGAACCTTCCAGCCGGGTCGCACTTTCCGTCGTTGAACCTGCATCGAGGGTCTTCTTCGACCACGGCCAAGGGTGTCGTCCTTCCAGTCTTCGGGTTGAGTGTATAGAACCCGTCCTGCAACGTCACCGCGAGCCCTCCTGCCTTCCTCGGGACGACGCAACTGACGAACCTGCCTCGTCCAACCACGGTATCGGTGTCTTTGCCAGGGTCATAGGAGTGCACAAGTCCGGCAGTTATGTCCACCCAGAGCAGAGTGCCTGTTCTTCTGTCCCAGCTCGGTCCCTCGCCTACTTCCGACCGACTGTCGACGAGAAGTTCGGGTTTCACGGCTATCTTCTAGATGTCGAACTCTCCGTCGAGAGCGTACCTTGCGGCGACCTTTTCGTCGAGCTGGAGGCCTAGTCCGGGCTCGTCGGTGAGCCTGATGTAGCCGTCTTCGATGACCTTCCCTTTCGTGAGATTGTACCAGATCGGGACGTCGTGCCCGTGGAATTCGAGAACCCCGAAGTTCGGGATGGCGGCGGCGAGGTGGGCCTGGGCCATGGTTCCGATCGGGCTGCTTATGTTATGTGGAGAGATGGCGATCTCTTTCGCAGCCGCCATCTGAGAGATTAGCTTCGTCTCAAGCAATCCACCCGCCTTCGGTGCGTCTGGGGTGGCGATCCTGATCCCGGTCTCAAGCAGCTGAGCGAACTGATACCTCCCATACTGGTTCTCTCCGCTGGCTATCGGCACCCGCGTCGCGGAGGTGACCGCTCTGAGCAAGCCGATGTCTTCAGGTGGTACGGGGTCTTCCAGCCACATCACACCGTATCGCTCTATAGCACTGGCGAGCCTGACCGAGCTGCTTACGTCGTACTTCCAGTGAAGATCGAAGAGTATGTCGGTGTCGTCTCCGACCGAGTCCCTGACCTCTGAGACAAGTTCGGCCAGATACTGCACCTCCCTGTTGCTGAGGGACCCCGTGTCCTGCGATCGCTTGGTGTAGGGGGTGGGGACGTCGAGGTCGAACTTCACGGCTGTGAAGCCTTCGCGTTTCATCTCCTTTGCCCTCATCCCGTACGACTTTGGGCTGAACTCCTCGCTATAGCGCATCAAAGTGGACCTACCATGAACGGGCTCCTTTCCGCCCGCGTGCTTCTTTTCTCCCAGCTCCTTCATCCATCTCGGGAAGCTCGGGAGCAAGACCCTGGTCATCGCCTCGAGCCCCTTGCCCGCATGAGTGTCGACGTAGATTCTGACTTCATCTCTGAACTTTCCGCCGAGCAGGGTGTAGACTGGGACGTTCAGGTGCTTCCCCAGAAGGTCCAGAATCGCGATTTCTATCGCCGAGAACGCGTGGTAGCTCACGCCGGAGGTCCCGGAAGGCACCGAAGCCCAACGGAGCTTGTCCATTATCTTCTGGACGTCGAAGGCGTCCTCCCCGATCACTAGGGGTGCGTACTCTCTCACTACATTCTCGAGCTGTGGTGCTGGAAACCCCTCGCCTATCCCTGTCTGGTCGCCCGCGTAGACCTTCACGAAGGTCCACTGGTAGTTGCCCTCCACCGTGGCAGACTTCACATCGGTGATTTTCAGCTTCACGCTTCGACCTCGGGTCTGTCTGGAGATAAACGCGCGCCGACTCGTTGAGAATGGATTTATGCGCCTGGGTCCGTGTCTTGAAGCCGTTGAAGGCTGTAGTGAAGCGGAAGCGGGGGGAGGGCTTCGTCGAGTTGATGGAGGTCAGAGATCCGGAGCCGCGCGATGGCGAACTGCTCATCCGTGTGCGTGCCGCGGGAATCTGTGGGAGCGACCTTAACATACTTCACGACAGGTTTCCCGGCTACGTCGTCCCGGTGATAATGGGACACGAGTTTGCAGGTACGGTGGAGAAGACTGGTGGCTCAAGAGGGTTCAAGAGGGGCGAGAGGGTCGCTTGCGAGACTCACGCCTTCGTCTGTGGTGAGTGTGGCTACTGCAGGGCGGGACTGTACAACCTGTGCCAGCAGAGGAAAGGCTTCGGCTATGGAACCGACGGGGCGTTCGCGAGGTACGTAAGGGTGAGGCAAGCGATAGTGCATCGACTGCCGGATGAAATCTCGACGGAGGAGGGTGCCCTCCTCGAGCCGCTCTCCGTGGCAGTGAACGCGCTCACCAAGAACTCGAGGATTGCGGCCGGCGAGTCCGTCGTCATCCTGGGACCAGGTCCGATTGGGCTGCTCTGTCTTCAGATAGCGAAGCTCTCGGGAGCCAGAGTGACGGTCGTCGGGACGAAGAACAGCAGGGCCAGACTCAGGCTGGCGGAGAAGCTTGGGGCGGAGACCAAGACGGACGAAGAGCTTCTCGATAAGCTGCAAGGTTCAGCGGGTCTTTACGACGTCTCTGTGATAGCCGCCGGCAGAGCTCAGGTCTTCGAAGTGGCTCTCAGGGCGACTAGGCCGAACGGTAGAGTCGTGCACATCGGAGAATCGACGGAACAGGCGCAGTTCCAGTTCTCTCTGATCGAGAAGAAGAACCTCACCGTAAATGGCTCGTTCAGCCACAACTGGCCAGTGTGGGAGAGGGCCATCGCGCTCGTGAAGGCGGGCAGAGTGGAGCTGTCGCCCCTAATCACCCACAGGGTCCAGATTGAGCGATGGAAGGAAGGGTTCGACGCCGCAGAGCGGCGAAGCGGGGTCAAAGTCCTAATCAGGCCGTAGGGCGTCTCACTCGTAAGTGAGACCGGGTATGCTGATGTCGACCGTCAGTCCTCCATCGGCGACCATCACGTGTCCGGTCATGTATCTCGCCATGTCTGACGCCAGGAATACGATTGACGCCGCGATCTCCTCTGGCGGGGCGATGTAGCCCAGGGGGATCTTCTTGTCCACAAGCCTCCTGGATTTCGCGTCGAGCACGCCCGTCCCCATTGCGGTGTCCACCCACCCCGGAGCTATTGCATTGACCCTTATCCCGTGATGCGCTAGCTCGATGGCGATGCACCTCGTGAACATTATGATCGCTCCCTTCGATGCAGAGTAGGCGAGAACCCCGGGTTCTGCTGAGATGCCGTCCACTGAAGCCACGTTGACGATTCGTCCATCCACCTTGTTCTTGATCATAGACGTCACGGCTGCGCGGGCGTAGTTTCGGTATCCTCCGAGGTTCACCTCCATTATCCTATCCCAGTCGTCCCTCTGAAAGTCGAGGATAGACCCGCCCTTAATCATCCCGGCGTTGTTCACTAGGATGTCCAACCTGCCGAAGTGTCGTAAGCACGCGTCGACCGCCTCTCTCGCTTTGCCCTCGTCCGACACGTCTGCCTTGAACCTCACTATCTTGCCCTTCGCGCGAATCGGAGCTGAGCCCTCGAAATCCCTTCCGACGGCGATTACATTCACTCCAGCCTCTGCAAGCAGCTTCGTCGTAGCGCTCCCTATCCCCTTCGAGGCTCCCGTCACAACGGCCGCCTTTCCGTCCAGGCCGAGCATCTTCGATTCCGCTTCTGGCACTCTTGTCTCCTCGCCTCCTCCCTGCAGGCTGGCCTTTTTTAGCGCTGGCTCTTCTTGATTGTCTGGACCTCGAATGCCACCGAAGACGTGAAACTGCCTTTGCCAGGGAGGCTCGAGTAGTGACCCTGCCTGATTGCTGTTGCGAGGTCGAAGGGGTAGCTCGTGCTAGGCTCGATGACCGCGGTGTAGTGTCCCCGCCAACCTCCGTACGCAAGGAAGAGCCAGACGTTGTCCATTCTCTTGCTATCGAACGTGATCTCTGACTCGAGGCCGTTTCGCTTGTCGATGAACTTGGCCGTGCCTGTGCTGAGGCCCGTCAGGTAGTGTAGCGTGCAGTCGTTCCTCGAGGGGTCTACCTCGCTGACGTCGACCTTCTTTCCGGCCTTCGAGCGCACCAAGGGCCACCGATAACGAGACTGCGAGTAGAATTTCGCATACCTGGGGTCAACGATGCCGACCTTCGCGGGGATCTCGATACGGCAGCTCCCGTTTATCTCGAAGGCTGGGTGGACTTTCCAGAGGAATTTGACCTCGTTACGTGAAAGGTTCCTTAACGTGTAGTCGCATGTGAATCCTGACTCTCCACTTCTGAGAGTAAGCCTTCTCTCGATTTCGACTGGCGAGATTGGGGTCATCACTCTCGTAGTCAGGGCGATGGAGTCCCTCTGACTCCTTAGCCTGTAATTCCACTTGAGGGCCCAAGCCTCGCCCATGTCTGGAAAGCGCTCGGAACCGACCACCGACTCAGCGTCATTCGGGAAGATTTCGTCCCATCCTCCGCTCCAGACGTCGTCAAAATGAGCGCCGAAGGGGATCCTTCTCGGGGCTATCCGAGGATTATGCCAGAGCACATTCCGTCCCGTTCCCTTGTGTATGATGTCGTAGATCTTCGCGCCGAGCTCCGGAAGGACGGAGAGCTGAAGAAACTCGTTCTCGATTACGACCGCCTTGCAGTCGCCCCGGACAGAACTTTCGTCCGACTTGACTGGCATGTCAGTTGACTTGCTTCAGCGTCTCTCTGAGGCTCTCTGAGAAGATGTCCATCATCTTCTCCGTCTCCCCCTTGTTGATCACGAGTGGTGGCGCGAACGCAATCCAGTGCGGGTCGTACCTGAGTATCAGCCCCTTCTGCAGAGCCCTCTTCCCGACCTTTAGCCCGAAGTTCACTCCGTCTTCGAACTGCTTCTTTGTCTTTGTATCCTTCACGAACTCGACTCCAATCATCAGTCCTCTTCCCCGGACGTCCCCTATCACGCCGAGTTCCTTCAACTCGTCAAGCCTAGAGACTATCTTGGCCCCCATTTCTCTCGCATTCTTCGGAAGGTTCCTGTCGCGTATCTCACTGACGCTGGCCATGGCGGCCGCCGAAGACAGAGGGTTCCCGCCGAACGTGTGTCCGTGGTTGAACTGCACGTTGTCCTCCGGTTTCCCGTAGAACGCGTCCGCTATCTCATCGTTGAACGCTATCCCGCCGACGGGAGCATAGCCGCTCGACATGCCTTTGCCCATGCATATTATGTCCGGGGTCACGCCGAATGTCTGTGCTGCGAACATCCTCCCCGTCCTCCCAAACCCGGTAATGATCTCGTCGAAGATGAGCACGATCCTGTACTTGTCAGCAATCTCCCTGAGAATCTTGAAGTATTCTATGGGAGGAGTGATTATTCCGCCCGTATTGCCTATGGGCTCAACGATGATCGCGGACACGGTCGACGGGTCCTCCTGCTTCACGACCTTTTCGATTATCGTCGCACAGAGTACCGCGCAGTCGGGATATTCGAGGCCGTAGGGACAACGGTAGCAAGTCGGAGGGAACACGTGGATGTAGCCGGGACCGAAGGGCTCGAAGGTTACCTTTCTCTTCGTTATGCCCGATGCGCCTAGGGCGCCCATCGTCGCCCCGTGATACCCTTCGTATCTCGAAATCACCTTGAATTTGTGCGGGTTTCCCGTCTGTCTGTGAAACTGCCGGGCGAGCTTCATCGCGCCTTCGGTGGACTCCGAGCCTCCACTGAACAGCTTGATGGTGTCGAGACCTTTGGGCAAGACTTTGCAGAGGAGACTCGAGAGCTCGAGCGCTCGCATGTTTGTAGAATGAAGCGGAGGAGCGAACGCTATCTCGTCTAGCTGGGCTCGAATGGCCTGGATGATTCTTTTGTTGCCGTGACCCGCGTTCGCCACGAAGACTCCCGATAGGCCATCCAGGTACTTTTTCCCCTCGACGTCTTCGTACCAGACCCCGTGAGCGCTCTTCATTATGATCGGTTTTGCTGCGAAATCTTTCATCTGCATGAAGTCGAGGAAGAGATGCTCGATGTTCCCCCTTTCGAAGGCGTCGGGCTTTGGCATGCGTCCGTCGCGAATTGCTGGGCGGGGTATATTTGCTAATCAAGAAATCGCAAACCCTTATATCGTCACGAAAGCGCCGAAGCGATTGCATTTGCGGTCTTTCTCAAAGAGACTCGGTGCAACCGTCATAATGCTACTTCTGGGGACTGTAGGAGTGCTAGCCATCCCAGCAGGTGCTGGCGCGCAGTCATCGTCGGTGAGCCAGAGCGGGACATTCACGATAGCAGAGCCCAACTGCATCGATAGTTTCAGCCAGTTCACGACGACATGCAATCCGCCGTGGTACTACCTGTCAGTGCTCTACCCTGAGGACGGAATCCCTACGGTGTCAGGAGTCTATCATGAACCAGTTGAATCATATTGGTCAAGTCCAAACGGCACTATTTGGTACTTCAGAGTGACTCCGGGCATGACCTGGTCTGATGGCGTTCCAGCGAACGCGACGGACCTGGCTTGGGACATTCAGCAGATGTACGCCAACTACACCTGGGGTGCAGGGAGCACTCTCGGATACGCGAGTCTCTTGGCAGGGACGCCCCAGCAGGCGATCTGGGCAGTGAATGCGAGCGTAGCTGCTGTAAAGCTCAACGCGCCGTTCAGTCTTTTGGGAGATATCATCGGAACGGAGAACACGCCGAACTTCACACCTTATCACATATGGAAGAACTGGATTAACGATACCACGGCGCCAGGTTCTCTGTTTGGACATACACTTGTCGGCGTCGGGCCGTACTACATGGAGCCCTTCAGCCAGGGCGACCAGGAGATTGTTATGAAGCCGAACCCCTATCCCACGCCGTGGGGCAATCCGGCAAACGGCGGACAGCCCTACTTCAGCGAGTTTGTGACCGAGTTGGTTCCCTCGACTGCAAGCCTGGCTGACCTGCTGCTCGGAGGACAGATCGACGCAGCTCCGGTGGGACCTTCAGACGTGGCGGGGCTGCTGAGCAACCCGAACATCAAGGTGCAGGCGACTCCCGGGACGGGCCTCTGGTACATCGAGTTCCCGTCGACTCACTACCCGTACAACGACACTGACTTTAGGCACGCCCTGAACTACGCGATTGACACGCAAGCTCTGGTGCAGAGTGCCCTGGCTGGGTACGGTGAGGTCGCCAACGCAGCGTTCATCCCATCTGGCTCCCCAGACTTCAACAGCAGCGTCCCGAGTTACGCCTACAACGTCAACATGTCCAAGGCCCTGCTGGCCCAGAGCGGACTGGTGATGGGGGCCAACGGATTCTACAATTTCGCCAACGGAACTGCGTTCACTCCGAACGTCTACGTCCCGGCCGAGCAGACTCCAATCGTCCTCGCGGGGACTCTGGTCGTCCAGGACCTCCAGGCGGTGGGCATCGACGCCCAGCTGAGGACGATAGCCGGCGCATCGATGGGGTCGGTCTGGTACCAGGGAGAGAACATGTACTTTGAGGAGCAGAACTTTGGATATCCGAACTCTGAATTGCTCACCGACCAGAGCTTCTACTCGTACTTCCTGTCTGCGGGTCCTGAGCCCGGTCAGCAGTCCTTCGCCCAGCCGAGCGTCCAGGCTGAGTACAACTCCACCGTGGCAGCGCTTGAGGCCTCGACCAGCACGGCGCAGATTCAGCAGGACGAGCTCAAGATACAGGGCATAATCGCTGACTATCTACCGTCGATTCCGCTCTTCTACCCCGATTTCATATGGGCATACAACTCCCAGAAGGTCGCCGACTGGCCTAGCGCCCCCAGCTCCTTCGAACTGCCCGGCTTGGTGTGGAACCTGACCGCGCTCGCGAACCTCCGACCGCCGAGCTTGGCGGTGGTCTCGACGACTTCCAGTACCACCAGCACTACGTCAACCGTAACTACTACGACGACCGCGTCGGCTCCAGCTCAGACTTCCACGGTCACGTCAACGACGACCGCAGTCTCGACCTCAACGTCACCCTCTTCGAGCGGCACCATCTATCTTCTGGGAGCGGCTGTGGCTGTACTCCTCGTTGTGGTGGGCGTGATGGCTCTGACGAGGCGCAAACCCCCAAAGCAATGAAGCCGTCGTGAACCGAGGATACGTGGTCCGTAGGGCCATCTACGCCTTCGTCACTTTCCTGCTAGTGCTCATCCTGAACTTCATAATCCCGCGCCTCATGCCCGGAAGCCCAGTCCAATACTTCGCCAATCCGAAGATCCTCCCTTCAATCGAGTCACAGCTCCTGACGCAGAGGTTCGGGCTTGACAAGCCGATTTGGGTGCAGTTCGTTCTCTACATCAGGGGGGTGTTCAGTTTCCCTCCGAACCTGGGCATCTCATACACGTACTATCCCGCTCCGGTCTGGAGCGTGGTGATGACTTACCTCCCGTGGACGCTCCTGCTCGTCGGCGCAGCCACGATCCTGACGGCCGTGATAGGGATACTCGTCGGTATCTGGATCGGGTCGAAGCAGGGGACCAAGACGGACACCGCGGTCACGTCTGTCTCGCTCTTCTTCTGGACGATGCCCTTCTTCTGGCTTGGTGCGATACTCCTATGGTTCTTCAGCATCCACTATCACGTGTTTCCCGCCGGAGGAGCGGCGTCCCTCAACCTCCCGACGGAGTCAGTCTTCGGTCAGATAGCCGACATAGCAACACACGCCTTCCTACCAGGTCTCACTCTGACGCTAGCCGCCTTCGCGGGCTACAGTCTCATAATGAGGAATA